>Ga0070685_10000030_pt1 | contig 87995 bp, 92 predicted proteins | sample KBSS13LmetaG_FD_65651 | JGI IMG/M metagenome (GOLD analysis project Ga0070685, IMG submission 65651) | Switchgrass rhizosphere microbial communities from Kellogg Biological Station, Michigan, USA - KBS S1-3L metaG | ecosystem: Host-associated > Plants > Roots > Rhizosphere ...
GTCGACGTCGTCGACCTGGTCGGTGACGAATTTGTTGACGCCGACGATGATGTCCTGGCCGCTCTTGTAGCGCTCGTGGTAGCTGAGCGCGGACTCCTCGATCTCGCGCTGCATGAACTCCAGCGCCTCGACCGAGCCGCCGAGCTCTTCGACCTTGTCCATCAGCTCCCAGGAGCGCGCTTCGACCTCGTCGGTCAGCGACTCGACGAAGTAGGAGCCGGCGAATGGGTCGACCGTGTCGGCGGCGCCGGACTCGTAGGCGATCACCTGCTGGGTGCGGAGGGCGATCCGGGCCGAGCGCTCGGTCGGCAGTGCCAGCGCCTCGTCGAAGCCGTTGGTGTGCAGGGACTGGGTGCCGCCGCAGACGGCGGCGAAGCCCTGCAGGGCGACGCGGATGATGTTGACCTCCGGCTGCTGGGCCTGCAGCGTCACCCCACCCGTCTGGGTGTGGAAGCGGATTTTCATCGAGCTCTCGTTCTCGGCCCCGAAGCGCTCTTTGACGATCTTCGCCCACATCCGCCGCACCGCCCGGAACTTGGCGATCTCCTGGAAGACGTTGTTGTGACCGTTGAAGAAGAAGGCGAGCCGCGGCGCGAACTCGTCGATCTTGAGGCCGCGCTCGAGCGCCGCTTCGACATAGGCGATCGCGTTGGAGAGCGTGAACGCCACCTCCTGCACGGCCGAGCAGCCCTTCTCGCGGATGTGGTACCCGGAGATCGAGATCGTGTTCCATTTCGGCACGTTCTCGCGGCAGTACTCGAAGATGTCCGTCGTCAGCCGCATCGTCGGCTCCGGCGGGTAGATGTAGTTGCCGCGGGCCATGTACTCCTTCAGCACGTCGTTCTGGACCGTGCCGCGCAGCTTCTCGGAAGGCACCCCCTGTTCCTCGCCGACCAGCTCGTAGAGCAGCAGCAGGATCGCCGCGGGGGCGTTGATCGTCATCGAGGTGGAGACGCCGTCGAGCGGGATCTGGTCGAAGCAGATCCGCATGTCCTCGATCGTGTCGATCGGGACGCCGGTGCGGCCGACCTCGCCGTGGCAGAGCGGATCGTCGGAGTCGCGGCCGAGCTGGGTCGGCAGGTCGAAGGCCATCGAGAGCCCGGTCGAACCGTTCTCGATCAGGTAGCGGTAGCGCTCGTTGGTGTCCTCGGGGGAGGCGAAGCCGGCGTACTGGCGCATCGTCCAGAGCCGGTCCCGGTACATCCCCTCGTGGATGCCGCGGGTAAACGGGGGCTGCCCGGGCTCGCCGAGGCGCTCCTCGAGACCGGGGGCGACATCGCCCTCGTCGTAGAGGGGCTGGATCTCGATGCCGGAGTCGGTGAAGACGCGCTCGTCGTCGGGCCCGACCAGCGGCGCGATCGTCTGATGGGCCTCCTGGGCCCCGGAGCCCTCGCCCATCAGTCGCTGGCGCCGACCAGGCGCTCGACGCCGGACTGGTCGATCGTCCGCCGCAGGCCCTCGCGCAGGTCGACCGTCGGTTCCCAACCGAGCAGGTCGCGGGCGCGGCCGATGTCGGGGCGGCGCTGTTTCGGGTCGTCGGTCGGCAGCGCCTCGTAGACGATCTCCGAGCGGGAGTCGGTCAGCTCGATCACCGTCTTCGCCAGTTCCAGCAGCGTGAACTCGTCGGGGTTGCCGATGTTCACCGGCGAGTGCACCTCGGAGTTGGCGAGGCGGACGATGCCGTCGATCAGGTCGTCGACGTAACAGAAGCTGCGGGTCTGGCTACCGTCGCCGAACACGGTCAGCGGCCGGTCCTGCAGCGCCTGGCGCAGGAAGGTCGGGATCGCGCGGCCGTCGTGGGCGCGCATCCGCGGCCCGTAGGTGTTGAAGATCCGGACCATCGCCGTGTCGACGCCCTGCTGGCGGTGGTAGGCCATCGTCAGCGCCTCGGCGTAGCGCTTCGCCTCGTCGTAGACGCCGCGCGGGCCGATCGGGTTGACATGTCCCCAGTAGTCCTCTTTCTGCGGGTGCACCTCGGGGTCGCCGTAGACCTCGCTGGTCGAGGCGATCAGGAAGCGGGCCCGCTTCCACTTGGCGACGCCGAGCATGTGGTGGGTGCCGTGCGAGCCGACCTTCAGCGTGTGCAGCGGCAGCCGCAGGTAATCGATCGGGCTGGCCGGCGAGGCGAGGTGGTAGACGAAGTCCACCGGCTCGGGAATGTCGACCTTCTCCGTGATGTCGATGTTGCGGAACTCGAACATCTCGTCGCGGATGTGGGCGATGTTTTCCAGCGAGCCCGTCTCGAGGTTGTCGATGCAGATGACCCGGTGCCCGTCCCGCAGGAGGCGTTCGCAGAGGTGGGACCCGAGGAAGCCGGCGCCGCCGGTGACTACGCAAGTGCTCATGCGCCCGATCCTACCGAGCCGCCGCGGCATTGGACGTTTCTCCGGCGCCGCCTGCAATTTCCGCGCTTCGATGCTGCGAGATCCGTCCAGCCGGGGGGAGAGACGTACCGCCTTCGTACCTGACGCTGCCAGTGTCCGATGCAGAGAATCGAACCGGCAGGGGGAACTGAAGCGATGGAAAGCTCCAGCGCGGAGCGGGACGACCCGCGCCCGCAGACCGACGACGCCGCGGCTCGCAAGCGCGCCGCCGTGGAGACTTACGCGCGCAACGAGACGGCTCTGCGCCGGACTGCGCGCCGCTACTCGCTCTGCGAGGACGACGCCGAAGAAGCGCTGCAGCGGGCGCTGGAGATCCTCTTGCGCAAGGCGCCGAATCGCGGCCCGCTGGAGCTGGTCAAGTGGACGCAGACCGTGGTCAAGCACGAGGCGATGGCGATCCGCCGCGAGCGCGAGCGGACCCTGGCTTCACCGCTGCCGCCGGGCGAGGAAGCCGACTGGGTCTCGCTGCTCCCGGCGACGGGCGCCGGCCCGGCCGAGACGGTCGAGCGGTGGGAGGAAGTCGCCCGCAGCCGCGAGGCGCTGCAGACGTTGAAGCCGCAGGAGCTGCGCGCCCTCACCCTGCTCGCCGAGGGTTATTCCTACGCGGAGATCGGCGAGATCACCTCCTGGTCGCACACGAAGATCAACCGTTGCCTGGCCGAGGGGCGCGAGCGCTTCCGCAATTTCGTCTCCCGCAGCGAGGACGGCCGCCGCTGCGCCGAGATGCGGCCCCTGCTCTCCGCCTTCTGCGACGGCGAGGCAGGGAGCGCGGAGGTAACCCAGCTGCGCGAGCACCTGCGCGCCTGCGCCTCCTGCCGAGCGACGCTGCGCACCTACCGCGCCGCCCCGGCTGCCGCCGCGGCGCTGGCGCCGGCCATCCCCCTCCACCGCTCGCTGCTGGAACGAGCCCACGACGCGCTGGCCGACCTCAGCGCGCGGTTGGGCGGCCGCGGCGGCGACGGGGCTGCCTCGCAGCTCGCGAGCGGCGGCGGTGCTGGAGGCATGGGCGTCGCGGCAGCGGCGAAGGTGGCCGCGGTCTGCATCGGCACCGCAGGAGGCGCTGCCGCCTGCGTTGCGACCGGTCTGGTGCCGGCGCCGCTCGACCTGGGCGCGAAGCAGGCGCACCCGCCCGCAATCGAGCGTCAGGTAGACCAGCGGGTGCAGGAGCCGGCGCGGGTCGAATACGAACCGGCGCCTGCCCCCGCGCCAGAGCCGCAGACAGAGACCAAGCCTTCACCGCATCCCGTTCACCACCAGGCCGCCGAATCGGTGCCCGCCTCCGCCGAACCGGCGCCGGAAGCGAGCGAACCGGTTTCGAGCGGCGCCGTCGAATACGCCCCGCCACCGGCGCCCGAACCGACGCCGGTCGCCGAACCCGTGCCGGTGGAAAGCGGCGAAGGCGGCGACCCGGCGGGGGAGTTCGGCCCGTGAGGGCGCTCGCAGTCCTGGCGCTTGCCTTCGCCTGCGCTTTCCCAAGCGCGGCGGTGGCGACCGAACCGCTGCGGATCGAAAACCTCCAGGTCGAGGGCGGCGAAGCGAACTGGCACGCGAGCAACGCCTTCCGCCTCTACTGGACCCAGGTGCCCGGGCCGCCGGTGGTCCCCCGCGCCGCCATCTACCGCCTCTTCGATTCGGCGGGGCGTCTGGTTGCAGGCCCGGTGCGGAACACCGAGGTGGTCCACATGCTCGACCTGGTGGAGGTGCCGCCAGAGCCCGGCGTCTACACCCTCGAAGTCTGGCTCGAAGACGCCGAAGGCCGGGCCGGGCCGGCCGCGCGGGCGGCGCTGCGCTTCGACAACACGGTCCCGGCCGCGGCAGCGCCGCAGGCGCCCTCAGGGTGGCTCGCCGGCCACGAGGTCGCGGTGCTGAAGATCGGCCACCCGGGCGGGACGCTGCCGCCCTCCGGGATCCGCGGCTACGCCCTCTCGCTCGACACCGGCGGCGGCAGCTCCCCCTGCCTCCACGTCAGCTGGTGCAGCGTCGCCGAGACCGACCTGCCGCAGGGGATCGGCGACGACATGATCTCGTTGGGAACCCTCCCCGAGGGCGAGACCTACGCGCGGGTGGTCGCGGTCTCCGGCTCGGGCGTCGCCTCTCCCGTCCGCAGCGTCGTCTTCCGATCCGACGCGACCCTGCCGCGCCTGTCGCTGCAGGGGGCGCCGCCGGGCTGGAGCAGCGGGCCGGTGCGGCTCACCGTCCTCGCCGCCGACGAGCTGTCGGGAATGACCGCGGCCGGGCCGACGGGACCCTTCGCCGCGGTCGCGGTCGACGGGGCGCCTCCGGCGCTCGCCGACGGCGACAGCGTCTCGAGCTGGATCGTCGGCAGCGGCGTCCACGACGTCGCCTACTTCGCGCGCGACGCCGCCGGCAACGTCGCCGACGGGGCCGGGGCCGATCCGCAGTCGCCGAGGACGACGATCCGGATCGACGAAGAGCCGCCGCGGGTGCTCTTCGCCCCGGCCCAGGACCCCTCCGAACCGGAGCGCATCGAAGCGACCGTCTCCGACCCGCTCTCGGGCCCGAGCTCCGACCGCGGCTCGATCCGGCTGCGGCGCGCGGGGGCCTCCCGCCCCTTCGAGGTGCTGCCGACGCGGGTCTCAGGCGATCGCCTCGTCGCCCACTGGGACAGCGACAGCTATCCACCCGGGAAGTACGAATTCCTCGCCAGCGGCTACGACGTGGCTGGCAACGTTGCCACCGGCACCGACCGCGCCCGCGGCGGCAAGATGGTCCTCGTCAACCCGCTGAAGACGCTGACCCGGCTCGAAGCGGGATTTGGGCCGCGGCGAATGCGGACCATCTCCTTCGGCCAGGGGATGCCGTTCGGCGGGCGCCTGCTGAACATTTCCGGCGCCCCCCTCGCGGGACAGGAGGTGACGGTGACGGAGAACTTCGCGCCTGGCTCCCGACCGCCGCAGCGCACGACCCGTATACGAACCCGCTCCGATGGAACCTTCTCCCTGCGGCTGGCGTCAGGGCCGAGCCGGGATGTCAACGCGGCTTTTGCCGGCACGAAGACGCTCACCCGCGCCGGCGCTGGGAGCGTCCATGTGGACGTTGCGGGGTCGTTGCGCCTCCGCGCCTCGACCGCCAAAGCGAAGGTAGGCGGCCGTCCGATCGTCTTCAGCGGTCGCGTGGCCCAGGCCGGCGCCGCGCCTCTCGACGAAGGCCTGCCGGTCGAGCTGCAGTTCCGCTATCCGGGCGCCCGCTGGAGCGCCTTCCGGACCGTCCAGACCGACATCCACGGACGCTTCCGCTACGCCTACCGCTTCAGTGACGACGACAGCCGCGGCGTCCGCTTCCAGTTCCGCGCCTACGTAAAGGGGCGGGAGGGCTGGCCCTACGAGCCCACCTACTCCCGCCCCGTGGCCGTTACCGGCCGCTAGCGAATAGCGCTTATCGCAGCGCCGGGATCTGGCTGGTGACCGAGCCGACGACGCCCTGGGCGGTGTCGACTACCTCCTGGGCGCGCGAGGTCGGGACCTCGATCGCGCGGCGGACGCGCTGCTCGACCTCGGTGCGACGGGTGCGGGCCTCGCGCTCGACCTGGGTGCGGGTCTTGCGGGCCTCGGTGATCGCCCGGCGGCGGGCGGTGGTGCCGCGACGCTCGGTCCGCTTCAGCGATTTGCGCAGGTTGCTGCGGTAGTTCTTGATCTGCCGCTCGGCCTTGCTGCGGTCGGTCCAGGGCTCGACCAGCTCGCCCAGGCGGTCGCTGACCGCGAGCACGGCGCCGACCGGCACGTCGACTGCGGTCTCGACGACGGTCTGGACCTGGTTCTTCTCAGCGGCTGCGGCCTTGGTCGCGGCGCGTTTCGAAGCCGACGCGGTCTTAGCCGCGGATTTTTTCGCTTCGGTGGTGGCGCGTTTGGCCTGCGTTTTCGATTTGCTGCCGTTGCTTTTTGCTTCTGCCATAGGGGAAAAACACCTCTTCAGTCTCGTGATTGGGGGCGGGAGAGCGCCCGAGTGTAGCGAACATGTGTTCTTGCGAACACTCGTTTGTAAACCGCTTGGGAAGAGCGGTTACGCGGTTTTCGCAAGTTGCGCCGAGCGCACGGTCGCGAGACCGTCCTCGCTGTTCGCCGCGGCCATCGGATAGCGCGACTCGAGGTCGAGCAGCGCCTCGGAGAGCTCGCCCTCGCCAAAGGCGACGGCGCCGCCGGCCTCGCGGACGATCAGCTGCGCGGCGGCGGCGTCGACCGAGCGGCAGGAGCGGAGGCTCAGCATCGCGTCGAAGCGGCCGGCGGCGACGTAGGCGCCGGAGATCGCGATCGCCCCGACCACCCGCAGGCGGAAGACCTTCCCGGCCAGCGCCTCCAGCGCTGGCAGCGACCACTCCGGCTCGGCCGACTCGATCCCGACCACCTCGAGCCGCTCCGCCGCGGGCGAGACCCGGGCCGGCCGGCGGTCGAGGGTGGCGCCCTCACCGCGGCGGGCCATGAACTCCTCGTCGGCGCCGAAGTCGTGGACGAAGCCGAACTCGACGTCGGCCATCGAGGGACCGGAGGAGACGGCGATCGAGACCGCGAAGGAGGGGATCGTCCGGCGAGCGTTCATCGAGCCGTCGATCGGGTCGATCACGACCCGGTGCTCGCCGCCGGCGCCGAAGGTCACTTCCCCCCGCTCCTCGGAGACGGCGACAAACGAGGCGCCCTGCTCGGCCAGCTGCTCGAGCTCGGCGAAGACGACGTCCTCGCATTCGCGGTCGATCACCAGGGTGCGATCGCCGCCCTCGCCGACGCCCTCGTAGACGGTGCGCTCCTCGCTCGTCCTCGCCCGCTCGAAGATCGGGCGCTGGGCGGCGACGATGCGGCGGCAGATCGCCGGCCAGTCGGCGGTGAGGACGTCCATCGACCCCATGCTACGCAGCGGCTAGCGTTGAGTTATGCCTGAGGAGCAGCCCACCCTGGAGACCGCCGGCTCGGAGCGCCGGCGGGCGATCGAGCACGACGCCGGCCCGCTGCTCGTGGTCGGTGCACCCGGGACCGGTAAGACCGAGCTGCTCGCCCGCCGGCTGGCGCATCTCACCGCCGCCGGCACCCGTCCCGAGCGGGTGCTCACGATCGCCTCCAGCCGGACCACGGCGGCGCGCCTGCGGGGGCGCTGCGAGGCGCTGCTCCCCGGCTCTTTCGAGGAGCTCTGGGTCGGCAGCTGGGACGCGATCGGCGAGCGCCTCCTGCGCGAGTACTCCGAGGAGGCCGGCCTCGACCCCTTCTTCGACGTGCTCGGCCGGGCCGAGCGGCTGGCGATGCTGCTCGACCGGCTCGACCGGCTGCCGCTGCGCCGGCACGAGATCCGCGGCAACCCGGCGGGGCTGCTGGCACGGCTATTGGCGCGGATCGATAGCTTGAAGGCAGAACGAGTGGGGCCGACGACGCTGTCGGAGCGGGCGGCAGCGGCCACCCCCGAGGACGAGGCCGGCCGCGAGGCGATCGGCCGCGAGCAGGAGTTCGCCGAGCTCTACGCGACCCACGACCGCATCGTCGCCGAGACCGGCAGCCTCGATCGCGGCGACGTCTTCCTCGCCCTCGACTGCCTGCTGGTCGAGCGCCCCGACGTCCGCCGCGCGATCGCCGAGCGCTGGCGCTACCTGATGGTCGACGAGCTCGAGGAGGCGACGCCGGCGCAGCTGGCCGTGGTCGAGTCACTCGCCGCCGACAACCCGAACCAGCTCTTCGCCGCCGAGGTTGACCAGGACGAGCCGCGGCGCTGGTTCGGCGACCGCTTCCCGGATGCCGAGCGGGTCGAGCTGGAGGAGCGCTTCCGCGATCCCCAGCTGAGCTTCTGGAGCTGCGCCAACGAGCGAGCCCAGGCGCAGGCGACGGCGCGGGCGGTCGAGCACCTGGTCGCGGGGGGCACCGCGCCGGAGGAGATCTGCGTCCTCGTCGCCGACCCCGCCCAGGGCGGCGGCGCGGTGGCGGCGACGATGGAGGAGCGCGGCATCCCCTTCCACCTCTTCGGGCCGAGCGCGCTCTTCCAGCGGCCGGAGGTCCGTGACGCGATCGCCTGGCTGCGGGTGCTCGCCGACCCCGACGACTCCTCCGCCGCGGCGCGGGCGCTGACCCGGCCACCAGTCGAACTGCGCTCCGGAGACCTGGCCCGGCTGACGACGATCGCCCGGCGGCGCAAGCAGGACATGGTTGCCGCCTGCGAGGCCGCCCTCGACAGCCCCCAGTTCCAGCCGGAGGCGCGCGAGCGGATCGGGACCTTCCTCAAGCTCTACGCGGGCGCCGCGGCGGTGATGGAGGAACGGCGGGCCGACGTCTTCGTGCGGCGGTTGATCGAGCAGGTGGGGCTGCGCCGCCAGCGCCTCTTCGCCGCCCAGCCCGAGGTGGCCGAGCGGCTGCTCGGGCTCTCCCGGCTGGCCGAGCTGGCGACCGCTTGGACCCGCCGCGAACCGCACGGCTCGACCCGCGGCTTCGTCCGCTACCTCAGCGCCGTCGCCGAGGCCGGCGTTGAAGCCGAAGAAGCGGAGGAGCCGCCGGCGCCGGGAGCGGTCCGCGGCATGGCCATCGCCGCGGTGAAGGGGCTCGGCTTCGACCACGTCTTCGTCCTCGGGCTGGAGGCGGAGGCGGACTGGGAGCGGATCGGCTGGCCGGCGCGCAGCGGCCTCGTGCTCTCGCGGGTCGAGCGCGGCGCGGCGGGCGAGGCCGCCCGTCCCTCCCGCTACTACGAGCAGGCGCTGGCGCAGGCGGAGGCCGCGGGCGCCGAGGAGGAGGTCCACGAGGAGGAGCTGTTCGGGCCCGCCGAGGGCCTGCACGCGACCTACCGGCAACTGCGCGAGCAGGTGCTCGAGGCCTCCTGGCGGGCTGGCCGCGAGCTCTCCGAGCCGCGGCTCGACACCGCGATCGACGTCAACCGGGCGATCGCCCGCTACCTCGAGCTGCTGAAGCTGGCGGCGCTGGCGCAACGGCCAGGGGACGAGACGACCGCCGACGCGATCGACGCGGTCAACGGGCTGCTGCGCCAGGTGGCGACGCCCGAGCAGCAGGCCGAGCTCGACGCCTCCGCCCTCGACGCCTACCTGCTCGACTCCGAGCGCGAGCGCGGCCGGCGACTGGAGCTGGTGGCGGCCCGCGAGGAGCCCTCGCTGGCGGCTTTCCTACCGCGCCGCGGCGACGGCATGCTCAGCCTCTCGGCCTCCGACCTGTCTCTCTACCTGACCTGCCCGCTGAAGTACAAGTTCGCGCGCGTCTTCGGGATCCCGCAGGAGCCGACGATCAACCAGCGCTTCGGGATCCTCTTCCACAACGTCCTCGAGCGCTTCCACAAAGAACCGCCGGCCAATGAGGACGAAGGGCTGCGGCTGCTGAACCGGCTCTTCGAGCAGGGCTGGCGGCGCACCGGCTTCGGCAATACCGACGACGAGCTGCAGTTCCGCGACCGCGCCAAGGAGGCGCTGCGCCTCTACTGGGAAAACGAGCGGCTGGCCGATGGCGAACCGGTCTGGCTGGAGAAGAAGTTCGACTTCAAGGTCGGCGACCACCACGTCCGCGGCCGCGTCGACCGCGTCGACCGCCTGCCCGACGGCGACTACGAGCTGATCGACTACAAGACCGGCGAGCGCAAGTCAGAAGAGGACCTCGACAGCGACCTGCAGCTGGCGCTCTACCGGATGGCGGCGCGCGAGGCCTGGGGGATCGAGGCCAGCACCGGCAGCTACTACTACGTGCTCGACGGCGACAAGGTAGCCGCCCCGACCAAGCCCGACGACGCCGAGCGGGTCGAGCGCACCGTCCTCCAGGTCGGCGAGGGCATCCTCAGCCAGGACTTCGAGCCGCGCCCCTCCCCCAAGGTCTGCAGCTGGTGCGACTACCGCCTGATCTGCCCGGCGGCCGAAGCCTGACCAACGACTAGTTCTGCTCGTCTCCGCGCTGTCTGAGGAAACGCTGGAACTCGCTTGCCAGGGTGTCGGCGCTGGGCAGCTCGCCCTCCTCGTCGAGGAGGTCGACCTGTTCGGCCTCGATCCTCGCCACCAGTTCCTCTATCTCGGGGTTGGCGGCGACGGCGCGGCCGATCTGCTCCTCGTAGTCCTCGGTTTCCTCCTCCAGCTCGGAGGCCTCGACGGCGATCCCGGTCAGGCCCTCGAGCCGGCGCAGCAGCGCCAGCGCCGCCTTCGGGTTGGGGACGGCGGCGACGTAGTGCGGCACCGCCGCCCACAGCGAGGCCGAGTCGAGACCGCTCTGCCGGCAGAGGTCGTGGACGACGCCGACGATCCCGGTCGGGCCCTCGTAGCTGGAGCGCTCGAGTTCGAGCTCCTCGACCAGCGCCGCGCTGGAGGCGAGGCCGGTGATCGGCACCGGCAGGGTGTGGGAGACCTCGGCGATCAGGGCGCCGAGGGTGATCACCATCTCGACCCCGAGCGCGTCGGCGACGGTCGCGATCGTCTCCGAGAAGGTGCGCCAGCGCAGGTTCGGCTCGGTCCCGTCGAAGAGGACGAGGTCGCGGTCGGCGCTCGGCACCGGCACCGCGATCACGTTGTTCTCCGGCCACTCGATCCGGCGCGTCTGCCCCTCGTCCATCGTGATCGTCGGCCGGGTCGACTGGAAGTCGAAGAAGTCCTCGGGATCGATGTGGGCGATCTGCTCACCTTCGAGGTCGTTGGCGATCGAGGCGAGGGCGGTCGAGGCCGCGGCGGCGGCGTCGTTCCAGCCGCGAAAGGCGCAGACCAGAATCGGCGAGCGCAGGCGCGGCAGGTCACCTTCCCAGGTCAGTGAATCCATGGTTCTGAGCGTAGACCATGCACCGCGGCCCCTCGGGCGGCGGCCGTCGCCTCAGGCGGCGGTGCGGGCGCGGCGGATCAGCTGCGCGGCCATGAACAGGGCGAGGGCGGCGAAAGCGAGCTGGAGGGCGCGTTCGGAGAGGTGGTTGGCGAGGGCGACGCCGACGAGGACGCCGAGCGGCGAGAGGGCGCCGATGATCAGCGCCTCGCGGAGGCGGACGTTGCCGTAGCCGTGCTGACGGTAGGCGCCGACGATCGCGACGACGACGATCATCAGCAGCGAGGTCGACTCCCCCTCGACCTGGCTGAGACCGATGAAGACGGTGAGGGCGGGGACGAAGAGGACGCCGCCGCCGACCCCGACGAGGCCGCCGGTCATGCCGCCGGCGAGGCAGATCAGGACGGCGATGAACTCGTTCATCGCGCTTTCTCGTTCACGAGAGGACCAGCTCCACCGCGATCGCGACCAGGAGCAGGGCGAAGAGGTAGGAGACGGCGCGCTGGGGGATCCGCTGCTGGATCGCGGTGCCGAGGACGACGCCGACGGCGGCGGGGATCGAGAGCAGCAGGCCGGTGGCGACGTGGACGTTGCCGTAGACGCCGCCCTGGGCGAGGGCGCCGATCAGGCCGATGATCACGATCGCGGCGAGGCTGGTGCCGGTGGCGAGGCGCTCGCCGTAGCCGAACCAGAAGATCAGCAGCGGCACGATCACGGTCCCGCCGCCGACCCCGAAGAGGCCGCTGAAGATCCCGGCGACGGTGCCGATCGCCGCCAGCTTGAGGAGGGCATGGTCCGGGCTCGCGCTGGCGGGCATCCCGCGATACTAAGAGCCGTGCCCCCCGACTCCGAGACCCCCGGCTCCCGCGGGGACTGGGCCGCTGCGCTGTCGCCGCTGCGCCAGCAGCCGCAGCGCGCGGCGATCCTCACCGACGTCGACGGGACGCTGGCACCGATCGTCGAGCGGGCCGAGCAGGCGGTGGTGCCGGCGACGGCGCGCGAGGTGCTGGCGGCGCTGAGCGAACGCTACGCCCTGGTCGGCTGCATCTCCGGGCGGCGGGCGAAGGACGCGCGGCGGCTGGTCGGGCTCGACTCGCTCGCCTACGCGGGCAACCACGGCCTCGAGCTGCTGATGCCCGGCGAGGAGGCGCCGCGACCTGACCCCTCGGTGGTGGGACGGGAGGATGAAGCGGCTGCGTTCCTCGCCTCGGTCGACGGCGATCGGCTCGTCGCAGCCGGCTTGCGGCAGGAGGACAAGGGTCCGATCCAGGCGCTGCACTGGCGCGGCAGCCCTGACGAGGCGCGGGCCGAGAGCTGCGCCCACGAGATCGCCAACGAGGCCGGGCGTGCGGGGCTCGAACCGCGCTGGGGGCGCAAGGTGCTGGAGCTGCGCCCGGTCGGCGGCGGCGGCAAGGACGGCGCCGTCGCCTCCCTGCTCGCCGACGCGCGTCTCGACCGCGCCACTTACGCCGGCGACGACCGCACCGACCTCGACGCCTTCCGCCGCCTCCGCGAGCTGAGCGAGGAGAGACGGTTGAGCGCAGCCGTCTGCGTCGGCGTCCTTTCGCCCGAGGGCCCGGCGGAGCTGGCCGAAGAGTGCGAGGTGACCGTCGACGGCCTCGGCGGTTGGCTGGAAATCCTCCGGTGGCTGGCTGAATAGATGCCCTACACCGACCTGCTCCGCGCCAGCGTCTTCATCACCGCCGCCGAGGCGACTGCGCTCGGGGCGATCACGGCGATCGCCGCCAACCGCGAAGGCGACACGCGGATCGCGCTGATCGCCGCCGCCTGGTGGCTGGTCGCCCTGGCGATCGGCATCTACCTCGGCCGCCCGCAGCGCGCCGCCGACGACGTCCGCGACGCCCTCGCCCGCGCCCGCACCGCCACCTCGCTGCCCGACCAGAGCCCCGGCCGGATCGTCATCACCCGCCTTTGGCCGATCGCCTTCACCGCGATCGCCGCCGGCGTCATCGGCATCTTCTTCCCCGGCGTCGCCGCGGTCGGCGCCGGCTACGCGCTGATCGTCTCCCTCGCCTGGCACACCCGCGAGGCCGCCGTGCTCGGAGTCGAGAGTCGCGACGGGGTCAAGTTCTACGTCGTCCCGACCAACGCCCTGCGCCCAATCGAGCTGGTGCGGACGCCTGGCCTCCGCGGCGACCGCCTCGGAGCCCTCTAGGCCTGCTTGATCAGCTTTTTGAACTCGCCCCAGCCGCGGGTGTTGGCGACGTCGGCGGCGGTCAGCCAGGCGCGGCGGGCGGTGGCGACGGCGTAGGCCATGTTGTCGAGCGTCTCGACGCCGTGGGCGTCGGTGTTGAGGACGATCTTGACGCCGGCTTCCGCGGCGAGCCGGGCGTGGAGGTCGGAGAGGTCGCGGCGGTTGGGGTTGCCGTTGATCTCGATCATCGTCCCCTGTTCGGCCGCGGCGGCGGAGATCGCCTCGATGTCGACGCCGTAGGGCTCGCGGCGGCCGATCAGGCGACCGGTCAGGTGGCCGATGCAGTCGACGTTCGGGTTGGCGATCGCGGTGAGGACGCGCTCGTTCATCTGCTTTTCCGGCACCGAGAAGGCGGTGTGGACGCTGGCGACCACCCAGTCGAGGGCGGCGACGAGGTCGTCGGGATAGTCGAGCGTGCCGTCGAGGCCGATGTTGATCTCCGAGCCGACGAGCAGGCGGAAGCCATCATCGGCGTGAGCCTCGTTCCAGGCGCGCACTTCCTCGATCCGCTCCCACAGCCGCTCGGCGGTGACATGGTCGCCGAAGCCGTGGCTGGCCGAGTGGTCGGTGATCGCCAGGTACTCGTAGCCCCGGTCGCGCGCCGCCTCGGCCATCTCCTCGATGCTGTTGCGGCCGTCGGAGAGGGTGGTGTGGGAGTGGAGGTCGCCGCGGATGTCGCCGATCTCCACCAGCTGCGGCAGCTTGCCTTCGCGGGCCGCCTTCAGCTCGCCGCGGCCCTCGCGCAGCTCCGGCTCGATGTACTCGTAGCCGAGTCGCTCGTAGACCTCGGCCTCGTTGGCGCAGTGGGCGACGTCGCCGCTCTCGGTGTCGGTGACGCCGTGCTCGGAGACCGAGAGGCCGCGGCCGACCGCCTGTTCGCGCAGCTGTACGTTGTGGGCCTTGGAGCCGGTGAAGTGCTGGAGCAGGTTGCCGAAGTTCGCCGGCGGCACGATCCGCAGGTCGACCGAGACGCCGTTGTGGGTCTGGGCGCGGACGCCGTTGGGGCCGGGCGAGCCGGCGGCGGCGATCAGGGGGTGCTCGGCGAGGTGCTGAGCGAGCGCGGCCGGCTCCTCGGCGGTGGCGATGATGTCGATGTCCTTGCAGGTCTCGCCCCAGCGGCGGAGCGAACCGGCGAGCTCGACCTTGTCGGCGGCCGGGTGCTCGCGCAGCGCCGCCGCCAGCTCCTCGGCGATCGGCTTCACCTTCGAGAGCAGCAGGCGGCCGGGCCCCTCGCCCGGCTCACCGAGGCGCTCCAGCGAGGCGAGGATGTTCTCCTCCGCCTTCGGGCCGAGGCCCTTGACGTGGCGGACCTGTTCGGACTCCGCCGCGGCTTTGAGGTCGTCCATCGAGGAGATTTCCAGCTCCTCGAAGAGGCGGCGGGCGGTTTTCGGGCCGACGCCGGGGACGCGGGTGACCTCGATCAGGGTCGGCGGGAACTTCGCCTTCAGCTTCACAGCCGCCGGGATCTCGCCGGTCTCCAGCAGCGCGTCGATCTTTTCCGCCAGCGTCTTGCCGACGCCGGGGACCTCCGTCGCCCTCCCCTGCGCCGCCAGCTCGGCGACCGCAACCGGGCTCTCGCGGATCGCCTTGGCGGCGGTGCTGTAGGCGAGGACGCGGTATTTGACCGCCCCGTCGAGCTCGTAGAGGATCCCCAGCTCTTCCAGGGCGGCGGCGATCTCGGCGTTCGTCACCTGCCAAGGAATACCATCGTCGCCAAGACGGGTAAGGAGAGCAGGCGGGCTTTGGCGGGGTTGCGCAAGGCCGCTATACTTTCTGAAGTATTGAGAGCAACCACACGACCGGGAGACGGACAGTGACTGGCAAATTGACCGACGTGACCGATGCGACCTTCAAATCGGACGTGCTCGAGGCCGAGGGGCCCGTGCTCGTCGACTTCTGGGCGCCCTGGTGCGGTCCCTGCCGCGTCGTCCACCCGGTTCTCGAGGAGATCGACTCCGAGCGCGACGACCTCAAGATCGTCTCGATCAACGTCGACGAGAACCAGCAGACGGCGGCCCAGTACGAAGTCCTCTCGATCCCGACGATGATCCTCTTCAAGGACGGCGCGATCGCGAAGAAAGTCGTCGGCGCGATGCCGAAGCGTCGCCTCGAGGCCGAGCTGGAGCCGGCGCTCGCCTAGCGGCGCCGCTCCCCCGCCTCACCAAGACCGATGCCGTTCGTTCAAGTCCACTGGTACGAGGGCCGCTCCGACGCGCAGAAGGCGGAGATCGCCAAGCGGATCGAAGCGGCCCTGATCGAGGTCGCCGGCGTCTCGCCCGATCACTGCTGGGTGAAGTTCTCCGACTCGAAGAAGTCGGACTTCATCATCGGCGAGAAGCCGACGGACTAGCCGCGCCTTAGGCGCGCGTGACGCCGATCCTGAGCTCGCGGCCGTCGATCTTGGCGGTGGCGCCGTTGGCGCCGCCGTCGTAGGAGACGGAGGTGGCGAGGACCTCGCCTGCGAGGTAGTCCTGGTGAGCCTGGGCGGCGGCCAGGAGGTCCTCGTCGCCGGTGAGGGTGAGGGCGATGCGGTCGGTGATCTCGAGGCCGGCGTCTTTGCGGGCGATCTGGACGGCGTGGACGATCTCGCGGGCGAGGCCCTCGCGGCGGAGCTCGTCGTCGAGCTCCAGCTGGAGGGCGACGGCGTGGCCGGCCTCGGCCTCCACCTCGTAGCCTTCGAGGGGCTGGAGGGCGAGGGTGACGTCGTCGGTGCCGAGGGTATGGTCTTGGCCGTCGATCGCGATCCCGATCTCGCCGCCTTCGGCGAGGACGGCGGCGATGTGGGCGGCGTCGAGGGCCTCGACCGCGGCGGCGACCTGCGGCATCTTCTTGCCGAAGCGGGGGCCGAGGGCGCGGTAGTTGGGCTTGGCGCTGTAGGAGACGAGCTCGGACTCGTCGCTGACGAAGTCGAGCTCCTTGACGTTGAGCTCGGCGGTGACGAGGGCGGCGCGGGCTTCGATCGCGGCGCGCTCGGCCTCGTTGGCGACGATCACGGCGCGGCGCAGCGGCTGGCGCACCTTCGCCTTCGCCTGGGCGCGGGCGGCGCGGCCGAGCTCGACCGTCAGCCGGACCGCCTCCATCCCCTGCTCGAGGTCGGGGTCGGCGAGCGCCTCGTCGACCTCGGGGAAGTCGCGCAGGTGGACCGAGGGGGCGGCGTCCTCTCCCGCGAGGTTGCGGTGGATCTCGTCGGCGAGGAAGGGCGTGAACGGCGCCAGCATCGCCACCGTCTCCAGCAGGCAGTGGCGCAGGGTCGCGAAGGCGGCGCGGTCGCCGTCCCAGAAGCGGCGGCGGCTGAGCCGCACGTACCAGTTGGAGAGCTCCTCGACGAATTCGGCGATCGCCCGCCCGGCGGCGGTGCAGTCGTAGGCGTCCATCCGCTCGCGCGCGGTCCCCACCGTCGCCTGCAGGCGCGAGAGCGCCCAGCGGTCGAGGTCGGTGAGATCGATGCGCGGTTCCTTTTCCTCGCTATCCGGTGAAAAGGCACCACGGAAGTCCTCCGGGCCCAGGTTCTCCGCGTTCGCGTAGAGGACCCAGAAGGAGTAGGTGTTCCAGAGGGTGAGCAGGAACTGGCGGACCGACTCGCCCACCGTGTCGACGCTGAAGCGGTAGCCGGCCCAGGGCTGCTGGGCGGTCAGGTAGTACCAGCGGAAGGCGTCGGCGCCGTGGGCATCCAGCACGTCCCAGGGGTCGACGACGTTGCCGCGGCTCTTCGACATCTTCTGCCCCTCGGGGTCGAGGATCAGCCCGAGGCAGACGCAGTTCTTGTAGCTGGAGGTGTCGAACAGCAGGGTCGACTCGGCGAGCAGGGTGTAGAACCAGCCGCGGGTCTGGTCCTGGGCCTCGCAGATGTAGTCGGCGGGGAAGCGCTCCTCGAACTCCTCCTTGCCCTCGAACGGATAGTGGAACTGGGCGAAGGGCATCGCGCCGCTGTCGTACCAGGTGTCGATCACCGAGAGGACGCGGCGCATCTCGCCGCCGCAGCGCTCGCAGTCGAGCGAGACGCCGTCGATGTAGGGGCGGTGCAGGTCCTCCGGGACGGTGCCGCGCGCGCGCTCGCGCAGGTCCTCGACCGAGCCGGCGCAGAAGCGCTCGTCGCAGCCGTCGGCGGTGCACTCCCAGATCGGCAGCGGCGTCCCCCAGTAGCGGTCGCGGGAGAGCGCCCAGTCGACGTTGTTCTCCAGCCATTTGCCGAAACGCCCGTGCTTGACGTGCTCGGGGTGCCAGCCGATCTCCTCGTTGTTGGCGAGCAGTTGCTCCCGAGCCTGCGAGGTGGCGACGTACCAGCTCGACTTCGCGTAGTAGAGGAGCGGCGTGCCGCAGCGCCAGCAGTGCGGGTAGCTGTGCTCGTAGACCTGCTCGCGGAAGAGCAGGCCGCGCGAGTCGAGGTCGGCGATCAGGGCCTCGGTCGTCTCGGCGTCCTTGACGAACTGGCCCTCGAAGCCGCTGACGCGCTGGTCGAATTTTCCGTCGAGGCCGACGGGGTTGTAGAGGGTGCCAGCATCGGTGGGGTCGAAGATGCCGTTGTCGGCGGCGACCTTGTAGTCGTCCTCGCCGAAGGCGGGGGCGATGTGGACGAGGCCGGTGCCGTCCTCGGTGGTGACGAAGTCGCCGGCGAGAATGCGGAAGGCGTTGGCCGGACCGTCGTCGGCGAGCGCGAAGACCGGCCCCTTGTATTGACGGCCGACCAGGTCGGAGCCCGGGAAGCGGTCGACGATCTCCGCCTCCTCACCCAGGACCTTCTCGACCAGCGGCTCGGCAAGGATCACCGTCTCTCCGTCGGCTCGCACCCGCACGTAGGTCATCGCCGGCGCCACGGCGACGGCGACGTTGCCGGGAAGGGTCCAGGGGGTCGTCGTCCAGACCAGCAGCGACTCGCCGCTCCCGCTCCCGTCCTCCCCCAGCAATGGGAAGCGCACATATATGGACGGGTCCTTGACGTCCTCGTAGCCGAGCGCGACCTCGTGCGAGGAGAGCGCGGTGCCGCAGCGCGGGCAGTACGGCACCACCTTGTGGCCCTCGTAGAGGCGGCCGTCGTCCCACAGCCGGCGCAGCGACCACCAGACCGACTCGATGTAGTCGTCCTCGAGAGTGACGTAGGGGTCGTCGAGGTCGATCCAGAAGCCGATCCGCTCGGTCAGCTTGTTCCACTCCTCGACGTACTCGAAGACGGAGGTGCGGCAGCGCTGGTTGAACTCGGCGATCCCGAACTCCTCGATCTCCTGCTTGGAGGAGATCCCGAGCTGCTTTTCGACCTCGAGCTCGACCGGCAAACCGTGGCAGTCCCAGCCGGCCTTGCGCGGCACCCGGTACCCGCACATCGTCTTGTAGCGCGGGTAGACGTCCTTGAAGACGCGGGCGAGGACGTGGTGGGAGCCGGGCCGGCCGTTGGCGGTCGGCGGTCCCTCGTAGAAGCTCCAGACCGGCGCCCCCTCGCGCTGGGCGAGCGAACGCTCGAAGACCCCCTCCTCGCGCCAGCGCGCGAGCATCCGCTCCTCCAGCTCGGGAAAGGACTGCTTCGGGTCGACGGGCGCGAATCCGGGCATGAAGCTGAGGATTCTAGGTGGGGTCTATAGGGTGGCGCCGATGGACCGCTACGACCTCAACGGCAAAGTCGCGCTGGTCACCGGCGCCGCCCGCGGCATCGGCTTCGAGACCGCGCGGCAGATGCACCTGCGCGGCGCCACGGTGGCGCTGCTCGACCTCAGCGCCGAGGAGGCGCGCGAGGCGGCGGAGCGGATCGGGCCGCGGGCGATCGGGCTCGGCGGCGACGTCACCGACCAGAGCGCGATGATGAACGCGGTCGCCCAGATCGTCGAAGAGTTCGGCGGCCTCGACATCGCCGTCGCCAACGCCGGCATCGCCCAGAAGCAGTTCGCGACCGTGCGCGGGATCTCCGGCGAGGAATGGGAGCGGGTCTTCGAGGTCGACCTGCTCGGCGTCTGGCGGACGGTGCGGGCGGCGCTGCCGCAGATCGTCGAGCGCCAGGGCCAGATGGTCGTCGTCTCCTCCGTCTACGCCTTCGCCAACGGCTTCGGCAACACCCCCTACGCGGTCGCCAAGGCCGGGGTCGAGTCGCTCGGGCGGGCGCTGCGGGTGGAGCTGAAAGCGCACGGCGCCAGCGCCAGCGTCGCCTACTTCGGCTGGGTCGACACGAAACTCGTCCAGGACGCCTTCTCCCAGGACACCTCGCCACGGATCGAAAAACTGAGCCCGAAATGGCTGCTGAAGCGGATCAGCCCCGAAGAGGCCGGCGCCGGCCTGGTGCGCGGGATCGAGGAACAGGCGCCGCGGATCTTCGTGCCCAAGTGGTGGCGCTACGTCTCCGCCTTCCGCGGCCTGCTCAACCCGCTGCTCGACAAGCGGATGGAGAGCGAACCGAAATACGCCGAGCTGGTCCGCGACATCGACGCCGAAAGCGTCGACCTCGCCAAGAGCTCAAGCGCGAGTTAGCCGCTCCAGCAGGATCAGCGGCGACTCGTAGGTCTCGCCGGTGGCCCGCGTCATCGCGATCTCGCAGGTGCGGTTGGAGGAGAGGTAGGCGTCGAAGCGACGCCCGGCCAGCTCTTCCGCCTGCGGCCGCGTCGCCGACGCGGTCAGCTCCGGGTGCGTGATCCCGCGGTCGCCGGCGAAGCCGCAGCAGGTGGCCGAGGGAGCGATGTAGACCTCGTCGGCCAGCGCCTCGGCGAGCGCCTTCAGCGGATGCGCCAGCCCCAGCCGTCGCGTCGCGCAAGTCGGGTGAGCAGTTGCGGACGAGACTTTGTCACCGACCTCGAGGTGCGGCAGCAACCGCAGTGCCCAAGCAACCGAATCGACGATCTCCATCTGCGAGAGCCGCTCCGAGTTCTCCTCCGAGAGCACCCCCTCGGCCGGATCGGCAATCGCGCCGGTGCAGGAAGCGGCGTCGATCACCACCGGCAGCCGCCCCTCCTCGCTCCACCTCCAGAGCTTCTCGACCATCTCGTTCGCCTTATGCCGATGCGCGGTCTCGAACCCTTTCGAGCTCCAAGGCAACCCGCAGCAGCTCCCCTCCACCTCGTCGGGAATGGCAACCGGCATCCCCGCCCGCACCGAGACCTCCAGCAGTGCCTCAACGATCGATCGATGGGCCGATCGGTCAAATTCCACGCCCCGACGGGCCGATCCGTCTATCGAGCTGCGACTAATCGGCCCATCGGCAGGGGGGCCGAAGATCCGGTTGGTGCAGCTGGGCACGTAGATCGCCGCGGCCTCGCCTGGAGGAGGGGGTGACCCTCTCCCGACCCTCCCCGCTTTTGTCGGGAGAGGGTCACCCCCTCCTCCCCCAACGCCCGGACCCGGCAGTCCCGCCCCACGCTTCGTCCTCCGCACCAGCGGCCCGCCGACGCGCAGCGCCACCCGCGAAAGCTTCTCGACCGCCGCCCATCGCCTCGCGGTTGCCAGCGCCGCCCGTTCCGCTCGCTCGCCATGCTGCGCCACCCGCAGCTCCTTGACCATCCGCCCCGTGTCGATCCCCAGCGGACAGGCCAGCTGGCAGGAGCCGTCGGTCGCGCAGGTATCCACCGCGTCGTACTCGTACTCCTCCAGCAGCGCTCGCTGCACCGGCGACCCCTCGGGCTGGCGTGCCATCTCCCTGCGCAGGACGATCCGCTGCCGCGGCGTCGTCGTCAGGTTGCGGCTGGGGCAGACCGGCTCGCAGAAGCCGCACTCGACGCAGGTGCGGGCGCCACCCCAGTCCTCGATCGCCGGCGTCGTTTTCAGGTTGCGGAGGTGGATGCCGGGGTCGCGGCTGAGGACGACGTCGGGAGCGAGGACGCCGTCGGGGTCGGCGAGCCGCTTCAGCCGCCACATCAGCTCGGTCGCCTTCTCCCCCCACTCGCGCTCTACATAAGGGGCCATGTTGACCCCGGTCCCGTGCTCGGCCTTCAGCGAGCCGTCGTACTTCTCGACCACCAGCTCGACCAGGCCGCCCATGAAGGCCTCGTAGCGCTCGAGGTCCTCCCGCTTGGCGAAGTCCGGGGTCAGCATGAAGTGGAGGTTCCCGGCCGAGGCGTGGCCGGCGACGCCGGGGAGGAAGCCGTGCTGGCCGAGCAGCGCCTGCAGGTCCTTGGCGCCTTCGGCGATCCGCTCGGGCGGCACGCAGACGTCCTCGACGATCAGCGCCGTCCCCTCCGGGCGGACCCGGCCGATCAGCCCGTGCAGGCCCTCGCGGACGCGCCAGGCGAGCTCGATCTCCTCGAGCTCCTGCGTGAAGACGATCGGCCGGATCAGCTTGTGGGAGCCGAGGATCGCTTCGGCGCGGAGGACCTGGGCGGCGAGGTCGCCCTCGTCGTTGCCGCCGAACTCGACCAGGAGGACCGCCGACTCCGGCGGCAGCTCTTTCCACTCCTGCGGCGCCCCGACCATGTTCCAGGCGGCGGTGATCAGGGCCGGCGCGACCATCAGCTCGACCGCGGTGGCGCCGGATGCGACCAGGTCCGGGACCGGGGCGATCGCCTCCTCGACGCCGGGGAAGTGGATCCAGGCGGTGGTCGTCAGCGGCGGCACCGGCACCGTCTCGAAGACGACCTCGGCGATGAAGGCGAGCGTGCCCTCCGAGCCGACCAGGAGGCGGCGGAAGATCTCCAGCGGCTCGTCGGCGTCGAGGAAGGCGCAGAGGCGGTAGCCGGTGGTGTTCTTGATCGCGAACTTGCGGCGGATGCGCTCGGCGAGCTCGGCGTCGGCGCGGATCTCGTCGCGGATCGCTTCCAGGCCGGCGGCCAGCTCCGGCTCGGCGGCGGCGAAGCGCTCGGCGGCGCCGGGCGCGCCGGTGTCGATCTTCGTCCCCGAGGGGAGGACGAAGGTCAGCTCCCGCACCGTCGAGTAGGAGTCCTTGGTGACCCCGCAGCGCATCCCGCCGGAGTTGTTGGCGACGACGCCGCCGACCGTGCAGACGTCGGTGCTGGCCGGGTCGGGGCCGAGCTTGCGCCCGTGCGGGGCGAGGACGCGGTTGGCGTGGCCGAGGATCGTCCCCGGCTTCACCCGGGCGCGGGCGCCGTCGTCCTCGATCCGGACGCCGCCGAAGTTCTTGCGCACGTCGACGAGGATGCCGTCGCTCTGACCTTGACCGTTGAGGCTGGTGCCGCCGGCGCGGAAGGTGACGGGGATGCCGCGGTCGCGCCCAAAGCGGAGCGCCTTGGCGACGTCGTCGGCGTCGCGCGCCTCGACCACGGCGCGCGGGAAGAGGCGGTAGGGGCTGGCGTCGGAGGCGTAGGCGACGAGGTCGCTGACCCGGTGGAGGACGCGGTCGGCGCCGAGCAGCTGCTCGAGGTCGCGGCGCAGCGTCTGGTCGACCCCGGCGGCAAGCGAGTCCGGGGCGCGATCGTCGACCGGCTGGCTGGGCGGCGGTAGGACCGAAGTCAATCGTGGTTCCTTTTTCGGCCTATAGGTGCAAAAGGAACCACAACTTAGAAGAGCGACATCCCCGGGGCGACCGGGACTTCGACCAGCTCCGGCTGCGAGGAGGCGAGGGCGGTGCTCAAGGCACCGGCTACTTCGTCGCGGTCCTGCGCCCGGTAGGCCTTGACGCCGTAGCCCTCGGCGACGCCGGCGACGTCGAGCTTCGGCAGGTCGAGGCCCGGCGCTCCGTTCACCTGCTCGACTTCGGCGAACCACTTGAGGATCGCGTACTCCTCGTTGCGCAGGACGAGGAAGGTGACCGGTGCGTTGTAGGCGACGGCGCTCCAGAAGGCGGTGATCGCGTACTGGGCCGAGCCCTCGCCGAGCACGCAGACGACCGGGCGGTCGGGCTGCGCCAGCTGCACCCCGACCGAGGCGGCGAGGCCGAAGCCGAGGCCGCCACCGGCGCTGAAGTAGTAGCTGCCGGGGCGGGAGATGCGGAGCTGGTTGCGCAGCGCCAGCGTGCTCGAGGGGGACTCGAGGACGACGATCGCGTCCTCGGGCATCGCCTCGGCGAGGGCGCTGTGGACGGTCGAAGCGTTGAGCGGGTCCTCGGCGGGGATTTCCCCCGGGCCGGGGTTCGGCTCCGGCGCCGGGCGCGTGGACTCCGGCACCTGCTCCAGCAGCGCCGCCAGGGTGAGGGCGACGTCGGCGACGATCGCGTCGCCCATCGGCGCCCGTACCGCCTCGTCCGGGTCGCTGGTGATCGCGACCAGGCGCGCGCCCTCGGGCAGCAGCGGTCCCGGAATATGCGGGTAGTAGGGGAAGACCGAGCTGCCGGCGACGAGGATCAGGTCGTGCCCCTCGAGGGTCTGGCCGACCGGGCCGATCGCCGGCGGCAGGACGCCGCGGAAGTTCGGATGGCCCTCGGGGAAGCCGAGGCGGTTACCGCCGGTCGCGGGCGAGGCCCAGACCGGCAGGCGCTGGCGCTCGGCGAGGGCGACGGCGGTGTCCCAGGCGCCGGCGGCGTCGATGTCGGGGCCGGCGACGAGGACGGGGTTCTGCGCCGCGTCGAGACGCTCGGCCAGCGCCCGCACCGCCTCGGGGTCGGCGACGGCGCGTCCCGTCACCTGGCGCTCGATCGCCGCGGCGGCATCGGCCTCGTCAACCTCGGCGTACCAGTCGTCCATCGGCAGCGAGACGAAGACCGGACCGCGCGGCGCCAGGCCGGCGAGGTGGGCGCCGTGGGCGAGCGCCAGCGGCACGTCCTCGGCCCGCGGCGGCTCGTAGGACCACTTGACCAGCGGGTGCGGCAGCCGGCTCGCGTCGCGGTTGGTCAGGTTCGCCTGCAGGGTGATCTGGGCGCGGGCCTGCTGGCCGGCGGTGATCAGCAGCGGCGAGTGGTTGGCCTGGGCGTTGAAGATCGCCCCCATCGCGTTGCCGACGCCCGGCGCGGTGTGGAGGTTGACGACGGTGGTCCTGCCGGAGGCCTGGGCGAAGCCGTCGGCCATCCCGACCACGACCGCCTCCTGCAGGCCGAGTACGTAGCGGAAGTCGCCCGGGAAGTCAGCCAGCATCGGCAGCTCGGTCGAGCCCGGGTTGCCGAACATCGTCGTCATCCCGTGCTCCCGGAAGAGGTCGAACGTCGCATCGCGGACCGTCGGCACGCAGCGAACCCTATCTGGCCGTGTTCTACCTCCCAATGCCGGTGCAGGATTTAAGCCATGCGCGTCGTAGCGCCGATAAGGCGGGAGTGAGCCATCGTCTCCTCGCCAGCTCCTGGGCGCGCTTGCTTGCGGTCTTCGCCCTCTCCCTCGCGCCCCTCTTCATCGTCTGCGCCTACTCGCAGGCGTCGCCGATACCGGCGACGAAGCTGCTCTACGCGACCGGCAGCATCGTCCCGATCCCGGCCTCGATCCCGCACGAAGAAGGCGACATGGTCGACAAGCGGATCCTCCCGGATCTGCGCTGGATCGCCAAGCGCTACCCGATCTTCGTCACCGACGGCTACTCCGGCCCCCTGCCCAACGGCGAACACGCCGGCTGCAACCGTTGCCACACCCGCGGCTCCGACCACTACAACGGGCTCGCGGTCGACCTCGTGCCATTGGGTGGCGACGGCAAATGCGACTCGACCTGGACCGCGATCACCCGCCTCGCCCTCTGGGCCGAGCCGGTGCAGAACAAACCGCGGCCCCCTTTCCGCTGGGTCGGTTACGACGGCGACGCCGGCCACGGCTGCGGCAACCACCTCCACCTCTCCTGGAACCACGCCGTCGCCCCCGAATACACGCTCGCCCAGTGGGTCGAAGTCTTCTCCGTCAGCTTCAAGGGCGTGCAGCCGACCGCGCCGCCCAAACCGACGAAGCCACCCGAGCCCCCGCCCCCGCCCCGCCCCTCCGGCGGCGTCGCCCAAGCCTCCTTCGGCGGCCTCTCCCCCCGCATCGACTGACCGAACTGCATCAGATTTCCTACCCAGCAGGGTGGAAATCTGATGCAGTTCGGGTGAGGGGGCGAGGTCCATAGGATGCGGCGATGCGTTTCGCTGCTGCCGCCGTCCTGCTTGCAGCTCTCGCGCTGGCTGGGGTCGGCTGCGGGAGCCAGGACAACTCGACGCCGGTCGACTGCCTCGAAGGGGCGGCGGCTTACGAACAGGCGCTGCGGAAGGCGCCGGGGGAAGTACTGCTCGGGGGCGAGACGCCGATCAGCGACTGTCTCGCCGAGAACCAGAAGGCGGGCGACCTCGCCCGGGTCGGCGAAGCGATGCTCGAGACCGCGACCGCGCTCAGCGCCCAGGCTCGCGAAGAAAACGGCGGCGCTGCGGCCCTTCGCCTCGGCTACCTGATCGGCGCCGCCGAACGCGGCGCCTCGAGCAGCGAAGGCATCCACTCCGACCTCGTCCGCCGCCTCACCGTCGCCGCCCGCTACGCCCCCGGCGGCCAGCCGCTCTCCCCCGCGTTCATGCGCGCATATGAAGCTGGATACGCTGCCGGTCGCAGAGAAGGCTGAACTAAGGAGACGCATGGCAGAGCAGTTGTGGGGCGGCGAGACGACGAAAGCAGTCGACAACTTCCCGGTCTCGGGTGAGCGGGTGCCGGTGCCGGTAGTGCGCTGGCTGGGCCGGATCAAGGGGGCCGCGGCCGAGGCCAACGGCGCTCTCGGCAAACTCGACGGCGACCTCGCCGACCGGATCGCCGACGCCGGGCGGTCGATCGCCGAGGGCGAGCACGACGATCAGTTCCCGGTCGACGTCTTCCAGACCGGCTCCGGGACCTCCTCGAACATGAACGCCAACGAGGTGATCGCCAACCTCGCCGGCGAGGGGGCCCACCCCAACGACCACGTCAACATGGGGCAGTCCTCCAACGACGTCTTCCCCTCCGCCGTGCACCTGGCGGCGCTTGACGAGGTGACGCACGACCTGCTGCCGGCGATGGGTGGCCTCGAGGGCGCCCTGGAAGAGAAGGCGCAGCAGTTCGCCGATGTCGTCAAGGCCGGCCGCACCCACCTGATGGACGCGGTCCCGGTCACCCTCGGTCAGGAGTTCGGCGGCTACGCGGCGCAGGTGCGGCTCGGCGTCCAGCGGGTCGAGGCGACCCTGCGGCGGGTCGGCCAGATCCCGCTCGGCGGCACCGCCACCGGCACCGGCCTCAACACCCACCCGGAGTTCGCCGCCAAGGTGCGCGAGAGGCTCGCCGCCGACACCGGCCTGCAGATCTCGGCGCCGCTCGACGCCTTCGAGGCGCAGGGCAACCGCGACGCCCTGGTCGAGCTTTCGGGCGCGCTCAAGGTCTACGCCGTCTCGCTCAACAAGATCGCCAACGACCTGGCGCTGATGGGCTCGGGCCCGCGCGCCGGACTCGCCGAGCTGCGCCTGCCGGAGCTGCAGAAGGGCTCCTCGATCATGCCCGGCAAGGTCAACCCGGTGATCCCGGAGGTCGTGATCCAGGTCGCCGCCCAGGTGATCGGCAACGACGCCGCGATCACCGTCGCCGGCAGCCAGGGCCAGTTCGAGCTCAACGTTCGCGTGCCGCTGATCGCCCGCAACCTGCTCGACTCGATCAAGCTGCTCGCCAGCGCCTCGCGCCTGCTGAACGAGAAATGCGTCGCCGGTCTCGAGGCCAACGAGGAGATGACCGAGCGCCACGCCGAGGCGACGCTGGCGACGGCCACCGCCCTCAACCCCCACATCGGCTACGACCGCGCCGCCGACATCGTCAAGACGGCGGCGGAGTCGGGGCGGTCCCTACGCGAGGTGGCGTTGGAGCAGGGCGTCGAGCCCGCGGTCCTCGAGGAGGCGCTCGACCACCGCCGGATGGCTCGGCCGCACGAGTAGGCGGGGCGGGTCCTCGGAGGCGCGGCTAGCGCTTGCGCCGCGGCCGCACCACGCGCTCGCAGCCCTTCGTCTTGTCGCGGCGGTCGACGTAGGCGACGTCGTGGCCGCGGCCGCAGCGGATGACGTCGCGGCCGCCGCGACGCGCCTTGATCCGGTCGGCGCCGCGGCCGCCGTAGACGCAGTCGGCGCCGCCGCGCGGGCGGATCCGGTCCTTGCCGCCGCGGCCGAGGATCAGGTCGCCGCCGCCGGTCCCGCGCAGCCGCTCGCTCTTGCGGCTGCCGTAGATGCGGTGGGCGCAGGGGCCGGTCGGGGCGCCGACCTGACGTTTCACCGCGGTCACCCGCAGGGGCGAGGTCGCGGCGCTGCGGCGCGGATCGGCGACCAGCAGCTCGACGTTGCGGTCGTCCGGGCCGCCCTCGCCGCAGGGCTCCGGCGAGCAGGCGCGCCCGCCGGTCTGGGCGTCGTTGTAGGAGAGGGTGCGGCCGACCGAGGCGAGGTCCGCCGGCGACATCGCCGACGCCGCGGTCCCGGGTGCCGGCGCGGTCGCCGCGCTCGCGTGGTCGACGATCGTGCCGAAGATCGAGAGGGTGCCGTCGCGGTTGTCGAAGAGCTGCAGCAACCGCGCCTGCTGGGGCCAGTCGGCCTCGGCGGCGACGCGGATGCTCCAGAAGCCGTGCCCGTCGCCGCTCGGGTACGGAGTTACGTCGTTGACGTGGCTGTGGCCGGCGACCCAGGCGATCACGTTCGGGTAGCGGTGCAGGAGCGCGACCATGTCGTCGCCGAGGTGGATCGGGGTCGAGAGCCGCGGGTCGACGTCGCAGCCGGGGTTGGCGTCGTGGCCGTGGGAGTCGGGGCCGGTGCAGGGCGGCGCCGCCTCGTCGGGGACGTTCGCGGTCAGGCTGGGGATCGCGTGGTGGCTGAAGATGACGACCAGCTGATCGGCCGCCGTCGCTTTCTCCAGCACTCCTTCCAGCCAGCGGTACTGCGGGTCGTCGACGTTGCCGTCGGCGCAGGGGCCGGCGACGCCGCCCTCGCAGACGGTGTCCAAGGCGATCATCCGCAGCCCCGGCGCCGGCACGAAGCTGTAGTAGCCGGCAGTGCCGTGGGAGGCGTCTTCCTCGGCCGGATCGACGTCGCCGAAGCCGTGGCCGTCGGCCTGGTCGCCTTCCTCGAAGATCTGCTTGAACTGCGCTTTGGAGACGTAGCGCCGATCGGGGTCCGGCGGCACCAGCGTCGGCACCCCTTCCATCGTCTTCGTGCAGCCCGTGGCGACTTCCTCGAAGGCCGCGTTCGCCGCCTGGTTCCCCTGCACCAGGCCGTCGTGGTTGCCGAAGGCGACGTAGCTCGGCACGTCGAGCCCCGCCGCTTCGAAGGGCTGCTGCGCCCGGTCCATTAGCCCCGGGTATGCGGGCCATCCGGCCGCAGCCCCGCGTGGTTCGTCGGGGTCGTAGAAGTAGGGGTTGAGACCCTCGGCGTAGTCGTCGTAGTCCTGGACGCCGGTGTAGCGGGCGGCCTCGGCGGCGCCGGGCACGCCGAGCGGCGGGCAGAGCGGGTGGGAGTAGCCCGCCGGGTCGATGCCACTGTTGGGGTCAAGGGTGCCGCCCTCCAGCAGCGTCCGCACCCACTCGGTCTCGTTCAGCTGCTGGCTGTCGGCGGAGTCACCGGAGTCGATCGCGAAGTTCATCGGCGCCCGCGAACCGTCGCCGGAGGCGACCGGCGAGGCGCCGGAGAAGGCGTCGATCTGGCGGATCATCGCGTCGTCGATGAACGGCTCCAGCGCCTCCCAGGGCCGGAAGGCCGCTTCGACCGGGGAGCCGGCGGGGTCGGTGAACTCGACCCGCGCCGGGCTCTCCTCGTCGGCGAGCTGGAAGTCGGAGAGCTGGCCGAAGTAGGCGAGCGAGACGCGCCTGTTCTCGCGGCCCGGCTGGGCCGCCCCGAAACCGCCTTCGCGCACCGTGTACGCCTCCCCCGGCCCCGTCCCCAGCTGGTCGAAACCGGCGGCTCCGTCAGGGACGATCCGCTGCTCGATCGTGCTCTGGCCGAGCGGATCGGCGACGGCAAGAGCAAATGGGAAAGCGCCCAGGACGAGGGCCAACGCCCCAGTCAGCGCTGCGGCCCTCGTCCAGGCGCCCGGTTGCTTCATCCGCGCTCCGGATTACCCGGAGCGCGGATGCGCGAATCAGTAGGGGTGGATGCTGCTCAGATCCCCAGCTCGTCGAGCCGGCCCAGGTCCCACTTCGCGACCTGCTTGCCGAGCTTCACCCCCGCCTCGTCGGAGAAGCGGTAGTGGACCCCCTCCCAGACGCGGGCGTCGACCACCTCGTCGGTGATCGTCTTCCAGTCGTCGTAGGTACGAACAACGCCGGGAGCGCTGGGGCTGGTCAGCGCGATCGGCGCCGGCGCGCGCGGCCCGACGAAGGCGGCGAGGACCGCCTGCGCCGCGGCGACGTAGCCGCCGTGACCGCTCACCCACTCCGGGTAGGTCGGGGTGACGTCGAGCGGCGTCCAGCTCGGATCGGGATCTACCGCGTCGTTGCGGATCGCCGTCACCGGGCGCCAGAACGCGTACTCGTACTTGGCGTTGTAGACGGCGATCTGGGCGTCGGTCGTGACCGCGTGGAAGGCGGCGACGAAGCGGGCCTGCCAGGCGAGCGAGTGGTCGGTGTCGTCGAGGACGGCCCGCAGCACCTGGTTGAAATGGACGCCCAGGCCCGGGAACCAGAACTGGGCGATCTCGGTCTGCTCCGGCGTCCGCACGCTGCTGTCAGCGGCACCGTAGGCACGGACCTCGGCGAGGTCGCGGCGGTAGGTCTTCGAGCCGAGGCTGGGCGGCGGGCCGGGGTCGAACTGATCCCCGCTCGCGAGCAGGAACGGCGTCCCGTCGCCCTGGCCGGCGCGGGTGGCGGGGCCGAAGGCGGGCGGGGTCGGCTGCCAGACGCCCGGATCGCTCGAGGGCGGCGTCCAGGGGACGTCGACCGAGGCGGTATCGAGGCCGTCGTTCTGACGCTGGGCCAGCACCAGGGCGGCTTGGGTTCTACCGCCGGCGATGCCGCCCTCCTTGGCGGGACCGGAGGGGACGGCCGCCAGCGTCGCCGCCAGCTGCGCGTCGAGGGCCGGGGCCTGTGAGGGCACCAGCTGGACCAGCGCGTCGTGAAGCGCCTGCGCGAAGGCGGCGGTCGCGTAATCGGGGTCGCTGCTGCCCCCCACCGCGCGGGCGGCGGCGATCCAGGAGATCGACCAGGCGTCGCTGCCGCTCACCGCCTCCGGGTAGGCCGCGGCGGCGACGGTCTGCTGGGTGGTGTCGAACCAGCTGAGGCCGACGTCGTGGGCGACGGGGTCGCTGCCGGACTGGTGGCCATGGCCGTGCTCGCCATGGCGCTGGGCGAGAGCCGCCGGCGCCAGGGCCAGCAGCGCGAGGGCCGCAACCACCAGCCCTCCGAGTGCACGAGATCTGATCTTCATCGAGCGATTCCTTTCTGCGGAGTCCCTGCCGGTCGGCCTCCTCTTGACTTTGTTGAGTCACAAGATCAAGAAAAGTAGCAAGGGAACGTGATCTCGCTCACGCAGCTGACTAGGCCCGTGCGGCGGCCGCCTGTCCGGAAGGCTCGAGGTCGATGAACCAGACGCCGTCACGCAGGCTGCGCTCGCCGATCCGCAGATCGAGGCCGTGGCGGAAGCCGGGGCCGTCGACCACGACCGAGTGATACTCGCCGTTCTCGCCGGCGGCATCGGCGCCGGCGGCGGCGATCTCCTCGACGAGGCCCGCGTCGATCGTCTGCCCCAGCAGGTCCGGCGAGAGGACGCCGTCGCGAACCGCGACGACCACCGCCTTGAACCCGGCCGCGAGCAGATCGTCCATCAGCTGCCGACGGTCGCGGTGCCAGAGCGGCAGCACCGCCCGGGTTCCGGCTTCAAGGGCGACCCGCTCGACCCACTCGCGGTGGCGCTCGATGTCGATGTCGCCGAAGACGCCAGCGCCCACGCGGTGCTCGATCACACCGGCGGCGATCGAGCGGCGCAGCTCTCCCTCGTAGTCATTCCAGCTGGCCGCCCCGAACCGCACCGGCAGTCCGAGCGCATCCGCCTGCGCCGCGATCAGCTCCCGCCTCAGCCCGTGGGAGCGCGAGCGGTCGCCCGTCTCGATCATCATCGAGACCAGGAATCGCGGCTCGGCGCCGACCCGCACCGCTTCCTGCAGCGCCAGCGCCGAGTCCTTGCCGCCACTCCAGGAGCAGAAGACGGGGACGCCGCGCAGACCGTCGCTGCTCATCGCCGAGAGGCTATCCCCCGGCCACCGGCACCCCGCCTACCCCTGCAGGGTGACGAAGCGCTCCTCGGTCAGCTCGTAGACCGCGTAGGCCGGGCCCTCGCGGGTGTTGCCGGAGTCCTTCACTCCCCCGTAGGGCTGCTGGTCGGCGCGGAAGGTCGGCACCTCATTGATCAGGACGCCGCCGAACTCGAGGGTGCGGCCGGCCTCGAGGCCCTTGCCGATGTCGCGGGTGAAGACGCCCGCCTGGAGGCCGAACTTGGAGTCGTTGGCCATCGTCAGCGCCTCCTCGAAGACCCCGAAGGTGTCGATCGTCGCCACCGGGCCGAAGATCTCCTCGCACCAGACCTTCGCCTCTTTCGGCGGCGCTTTCAGCAGGGTCGGCGCCAGGCAGCGGCCCTCGTCGACCAGCTCGCCGCCGGTCAGCAGCTCCGCCCCGCCTTTGACCGCCTCGTCGACCCACTCCTTGACCCGGTCGCGGTCGTCCGGAGTGATCAGCGGCCCGACGTCGGTGTTCTCGTCGAGCGGGTCGCCGACGGTCAGCCCTTCGACGTTCTTCACCAGCCGCGCGGTGAACTGGTCGGCGATCGACTCGTGGACGAGGATCCGCTGGATCGAGATGCAGCTCTGACCGGCGTGGGAGAAGGCGTGCAGCTGCGCTTTGTCCGCCGCCGCTTCCCAGTCGCCGTCGGCGTCGACGATCAGCGGCGCGTTCGAGCCGAGCTCGAGGTTGACCTTCTTGTGCGGGACCTTGGAGCGGATGTCCCAGCCGACCGGTGCCGAGCCGGTGAAGGTGATCGCCCGGGTCAGCGGGTGCTCGACGATCGCGTTGCCGACCTTGGAGCCGGGGCCGGGGATGACCGAGAGCCAGTTCTCGGGCAGCCCCGCCTCGAGCAGGATCTCGGCCAGCTTCAGCGCCGAGATCGGCGTCTGCCCGGCGGGCTTGAGGACGACCGCGTTGCCGGCGGCGATCGCCGGGCCGAGCTTGTGGGCGACGAGGTTGAGCGGGAAGTTGAAGGGGCTGATCGCGCCGACCACCCCGTAGGGGACGCGCAGCATGATGCCGAGCTTGCCGACCCCGGCCGGGGCGGCCTCCATCGGGACCGTGCCGCCGGTCAGCTTGCGCGCCTCGACCGAGGAGAACTCGAGCGTGGAGACGCAGCGTTCGGCCTCCAGGGTCGCCGTCTTGATCGGCTTGCCGGCCTCGGCGGCGATCGTCGCCGCCAGCTCGTCGCGGCGCTCGGCGACCAGCTCGGCCGCCCGGTCCAGCACCCGTGCCCGCTCGTGCTGGGGGAAGTCGGTCGCCTCGAAGGCTTCGTTGGCGGCTTCGATCGCCTTCTTGGCGAGCGCTTCGTCGCCCTGCGCGACCCGGCCGACGACGCTGCCGTCGTAGGGGCTCCTGACCTCGTCCCACTCGCCCGTCGTCCGCCACTCGCCGGCGGCGAGGAGCTTGTGGTCGGTTGCCTCTACGGTCTGCGTCGCCATCGCGCCCTCCTCGAATTGGGGTGTCCATTGAGGGTACGCCCCCGCCGATGCAGGCCGCTACTCCGCAACGTTGAATCTGTTCTCTCGGAGATGTCCAAGATCGTCAACAGGGTCATCGTCAACAAGGTCAACGTCAACAGGGTCATCGCGAACAACCTCCGCACCGTCCTCGCGACCTGCGCGGCGGGACTTGCCCTGCTCTCCATATACCCGCTTGCGGCCCAGGCCAGCGTCAGCTGGGTCGTCCACGGCCGCGGCTTCGGCCACGGCGTCGGGATGAGCGCCTACGGCGCCTACGGCTACGCCGAGCACGGCAAGAGCTACCGCTTCATCCTCGGCCACTACTACACGGGCACCAGCCTGGGGACGGTCCAGGGGGCCCGGGTGGTGCGGGTGCTGCTCGGGATCGAAGCGGGCGACGTCGGCTTCAGCGGCGCCACCAGCGCCTGCGGAATGCGGCTCGACCCGGGCCGCAGCTACCAGGCCCACCGCGACGGCAGCGGCGTCAAGCTGCGCAGCTCGGGCGGCAAACGGCTCGCCAACTGCGGGCGCAAACTGCGCGCGGCTGGCGCGGGCAAGGTGACGATCGCCGGCTACGGGACCTACCGCGGGGCGCTGGAGACGGTACCGACCGAAAGCCAGGCCGGGTCGCTCAACGTCGTCAACGCGCTCGCGCTCGAGCAGTACGTGAAAGGGGTGATGCCGAACGAGGTGCCGCCCTCCTGGCCGGCCGAGGAGCTGAAGGCGCAGACGGTGGCGGTCCGCTCGATCGCCCTCACCGGCGACGTCGGTGGCAACGGCTTCGACCTCTACTCCGACACCCGCAGCCAGGTCTACAAAGGCCTCGAAAGCGAGTACGCCAGCACCAACGCCGCCGTCGCCGCGACCCGCGGCCAGGTCGTCATGTACGGCGGCAAGGTTGCCCAGACCCTCTACTCGGCCTGCTCGGGCGGCCACACCGAGAGCGCCGTCAACGTCTTCGGCTCCCCCGTCCCCTACCTCGTCGGCGTCCCCGACCCCTACGACGCCGCCTGCCCGCTGCACGAATGGACGCTGAAATTCAGCGGCCCGGAAATCAGCGCCAAGCTCGGCTCCTACCTGAAAGGGCGCCTGAAGAAAGTCGTGGTGACGAAGCGCGGCGTCTCGCCCCGGATCGTCGAAGCGAAGCTCTACGGCACCGGCGGTGTCAGCACCGTCACCGGCACCGACCTCGAGGTCGCCCTCGGCGGCTACGACACCTGGATGAGCTTCCAGAAGGTGGTCTCAGGAAAGTAGCCATCGAACTGCATCAGATTTCCTACCTGCTGGAGGGGAAATCTGATGCAGTTCAGCCGTCGGGGTAGGGCTGGATCGCGACTCCGTGGTTGGTCTCGCGCATCCCGAGCTCGTAGGCGGCGCCGGCGTTCAGGGTCAGCTCGCGAGGCGGCAGGCCGGGGCGTTCGACGGTCAGCTCGAGGTCGGCGACCGAGCAGTTGACGGTCTGGTGCTCGGGCCCCTTGGGGTCGGCGTAGACCCAGCCGACGAAGTCCTTCTCGGGAGCGCTGACGCGGCCGTGGACGACGATGTCCTTGCCGGGGAGGCGGAAGCTGCAGACGGTTGGGTGCTCGTCGATCTCGGCAGAGCGGATCGCGCCGAGACCGCCGAGGCGGTGCGGCTCGCCGTCGAGGACGAGCATCCCGGAGGGGATCCAGGGACTGGTGCGGGAGCCGAGGCGGACGCGGGCGGCGCCGGCGTCGAAGTAGGTGTTCGGCGCGTCGGCGAAGCCGGTGCCCTCGAGCCAGACCCAGCGCTCCGCGTGCTCGGAACCCCAGTTGTGGCCGATCATCCCCGGCCAGCCGCTGAGCTCGAGCGAGGTGTCGTCGATCTCCAGCCGGCCTTGAAAGCGCGCGTCGGGGTATGGCGCGAGGAACTTGGTCTTCGGCAGCGGCGCCTTGTAGAGCCAGTCGGCTGGGAGGTACCTGCAGGGCTCGGCGTCGCCCTCGAAGGTGAACGACCAGGCGGCGCTGAGGGCATCGGTGTCGACCGAGCCCTCGGCGCGGCCGGGGCCGATCTCGGCGTCGGCGACCCGGATCCAGTCCCCGGCCGGCGCCTCCAGCTGCGACGCCGGCGCCGTCACCTTGGTTGCCCGCGGCCCGGCGGCGCTGCGGTCGAAGAAGCAGAACCAGATCGAGCCGTTCGGCTCGGCGCCGGGGCGCTTGTGGACCGTGTGGCGGATCCAGACCCCCCGCCCGCCACCCGGCTCGCAGGCCTTGATGTAGAAGCTCTCGTAGTGCCCGGCCTTCGCCGCCACCGCCGGAAACCGCGCCCGTTCCTCCATCGCCCGACTCTAGACCTTGATCGTTATGACGTCGCCGTCCTGAACTTCGTAGTCGCGTCCCTCGATCCGCAGCACGCCTTTGTCCCTGGCGGCGACGTAACCGCCGGTGTTCACCAGGTCCTCCCAGCCGATCACTTCGGCTTTGATGAACGCTTCCATGATCTCGGTGTGGATCGTGCCGGCGGCTTCGAGCGCGGTGGCGCCGCGATGGAGCGGGCGGGCGACCGCCTCCTTGCCCTCGCCGGCGGTGAAGAAGGTGATCAGCTCGAGCAGGTCGTAGGCGGCGCGGACCAGGCGCGCCAGGCCCGAGCCCTCGACCCCGTAGCTCTCGCGCATTTCCGCCGCTTCCTCGGGGTCTAGCTCGGCCAGCTCGGCCTCGATCCGGGCGCTGACCGCGACCACGCCGGCGTGGACCGAGTTGGCGTGGGATACGACCGCTTCCGGCGGCTCGGCATCCCCCTCGTCGACGTTGGCGACGTAGAGGATCGGCTTCGTCGTCAGCGCCTGCAGGTTCCGCACCGCGTTCGGCGCGCCTTCGGGCGCCGGGATCGAGCGGGCCGGGCGGCCGGCGGCGAGCGCCTCGTGCACCGCCTGCAGCCACTCGTGCTCGACCTGCGCTTCTTTGTCGCCCGACTTCGCCTGCTTGCCGACCCGCGGCAGCCGCCGCTCGACCTGGTCGTAGTCGGCGAGCACCAGCTCGGTCTCGATCGTCTCGATGTCGGCGAGCGGGTCGACGCGGCCGTCGGGGTGCGGGACGTCGGATTCGGTGTGACAGCGGACGACGTGGCAGATCGCGTCGGTCTCGCGGATCGAGGCGAGGAACTGGTTGCCGAGGCCCTCCCCTTCCGAGGCGCCTTTGACCAGCCCGGCGATGTCGTGGAAGTCGATTTTCGCCGGCACCAGCTCCGAGCTCTTCACCGTCTCGGCGATCTGCTCCAGGCGCTCGTCGGGCACCTGGGCGACGGCGACGTTCGGCTCGATCGTCGTGAACGGGTAGTCGCCCATCTGGGCGCCGCCCTTGGTCAGGGCGTTGAAGAGGGTCGACTTGCCCGCGTTCGGTAAGCCCACGATTCCTACCTTCACGACGCGTCCCCCATCAGAACGAGAGCGGGACGATCAGGCCCAAGCCGATCCCGAGCAGAGCGCCGGCGAGGACGTCGGAGGGATAGTGCATGCCGAGGTAGGGACGCCCGAGCGCGAGGGCGAAGGCGACGACGAAGGCGGCCGCCATCGCCGGATCGACCCGGACCATCGCCGTCGCCACCGCGAAGGACGAGGTGGCGTGGGCGGAGGGGAAGCTGAGCGAGCTGGGAGCGCCGCCGAGCGGCGGCAGGCCCTCGAGCACCGGCCGCGGCCGTTTCACCGCCAGCTTGATCGCGTAGTTGAGGCCGATCGCGAAGGGCCCGAGCAGGGCGCAGATCAGCCACGATTCCCAGCGGCCGTTGTCGATGATCGCCAGCGCCGCCCCGAGCAGGAACCAGACGAGGGCGTTGTTGCCGGCCTTACCGAGAGCGACGGCGGCGTCCTCGACCGCGGGCGAGTGCCCGTGGGTGCGCATCCAGCGCAGCGCTTTGCGGTCGAGGTCGCGCATCGGCGCGGGAGGATGACAGTTTCTGTCAGGTTCCTGTCAGGTCAAAATCTGTCCTATGCCCTCCGTCCCCGGCTTCGTCCACACCCCCGGCCACCACTGCGGCTCGACCGCCCTGCGCAACCTGCTCGGCTTTCACGGCGTCGAGATCAGCGAGGAGACGGCCTTCGGGCTGGGAGCCGGCGCCGGCTTCTACTACCTGGCGATGGAGGACAGCTCGCCGAGCCGCTGGTTCAACGGGCGCACGGCGCGGCTGGAGGAGACCTTCCGCGAGCTGACCGGCGCTGCGCTGGAGCTGCGCACCTTCGCCGAGGATGCGGGCGACGAGGCCTGGGAGGCGGCGCGCTCGGAGGTCGACGCCGGCAACCCGGCCCTGCTCCTCACCGACATCTACTACCTCGATCACTACGGCAACTCGGCCCACTTCCCGGGCCACGCGGTCGTCCTCGCCGGCTACGACGACGCGGTCGCCCGGCTTTCCGACACCGCCTTCGAGGAGCTGCAGACGACGCGCCTGGAGAACCTCGCCCGCGCCCGCCACAGCGGCCACCCCGCCTACCCGCTGGAAGGCCACATGTTCACCGTCAGCGAGGAGATCGACCTGGCCCAGCTCGAAGCCGCGGTGCCGAGGGCGATCGCCCGGGCGGCGGGCGAGATGCTCGAGCCGCCCTTCGGACCCTTCGCCGGCATCCCGGCGCTGGAGCGGCTGGCGGAGGAGGCCGGCTCCTGGCCCGAGGCTGCCGAGGACTGGCAGTGGTGCGCCCGCTTCGCCTACCAGGTGATCGAGCGTCGCGGCACCGGCGGCGGCTGCTTCCGGCTCATGTACTCGCGCTTCCTGGCGGAGGCGGGACGCACGGAGGCGCCGCTGGCGGCCACGGCGGCGGCGCGCTGGACCGAGCTGGCCGAGGCCTTCAAAGCCGCGAGTGAGGAGGACGAGCCGGTGCCGCAGCTGTGGCAGGCGGTCGAGGCCGGCGCCGCCGGCGTGCTCGAGGCCGAGCGGCGCCTCTGGACCGCCCTCGGCGATTCCGCCGCCTGAGCAGCCGGCCTACTTGAACTGGAAGCTGGTCAGGTCCTGGGCGAAGGTCGGGTTGAAGATGACCTTGTCGAGATCGACTTCGGCGGAGACGAAGGTCGGCAGGGTGCTGGTCCCGTAGGGCACCCACGGCGCCTCTTCCATGAACTCCTTGTCGAGGCCGGCGTATTCGGCTTCGACCGCCGGCGTCAGCGGCCCTTCGCCCAGGCGCTCGATCTCCGCGTTCAGCTTCGGATCGTCGATCCGGGCGAGGTTGGTGGCGCCGGTCGGGACGATGCTTTCGCCCGAGAGCAGCGGCTCGAAGAAGTCGTTGGGGTGCGGGTAGTCCTCGAACCAGTTGGCGAAGCCGATGTCGAGGTTCGGCGTCGATTCGTTGCCGATCAGGCCGAAGTAGTTGTCGGCGTTGACGACTTTGAGGGTGGTTTCGAAGCCCAGTTCCTTCAGCACGCCCTCGAGGTATTCGCCGGCTTCGTCGTTGGGGCTTTCGTTGTCGGTCCAGATCGTGATCGCGCGGTCGCCCGGCTTCGCCGCGGCGACCAGTTCCTTCGCCTTGTCGAGGCTGTGCGGGTAGAGGTCGAAGCGCTTGTAGCCGGGCATCCCCGGCGGCAGGATCTGGTGGGTGCCGGTCACCTGGCCGGCGTAGATCCGTTCCAGCGCCCGCGTGTCGACGGCGTAGTTGACCGCCTGCCGGACCTCGACGTCGTCGAACGGCGCCTGCCGCGTATTCATCCAGAAGAAGTAGGTGCTGATCGTCGGCTCGACCTTGAACTGCGAGCCCTCGTAGCGGCTCTTCACTTCCGCGTAGCGGTCGGCCGGCGGCGGGTTGCCCATCCAGTCGTAGCGGCCGCTTTCGACGTCGTTGACCTGGGTCGAGGGGTTGCGGAGAACGTCGACTTCGATCCGGTCGAGGTGGCCGCTCGGGATCTGCGGCATCAACTTGGCGTTGCCTGCGGCCCACTGCGGATTGCGCCGGTAGTCCCAGCCGCGCCCGGGCTGGGCGCTGGAGATGACGTAGGGACCGGTCGCCGGTGGCGGCTGCGCGGTCAGGTCTTCGGCCGGGGTGCCGGCGGGGACCGGCGCGGCGAAAGGCAGCGCCAGCTCGTTGGAGAAGGTGCCGCGCGGCTTCGACAGGTGGATGACGATCCTGCCACTGGCGTCGTCGGCCTCGATCCCGGGGATCCCTCCCTGCTTGCTCTTGGCGAATGCTTCGGCGCCGACGATGTCGGTGTAGAAGGGCGAGCCGGGCGAGTTGAGCTTGAAGAGACGTTCGATCGAGGCGGCGAAGTCCGAGGCCTTGACCGGGGTCCCGTCGGAGTACTTCAGGCCCTTGCGCAGGGTCAGCGTGTAGGTGCGGCCGCCGTCGGTGATCTTCGGCATCGCCTCGGCGAGCCCTGGGATCACCTTGCTGCCGGCGCTGCCGGCGGCGTGGGCGTAGGTGAGGAGAGGGACGTAGACGTCGTAGACCGCGGTTGAGCCTTCGCCGGTGTAGGCGAGGCCGGGGTCGAGCGAGTCGGGGAAGGAGCCGAAGGTTGCCTTCAGCGTCCCGCCCTCGCTGCCCGAGCCGCCCGAGCTGCCGCAGGCGGACAGGGCCAGCGCCGCGACGAGCGCAAGCGTGAGTGCCGCCAGCTTGGTCGGGCCCTTGGTCACGCGCCTACTCCTTCGACAGCCGCGGCCAAATCCTTGAACGGTGCGAGGCCCTCGGCGATCCGTCTAGGCGCCGCCGCTTCGGTTTGTCGATCCAAACCAGGGGTATTCAGGCGCCATGACCATCGGAGCAGGAATCTTCCTCATTGCGGTTGGCGCGATCCTCAAGTTCGCGACCAACGTCCACGTCAAGGGCATCTCGATCGACACCATCGGCGTGATCCTGATGGTCGCCGGCCTCGTCGGCCTGCTGATCGGGCTCTTCCAGGAAATCGTCTGGTCGCGCCGCCGCCCGGTCGAAGGCGCCGCCCCCGGCGCTCCCGTGGAAGAACGTCGCGAAGTTCGCGACCCCGCCTACCGCGACGCCCCGCCGCGGTACTAGACGCGCGGGGCGTGCGCCCCTGACAGACTGAGGCGCCGATGGCGCAGTTCGCCACGATTGGCGTCTACGGCTTCGATGGCCCCGGGTTCATCCGTGCCCTGCAGGAGGCGGAGGTCGGGATCGTCCTCGACGTCCGCCAGCGGCGCGGGGTGCGGGGGAGCGAGTACGCCTGGGCGAACTCGAAGCGGCTGCAGGCGGCGCTGGGCGAGGCGGGCATCGCCTACAGCCACCTGCCGGAGTTGGCGCCGACGACCGAGATGCGGCAGCTGCAGTACGAGGAGGACGCCCGCCGCGGCGAGGGCAAACGCTCCCGCTCCGAGCTGGCGCCCGCCTACGTCGAGCGCTACACCGAAGAGGTGCTCGACCAAGTCGACCTCGAGCCAATCGTCAGGTTCGTCGGCAACAACCGCGCCGCCCTCCTCTGCGTGGAGCGCGATCCCGAGGCCTGCCACCGCTCGCTGATCGCAGCGCGGCTCGAGCAGGAGCTCGGCGCTCCCGTCACCCACCTGCGGCCGAGCGACTAAACCGATTCGAGCGCCGTCCGCGCCACCAGCGCGAACGAGCCGAAGACCAGCAGCAGGAAGGCCCAGCCCGGGGCACCCAGCAGCGCGGTCAGGAGGGCGGCGGCCATGCCGACGTAGAAGACGATCCCGAGGCCCTCGATCAGTTTCTCGGAGGAGTAGAGATCTGGCTTGCCCAGCTTTTCCAGCTTCGAGTTCACGGAATGTGTTTTCGAAGCCCGAGCCCGAAGTCCTCTCACTCCTCCCAGTCCAGCCCCTCGACCTCTTCCGCCCGCACCTTCCCGAACCTGCGGAAGGCCCGCTCCAGCTCCTCCTCCAGCCAGCTGGTGCCGGCTTCCGTCAGCCGCACCGCCGCCGCCTGCCGGATCGACTGCCGCGGATCGACGTTCCCGATCCCCTGGTCCGCGTTCTCCGCCGTCGACCCGAAGGCATAGGCGCCCAGCTCGTCCATCAGCTCCCCGAGCGAGACCCCGTCGCCGAGCGTCCCGTCGATGAACTCCATGTCGTCGACGCGGATGAAGTACGGCCAGCGCTCCAGCCAGGGCCGCCGCGCAATCTCCTCAGCGCTCGCATCGTCCCGCCCCTCCTCGTAAGCCCGAGCCACCGCCCGTCCGTAGACCCGTATGTCATTCGGACCCCTGACGAGGTGTCCCATGAACATCACGTCCCCCTCGCGCACCGCCCGCGGCCGGCGCCCAAGCGGATAGGTGCAGATGCGGTGGCTGCCGGAGGTCGCGACGGCATCGAGGACGGAACGATCGCGCGGCGAGCGGTTGCTGCCCTGGCCGAAGAACTTGACGAAGCCGGTGGCCAAGCGGCAAGGGTAGAGGCGCGGCTAAGAGGTCAGCTGGAAGTGGCGCACGATGCGCCTGCCGTCGACGTACCAGATCACGTTATGGCGCCCAAAGAGCCGCGTGGCAATGGGATTTACATAGAGGACTCCCGCTTCGGCGCTTTGTTCTTCCGCGCAGAGATGGCGCCCGTTCGGGAAGCGCAGGCAGACCGCATAGGTAGTCGCCACCGAGCTTTCGAAGAACGCCCCCGGCTTGCTTCCCAGCCGACATCGGTAGGCGGGTCTGGCGTAGCGGCTGCGGTTGCATCCGACGTAAGCGCGGTATTCCGGTTCGACGACTTCTTCGATCGGAGCAGGGGCGGGGACTGGTACCGGTGGCGGTGATGGAGGCGGCGGTGGCGGTTCGCTCACCGTTCCGGAAGAGCACGGGCACGGCAAGCTCTCGCAGGCGACGCCATCGTTGTCGCCGTCGAGGTTGTACGGATCACCCGCCAGCAGATAACTCTGCGCTTCAGCCTGGGTCCCGAAATCGGAGCAGTCGTAGTCGACGGCCATGGCCGGGGAAGCGTGCGAACCCAAGGCGATCGTGGTCGCGAGGGCGCCCAGCAAGATCAGGAGAGACCGCTTGATCTCTCCAGAGTAACGGGAAGTTCCCAAACTTTTCTAGCGATCTGCAGCACGCCACCAGCCAGGAATGCGGTGCCGACGAGCGGCCAGGGCCACTCGCTGTTCCCTCAATTTGGCGCGGAGAGCAATCAGGGGCTTTGCCACGGAGGGCGCTCCGCCACCCCCCGCGAGCACCAAAGACCGGAAACGCCTGTCGAGCAGCCCAGATACCCGCCGGCGTCTCTTTTCGATTTGTCCGCACACCATCCAAGGAGAGGGTCCGGGGAGTTGCACACTCGCGAAGAAGCGGGAGCGACGGGGTTCGAACCCGCAACCTCCGGCGTGACAGGCCGGCGCGATCGCTGTTGCTAGAGCTGCGCCCAAAGGCGATGAGCGTCGAGCGCTAACGCCGATGGCTGCTTAGCGCCGTCAACCGGGAGACGGAGCTTTCGGTGCTCAAGGTCGGCGTATGAGGTGCTCGCCAAGGAAGAGTCGAGCAAGCAACGCATGGATGAGGAGTCGATTGCAAGCAACCCCAGGTCGAAGAGTGCGTGGATATCGGTGCGGAGAAGAAGCCCGTTCTCGATGTGATCCGAAGCGGGGCCACTGTAGGGCGAGATGTGCGCTGCGTCGAGCGCAGGAAGAACGTCGGTACCCGTCACCGCACATCGACCTCCGTAGGCCGCGAGGACCTTACGTCGGAATGCAGCCTGACCCCGGCGGCGTACAACATTTGCCCTCATCCGCTCACGCTGTTCGTAGTCGGGGGGCTGCCAGGGAGGATTCCTTGACAGATCCTTTCTCGACGGGTAATCGTCGTTGGCGGGAACCAGTAGGAAGCTGCCTTCTTCCCAGCTGCTCACGCGAGCCAAGCCGATCACCGTATAGATGGACGGAGTCTTCGAGACTTGGACCAAGACTCCAACCGGAACCCCATCCTCCATACATCGCAAGAGGCCTTCATTCGGGTACGAAGGGAAGGGAAGGTCGGTAGTGGTTGGACCTTCCTGGTGATACCTCGCCGGCCCCCGCCAGCCTTCGGCGAGCTCAACGAGGTCGTCGTCATAGGCGGATCCAATTCGTTGCGAGATGCTCAAGGCGTAATTGCTTCCCATCGGCTTATAAATGCCCTTAGCGGCAGTGGCAAGCCTTGGTCCATCCTCGATCTTCAGCGCGGCCCAAGGTAGGTCCTCGTGCGCGTGGCGACTGAACCAGAGAAGGGCCCGCTGGTGGAAATCTGGGAGGGAAGCCATCCAGTGAACAGGTATAGCTGCAAACGGAGCGGCGCAGCGGGAGACGGGAGCGACGGGACTCGAACCCGCGACCTCCGGCGTGACAGGCCGGCGCTCTAACCAGCTGAGCTACGCCCCCGAGAGAACTTCGGCGGGCTCTGGGGGGAGCCCGGGAGGCGAAAGCTAGCGCATTCGGCGCGGGCTCCGGGTGGGACGTCGGCTAGGCGTGGGCGAGCTCGGGGGCCGCCGCGGGGGCCTCGTTGGCGGCGACTTCCTCGAGGAGCTCGCGGACCTCGGCGATCCGCTCGGCGCCGTAGCGCTTGGCCCACTGCTTTTCGACCTTGGCGAAGAGGGCGAGGCCGGTGGCCTGGGCGCGCTCGCCGCGCTCGGTCAGGCAGATGATCTTCGCCCGCTTGTCGTCGGGGTCGGGGATCCGCTTGACGTAGCCGCGGGCCTCGAGGTCGTCGACGATCTCCCCCACCGACTGCTTGGTCATCCCGGCCATCTCGGCGAGAACCGTGAGGCGCAGGCCGCCGCCCTTGACGAAGCGGAAGACGCAGCCGTGGGTCGGCCGGATGTCGCCGAACTCGGTCTGCTCGAGCTCGGCCCGGAAGTCCTCGAAGAAGGCGTCTTTGGCGATCTCGAAGAGACCCGCCATCGGGATCCAGAAGTCGGCTTTGTAGCTGTCTCGGGACATATCGTCAGGAAGCCTGATAAGGTCGCCTGGTCAGGACGCCTTACAAGGTTGCCTTACGAATTGTACCCGATCACCAGGAGACCACAAATGGACTCGACCTCAAGCGCGACGGCCGCCGCCGCCACCAACCGCAAGTGGTGGACGCTCGGCGCGGTCTGCGTCGCCACCTTCATGCTTCTGCTCGACATCACCGTCGTCAACACCGCCCTGCCGGCGATCCAGCAGGACCTCGGCGGCAGCTTCACCGACCTGCAGTGGGTGATCGATGCCTACGCGCTCTCGCTGGCGGCGCTGGTGCTGACCGCCGGCTCGCTCGCCGACCGCCTCGGTCGCCGCCGCGTCTTCGCGATCGGCCTCGGGATCTTCTCGCTGGCCTCGCTGCTCTGCGCGCTGGCGCCGGACCCGACCTTCCTCAACCTCGCCCGCGGCCTGCAGGGCGTCGGCGGCGCGGTGATGTTCGCGGTCAGCCTGGCGCTGGTCGCCCAGGAGTTCCCCAGCGGCCCCGAACGCGGGATGGCGATGGGGATCTACGGGGGGACGATCGGGATCGCGGTCGCGGTCGGCCCGCTGGTCGGCGGCCTGCTGACCGACGGCTTCGGCTGGGAGTCGGTCTTCCTGCTGAACGTGCCGATCGGGCTGGCGGCGATCGCCGTCACCTACTGGAAGGTCGCCGAGTCGCGCGACCCGAACGCGACCCGGATCGACTGGGGCGGCCTCGTCACCTTCTCGGCCGCGCTCTTCGTCCTCGTGCTGGCACTGGTCCGCGGCAACGACGAGGGCTGGGGCAGCACCTTCATCATCGGTCTCCTCACCGCCGCAGCGGTGCTGATGGCGGCGTTCGTCGCGATCGAGCGGCGGGTCGAGCAACCGATGCTGCCGCTCGGCCTCTTCCGCCGCCGCGCCTTCACCGGCGTCCAACTCGCCGCCTTCGCGGTCTCGGGCTCGATGTTCGCGCTCTTCCTCTATCTGACGCTCTACCTGCAGAGCTTCCTCGGCTTCTCGCCGATCGAAGCGGGCCTCCGCTACCTGCCGATCACGGTCGCCTCGTTCATCGTCGCCCCGCTCTCCGGGATGGCGCTGGCGAAGGTCCAGGCCCGCTACCTGTTGAGCGCCGGCCTGGCGCTGACCGGCCTCGGCCTGCTGCTGATGTCCGGGCTGCAGATGGACTCGGAGTGGACCGCGCTGCTCGCCGGCTTCCTGATCAGCGGCATCGGCGTCGGCCTGCTGAACCCGGTGATCGCCGACGTCGCCCTCAGCGTCGTCCCGAAAGAGCAGAGCGGGATGGCCGCCGGGATCAACGACACCTTCCGTCAGGTGGGGATCGCGGTCGGCATCGCCGCCTGGGGAGCGATCTTCCTCGGCGCCGGCGCTGACAAGACCCAGCAGGCGGCTGACGGCGCGCTGTCCAACGACCAGGCGCGCGGGCTCGTCGAAGCGGCGTCCTCGGGCCACCTCGGCGAAGCGGTCTCCGCCCTGCCGGCGCAGGCGCAGAACGTGGCCGCGAACGCGGCCCAGCAGGGCTTCCTCCACGGCCTCAACGAGATCCTCGTGCTCGGCGCGATCCTCTCCTTCGCCGGGGCGGTCTTCGGTCTCTGGCTGGTCCGCGAGGGCGACATCGAACGCGAGACGCTCGAGGGCACGACCTTCGAGGTCGAGCCGGAGGTCGAGCCCGCGCGGGCTTAGAAGTCGAGGTGACAGATGCGATGATGCGGCCCGTGCGCCGCATCATCCTTCTGTCGCTCCTCGCCGCTCTGGTCGCGCCCGCGAGTGCCGCGGCGCTTGACCGTACGGTCAGCGTTACCGCCACGGTTGAACGCGAGGTGCCCAACGACGCCGCGGAAGTTCACTTCTCGGTCAGCAAGGAACGGCCGGGGCGGAGCGCCGCGCTGCAGGTGGTAGCCGCCCGCCTACGGGCTGTGATCGCGGCGGCGAAGGCCGCCCCCGGGGTTGGCCCGGGCGACGTCACCACCGGCTCGATCACGGTACGTCGGGTGCAGAAGGGCGAGCGCCCGGTCTACCGGGCGAGCGAGGGAGTCACCGTCATCACCCACAGCCCCGAATCCGCAGGCGAACTCGTCGCGGCCGGGGTCGCCGCCGGCGCGACCGGCACCCGTGGCCCGAACTTCTTCGTCGGCGACCGCGAAGCCGCTTACAACGCCGCCCTCGTCGAGGCCCTCGAAAAAGCGAAGGCGAAGGCCGGAATGCTGGCGGCGGCGGCCGGCGCCACGCTCGGCCCGGCGATCTCGATCACCGAGGGCGGCGCCGTCACGCCGATCATCGAAGCCGGTGCCGAGGAGCCGGTCACCAAGTGCGCTGCCGCGCCGCAGAGCAGTGACGGCGTCTCCCGCGGTCGGGCTCAGAAGAGCGCCTGCGCGGCGCCGACGCCGCCCGCCAAGCCCGGCAAGTCAACCGTGACGGCGACTGTCGACGCGACCTTCTCCCTGGAGTAGCGAGCGATGAGGCTGCTGACCTTTGACGCCGGTGACGGCCCGCGGGCGGGGCTGCTCGAGGACGACCGCGTCGTCGACGCCTGGGCGCTGCTGGGGGAGCCGCATCGAGGCAGCTTGCGCGAGCTGATCGCCGCGGGCCGGGTCGGGGAGCTGCGGGGGCGGTTGGGAGATACGGGAGCGCCATCGCATCCACTCAGCTCCGTGCGGCTACTGCCGCCGATCCCGGACCCGGAGAAGATCGTCTGCATCGGCTTGAACTACCGCAAGCACGCGACCGAGGTTGGGGTCGACGTCGACTCCCTACCCAACGTGCCGACGATCTTCGCCAAGTACCCGAACGCCTTGGTGGCCGATGGGGCGACGGTGCGGGTGCCGACGGCGAAAACGGACTACGAGGCGGAGGTCGCGTTCGTCGTTGGGAAGCAGGCGACGGACGTCGAGGAGGCGGACGCCCTCGACTACGTCGCCGGCTACACGCTGCTCAACGACCTCTCCGCCCGCGACCTGCAGGGGGCGACGCCGCAGTGGATGCCCGGCAAGGTCTTCGACGGCTCGGCGCCCTGCGGTCCCTGCCTGGTGACCCCGGACGAGGCGGGGCCGGCTGATGCGATCGCGATCCGCCTGACCCTGAACGGCGAGGAGATGCAGAACGGCGCCACCGACGATCTCATCTTCTCGATCCCGCAGCTGGTCGCCCAGCTCTCAAAGCTGATGACGCTCGAGGCCGGGGACATCGTCTCCACCGGCACCCCCGAGGGCGTCGGCATGGGCCGCAAGCCGCGCGTCTGGCTCGCCGACGGCGACGAGATCGCGATCGAGTCGCCGACGCTCGGCCGCCTGGTGACGCACATCGGCACTTAGGTCATCGCGTGGTTCCTTTCGGACGCATACCGTCCGAAAGGAACCACGATTACGGGCGTGGCGGGAGCTCGTAGGCCTTTGCGGGCAGGCTCGCGGAGAGGGGCCGAGTGGCGGGGCGGGCGCGGGCGCCGGGGCGGGCGCGGCTGGCGGCCCAGTTCGCGCGCACCGGCGTCAGCGTCAGCAGGGCGTTCCAGGTGTCGGTGTCGACGATGCCGTTGGCCGGGAGGCCGTGGGCTTCCTTGAAGGCGCGCACGGCGCGAGCGGTCTGGCGGCCGAAGATCCCCGTCACCGGCAGGGTCGCGCCGGCCGCGAGCAGGTGCTCCTGCGCCCAGACGACCATGTCGCCCTTGCTCCCCTTCTTCAGCAGCGGGTGGACGACTTCGAGCCGGTAGCCGGGCACCGGTTGCAGGGCGCTGGCGGCGCCGACCGCCCCCCACTCCGAGCCGCTCGTCTCCTGCCAGTCCCACCAGCTCGGGGGCAGGCCGCCGTAGCTCTCGGCGAAGCGGCGGAAGAGGCGGATCGAAGCGGCGCCGGGGCCTTCGTAGGTTTGGCCGATCGGGTAGATCGGGTGCCCCCAGATGCGGTTGAAGAGGTAGGTGTGCTCGTAGACGGTCCGCACCGAGGTGCCGATCGTCTTCCAGTACATCTGCGGCTGGTTGTACTGGGCGCCGCCGGGCCCGAAGAAGACCGAGTACGGGAAGGACGGGTGGTAGTCGACGTAGGGGAAGCCGGCGAGGGAGACCGGGAAGGTGGCGCCGATGCGGGCGCGCAGGGCGCGGACGTAGCGGTCGGCGGCGGCGTACTTGCCCTCGTAGTCGGCCTCGGCGTCGATCACGAAGCAGTCGGCGCCTTTGGCGACCGCGGCGGCGGCGACCCGGGCCTCGGCCAGCGGGTTGTCGCCGTAGACGAACTGCCAGGCGCAGACGTCGAGACCGCCGCTGTGCAGCGCCTGCACCAGGCCGCGGCTGAACTGGCTCCAGCTGCCGCCGCCGTCGCCGGCCTTTATGTAGACGGTGCCGATGTCGTTGGCCTTGGCGCGGGCGAGGATCGCGGCGATGCTGCCGCCCTCGGAGTGGGAGACGTACCAGACCCACATCCCCTGCCGGTCGAAGGCGGTGTTGCTGACGTTGCCGCCGGTTTCTACCTGGCCGGCGCCACCGGTTTCGGCGGAGGCGACGGGGGCGAACACGGAGCAGGCGACGACCACGATCGCGGCCAGCAGCGTCGATGCGCCCCGCTTGCAGGTCTGGGTCTGGTCGCTCACGACAGGTCGGAACACGGTAGAGGTCGAAGCGCTGCGGGCGGCGCCGAGCCGGCCTGGCAGGCTTAACATCCCAAGCCTTCCGCAAGTTCCCACCAGGTACCGAGCCATCTCCGCCACCCGCAAGATCCTGTGCGCCGCCGCGCTGCTCCTCAGCGCGATCGCCTGCGCCCCCACCAGCGCTCTCTCCGCCGAACTGCATCAGATTTCCAACCCAGGAGGGGGGAAATCTGATGCAGTTCGGGAGGGGGAAGCTGGATTGCGACTTCAGCACGCGGGGTTGGCGCAGAAGGGGCGGGAGCTGGTGTTCTCGGTGCGGACCTCGGAGGCGGTGGGGCTGGGGAAGCTCGAACCGCATCCGGATCCGCGCCGCGCGAGCGCCCGCTACCTCTGCTTCGAGCTCAGCTCCGATCCCTCGGCGCCGCCGCAGCGCTACTGCCTCGGCGGGCGCAAGGCGCACCGGCGCATCGGCCTCGAGCTGGTCAACCCGATCGGCAAGCCGGGACGGAAGCTCTGGGTGCGGGCGACGGTGAAGCGGCCGCAGCCGCAGAAGCTCGTCGTCGCGATCGTCCCGAGCGAAGCGGCACTCTCGCCCGAACGCTACCGCTGGCGCGCGATCCGCAGCTCCGGCTGCGAGGTCCGTAACCGCTGCGAAGAAGCCTTCCCCGCCGTCGGCGCCAAGAGCTTCCGCCTGCGCCCCGTGCGCGCGGTCGGCTGCACCGGCGGCAGCACCGGCTTCGTCATCAACGGCCCCCGCGACCGCAAGCTGGTCGCCCTCACCTTCGACGACGGCCCCAGCGAATACACCGACGACTTCCTCCAGGTCCTGCGCGAAAAGGACGTCCGCGCCACCTTCTTCGAGGTCGGGCAGGAGATGCCCGGCCGCGAAGAACTGATGAGCCAGATCCTCGCCGAAGGCCACGAGATCGGCGACCACACGATGAACCACGTCGAACTCCCCGGCTATGACCAGATCGCCGGCGCCGCCGAACGGATCACCGCCTACACCCACTTCCGCCCCTGCCTCTTCCGCCCGCCCGGCGGCGCCTTCGACGCCAGCGTGATCGGCACCGCCGGCAGCCTCGGGATGCGGACGATCAACTGGGACGTCGACCCCCGCGACTGGTCGCTGCCCGGCACCGAGGCGATCTACTCGAACATCGTCAGCCACGCCCAGAGCGGCTCGATCGTCCTCATGCACGACGGCGGCGGCCCCCGCGGCGAGACCCTCGCCGCCCTGCCGCGGATCATCGACAACCTGCGCGCCCGCGGCTTCGGCTTCACCACCGTCTCCGAACTGCTCGGCTACCGGATCCTCTACCGGCCCTACGGGTGATCTGGATCGACATTCCTTTCCGTAGGGAAAGGCGATGAAGATCGCAATCGTCGGGACCGGGATCTCGGGTCTGGTGGCTGCGCACCGGCTGCACCCCGAGCACGAGATCGTCGTCTACGAGGCGAGCGACCGGATCGGGGGACACACCCACACGGTGCCGGTCGAGTGCGCCGAGGGCACCCACTGGGTCGACACCGGCTTCATCGTCTTCAACGACCGCAACTACCCCGGCTTCGAAGCCCTGCTGGACGAGCTGGGGGTCGCGTCCCAGCCCTCCCACATGAGCTTCTCGGTCTCCGACGGCCGCGGCGGCTTCGAGTACGCGGGGACCCCTTGGGGGCTCTTCGCCCGACCGGCGCACCTGCTCAGCCCGACCTTCCTCGGGATGCTGCGCGATTGGCGCCGTTTCAACCGCGAGGCGCGGGCGCTGATCGGGATGAACGGGACCGCCCCCTCGCTCGGCCACTGGCTCGAGCAGCACGGCTTCTCCCGGCACTTCGTCGAGCGGCTGATCGTGCCGCAGGCTTCCGCGGTCTGGTCGGCGGACCCGGAGCAGATGTGGAGCTTCCCGGCCAGCTTCATGGCCGAGTTCTTCGAGAACCACGGGATGTACAGCCTGCGCGACAGGCCGCGCTGGCGGACGGTCAGCGGCGGCTCGCGCACCTACGTCGAGGCGATCACGGCGCCGTGGCGCGACCGGGTGCGGACCGGGGCGCCGGTGTGGCGGATCGAGCGGCTGGGCGAGCGGGTGCGGATCGAGGCCGACGGCTGCGAGAGCGAGGAGTTCGACCAGGTCGTCGTCGCCACCCACTCCGACCAGGCGCTGGCGATGCTCGCCGACCCGAGCGAGGCCGAGCGCGAAGTCCTCGGCGCGATCCCCTACCAGCGCAACGAGGCCGTCCTCCACACCGACGTCTCGCTGATGCCGCGCCGCCGCGCCGCCTGGTCGAGCTGGAACTTCCACCTCAGCGCGGAGCCGGCGACCGGCACCACCGTCACCTACTGGATGAACCACCTGCAGCGCCTGCGCAGCCGCCAGCAGTACTTCGTCACCCTCAACCGGGCCGAGGAAATAGACCCCGCGAAGGTGATCCGCAAGATCGCCTACGACCATCCCGTCTACACCAAGGAGGGCGTCGCCGCCCAGGCCCGCCACGCCGAGATCAGCAACGCCGGCCGCCGCACCCACTACTGCGGCGCCTACTGGGGCTGGGGCTTCCACGAGGACGGCGTCGTCAGCGCCCAACGTGTCTGCGACGCAATCGCCAACCCCTCCCCTCCCGAACTGCATCAGATTTCCCCCCTGGCAGGTAGGAAATCTGATGCAGTTCGCGTCGGGGTGGACGAGGAGGAGGTTGCGGCTTGAGGGCTTCCGCGGTTTATGAGGGTTTTGTCCGCCACCGGCGCTTCGAGCCGGTCGAGCACGAGTTCCGCTACCCGCTCTTCCTCATGTACCTCGACCTGGCGGAGCTGCCGGGGGTGCTCGATCCCTATCCGCTCTTCTCGGCCCGCGGCCGCGCCCTCGCCCGCTTCCGCCGCGAGGACTTCATGGGCGACCCGGCCCGGCCGCTGGACGAGTGCGCGCGCGGGGCGGTCGAGGAGGCAACCGGGGTTTACCCTTCCGGCCCGGTCCGCCTCCTCGCCGGCCTCCGCTACTTCAGCCACAGCTTCAACCCGGTCTCCCTCTATTACTGCTTCGACCCGGCGGGGGAGCGGGTAGATGCAGTCGTGGCCGACGTTCAGAACATCCCCTGGGGCGAACGCCATCCCTACGTCCTCGCGCGGGGCGAGCGGCGCGGCAACGTCCTCGGTGCCGAGCTCGAGAAGACCTTCCACGTCTCGCCGCTGATGGGCATGGACCAGACCTACGCCTTCCGCGCCGGCGAACCCGGCGAGCGTCTCTCGGTCCACATCGAGTCGCGGCCCCACGAGATTGCGAAGAACCGGAATAGTTCCGGGTCATCGCGGTCTCGCGGAGCGCCGAAGCAGTTCGACGCGACGCTGAACCTGCGCCGCCGCGAGCTCTCCCGCCGCACCCTGACGACGATGCTCGCCCGCTACCCGGCGATGTCGCTGCAGGTGGTGGCGAAGATCTACGCGCAGTCGCTGCGGCTGAAGCTGAAGGGCGCACGCTACTACCCGCACCCGGAGGCGACGGGATGAGGGACGAGCTCGCCCGCGCCGGCGTCGGCGCCGTCCTCGGCCGCGTCCACCACGGTCGCATCGACGTCGTCGAAGGCGCCCGCGAACGCAGCTACGGCCCGGCCGACGCCGACCTCCGCGCCACCGTCACGATCAACGACCCCCGCGCCTGGCGGGGGCCCCTGCGCGGCAGCGTCGGCCTCGGCGAGGGCTACGTCGACGGCCTCTGGGAGACCGACGATCTCGTCGCCCTGATCCAGATCGCCGCCCGCGAGCTGCGCGGGATGGACGGCATCCGCGGCGCCGTCGCCCGCCCGCGCGGCCTCTGGCACCAGGTCCGCCAGCTCGTCCCCGAGAACACCCGCGCCGGCGCCCGCCGCAACATCTCCTCCCACTACGACCTCGGCAACAGCCTCTTCGCCTCCTTCCTCGACGAGCGGATGATGTACAGCTGCGCCTACTTCCCCGACCGGGCGGCGAGCCTGGAGGAGGCGCAGCTGGCGAAGCTCGACCGGATCTGCGACCGCCTCCGGCTCGGCCCCGGGAACCACCTGCTGGAGATCGGCACCGGTTGGGGCGGGATGGCGATCCACGCGGCCCGGCGCAGCGGCTGCCGGGTCACCACGACGACGATCTCCCGCGAGCAGTTCGAGCTGGCGCGCCGGCGCGTGCGCGAGGCCGGCCTGGAGGACCAGGTCACGGTCCTGCTCGAGGACTACCGCGACCTCGACGGCCGCTACGACCGGCTCGTCTCGGTGGAGATGATCGAGGCGGTCGGCTGGCAGTACTTCGACGATTACTTCCGCCGCTGCGACCAGCTGCTCACCGACGACGGCCTGATGCTGCTGCAGGCGATCACGATCGACGACCGCCTCTACCCGTTCGAAAAAGCGGCCAGGAGCTTCGCCAACACGCACGTCTTCCCCGGCGGCTGCCTGCCCTCGCAGGGGCTGATCGCCGACTGCGTGGCGCGGGTGACCTCGATGAAGCCGGTCTGGGTCGACGACATCACCGCCCACTACCCGCCGACCCTGGCCGAGTGGCGGACGCGCTTCTTCGCCGCCTGGGAGCGGCTGCGCGCCCGCGGCTACGACGAGCGCTTCCGGCGGCTCTGGGACTTCTACCTCAGCTCCTCGGAGGCGGGCTTCCGGGAGCGGCGAATCGGCGACATCCAGGCCCTCTTCGCGAAGCCGAAGGCGCTGTGAGCGCAGCGAACGGCTCCGAGCAGCTGCTGCTGATCCACGGGCTCGGCGGCACCCGGACGATCTGGGAGCCGGTGATCCCGCTGCTTGAGGAAGAGCGCGAGGTGCACGCGATCGACATGCCGGGGTTCGGCAAGACGCCGCCGCTGCCGGAGGGCGAAGAGGCGAGCGCGGCCAACCTCGCCCGGGCCGTCCACCAGGAGTGTCTGCGCAACGGGGTCGAGCACCCGCACGTCGCCGGCAACTCGCTCGGCGGCTGGGTGGCGCTGGAAATGGGCCGCTTCGGCTGGGCGGCCTCGGTGACGACCCTCTCCCCCGCCGGCCTCTGGCAACGCCCGCTCGGCGAGCCGAAAGGCGGCGGTGCCCGGATGCTGCTGCGCGGCTCGCCCTGGCTGAAGGCCGCCCGCCCCTTCCTCTCGGTGGCGCTGCAGTTCCCGCAGACCCGCGCCGCCGCCTTCCAGTCGATCGCCGCCCACCCCGAGCGGATCCCGCCCGACGCCGCCCGCGAACTCGCCGTCGGCTGGCTCGACGGCGAGGGCTATGACGCCGCCAACCGGGCGATGCGCAACCACGTCTTCGACCCGAGCGGCTACCCCGGCGACGTGCCGGTGACGATCGCCTGGTGCGAGAAGGACCGCCTGCTCGGGCCGCCCAAGCCGCACCGCCGCCCCGCCGGCGCCCGCTTCCTCGTCCTCCCCGGCGTCGGCCACACCCCCACCTGGGACGACCCGGACCTGGTCGCGCGGACGCTGCTCGACGGCAGCGCCGTAACCTCCGGGGCCGAGCCCGCAACGAAGGAGGAGCATTGATCGTCGAGAGGACCGAGAACCCGATGTGGCTGTCGAACGCCTACCTGGTCGCCGACCCCGAGCGCAGGACCGGCGTCCTCATCGACGGCAACGACGACCTCGGGCCGCTGCTCGAGCGCGCCGAGCGCGACGGGATCGAGATCACCCACGTCCTCGTCACCCATCCCCACACCGACCACGTCGCCGGCCTCGCCGAGGCGCGGGCGCAGCTCGGCAACCCGCCGCTGGTCGCCCACGAGGCGACCGCCGCCGAGCTCGACGACGAGGTCGAGATCGTCCTCGGCGACGGCGACGTCCTCGACGCCAACGGGATCGGGATCGAAGCCCTCTTCACCCCCGGCCACGCCGCCGGCCACCTCGCCTTCCTCGTCGACGCCACCGACGTCTTCACCGCCGACGTCCTCTTCAAAGGCACGGTCGGCGGCACCATGGCCCCCGGCGCCTCCGGCTTCGCCGACCTCAAGGCCTCGGTGATGCGGCTGATGGAGCTGCACCCGCAGACCAAAGTCCATCCCGGCCACAAAGAGCCGACCACCGTCGCCGAGGAGTGGGAACACAACCCCTTCGTGCGGATCTGGCGCGGCCTCGACTCGACCGGCGACGAGCAGGTGACCGTCTGGGGCCGCCCCGCAACCCTGAAACTCTGGGCCCCCGACTACGACGGCGGCAACAAGGCCTGGATCGTCTTCGGCGACTCCGGCGAGGAGGCAATCGTCGGCGGCTCGCAGGTGGAGAAATAGCGAGTCTGTGTAACCCCCCCTATAAGGAGGGTTTTGACGGACTCGCGAAGCGCGAGCCCACGCTTTACGCCTGACCTTTAGCCAATCGCGCACATTTGGACGGATGTGCGATGGGTTAATCGCGTCTTTGTCTCCACACTTCAGCAATGGCGCAGGAAGTGCAGGAATTCTTTTTCAACTGGTACCCGGTTTTCGGGGTCTTTTTCATGGCCCTGCTGCTCTACATCTTCCTGAAAATGATGCGGGGGATGATGGGGACGACGAAGCCGGAGACGGTGAAAGCGTCCCGGACCGCGCCGGTCCTCTGGGAGGAGGTGCAGGGGGTCGACGCCGCCAAAGACGAGCTGATGGACGTCACCGCCTGGCTCCGCGATCCCGACCGCTTCTCCGCCCTCGGCGCCCAGGCGCCCCGCGGCGTCCTCCTCTACGGGCCGCCCGGCACCGGCAAGACGATGCTCGCCCGCGCCGTCGCCGCCCAGGCCGGGGTCGACTTCTTCGCCGCCTCCGGCTCGAGCTTCGTCGAGATGTTCGTCGGCCGCGGGGCCGCCCGCATCCGCCGCCTCTTCAAAGACGCCCGCAAGGCCGGCCGCGCAGTCATCTTCATCGACGAGCTCGACGCGATCGGCGGCTCCCGCAGCGGCGGCGGTGGCGACGGCGGCACCAGCGAGCGCGAGCAGGCGCTGAACCAGCTGCTGGTCGAGCTCGACGGCTTCGAGAAAGACCCGGGGATGGTGATCGTGATCGCCGCCTCCAACCACGTCGAGAAGCTCGACCGGGCGCTGCTGCGCCCAGGCCGCTTCGACCGCCGCGTCCTCGTCGCCCCGCCGGACCGCAAGGGGCGCGAGGCGATCCTCCGCAGCCACGCGAAGAACAAGCCGCTCGCGCCCGACCTCGACCTCGGCGACGTCGCCCGCAAGACCACCGGGCTGACCGGCGCCCAGCTCGCCAACGCGCTCAACGAGGGCGCGATCATCGCCGGCCGTGCCGGCCGCTGGGCGATGACCCGCGAGGACCTCGACGAGGCGCTGCTGCGCCAGGCGGTCGGCTCCCAGCAGGCGCGCCGCCTCAGTGGAAAGGAGCGGCGAATCGTCGCCTACCACGAGGCCGGCCACGCGCTCTGCCGCAAGCTGCTCGGCCTCGACCCGCCGGAGATCCTCTCGATCGTCCCCCGCGGCCCGGCGCTCGGCTTCGTCGCCCACTCGCCTTCCGAAGACACCTACCTGAAGTCCCGCGACGAGCTGCTCGACGAGGTGGTGACGCTGCTGGGCGGCCGCGCCGCCGAGGAGGTCGTGCTCGGCGAGACCTACTCCGGCGCCTCCGACGATCTCAACCGGGTCCATCTGGTCTGCAAGCAGATGGTCTCCGAATTCGGGATGGGGGTCGCGGTCGACCACGACGGGCCGCCGCCGATCGCCCTGCCGACCGGCGACTACGCCGTCTCCGACCAGACCCGCCGCGAGGTCGACCAGGCGGCGATGACCCTCGCCCGAGAGGCCTACCGCCGCGCCCGGGCCCTGCTCGCCGCCAACCTCGAGGTCGTCGACCACCTGGCGGTGTTGGCGCTGGAGCGGGAGACGCTGACGCGGGAGGAACTCGACGAGATCTTCGCCGCCCACGAGCTGCGCGGCCTCGCCGCCCCCGGTTCTGGCTCGGCACTGGTGGCGATGAGCAGCGAGCCTCCCGGCTGGGGACGCTCCTCGTAATTTGGTCTGCCGGTTTGACCAATTTGTCACGCGCTGAGTAGACTGGCTGGCCAGACGGCCAGTGAGCGACCACGAGTACTACTTTCCGCCGGGCCGATCGATGGCTCGGCGGGTTCACGGGGAGAGATCGGTGGGCCTCCTCTACGGGCAGCGGGCGCTCTTGATCGGCGCGCTGGAACCGCTCACCTACACCGGCACGATGCTCTCGAGCGCGGCCGGCGACCACCCCTTCACCCGCCTCGCCCGTACCGCGAAGATCCAGGAGACCGTCTTCCTCGGCACCAGGGCCGAAGCCGACCGGGCGCTGGCGGCGGTCCACCGCCTGCACGAGCGGATCAAGGGCGAGCTGCCCGAGGCTGCCGGGCCCCACCCCGCCGGCAGCGCCTACTCCGCCTTCGACCCCGAGCTGATGCTGTGGACGCTGGCGGTGATCGCCGACTCGGGTCGGGCGATGTACGAGACGATGGCCGGGCCGCTCCGCGAAGAGGAGCGGGAAGCGCTCTGGCAGGACTACGTCCGCTTCGGAGAGCTGTTTCTGCTGCCCCGCGAGGCCGTTCCGCCGACCTACCGCGAGTTCCGCGCCTGGTTCGACTCGAAGCTCGCCTCTCCCGACCTGCACGCGACCACGCACGCACTGGAGATGGCGCCGCTGGTCGCCTTCCGCCAGCCGGTGGCGACGGCGGCCCGTCTCAACCTCGAGACCCAGAACCTGGTCATCAAAGGCACCCTGCCCGAACGGGTGCGCCAGATCTTCGGGATCGGCTGGTCCCCCGCCCACGAGGCGGCCTTCCGCTCGGTCACCGCGGCCCATCGCAAAGCCCGCCACGCGATGCCCCGGATCCTGCGACGCGGCCGCAACGACTACTTCTTCGACGTCGTCGCCCAGGCCGAGAAGCGCCGCGGCGGCACCCCGACGCCGCAGCTCCAGCGAACTGCATCAGATTTCCACCCCGCCAGGTAGGAAATCTGATGCAGTTCGATGATGTCTGCTGAGCAGCCGCGCTGGTGGTCAATGCGTCCAGCGCAGAATCTGAAGCCTGCGACCTATCGGTGTCCCCTTTGTGGCGAGCACCTGCCGGCGCTCTCCGAGCATGTGCTGATCTGGCCCGAAGGCGACAAATCGCGCCGCCGCCACGCTCACACCGAGTGCGTTTTGCGGGCGCGCAAGGCGGGTCGCCTGTCGACCGAGGACGAGTGGCGAAAGTCGCAAAAGCGTGAACCGAATTCTCCCCGCATACCGGGGACGAATCCGTTCGCGCGCCTGCGCGCCCGCCTCTTCGGCAAGGATTGAGCGATGCTCGAGCTGCTCGCCGTCGCCGCGGCCGGAGCCGCGGCGGGGGTGGTCAACTCCGTCGCCGGCGGCGGCGCGCTGATCACCTTCCCGACCCTGGTCGCCCTCGGCCTGCCGCCGCTCTCGGCCAACGTCACCCTGACCGTCGGCATCGTCCCCGCCAGCGCCGGCGGCGCCCTCGGCTACCTCGACCTGCTGCGGCAGCAGGGCGCGCGCTTCCGGCGCCTGCTGGTGCCGCTGCTGCTCGGCGCCGTCAGCGGGGCGGCCGCCCTCCTGCTCACCTCCGACGCCGCCTTCGAGGCGATCGTCCCGGTCCTCATCGCCCTCTCCTGCCTGCTGCTCTTCCTGCAGCCGCGCCTCACCCCGCGGATCCGCCACGCCGGCAACGAACGCTCGCCCTACCTCCTCGCCGGCATCTTCCTCTGCGGCGCCTACGGCGCCTACTTCGGCGCCGCGGTCAGCATCCTCATCCTCGCCATCCTCGCCCTCTTCGTCGCCGACACCCTCCAGCACCTGAACGGGATGAAGATCGTCCTCGCCGGCGCCGCCAACCTCGCCGGGGCCCTCCTCTACGCCTTCCTCGCCCCGGTCGACTGGCCCTACGCGGTGACGATCATGGTCTCCTCATTCCTCGGCGGCCGCCTCGGCGCCCACTACGCCCGGCGCATCCCCAGCGACCCGTTGCGGATCGCGATCGCCGCGATCGGCCTCGCCGTCGCAGCGGTGCTGGCGGTGCGCGCCTTCGGCTAGCCGCTCCTTGCTGGTGAACAGGCGGCCCGTCAGCGATCCGGGCCGCTGGGTGGCAGTGCCTCGAAGCAGAGAAGACCGGCGATCGCGTGGATACCCTCGGACTTCGACTTGTCGAGCCGCTCGGTCGCCGCCGCCTGCTCCTTGAGGATCTGGTCGAGCGCCTTCGCCTGGATTTCCGAGACCTTGCGCCAGGCCCGGTCGTCCAGCACCAACGGCGTCCGGCTCAGGTGCCGGTCCTCGCGGCGGTCGAAGACACCGGCGGCAAGAGAGGCGGCGGCGTCGCTCATCAGGGTTTCGATCACATAGCCGGAGAAGGCGCTGCGCACCTTCGGGCTCAGCTTCTCCCAGTCTGGGTTGTCGATCAGTGGTCGTTCGACCGCCATGTAGAAGTGAGCGACCGAGCCGCGCACCGATTCTTCTTCGACGATCTCCACCAAGCCCAGTTCGTCCAGCACTCGCACGTGGTAGCTGACGTTGCTGAGCGGGGCGTCGATCTGCGCCGCGATTTCTTTCGGGCTGGCGATTTTTTCGGTGAGGATCGTCAGCGCCTTCACTCTGACCGGATGGTTGAGCGCCTTCACCAGGACCTCCTGCGGTGAACTGTCGGGGACCCGTTTCCGCTTCCTGACTTTCCGTCTCTTCCGCGCCACTCTCTCCTCCCATGCACTCGATGAACTTGAGCGATAGAGCATAAGTGCCGTAATCTTTCGTCGCTAAATGCGCGGGAACGGAAAACCGCTGTGAACACTTAGAGCATTTATGCCTCTCTCCACTGCGCAGATGCCAATGCGCAACACGGGGAGGGGGTGAGCAGGGTGAAGATCCAGACGACGGTCTCCGCGCCGGCGGTCAGCTTGACCAAGTCGGCCTAGAAGAACCGGGCGGGCGCCTTCGGGCGGCCGCCCGTTCGCGCGGGGGCGCCGCGCGGGGCGCCGGGAAGATGGGCGGTACTGGGCTCGAACCAGTGACCTTTCGGGTGTAAACCGAATGCTCTCCCAACTGAGCTAACCGCCCCGGGGCTCCATTATTGCTCGCCGCCGATCCGGTTGAACCTGGGGCGGCGGGGGCTCGTATGCCGGGGCATGACCCACACGGAGAGCAGGCAGAGTCGGTGGGGCTTCGTGCTCCTGATCGCGAGCGCGGCGCTGGCGGTGGTGGCGCTGCAGGGAGGTCGGGCGATCGGCGCGGCGACGGCGAGCGGCGCCAAGACCGTCGACATCAGCCACTTCGCCTTCCACCCGCCGACGCTGCGGGTCAAGCGCGGCGGCAAAGTCACTTTCACCAACTCGCAGAACGTCACCCACACGGCGAGCGGCGGCGGCTTCGACACCAAGAACATCGCCCCGGGGAGCTCGGTGACGGTGAAGTTCGCCAGCAAGGGCACCTTCGCCTACCACTGCAAGATCCACCCCTTCATGAAGGGGAAGATCGTCGTCGAATAGCCTCGGTGGGGATGGACGTCCCCACCCTCTGGCGGGCGGCACTGCTGCAGCTGGCGGCGGTTGCCGTGCTCTCGATCGCCCTCGCCCTCGCCCTGCCGCACTCCTTCTTCGAGGACTGGGGCTGGCTCGCCGGGCCCGCCGCCTGGATGCTCTGCGCCGCCTTCACCGCCCGCCTCCTGCGCCTACCGCCGGGCCCGGCCCTGCTCGGCGCCGCCCTCGCCGGCCTGCCGAGCATCCTCGCCGTCGTCCTCGGCGTCCACTGGGCCGGCGCCGTCCTCGCGGTGGCCCTGTTCGCCCTCTGGTGCGCCCGCCTGCGCGAGCGCGACGGCGCTACCGCCCGAGTCTGACCCCGACCGCGGTGCCGCGAGGAGGGACCTACACCCGCCTCACTCGACCACCGCCAGCTCGGCGATCGCGTCGTCGCGGCTGTCGAAGACGATGCCGGCGTCGATCAGGCCGGCGACTTCGAAGATCCTCTGCACCTGGTCCGAGCAGCCGTAGAGGACGAGGCGGCCGCCTTCGCCTTCGAGCTGGCGGCGGACCTGGAGGAAGAGGGCGATCCCGGTCGAGTCGACGAACTCGCAGCTCTGCAGACCGACGAGGACGGCCGAGTTGTCGCGCACGACCCGCTGCAGGACCGCCTGCAACCGCTCGACGCTCCAAAGGTCGAGCTCGCCCTCGAGCCGCAACTCGCACCGATCCGCCCCGATCGAGCTCTCAGCGATCTGCAGGATCTGCCCCCCAGCCATCGTCGCCATTGTCCCAGGATCAACCTTTCGGCCGGAGGTCAGGGGGTGAGGTCACGGACTAGCTGGACAGCGGGGCGGATCTCATTGATGCGGGCGACCGTCTTGCCGGCGTAGAGGGCGCCGGCGTCGACGAGGGTCTCCGGCGCGTCGTCGGTCGGCCCAGCCGGCGAGAGCAGCCGGCTCTCCGGGCGCTGCGCCCGCACCATCCGCAACTGCAGCCCCGCCGGCGCGTACCGCGCCCCCGGAGCGAGCAGGTGGTTGAGGAGCCGGTTGGGCCGCGGACCGCGTTGCATCGGCGTTCGTCCTTTTGCGGGCATATGCCCTGGGAAGGACGAACGCCGACCGAGAAGGTGCTCCGTGGCGGCGTTCGGGACTACTCGGTGCGGGGCGTGCCAGGCGGCGCCGAAGAGGTCGGCGAGGATCGTCTCCTCCGCTCCCAGCAGGCGCTAGAAGCGGACCTTTGCGCCGGGCGGGTCGTAGACGCTCGCCAGCCGCGCCAGCGTCAGCGCCCCCAGCATCAGCCCGAAGTCCCGCAGGGCGATGTCGTAGTAGCCGGAGTAGGTGAGCAGGTTGATGATGATCCCGCCGAGCCAGGCGGCGACGACATAGGCGCCGTAGCGCGGCTTCAGGAAGACGAAGACGCCGGCGACGATCTCCACCACGCCGACCAGGTGCATCGCGGTCGAGGCGCTGCCGGGGACGATGTCGTTGATCCAGGGCGCCAGGTACTGCTCCCAGTCGACCATCAGGTTGAAGAACTTGTCGAGACCGAAGAGGATCGGCGCCACGGTGAAGGCGATGCGCAGCAGCGTGAAGGCCTGGTAGGCCGGGTCGCTCTTCAGGCGTTCGCCGAAGCTCGGTGCAAGCGTCGCCTGGCGCGGGTCGAGGGTTGCGGTGGTTGACATGGGACCTCCCGAAGGTCGGAGTTGATCTGTGTCCCATCTGCGTCACCAACTGCACGCTTCTTACTCCCCTGCCCAAGTCGTGGTTCCTTTTGCACCGCATACGTGCATTAGGAACCACGCGATCGGTAAGAACCCGCCGCCCGCGGTCGCTAACAATCCATGGCGACCGCGTTGATGACCGCTCCCGCCGAGATCTCCTGGGTCGACCGGCTGCGCGCCGAGGGCGCCGAGGGCCAAGCCGCCGTCGGCGACCTCCACGCGCTGCTGCTGCGGGCGGCGCGGTTCGAGATCGGTCGCCGCGCCGCCGAGCTGCCGCACCTGCGCGGCGGCGACCAGGAGGACCTCGCCCAGCAGGCCGCCGACGACGCGCTGATGGCCGTCCTGCGGAAGTTGGATCAGTTCCGCGGCGAAAGCCGCTTCACCACCTGGGCCTACAAGTTCGCCCTGCTCGAGGCGGCGGTGAGGGTGCGCAAGCGCGCCTGGCAGGGGCGCGAGATCCCGCTCGAGGACGAGGCCTGGAACGCCTTTGCCGACGCGGGCGCCCCTGCCGGCCGCGGCGCCGAGGACGCCGAGCTCTTCGCCGCCCTGCGCGAGGAGATCGAGCGCAGCCTCAGCGACCGCCAGCGCGAGGTCCTGGTCGCGGTCGCCCTCAACGGCGTCCCGATCGACGTCCTCGCCGAGCGCCTCGGCTCGACCCGCGGCGCCCTCTACAAGAACCTGCACGACGCCCGCCGCAAGCTGCGCGCCGCGCTCGCCGCGCGCGGCTTCCGGGTAGGAACGGGCGGAGAGGAGGAAGCATGAAGCCCGACGACAAACGCGACGCCGTCCTCGGTCGGGTCCTCGGCCCCGGCGCCCCCGAGCTGAGCTGCGAGCAGTGCTTCGAGGAGCTCGACCGCTACGTCGAGCTGAGCCTCGCCGGCGAGGCCGCCGACGCGCGGATCCCCGGCATGCGCGCCCACCTCGACGGCTGCCCCGCCTGCGCCGAAGACTTCGCCAGCCTGCGCGATCTCGTCACCCAGGAAGGGGATTGACTCTGGCGCGCGAGTCTCTAAGGTCGAATCGATGAGCGATCAGGGCATCAGCGCATGGAAGCTGCCCCTGATCGTGGCCGGGATCTGCGTCTCGATCGTCGCCGCCTTCTACGTCGGCGGGCCCGGGATGGGGATGGCCGAGGGCTCGATCGTCGCCGGCATCATCGTCGTGATGGCGGTTCGCAACCCGCCGCTGCACCCGATCGTGCCGCCGCCCTCGCGCGACCGGCGCGAGCACCTGCTGGTCGTCGTCGAGGAGCCGCTCGAGGACGGCACCGCGGTCGAGCGGATCGCCGCCGCCTCCGCCCCGCTCGACCCGGCCGAACCCGAGCCGGAGGTGCGCGTCGTCGCTCCCGCCCACAACCGCTTCCTCGACCGCTGGGCCTGCGACGTCGGCCCCGGCCGCGAGCGCGCCCAGCGCAGCCTCGTCCTCTCGCTCGCCTCGCTCGCCCGCGCCGGCGTCGCCGCCAGCGCCCGGATCGGCGACGAGGACGTCGTCCAGACCGTCGCCGACCAGCTGCGCACCTACCCGGCGACCGAGGTCTTCCTCGTCAGCGGCCTCGACGAGGAAGCCGCGGCCGCGGCCGACCAGCTGCGCTCGCGGCTGCACGCACCCTTCCATCATCTGCGCTGCTCGCCGCAGTACCGGAAGGCCACTGCTTTAACCAGTTCTGCCGGTTCAACCTGTTGAAGCATTAATGCTCTAACTCTGAGGTTCTTTAACCGAGAGGCTGCGTGGCGCCGTGCCGCCCCGCCGCCGCAAAGAGCCTCGATCCCCCGAGCACGCCGCCCTCGGCGAGGCCGTCCGCACCCTGCGCAGCGACGCCGGCATGAGCCAGGAGCAGCTGGCCGAAGGCGCCGGCACCGACCTCACCCAGGTCGGCGGCATCGAGCGCGGGGTGCGGAATCCCAGCTACACGACCCTGCTGCGCCTCGCCGGCGCACTGGGGACCACCGTCGGCCGGGTCACCACGCTCGCCGACGAGCTGCGCGCCAAGGCGTAGCTCGCTCAGGGCTTCGGCGACTCGAGGTCGAGGCTCTCCAGGACCCAGGCTGTGTTCCTGGTGAGCACGGTCGGCCGGTAGAAGTGGGAGACGCTCCCCCGCACCGGTTCCTCTTCGGCCAGCTCGACCGCGTTCTTGTCCGCCAGCACCCGCACGTGGTAGCTGACCGTCGGCAGCTTCTCCCCGGTCAGGTCGGCGAGCTCCCGCGGCGAGAGCGCGGCCCTGGTCTGGAGGAAGAGCTTGAGGAGCGTGCGGCGGGTCGGATGGTTGAGGGCGGCGACGAAGGCGTTGTTCTGGGCGTGGGGATCGACCTTCCGGTTCTTGTCTGCCGCGGCTTTGCGCCGGGCTGGTCGTTTCCGCCTCTCCATGAGTCCTGTTTCCCCTCGCTCCGAATCCGAACGTGTACTCAGGATGCTGAGAACGATTGGGGAGTCTATGCGCGCCCTCCCAGATCTCTACTGCCGTTTTTGTTACTAAATCGCCGCGCTACTGGATCGCTTGTCGCAACCGGCGATCCAGGTATCTGCGGATGGCCTTTGTCGAGATCACGTCTGCCTGTCGCGGCGATTCGAAGCAGGTGAGACCGACCGTCACCGGAACCAGGCAATCGCCGCTTGCTCGAGCTCTCGAAGCAGAGGCCTTGTGGATCTCCAGCGATCGACCGAAGAGATCGTCCAGGCAACGGAGCATCTCCTGCCACGCTGGCAAGTCGTAGCGCAGGCCCGACCAGGTGAAGTGGCGATCGGGTCGTTTGTCGAGAACGTCCTCCCGTGCCGCTTCCGCCACTCGTTCGATGAAGGTGGTGAAGGTGATCCCGGTGACGTCGGTCCTCAGCGAGGGCGGGAGCTCCTTCCAGGTCTCTTCGTCGAAGAGGGATCGGCGGAGCGGCCGGTAGAGCTGCTCGGGTCGACCCCTACCCGGATTGGGTTTCCGCACATGAACCGGGATCGGCTCGATACAACGCAGCTTCTCGAGCCGACGGAACTCGACCGCGACGTGCTGCAGCGGCCAGTCCCCGAACCTGGATTGGAACCCTTTCGGGCTGAGGGGCCGGCGGTTCAGCTCGACCAGGATCCGAACCCGGAGCTCGCTTGCGAGCGCCTTCGGGGATTTGAGTCCGAGAAAGGTGTCTTCGAAGGATTCGGGGAGTGCGTAGGGGTGCAACTCGGCACCGTCATGATCCTCGCAGTCAGGGCTCTCGAAGTAGAACAGCCCCACCGTGACGGGAATGGCCTCCTCATTCGTCTCAGCCATTCGCAGGGGAGCGTCGACGCCGAGTTGAAGGGAACGATCGAAGCTCTCTTCCATTGACTCGAGGAAGTCGCCCCATCCCTGCTCGTCGAACTCCAAGGCGGTCCAACTGACCCATCTCTCGTCGCGGCGGTCGAGCGTGCCCGCTTCCGCCGCCTGCCCGACCCGCCGCATGAAGGTGGAGAGCACCTCTCCGGTGACGCTGCGTCGCTTGGCGGTAGGAACCGCTTCCCAGGCGGCGAGGTCGAACATCGCGCGGCGAACGGCTCGGTAGACCTGTTCCCTTCCCCTCCCGGGCCTGCGCCCGATCAGCTCGATGCACTCGAGGTCCCGGAGCCGGCGGAAATGCCTGCTCGCCTCCCGTAGGTCGACGTCCGGGTTTCGACGGGTGAACTCGCCGGGACCCATCTCGGTCTCGTTGAGCGCAGCGAGGATGCGCACGCGAAGCGGGTGGGAGACCGCCCGCGCCACCCGCCGGGTCACCGCGACGACCGAGGACTCCGAGCGGTGCTCGGTAGGGGAGGTGCGCGGTTGCGAGAGAGAGGGACTCAAGTGGTCTTCATAGTCAGCGGAGTTGGACTCAATGTACCTCGCCCCACCAAAGTCGACCGACCCTGCGTAGAACCACAACTCGAGCGGACTCCGTTCAACCGTCCGCAAGGTCTCCGCTGGAGAAGACCAGGGAAGGAGGTGAATCGAATGAAGACGATCAACGTTGGCGCGAGCCTGCCTACGGCCATGACCAAGGCCAACTGAGAAGACGGCCACGGGATGCGCTCGCATCCGAGCGCATCCCCCGTGGCCGGCTTAGCCCTGCTTGACGACTGAGCTCACCAGGCAGATCGGAGCGGTCTTCTTGATGACCATCTTGGCGATCACCTCCTTCCCTGCGTTCGAGTTGTGCTTGAACGCAAGGTTGGTCAGCAACGCTTACCGGTCAATTGAGCGACTGGTCGAGTACTCCCGTATTGGGTTGCGTTTAACTCCAAGTGCGAATAGTCTCGACTGCTCAGGTAAAAGCGCGACAAAAATTGGAGGGCTTCGGTGGCGGAGAGTGGCAAGGGCAGTGATCGCGACGGCGATGGCGTGGGTCACCGTCTTCCACGGCTCCCCGAACGGCTCGCGAAAGTCTTCTCCCACCCTCTGCGGGCGCAGCTCCTGGCCCTGCTGAACGAACGGCCCGGCAGCCCCCACGACCTGATGGAACGGATGGCGGAGCGGGGCGAAACGCAGAGCCTGAACCTGATCGCCTACCACGTGCGGGTGCTGCAGCGCTACGACGCGATCCAGCTCGTCGACACGGAAGCCGTGCGGGGGGCGACGAAGCACATCTACGCCGCCAACCGGAAGATGCTGATCGACGGCGACGACTGGATGCGACTTCCCGACGAGGCGCAGATCGGCATCTGCGCCAACGCGATCGGCGAAGCCGTCGAACGCGCCCAGGCCGCCCTCGAACAGGGGACCATGCAGAAGGACGACCCGGTGATCGTCAACCTGCGGCTGGACCTCGACGACGACGGCTGGGAGCAGATCCGCGAGCGCGTGGCGGCCGCCTGGGACGAGGTCGAGAAGGCCCAGCCCGGCGCGATCGAGCGCACCCCGGACCCGGCCAAGCGCTTCCCGGTGACGGTCACCCTGCTGGCGTACAAGTCGCCGCCGGCCGCCTAGAGCGGCCGCATCACCTGGGCGAGGGAGCCGTCGGCGTAGGCGGTGCTGCTGACCGTCTCGAAGCGCTGCGGCTCCGGGAGGCCGTGCATCAGCGGCAGGCCGTCGCCGAGGGCGACCGGGTGGATGGTGAGGCGGTACTCGTCGACCAGGCGCTCGCGGATCAGGCTGTGGGCGATGCGGACGCCGCCGAAGACGACGATGTCCTTGCCGGCTTCGGCCTTGCGCTCGGGGATCTCCTCGGCGAGCGGGCGCCGGGTCAGGCTCGCGTTGTTCCACTCGACCGCCGGCAGGCTCTGCGAGAAGACGAGCTTGGGGAGCGAGTTCATCAGCTGCCCCATCGGGCTGTCCGAATCCCCCCAGCCCCGGAGGAACTCCTCGTAGGCGCCGCTTCCCATCACGATCAGGCCGACCTGGCTGAGCAGCTCGAGGTTGATGCGGTGGCGCTGGGCGCCGTGGTCGGGCAGCCGGCCGTCCTTGGGCGTGAGCCAGTCGAGCTGGTGGTCGCGATGGGCGGCGAAGCCGTCCAGGGAGACCGACATGTGGAGGATCAGCCGGCGGCCGCCGTCGCCGTTCATGACGCCACCCGGTAGCGCAGGTGCGTGACGCCCTCGCCCTCGAGGACGCGCACCGGCTCGAGCTCGATCTGGTCGGAGCCGAGGTGCTCGAAGAGCCGCCGGCCGTCGCCGAGCAGGACCGGGACGAGGTGGATCTGGATCTCGTCGAGGACGCCGGCGGCGAGCGCCAGCTGCGCGACGGTGGCGCCGTGGACGAGCACGTCACGCTCGCCGGCGGCCTCTTTGGCCGCGGCCATCGCCTCGCGGACGTCGCCGACGTAGGTGACCAGCGGCCAGCGCTCCTCGGCCTCGCGGGTGCGGCTGAGGATGAAGATCGGGACGCCGTCGTGATGGTCGCCGCCCCAGCCGCCGGCCGGCTCGAAGGTCCCGCGCCCGGCCACCACAGCCCCGGTTCCCATCGCCTCGTCCATCAGCTCCCCGTTGACGCCCGGCGGGCGCCCCGGCACTCCACCGTGCCCGGTCGGGGGGCCGGCGAAGATCCACTCGTGCAGCCGCTCGCCGCCGTCCCCGAGCCCGTTGTCAACGCTCTCGTTCGGCCCGGCAACGAACCCGTGCAGGGACATCGACATGTAGAGAACACTGGCGCCCATCGCTCCTCCTTCGCTCGTTGGCGGCCTCCTCCAGCCGCGCCTCTACCCAGACGACGAACGAGCGACGCCGGAATCGACATCGCGGCAGGTACGGTCGCGCTCTTCAGCGCCCGCGTCGGCCTGTCCCTGTGGAGCCAATCTCCTTCAGCTTGAAAGGAGGGGCCGTGGCTTGCCCGAGCCTTTTACGGCGAACCAGGCGGCCTCGCTCATGACTCCGAGATCTTCTTGCGGAGCGCCTTGAGTGCCCCGACGTAGATCTCGGAGAAGGTCGGGAAGGGTTGGATCGTGTCGGTCAAGATCGCCAGCGGAACCTCGGCCCGGATCGCCAGGGTCGCCTGCCCGAGCCACTCGCCGGCCTCCGGCCCGAGGGCGTATGCGCCGGTCAGCCGCTCGCCGTCGGAGAGCAGCGTGAGGAAGCCGGCCGACTCCGCGTACGCGTGGGTGTAGGTCGCGGTCTTGGCGATCTCGGTCAGCCGGGCGGTGCCGCTGAAAGCAGCCTCGCCGGCGCCGACCGCACCCGCTTGAGGATCGGTGTAGGTGATGCGGGGGACCGCGCGGTAGTCGACCCGGCGCTCCTCGCCGAGGATGTTGGCGGCGACGACCTCGCCCTCGTACTTGCCCACGTGGGTCAACGGCCAGGCGCCGTTGACGTCGCCGATCGCCCAGACGCCCTCGGCGACCCGCAGGCGATCGTCGACGGCGACGCCGTTCGGGTCGACCGCGACCCCGATCGACTCGAGCCCGATGCCCTCGACACGCGGCCGTCGGCCGGTGGCTACGAGGATGCGGTCGCCGCGGAGCTCCCGGCCGTCGTCGAGCGCGAGCGTGTAATCCCCGCCCTCGCCCTCAGCCGCAACCACTTTTGCCCCAAGCACCAGCTCGATGCCTTCCGCCATCAGTTCCCGGCCAAGCGCTTCGCCGAGCGGCGCCGGCTCGCGCCCGAGCAGGTGGGGGGAGCCGTCGATCACCGTCGCCGAGCCGCCGAGCCGGTTGACCGCCTGCGCCAGCTCAACCCCGGCAGGCCCGCCCCCAAGGACCAGGAGGTGGCGCGGAACCGCCGCCATCGCGGTCGCCTCGCGGGTACCCCAGACGCCATCGAGCTCGCGCAGCCCCGGGACCGGCGGGACGAAGGCGTCGGCGCCGTTGGCGAGGACGACGTGCGTGGCGCTGTGGCGGACATCGTCGACCTCGACGGTTCCGAGGCCGGCAAGCCGGCCGCTGCCGCGGAGGAGGTCGATTCCGTTGTCGGCGAGCCACTTCTCCTGGCCGGCGTCGGTGTGGTCGGAGACCATGAAATCCCGCCAGGCAAGCGCAGCGGCGATGTCGACCTCGGCCTTGCCCGCCGCCTCGCCCGCCCCGTGCACCGCCTCGCCCGGCCGCAGCAGCGACTTCGAGGGGATGCAGGCCCAGTACGAACACTCGCCGCCTACCAACTCACGCTCCACGATGGCGACGCTGAGACCACCCTCGGCGAGCGCACCGGCGCAGTGCTCGCCGGGAGAGCCGCCGCCCAGGACGATCGCGTCGTAGCCGGGGCTCACCGGGGCAGCTCTTCGCCGGCCCTCTCGCGCACCATGTAGAGGGCGTACCAGTCGGGCCAGTTGGCGTCCTCTTCGCCGGTCCGCTCCTCGTGTTCGCCATGGGCGGCGGCCGCGCGACGGAGCGCCTCGGCGAGGTCCTCGACCGAGTCATAGGCAGTGGGCATCGTTCCTCCTTACCGACCCGGCAGCCGGGTCTTGATCTCCTGCAGGAGCCAGCCGTTGCCGTCGGGGTCGCTGAAGGCGGCGAAGGAGCCGTAATCGGCATGTTCCGGCGCCGGTCCGTCGACCCGTCCGGCCTCGCCGGCGTGGTGGAAGATCCCGGTTGCGTCGTGGAACGGCTCCGAGACCTCCGCGCCGCCGGCGAGAAGCGTGGCCCGTGCTTCGTCGATGTCGTAGACCGACAGCTGCAAACCGGCGAGCGAGCCCGGCGGCGCGGCGCTGACGCCTTCGCCGAAGATGATCGAGCAGGCCGAGCCCGGCGGCGTCACCTGCACCACCCGGTACCCCTCCTCGACGGCGAGGTCGGCGTCGAGCCGCCATCCCAGCCCCTCGTAGAAGTCCTTCGCCCGGTCGACGTCGGAGACCGGCAAGACCACCACCTCCAGTTTCATCTCCCCGGCCTCGACCGGCGGAGTCCCCGCCCCTCCGTCCTCCTCTTGGCTGCTCATCCATACCTCCGTTCGGGTTAAAAAGACCTTCCTGCGCGGCCCCGCTCAAGTCAAGGTGAGGCCACAGAGCGGAACACCAAGGAATGCGCCCGATGAGAGTCGAACCTGCGATCTTCGGCTTGAAAGGAGGAGGGTCCTCCGCGGGTGGAGCGGGATTGCGGCGGCGATGTGACTTAGATGCGACCGCTACTTCCACCGCCTCGGCGCTTGGCGACCGCGTCTGGATCAGATCGTCGGTCAGTGACTTTCACATCCCCAGCTAGAACTCGATGTCCTCATTCTGACCGCTGTTCGGATTCGCCCCGTCGGTCGTGAGCGGCGATTGAGTTCCACCCCGGTTCAGATTCGCTATGGCCGAATCGAACTGAGCGACTATGCCAATACGGATGCCGCGCTTCTCGAAACCCTTGACGATATTCCAACAAGTCCCGTGCAGATAGCCAAGCGAGACAAGCGCTGGGTCAAAATGACCTTCCTCAACAAAGCCTTTCGGACGCTGATCTCTTAAGAACTCAGGCCTAAGCTCATGCACAATTCCGATGAATTGGGCGATGAGCATTGGGTAGATGACTAGCGCCTTTGCCTCGAGGAAGGTGACGAGGCTGTCGTTTGGCAGGGCTCGCCACTCTCGGCGCCGCTTCTCGAACCTCTTCGGCACCTTCCCAGCGGGCGCGACGACAACGTCGGCGACATAACGAGCGCCTTTGGTGCCAACGGCATCGCGCACGGGCAGATTCGTGTGGATCTCGAAGCGGCGGCTACCGCCTACGACCTCGAAGTAGGAGAAGTTCCACGGATCTCCGCGCGTACCGAGCTTCACCCGGATGTCGCTTCCTTTCGGGTTATGAAGGCGTACGTCGTAGCCCAACAGCTCATAGTGACGGGCAGCAATCATCAGGGCGCCGATCTCCAGGAGCTGCGATCTACGTTCGGAGAGGGCTTCGAACTGGGTTTTGTGGCGGCGCACAAATTTCCGCAGCGCCGCCGATAGTTGCTCTACCTCAACTGGCGGCATTGTGTGCCTGTCTCAACCCCTCAAGGACATCCCGCGGCCCGTCGGCAAGACGAATGAAGTCGAGTTTCTGCTGGTGAAGCCAGCGATCAAAACTGCGGTGGAGCTCTTGAAGTTCCGTGGTGTCATCGGAAGTTCCGGAGAACCTGAGCCGTCCGGCCCGGAAACCACCGGCACCAAACTCACTCGCGATTTCGAGCGAATTCTGCATTATCCAGCGCTGCCCTTCGACCTGGGAGTAGAGGCGCCAGATGACGACCACCAGGAGGAACTCATCTCTCGGAACCTCTCCGTGCGTCGTCTCGGCCTCCCGATAGATCTCAGATTCGACTTCTTGAAGGGTGCGAAGGTAGCCCTCAAGTTCCTGCCGGAGAGCGGCCGGGAGCTGAGCGGTGGTCTTCTCGACGGCTGGGGGGAGTGCCATGCTCAAGGACCAATCGGTCGGTAGCAGCGCCCAGACTCGCCTATCCGGGCCTCGTCAACGATCGGAGCTCGATACGTCGGCACAAACGCTCACACGGCCTGCGTCGAATCGGGCGTGGCCTCGCCGACTAAGGGTGGCTCCTCGGCGGCAGAGGTCTCCCGGGCAAGGTTCTGGCTCTGGCGGTATTCGAGCGCCTCGGGAGCATCCTCGAAGGAGAGCAACTCCCCCGCCACCTCGAGCAGATGGGCCTTCACCTCCTCTGGCGTGGCGTAGAAAAACTCGCGGCGGGTGTTGATCCGGTTGACCCGGCGCTCAGCCAAGCGCTGGTGCAGACTCGCCTCAATCCCGACCGCGTCTTTTGAGAAGAGCAGCGCGTGGGTGTCGAAGCGAGATGGCACCGAGGCGTCACCGAGCTCGCGGATTCGCACCTCGGGATCGAGCCGGCGGGTGAGTCCGATCTTCACCACGCCCTCACCGAAAGAGCCGATGTTCGAGATTACGTAAACGTAGCCGGCGCGGATGTTCGCCGCCCGGTAGTCGACATCCTCGATCGCGCGATCGATTTTCTCGAGCTCGGCCTGGTGGCGGGCCACCGCCTCCTCGTCGCCTTTAGCCCGCAGCGCCTCCAGGCTGTTCAGGTAATGCTGTCGCTCCTTTTCCAACCGGGCACGCTCGCGCTCCATTTCCTGTTGGGCTTTTTTCTCTTCGCGTAGACGCTGACGTTCTTCGCGTTCGAGCTCCTTCTCGTCAGCGAGTTTCTGTCGGTAGTCGGCGGTTAGGGCCAACTCGCGCTCTCGAAGTGCGCGGTAGGAAGCCGAGATTCGAATGTTCATCACTCGCCCAAGACGCTCCATGGTCGCGGCGACTTTCGCAAGACGCTCCCGCGCTGCGTCGAGTTTGTGGAGTTTCATTCCGCGCACAAGATTGTCCGCCTCGGCGTTATATGCCCGAAGGAGCAGTTTCGAGAAATCCCGGACCAGTTTTCGTCCCTGCGGAAGAGACCCGTTGACCGTCCAGTCGGTACTGCCGGTGACGGCCCCGCCTTCGCTCTTAGCCATGGCTTTGATCTGTTCGCGCAGCGCCTTGAGAGCGTCCTGGTACTCGACAGAGTCTTCAAGAGGATGCTGGTACTCATAAACCCCGGCCTCCTGAAGAAGCGCAGTCTCCTCGGTGACGACGACCTCGGCGCGCAATGACGCGAGCTGCTCTTCGAGCAAGGTCTTCTGCTCAGTTGCCGCCGCCAGTTCGGCCTTGAGACTGGCGCCGGCCTCGGCAGCCTGCGCTTCTAACGCTGCCGTCGCCTCCGCGCTCTCGTTCTCGATTCGCTCGCGCTGGATGGAGATCTCGGTCCTCAGTTCCTCACGTTTCGATTCGAGCTCAATCACCTCCAGTCCGCCCAAGCGTTCGAGCTGTCCACGCAGCTCGGCGACTTCCACTGCCAACTCTCGCGCCCTCTTGCGGGCACCAAACATCGGCACGCTTGGGGCCTCCGCCGCCGTCACGGCTACGCCACTGTCCTCGCCAGCCATCTACGCCTCCCAACGTCCTCGATCGTTCGGTAGATCCTAACCACCGGTATTGCTGATGGATCAAACGCAATGGCAAGGAGGGCGGGTGCACAGCAACATTGCGATTGAAATGCGACCATCGAACACATGGTCGGAGTTCTAACCGCAGGGCGAGAGGCCTGCCGAGGCCGCTAATTGCCGGACTCAGACAAGACAACCGTTGCCTTGGAACAGGGTCAACTACCAGCCCTCTATCTGGCGTGGAGCGCGCGCTCCGACGAAATGCAGCGCAACGTCTTGCTGGCGGTCAAGGCAAGCCTGGGAGGTGCCGTCGTCGCCGCCATCCTGAGCCTCTTCGAGGTCAACGTCGGAGACGACGTCAACTTCGCGGCTCTCGTGGCCTCAGTCGGGTTCCTGATTTCTCTATTCGCCAGCGCGTGGCTGCTCTGGAAGCGTCCCGAACGCGCGTGGTACGACGCTCGGGCAGGGGCAGAGTCGGTCAAGACCCTGTCCTGGCAGTACGCAGTTGGAGGAGGGGAGTTCGGGCGCTCCGACGACGAAGCTGAGGTTCGGAGCCGATTTCTGGCACGCATCACCGAGATCCTGGATGGGATCGGGACCGTCGGGACGTCGGTCGCCGCCTCGGGTGAGCAGGTGACGCCAGCGATGCTCAAGCTGCGCGCCGCGCCCTTAGCCGTCCGCAAGAACGCTTACCTGGACGGGCGGATCTCGGATCAACAAACCTGGTACGCCGCTAAAGCAGCATGGAACGAGCGTCGGCGAAAGGCTTGGGCGGTGACGACGCTCACCGTGCAGACTTTGGCGGTGACCGCCGGTGTTGCGCGAGCCTTCTTTGGGCTTGAGGTGGACCTGCTTGGCTTGGCAGCAGCGCTGGTCGCCGCGATCACGGCCTGGACCCGGACCAAGGACTACGCCGAGCTGACCGAGGCCTACTCGGTGACCGCCCAGGAGATAAGCCTGCTCTCTAGCCAGCCCTTTCCGAGCGACGAGGATGGTTGGGCGGAGTTCGTCGAGGGCGCGGAGCGGGCCTTCTCCCGCGAGCACACCCTCTGGCGAGCCCGCAAAAGTCACGTCCAGCTGGGCTAAATGGCCACTTCCTCAGCGCTAGGCCCATAACGGACCTCGTAGCTATGCAGCGCGGGTGAGACGGTAGCGGCCGCTGCGCCGACCGATCGGCTCGACCGCTTCGGAGCGGTTGATCTGTGCGAGAAAGGTGTTGATCGGCTCCTTTCCGCCGATCAGATACCCGCGAGCCCGAAGTAACGCAAACCAGTCACGGTAGTGCACCTCCGCTTCCCGGCCTATCTCCTCGGCCAGAACCTGGGTAGCGACTTCCTCCAGTCGACGACCGCGTAGGCGCAGGTCGGCCTGCTCAAGACGCAGTTGAGTCTCGGTGCCGAGCAGGGACTCCACCTCGGCCAGCATATGCTCGTCACGAGCAAGCTGGTCATTTATGCCAGCGATAATCGCCATCAGCGCCTCGCGCTCTTCAAGGTGCTCCTCGATTCGACTCGAGAGCCGCCGGCGCTGGGCCAGCAGGGCATCCACAGAAGCGTCTCTCGGCATCGACGGCAAGCTACCTCGCCGACCGGATGAACAGCGCGGTTTCCCGGTGTCGCATTTTGCCGCCGGTCGACGGCGCATACTGTTTCCAACGCGTAGCTACGCAAGCGAGGGACCGATGCCCCAGGCAGGCCCACAACCGATGCTGATGGATGCCGCCAGAGCGGAGGGCACGCCTTGGCGCAAGCTCGTGCCGATGGAGCCGCATACCGGTTACGCCTCCTACTACTACGCCGATGACCTCGCCCGCCTACCGGTGCGAGCGATCACCAAAATCAAGGACAACAAGAGCGACCCGAATCTTGAGACGGGCACCTATGGGCTCTTCTCGACTTGCCAGGCGAAGATGCGCTCGGGGATCGTCAGCAATCGACCCCGCTACATCTTCTTCATCACCAAGCCTAGGAAGGGGCCTCGCCAGCTAACGGGAATGTATGAGCTCGGTTGGTGGGCGCCCGGCTCGCTCTCCAACCGGATCCGCGACTTCTCATTGGCCGCCATCTCGATTCGCTTCGTTACCCCTGAGCCCCTCAAACAGCTGCCGGGCGAGCTGGCCGATCTGCTCAGCGGAGGCTGGCGGCTTGAAAAACGGCTCGGGTCCGAGCACACCGAACAACTCGCCGAGCATCTGCGCAGCAAAGAGGATCGCACCAAGGAATACCTGCTCGAGGTCGAGCGGATGGAGCGGATCAACCAATACCACTCCAGTTATCGCTACCCGACCTGGAGGCGCTCTGAGCCCTGGGACTGGAGCGAGGCTGACCGCTACTTGAATAGCGGGTCGCTGGCCCTCGGGGAGTCGAAAAAGATCCGGAACTCTTCACCAAGCAATTGGTGGACTTGCAGTAGCTGCAACGAGGAGTTCGAGAGCCACGCGCTGCTGAAGGCATGTCCGGGATGTGGGGCGATCGCCACCTTGCACCCGCTCACATCACCTCCACTTCAAGAGGCGGCCTGATGGCACGCCGAGTGTTTCTCTCCTACCAGCATCGCGATCATGGACGGGCTAGAGGTTTCAACCTGCTGCGCTATGCGCCTAACCTGAAGCTGGAGTACTCGGTACGACATCTGTTGCGGCCAGTCGATTCAACCCGTGACGTCTATGTCGGTAGCGAGATCCGCAAGCAGATGAAGGGCACCAGCGTCACGGTCGTTTTAATCGGCCGCGACACCGCCTCCAGCAGCTGGGTAAACAAAGAGATCAAGTGGAGCCTCGAAAAGGAACGCGCCAACGGCCTGCTTGGCATTGTGATCGAGCCCGGTGCCAAGATCCCCGCTGCACTTCAGGCATACGGCGCTGACATCATCGACTGGAGCAATCCAGCTGATGTCGCAGGCTTCGGGGACGCGATCGAGCAGGCTGCCCTACGTGCCGGGCGCGGCGATCTGATTGCCGCCGGTGCCGGCCTCAGCGCTGGTGGCGGCTGCGCGCGCGGCTGATTCACTCCGACGGCGCCAAATGGGATGCTTTGGACGGTGCCGCCCGTCCCTCGCCAACATGTCTTCGACGCCTACTGGCACTTCGCTGCTGAGCGCCAGCGCATCTACCTCAGCCGCCTGGCTGGCAAACCGGCCCCATGGACGAACGATCCGATTCTTTCCACCTACAAGTTCTGCAACGCCTACCGGGCCAGCGACCGCGTCTCTCAATACCTGATCCGCGAGATCATCTACTCGGGTCCTACCGTTGATCCTGAGGACTTGCTGTTGAGGATCGTGTTGTTCCGCCTCTTCTCCAAGCCCGAGACCTGGGATCTGCTGGATGCCGATGCTCAAGTCAGCCGCAAGAGCCTGCGGGAGGGGCGTTTGGCGGAGATCCTCGATGCCGAAGCGCGTCGAGGGCGCAAGCTCTACACCGGCGCCTTCATCCTCTGTGCCACCCGCGCCTATGGACACCAGCGCAAGCACCAAAATCACCTGGCCCTGCTTGAAGAGATGATGGCTCCCGGGGGGCTCGGTCAGTCGGTAGCCCGCGCATCGTCGATCGGCGAGCTTTATGAGGCACTCCGTTGCTATCCGCTGATCGGACCGTTCATGGCCTATCAGCTCGCGATTGACATCAACTACAGCGAGCTTTGCGACTTCGACGAGAGCGAAGCCGTCGTGGCCGGGCCCGGAGCGCTGCGCGGAATTGCCAAGTGTTTTTCAGACTGTGATGGCTGGGATCCCGAACGGGTAATTCTCTGGATGACCGAGCGTCAAGACCAAGAGTTTGAGCGCCTTGGAATCGAGTTCCCCGGCCTCTTCGGACGGCCACTCCAAGCCATCGACATCCAAAACCTTTTCTGCGAGATCGACAAGTACAGCCGTGTCGCTTTCCCCGAGCTAAAAAGCAATCGCAGCCGGATTAAGAGTCGCTTCGTTGCCCAGGCCTCTCTCCCGGCGCCGTTCTTTCCGCCGAAGTGGGGACTAGACCCGGCCGCAGCGCTCAGGCGACCCGAAGCAGAACTGAGTCTCCCGAGCGCGAACGATCAGCTAACGCTGAGTCCGGAAGTCGCTTGCCAGTAACGGTCGAAAGCTTGAGGCCAAAGAGCAGGGTGTCGGGAAGCCTGCGTGAGTAAAAATCCTCAAGCTCGATCATGCCGTTGGCAAACTCAGCAAAAGCGCCAGCAAGCTTGGCGAGATGCAGTGCGTAATGGCGGAGCTGATCGGCCTTCGATAGACCAATGACGTCAAGGTGGTAGTAGCGATCGTGCTCGATCTGCGCAAGCTGCAGATCCCGCCACGTATCCGCCTCCTCAGCGCGCTTGCCCCCGTCAAGGCTTTCATCAGTACTGAGCGGATTGCGCGCCTCGATCGCTCGCAAACGCGCGGCGTAAAGCGCGCGGAGATCCAGCCCTTCCTCACCCGCCAGTTCGCAGGCAATCGCTCGCAGAGCTTTTGCCGCCCCGCTCACCCACTCAAGCTCAGCCGGCTCATTATGCTCGGCGTGATCGCAGTAGTTGGCAACGGCCGCCGAAGCAATCGCTACCTCCCCCGCCCATCTTGCTCGATGCGCCTGTATTGCGCTACTCATAACCAAAGAATCGCAGGAGACGAGGACGTCTTCTCTTACGAGGTTTGAGATCGCGGTCGAGAGCATCGCGGAGAGCCCGCAGATGGCGACGAGCCCCGTCGGCCGCTTGGGCTCCCGAATTGGCGTGCTGCTCAACCAGCAGCTCGTAGAAGCTTGCGAGGTCGTCTAATGCTCGCGCTGAATCCGATCTCTCACCATGAAGCCAAAGAAGCATCTCATGGATGCGGCGCAGACCCTGGTGGGAGACCTGGATGCTGGGCTCGGGCTCCTCGGGAGGATCGAGGTCGACTAGATATCGCTCCCAGGTGCGCCGCGCGTCTTGATATTCCGTGCTCTTGCCGTGGGCGAGCGTGTGCGCCATGTTCCAAAGGTCCGCGGGGTGCTGATCGATGGCCCGGTCGATAGCCGCGAGAGCAACGTTTGGAATCCGCTCCTCGACGGCGGCATAAGCGCTGATCGTGCGCAAGCGGCCAGGTTCAACAACGAGGTCTCGCAGTCTTAATTGCCCTTCAACCTCTTCTCTGATGCAACCGAGTTCGGCGACATTGATTGGCCACCAATAACGCATCTCCTGTTTTCGGAAATAGCCGGTGCAATCCAAGCGGGGGGTCGGCCCGTCCCAGATCAGCTGCAGATGGACTGAAACAAAGGAGGGGAAGTCCCCGCGCCGGCCACCGTCACTCAGGGGATCGACGAGGATGATGATCGCTCGGGTCGTCGAGGTGGTAGCTCCATCGGAGGTAGCGAGGGCTTGAGCTGCCTTCTCGACCTGGTCTCCAAATCGGCGATAGATACGGTTGCCGTGATTGAAAGTGACCTGCGCCAGTAGCTGTGGATCCTTCAGCTGCCACCACTTCACAAGGTCCGACATCCACTGCTGACGATCGTCGACTCGGGGCATCTCCGGGTAGTCGCTAGGAAGTCGCGTGAGACCGCGAGGTTCGGTGATCTCGCAGACCAGATCGCGGATCGGAATCCCCCTACCTCTGCCCTCGAACAGTGACTGAATCTTGGCGTAGACCTGATCGCGACTGACGTCAGAGACAACCATTGCATCACCGACTCGGTCGGGATCTGGGTCGCGCCAAAGACGCGCCCTTGACATTTTCCGGCCGATGCTCCCAGCCGGTCCACCGGGAGCGATGATCTCCTCGATCCTGACTTCGTTCGCGTCCGGCCGCTCGCCGATGTGAAGGAGGCGCATCGCCGGCCTGCGGGGCTTGAAGTCACCGGGCGCAGCGCTCACGAGCATTCGGTGTGGGACGTGATCGATCCCGCGCGGGTCCGCAACGTAGTCCCAGTAGAGCGCTGCCTCGTGCTTGTGGCCGTGGAGGACTACATCTATTTCCAAGCCAGCAAGAAGGGAGCGCACTGCGCCAAGGTTGGTGAGGCTCTCAAAGGTGGTGAACTCCTCACGGGAGCTCACTGGAAGTAGCTGATGGTGAATAACGGTGATGCGGATCCGGCGATCGTCCCGACTGGGATCCGTGAGGTCCGGGTGCCGTTCACGCAACATTCCCTCAAGAGCGGTCATCTGAGCTGGAGAGACCCGGGGAATGTCTTGGTTGAGAAGTCTTTCTGCAGCCTCTTTTTTACGTTCGGACTGGAGCAGGTCAACGATTTCCTCCTCGATGCCGTTTTCGAGCGGATCGAGGCCCCAGCAGAAATGGCTGGAGTTGATTGGGATCAGCAGGTATCGCTCCTTCTCGATTAGGTGCGCCGGGTGGGAGTGGGATTTCTTCAAGCGACCTGCCGAGTCGAAGTCGACTCCATCTATTAGAGGAGTTGCGAACCCCCGCTGACGAGTAACGGCCAGAAACGGGTCATACCGAGCCTCTCCCGACCGCACATTTTTGGGCATGTCGTGATTGCCAGGAACGACCATTACGTTGGCAGGGCCGACGAGCGCCGAGAGAGGCTTAATGAAGTCGACAAAGGCCGCGAAACCCTCCGTCGAGTATTTGCCATTGACGAGGTCGCCACTGATCACGACGGCCTCAATCTGCTGCGCGCTCTCATCTTCCAGGAGCTTGTCGAGCGTCTGGGTGAGAACGTGGTGATGGTCTCGAGGCTCTACCTCAGGACTCTCCTTCTTCTTGTCATCTACCTGCTGCCAGGGCGCGCTGGTGCCAAGGTGTAGATCAGAAATATGGAGGATCGAGCCCATCAGCCCACCTCCATATCTTCGGTGATCAACTGCTGATTGTTGGCAAGACTCTTAGCCACGTTTCGGAGCGTAGCTAGGACGGGGGTCGAAAGACGAGCGGCCAGTACCCGACGAAGGCTCTTCTGTTTCTCGGCAGTGTCAACTGATAGCCCTGCGGACAGCGCCGAAGCTCCCTCTCGTCGGGTGCGCGTAGTGGGACAACAGAGTGTTGATCCTGTGACCTGCGATCTCGGCGAGATCGGCGTCGTTGACGCCAGCGGCTCGCAGGTGCGTGACATAGCTATGGCGACACTCGTGGGGGCGGATGTCTAGGCCGGAGGCTTCTTGGGCTGGCTTCCATAGGTCGCGGTAGAAGGTGCGCTCGCGCCAGAGGCGGCCTCTTGGGGTTGGGAAGAGCAGCTGGCAGTCGGGGCCGTTGAGGTTGATCTGGGCTTCGAGCATCCAGGCTAGGGTCGCCGGCACTGGGACGACGCGGCCGGCGTCGGGCTCTCCGTGGTCAGTCTTCGTGCCCTCGAGGATCTGGCCCTCGTGGGCGGTGCGGCGGACTTGAAGGGTCTCGCCGTCGAAGTCTTCGCGGCGCAGGGGCAGGATCTCTCCCAGCCTCAGACCGCAGTCGGTGAAGACGCGGACCATTGCCTCGTAGCGGCCGGCCGCTTTGGCGAAGCGGTGCATCTCCTCGAAGGTGAAGACGCGGATCGGCCTGGGCTTCTTCTTCGCCCTTGGGTCGTTCGCCCAGATGCGGATGCCCTTGAAGGGATTGAGATCGCAAACTTCATCCGTGATCGCGTCCTCGGCCATTGCGGAGAGGGCGCGGAGGATGCCTACGGCCCCGGTGGTTGCTCGACCTTCGGTCCTCAGCATGTGGTCGATCAGGGCGAGCGTGTGACGCCGGCGCAGCTCGCGCAGTGGCCAGTCCTTCAGGGGGATGCCCTCGATTTCAACGTCGGCAACTCGGCTGATGCGGTGGTCGTTCGTTGCGTTGGTGCGTTCGGATCGCGGGTGGCGCTCGGTCCAGGTGGCCGCGTAGTCGCCGAGGGTGTCCGCCCGATCCGAAAGACCGTAGGCCTCGTCAATGGCTTTCTGCGCATCGGCCTTCCTCTTGAAGGTGCCTTTGCGGCGGTTCCAGGTCGGCTTCGCAATATGGCGCTTGCCGTCCCTTCCGGTGTAGCGCGCAACCCATACGACCTGTCCCGACGGGTTGCGGCGCTTGACTGGCGAATCGCGCCTCATGACGCCTCGTCCCGGTGGCGAGCCAGGAAGACCTCGACGTCGGCGGGGTCGATCCGCCTTGCCGCTCCAAGCTTGTAGCTGGGCAGATCGCCGCGCCTGATCCAGTTGCGGATGGTCCGGTCGCTGACCGCAAGGAAGGCGGCAAGAGTTCGCTCGGTGAAGAAACTGGGACTGGTGGATTTCCTCTCCATGCCACCTATGTCCAAGACGGGCGCTGTCTGCATCGGGTGAGCTTCCGGCGCTTCTCGGAGACCGAAGGTCAGACCCCTACCGCCCCTCCTTACAGGCGGCCTCCGCACGGCGAAGCCGTGCCACAATCGGCCGCCCGGAGGGGCGGTCGGCTGCTCTCGGCGGAGCTTTTTCCTGCGGTCCGAAACGGGGCGGCTCAGGCACGAATCCGGAGGGTTCGTAGTGTGTCGGGGGTCGAGGTTCGAAGTTCGGGGACTCCGTGGTGATATTGCGTGAGAGGTCATGCGACGGCTACGCCGCTAGGAGTTCAAGGACCTCTCGGTCTTCATCGAGGCACTTCTTCAGGCGCTCTTGGAATGCGTGGTCGGCTCTTCGGATGGCGATATGCCTGTCGATCGCTTCCCGTATGGCCTCGGATACGGGCATCTCGTCGGCCCGGGCGACCGCGCTTAGCGCGGTCGCCATTTCCCTTGAGAGCCGGACGGTCGAGACCATCGTGTCGCTCATGCCGATCGCCTCCGTCGACCGGCCATCAGAGTTCAACCAGCCGGGCGAAGACCACGGCGGTTCTCGTCGGCAGGACGAGCGGTCCGACCTGATGCATGAGGCCGACTCCTGCTAGATCACGGACGGCCCGCTCGATCCGGTCGCGCCGGCTGAACGTATCGGAAGCGAAGGCCATCTGCCGCGCCAGCTCATCGAGCGTCAGAACCTCGGGGTAGATGAACAGGACTTCTCGCAGGACCGCCGCCTGGTCGCGGTCATCCATCTCGGCGGTGGTCGAGGCGCCTTCAATGTCGCCGCCTCTAGGCTTGTCGTGCATAGGGAGTTCACGCTCCTTGTGCCATGCCCCCGGCTGTTCCACCAGCGCGGGGGCGCTTTATGTCTGTGGCCTCAGCCTAGCACTCTTGGAGAGTCACACTCTCCAACGCTTCTACTGGCCTCGGATGATCTGGCCGACCCGCGTGTGGTGCAGGCCGACCTCTTCGCCGATCTCGCGCAGGGTCAGGCCTTCCTTCTGAGCCTGAGCGAAGGCTTTGCGCCGTGCCTTGTTGGCCGTGTCGGATTCGCGCTCGAACTGCTTCTGAGCGGCGCGGACTGCCTTGCGAGCTTCGGCCTTCTCCTTCGGCATCGCCGAGACCCTATTGCTCGCCGCAGAATGTGACCAGGATGACCAAGAGGGGCCGGAACGCCGCGGAATCGCTCGGACGCCAGCGGAACGCGCTTCCAGCGCTAGGCCGACGATCTGGCTCTGCGCCGCGCAATGCGCGGCGCGGCCCGGAACACCAAGGAATGCGCCCGACGGGAGTCGAACCCGCGACCTTCGGCTTGAAAGACCGACGCTCTTTGGGCCCCCGAAAGGACCCGTTGACCACTGAGCTACGGGCGCTCAGGTAGAACGATAGCCGCGCAGCGTGAATTGAGGCTCCCGGGGTCAGGCTTGTTCTCTCTCGGCTTCGTAGCGGCTGCGGAAGGCGGCTGCCACCCCCGGCGTCGCCTGCTCGGCCCCGAGCGGGAAGACGTGCAGAGCGTCGACTCCGCGCCTTGTGGCGAGCTCGGCCGCCAGCTCTTCGGCGAGCTCGATGCCGCCGCCGGCGGCGATCCGGCGAAGGGCGTCATCGGAAACAAGGGCACCCGGCAGCCGGCTGGCCCGCTCGGCCATCGCCTCGTCGCGCAGCAGCGCCACTCCGGCGTAGAACCGGACCCCGTCGAGCAGGCTTGCCGCTCGCTCGAGGAACAAGTCGAGCGCATCGAGGTCGAAGACCATCTGCGACTGCAGGAATTCTGCCCCCGCCCCGACCTTCCGCTCGAGCAGCCGCAGCTCCCGATCGAGGTCGGGGGCGAAGGGATTGACCACGGCGCCCACCATCAGGTCGTTGGGCTCGGCCCACCCCCGCGCTTCGGCGATCAGAGCGGTCGCGCTCATGTCCTTTACCCGCGGCACCTCTCCCACGGGGTCGCCGTAGAGGCAGAGCACGCCCTCCGAGCCGAGCGCCGCCGCACCGACCACCTGGGACTGCAGCGCCAGCCGGTTGCGGTCGCGGCAGGACACGTGGACGATCGTCGAGACGCCCTGCTCGCGCGCAAGCGCTACGGCGGCCAGCGGCGACATCCGCGCCTGGCCGGCGTGGTTGTCGGTGAGGCCGACGACGTCGACCGCCCCGGCCAGAGCGGCGATCCGCTCCCGCACCCGGGTGGCATCCGGTCGGCCGGGAAGGGACACCTCGGCAGAGACAAGGGCGGACCGCAACATCCGGCGCATGCTAAATGTCTCGGCATGGATCTTGGACTGGACGGACGGGTCGCTCTCGTTATGGGCAGTAGCAGGGGAATCGGGCGGGGGATCGCTGCGGCGCTCGCCCGAGAAGGGGCGCGCGTCGCTCTTGCCAGTCGCTCGCAGGAGCGGCTCGAGGAGGCTGCGGGAGAGATCCCGGGGGCTCAGACCTTCGTGGCCGACGCGACCGACCTGGAGCGGCTGGCTCGGCTACCGCTCGAGGTCGCCGAGGCGCTGGGGTCGGTGGACATCCTCGTCACGAACACCGGCGGGCCGCCGCCGGGCGGCGCCCTCGACCATGGCTTCGAGGAATGGGAGGAGGCCTACCGCTCGCTGGTCCTGGCGCCGCGGATCCTCGCCGGCGCCGTCGTCCCCGGCATGCGGGGCGAAGGCTGGGGGCGCATCGTCAACGTCGGCTCGACGACGACGATCGAGGTCAACCCCGCCCTCAACCTCTCCAACTCCCATCGCATGGCCACGGTCGGCTTCTTCAAGACCCTCGCCCGCGAGGTCGCCGGCGACGGCATCACCGTCAACACGGTCGCCACCGGCCGCTTCGCCACCGACCGGATGGCCGAGCTCGGCGGCTCGCTCGAGCAGGTGGAAGCGGCCGCCCGGGAGGAAGTGCCCGCCGGCCGGCTCGGCACCGTCGAGGAGTACGGCGACCTCGTCGCCTTCCTCTGCTCCGATCGCGCCGCCTACATCACCGGCACCGTCGTCCCGATCGACGGCGGCCTCCTGCGCGCGGTCTGAAACACCGCCCGGTCGACGGGACGATTTGACGCGTTTCGCGTGGCGACGGGCCGATTTGTCTCTCTGGCGATGACATTTCGGCCCGTCGACCGGGCCGCGCCTTCGCCGTGCGCTACTGTTAACCAGATGGTTAACGATCCATTCCGCGCCCTCGCCCACCCGATCCGCCGCGAGATCGTCGAACGGCTTGCCGCCGGGCCGGCGAGCGTCGGCGAAGTGACCCGCGGCTTCCACGTCTCCAAGCCGGCCATCTCCAAGCACCTGAAGATCCTGGAGGAGACCGGCGTCGTCAGCCGCGTGATCGAGGGCCGCACGCACCGCCTCACCCTCGAGCCGAAGTCGCTCGAGGGGGCGGCCGAGTGGATGGAGCGCCAGCGCGCCGTCTGGACCCGGATGTTCGACGTCGTCGACGAGTACCTCAAAGAGAAGGAGCAGAGATGAAGATGCCGCCGGTCGTATCGCCGCAGGAGTGGGACGCCGCCCGCGAGGAGCTGCTGGTCAAGGAGAAGGAGCTGGTCCGCGCCCGCGACGCGCTCGCCGCCGAACGCCGGCGCATGCCGCGGATGGAGGTCGAGACGGCCTACCGCTTCGAGGGACCCGACGGGCAGGTCAGCCTGCTCGACCTCTTCGAGGGCCGCCGCCAGCTGATCCTCTACCGCTTCTTCTTCGAGCCCGACGTCGACGGCTGGCCCGAGGCCGGCTGCCGCGGCTGCTCGATGATGGCCGACCAGGTCGCCCACCTCGCCCACCTCAACTCGCGCGACACCACCTTCGCCAACGTCTCGCGCGCGCCGCAGGCCGAGATCGCCCGCCTGAAGCAGAAGATGGGCTGGGAGATGCCCTGGTACACGATCACCGACGGCTTCGACGCCGACTTCGGGGTCGACGAATGGCACGGGACCAACGCCTTCTACCGCGACGACGAGGACCGCATCTTCCGCACCTACTTCGTCGACAAGCGCGGCGACGAGGCGCTCGGCACCGCCTGGGCCTACCTCGACATCACCGCGCTCGGCCGCCAGGAGATCTGGGAGGACTCCCCCGAGGGCTACCCGCAGACCCAGGCCTACGTCTGGTGGAACCGCCACGACGAATACGACAACGCGACCGACTTCGAGGCCGCCCTCTCCGACTCGACCGCCTCGCAGCGCGGCGCCACCAGCACGTGATCCCGCTCGCCCACGTCGCCGGGATGCCGCTGGAGGAGCTGCTGCCGATGGTGGCCGGTCCCGGCACCGGCCTGCTGGCGGTGCGAGCATGGATGGCGATGAGCCTGCGGCGCCGCGGAGGGAACGAGCGATGAAGGCCGGGACGCTGCAGATCGAGCGCAGCTTCCACGCCCCGGCCGAGGCCGTCTTCGAGGCCTGGACCAGCGAGGAGGTGCTGCGGCGCTGGTTCCACGCCGAGCCCGACTGGGAGACCCCGGAGGCGCAGGTCGACCTCCGCCCCGGCGGCGCCGTCCGCGTCGTCATGCGTGACCCGGACAAGGACCGGAAGATCGGCGGCGGCGGCCACTACACCGAGATCGAGCCGCCGACCCGGCTGGCGTTCACCTGGACCTGGGACGAGGAGGAGACCGAGACGCTGATCGAGCTCGAGTTCGAGGAGGCCGACGGCGTCACCACCACCGTGCGGATGACCCACAGCGGCCTGCCCGGCGCCGAAGCGGTCAGCCGCCACGAATACGGCTGGAGCAACTGCCTCGCGAACCTCGAGCGGGCGCTGGCGCGACCTTAGGGCGCGCCGACCCGAGCCGGTCCCCCGCGCCCGAGCCGCCGCCGCAGCGCCGCGCCGAGCGGGGCCGAGTCGATCGCCGGGCCCTCGCCTTCCTGCCAGTGGTCGATGTCGGGCGCCTGCAGGCGCAGGCCGCCGGCGGCGACGATCGCCGCCACCGCGGCGACGCCGGCCAGCAGCAGGCCGAAGGTCACCCAGGTGGCGCTCTCAACCCCGCTCGCCAGGTCCGGCCCGCTCGTCACCGCCATGTGGATCAGCAGCGGCGCGGTGAAAAAGGCGGCGACGCCGCGCAGCAGCTCGACCAGGGCGAAGATCCGCGGCAGCTGCGGCGAGGGCAGGGCGAAGCCGGCGACGAAGAGGCCCGGGGCGACCGCCGCCCCCACGCCGACCCCGATGCCGCCGGTGCCGAGCGCGATCAGGGCGGTGTTGCCGCCGGCGGCGCCGGTCAGGAGCAGCGCCGTCCCGGCAAGGCAGAGCAGCCCGGTGAAGGCGAGGACCGGCACGTAGCGGGTGAAGAGCAGGTAGCCGAAGGCGCAGGCGGTGAGGACCGCGCCGCCGAGCTCGGGCCAGAAGAGCGCGGTCGAGAGGTGCTGGGACTCGATCGTCAGCTGCAGCAGCCCGACCAGCGCCACCGAGCCCGCACCGGCCGACATCGCCAGGGCGATCGCCGCCAGCGGGATCGTGTGCCCGAGCTGGCGGACCGGCATCAGCGGGTCCTCGACGTAGGCCTGGTGGGCGACCAGCCCGACCAGGCAGGCCGCCCCCAGGGCCATCGGGATCAGCACGATCGGCGAGGTGAAGCTGTGGGCGACGAGGTTGGAGGCGCCGAAGAAGGCGGCGGTGCAGCCGACCGAGGCGAGCCCCAGGGACTCGTAGTCGAACTCGATCCCGCGGTCCATCGGCGGCATGTCGGCGAAGGTGAGGAAGGACATCGCCAGCGCCAGCGCCCCCACCCCGGCGGCGATCCAGAAGAGCAGCCGCCAGTCGCCGAGGCCGGCGAAGGCGCCGCCGATCACCGGCCCGATCGCGACCGCGCCGAAGATCCCATGTTCATCACCATCGCGGTCGAGCGCAGGCGAGGGGTCGGGAAGCCGAGGACCAGCGCCGGCGCCGCGGTGATCAGCATCAGGCTCGTGGTCAGCCCCTGCACCAGCCGGCCGATGAAGAAGGGAGCGGGGGCGGCGGCCGTCGCCGTCACCACCGAGGCGAGGGTGAAGACCGCCGCGTAGAGGACCAGCAGGCGCCGCCCCGGCAGCCGCGCGGTCAGCTGCACCGCGAGGATCGTCCCGAAGCAGTAGGCGGCGTCCGCCATCCCGGCGCTCATCTCCATCCCCGAGTCGCCGAGCCCGACGTCGGGGCCGATCAGCCCGCTCAGCGGCGGGATCGAGGAGGTGAGGACGAGGAACGGGGTCAGGGCCGCCAGCACCATCGCCACTGCGGGCCAGTAGCCGCCGGCGAGGGGACCCTGCCAGGCGAGCGGCCGCAGGGAGGTGAGGTTTCGGACCGTGGGCAAGTCCTTCAGGCTAGGGAAGCCGTTACCTCGGCTGGGTGGAACTCGTCACGCAAAACCCCCCGAGAAGTCGCAGTCGTTTGCGAAAGGCGACAGCTGCGCCGGAAATGGAGCAGCTGTCGCTTGGGGCTTGGGTCAAGCCGCCCTAGCTGGACAGCACGTAGAGAGCTGTGCCGCTGGGTTTTTCCTGTGTGAATTCCTCGGCCCAGTTGAGATCCAAGGGACAGGTAATTCCGCCTTCTTTCTTGAGGGGTGTTCCCGGAGCTTCAACCCTTGCCGGGAAGCTCCCGCATCGCCGGGTAGATGATCACGTCCCGCAGGGTCTTCGCCCCGGTCATGATCATCAGCAGCCGGTCGATGCCGAGGCCGCAGCCGCTCGCCGGCGGCATCCCGTATTCGAGCGCCCGCACGAACTCTTCGTCGTTGGGGTGCGGGTCGGGCTCGGCGCCGGTCTCCTGCCGCCGGCGCTGTTTGATGAAGCGCTCGCGCTGCTCGATCGGGTCGTTGAGGTCGGTGCCGCCACCGACGATCTCCATCCCGGCGACGATGCCGTCGAAGGCCTCGCAGATCCGCGGGCTCTCCGGGTGGACCTTGACCAGCGGCCAGATGTCGATCGGCAGGTCGATGATGTAAGTGGGCTGGACGAGCTTCGGCTCGACGAACTTGCCCTGCAGGGTGTCGACGACGCCGGCCCAGTCGTCGTCGGGGCCGACCGCGTCGCCGGCCGCCTCGGCGAGCTCGTCGCGGCTCGCCTCGTAGATGTCGAGCCCGATCTCCCGCAGCAGCTCGTCGCGCAGGCGCACCCGCGGCCAAGGCGCGGCGAAATCGATCTCAACGCCATCCCGCATCACCTTCGTCGTCCCCATCACCTCCTGCACCACCGTCGAGACGAGTCCCTCGATGAACTCCATGACGCCGTGGTAGTCGGCGCCGCCGACGAACATCTCCAGCATCGTGAACTCGGGGTTGTGCTGGGGCGACATCCCCTCGTTGCGGAAGAACTTGCCGAACTCGTAGACGTCCTCGAAGCCGCCGACGATCGCCCGCTTC
>Ga0070685_10000032_pt1 | contig 84253 bp, 84 predicted proteins | sample KBSS13LmetaG_FD_65651 | JGI IMG/M metagenome (GOLD analysis project Ga0070685, IMG submission 65651) | Switchgrass rhizosphere microbial communities from Kellogg Biological Station, Michigan, USA - KBS S1-3L metaG | ecosystem: Host-associated > Plants > Roots > Rhizosphere ...
CACCGAGAACATGGGCCAGTTCGAGCGGACGCTGATCATCTGCGAGGAGGGCGCCGACGTCCACTACATCGAGGGCTGCACGGCGCCGGTCTACTCGAGCGACTCGCTGCACTCGGCGGTAGTCGAGATCGTCGCCAAACCGAGCTCGCGGGTCCGCTACACGACCGTGCAGAACTGGTCGCAGAACGTCTTCAACCTCGTCACCAAGCGCGCGGTCGCGCACGAAAAGGCGACGATGGAGTGGGTCGACTGCAACCTCGGCTCGAAACTGACGATGAAGTACCCGTCGATCTACCTGCTGGGTCCCGAAGCCCACGGCGAGATCCTCTCGATCGCCTTCGCCGGCGACGGCCAGCACCAGGACGCCGGCGGCAAGATCATCCACGGGGCGCCGCGAACCTCGTCCTCGATCTTCTCCAAGTCGATCTCCAAGGACGGCGGCCGGGCGACCTACCGGGGCTTGCTGGAAATCGCCGACGGGGCGAGCGAGTCGCGCTCGAAGGTCGTCTGCGACGCGTTGCTCCTCGATGAGGACTCGCGCTCGGACACCTACCCGACGATCCGCATCGACGAGAACGACGCCGACGTCGGCCACGAGGCGACCGTCTCGAAGATCGGCGACGAGCAGCTCTTCTACCTGCAGAGCCGCGGGCTCGACGAGGAGGAGGCCTCGAAGATGATCGTCAACGGCTTCATCGAGCCGGTGACCAAAGAGCTGCCGATGGAGTACGCAGTCGAGCTCAACCGGCTGATCGAGCTGCAGATGGAGGGTTCAATTGGCTGAGCTGGCGACCGCACCGGCCTGGCTCGACGAGAGGCGCCGGCGCGGCGCCTCTCTCGCGCAGGAGCTGCCCCTCCCCGACCACAAGTCGAAGGGCTGGGAATTCACCGACCTCTCGCGGTTGGACCTGACGACTTATGAGGAGGCGAGCGCCGAACCGGTCGTCTCCGGTGCCGAGGGCGCGATCGTCGTCTCGCTGGCCGAGGCGGTCTCCAGCCACGGCGACCTGGTCAGCGAGCGGCTGGGGTCGCTGGTGCCGGCCGAGGACTTCTTCGTCGCCCGCAACGAGGCCGGCTGGCGCGACGGCGTCCTCGTCTACGTCCCCAGCGGGCTGCGGCTGAGCGAGCCGATCCAGATCGAGGTGCCGGTCGATGAGAGCGGCAAGGCGATCAACTGGCGGACCCTGGTCGTCGTGGAGGACGGCGGCGAAGCCGAGGTCTGGGAGCACTGGTCCTCGCCGGATGACGAGGTCGACGCGATCCTCAACTCGGTCGTCGAGCTGAGCGTCGGCCAGGGCGCGACCCTGCGCTACGTCAACACCCAGGACATCTCCGAGAAGTCGTGGATCTTCGCCACCCAGCGGGCGCAGGTCGAGCGGGACGGGCGCCTCGATTGGGCCGCCCTCGGCTTCGGCTCGGCCAACGGCAAGGTGCGGATGGAGACCAAGCTCGCCGGCCCGGGCTCCGAGGCGCGGGTCACCGGCGGCTACGCCGGCGGCCCCGGGCAGCACCTCGACTACGACACCACCCAGGAGCACGCGGCGCCGAACACCAACTCCGACCTCGCCTTCCGCGGCGTCCTCGCCGCCGGGTCGACCGCCGTGTGGCGCGGAATGATCAAGGTCGATCCGGGCGCCCAGCAGACCGACGCCTTCCAGGAGAGCCGCAACCTCCTGCTCTCCCCCGAGGCCCACGCCGACGCGATCCCCGGCCTCGAGATCCTCGCCGACGACGTCCGCTGCACCCACGCCGCCGCGGTCGCCCAAGTCGACAAGGACCAGCTCTTCTACCTCACCTCCCGCGGCCTGGGTGACGAGGACGCCAAGGCCCTGATCATCGAAGGCTTCCTCGAGTCCCTGGTCGAACGCCTCGCCGAGGGCCCGGTGCGCGACAGCATCTCCGAGGCGCTCGAGACCCGCCTCGCCGAGATCCTCTAGTCCCGCTTGGTGAATCTTCCACCGCGGGCGGTGGAAGATTCACCAGTCTCATCCCGCGACAGCCGCCGCTGGGCGATCGCGTTGCGGACGATCGCACCGACGACGATCAGGATCGGGATCACGTAGAAGACCCAGAGGTAGTGGCCGACGTGGGCGACGGGGAGCACGGCTCTCCCCTACCCGTTCGCTACAGAGAGCAGGTAGAGGCCGAAGCAGGTGAAGGCGACCATCACGGCCAGCATCCAGTACTGGGAGGCGGTGGCCTTGCGGTAGTCGGGCCAGTAGACGAGGGCGCGGTCGTGGGCGAGCATCAGGCCGATCACGTGGCCGATGACGAGGGCGGCGACCTGGACGTACCAGATCGCATTGGCGCTGAGGAGCTTGTAGTCGACTTCGTTGCTGACGGTGCCGAAGAGGTCGGTGTGGCCGGTGCCGAGCGGGTCGGAGAGCAGGTAGCCGAACTGCGCCTGCTCCTGGAAGACGAAGAAGCTGAAGTAATGGGCGACGAGGTAGGCGAGGGCGATCGGGATCAGGGTGTGGGCGAAGCCGGTCCGCAGCTGCTTGAAGGAGGGCGCACCGGGGACGGTGCGCATGCCGCGGACGCCGAGCATGTAGACGCCGACGGCGGCGGCGAAGGTGAGCAGCATGAAGATCGTGTCGGTGAGGCGGAGGCCGGTGGTCAGCCCGACGCCGCGGTCGGTGAACCATTCGAAGGTCTTTTCGATCGCCTCCTTGAAGGCGCCGTCCTGGGCGCCGTCGAAGCTGGTCGCGGCGATCGAGGCGATGACGACGGCGGCGGAGCCGGGGACCACCGCCCATCCGGTCGCGGCGGAGAAGGGGCGGCGGCGGTAGAGCCTGCCGTCGCGGGCGCCGAAGATCCCGAGGCGGCCGAACATCCCGAAGTAGACGGAGAAGGCCTCGCCGCGATCGCACCATTTCTCGGCGCCGAAGACGGCCATCATCGCCAGCGTGTAGGCGCTGTAGACGAGGGCGGCGACGGCGACGGCGTGGGGTTCGATGTCGACCGAGACGATGCTGGTGCGGCCGTAGACGACCTCGATCCAGACGAAGGCGAGCAGGCCGACGGCGGCGGGCCAGCGGCCGAGGCGCTCGGGGTAGGCGAGGTGCGCGGGGCGCTGGCCGGCGATACGGGCGAAGGCGCCGCCGGCGGCGCGGCCGACCGCGCGCCAGGGGTTGAAGGGGCGGAAGAGGTCGCCGAGGAAGGCCGAGAAGAAGGGGAAGCCGAGCCAGCAGGTGACGAAGATGAAGGTGAGGGCGAAGTTGCGGTCCGGCGCTTCGGTCCCGCGCAGGCCGGCGTAGACGGCGACGCCGAGCAGGAAGACGCCGATCGCGCCACAGAGGATCTCGGCGGGCAGGCTCAGCAGCGCCGCCGAGAAGCGCTCGCTGAGCGGCTGCCGGTGTTCGTCCTCGAACTGGGGCTTGCGCCAGGCTGCGGAGAGGGCGAAGAAGGAGACGATGAGGACGATCGAGGCCGCCCACGCGAACAGCCAGGCAGGGATCGGAAGATCCTGCCTGGATGCCAGCGCGTGGGCGAGCGGGAGGGTCAAGGTTCGACCTTGAGGTCGATGATCTGTTCTTTGTGGCCCTCGAGCTCGGCCTCGAACTCACCTTCGATTTCAGCCGGGAGGTCGTAGGTGACGGTGCCGCCGCCCTTCGGTACCTCCTTGGCGACGTCGTAGCCGTGCAGGTGGACCTCTTCTTCGAAGGGGACTTCCACCTTGAAGTGGATCTGGTCGCCCTTGCGGTAGACGAGTTCCTGGATCCCGCCGACCGGGTGGCCTTCCTTGTCAACGACGATCGTCGGCACCTTGCCTGCGTCGGTGCTGCTGCTGGAGTCGCTGCCGCCGCTGCTGAGGACGATCAGCCCGACCACGGCGACTACCACCAGGGCAGCGCCGATCAGCGCAGTTCTCGTGTTCATATTTCGCTCCTTTGCTTGAAGTTGCCGTCAGGACTACGCGGCAACCGGAGGCGGGCGCTGGGCCAGCCCCAAGGCGATCAGGAGACCGCCGGAAGGTGCAAAGGAGCGGGGAGGCTTCGGCAGCATCGCCGGTCTCGCCACGCCGTGACTCGAGTCGGCGTGGCTTGCCAGCCGCTCGGAGAGGCGGACGATCGCCTCGCAGCCGGGGTAGCGGCCGAACAGCAGCGTCAGCAGGAGCGCCAGTAACGGCAGCGCCGGCAGCAGGAATGTGACGAGCTGTGCCACCGCCGCCAGGATAACGTCCGCCTTAAATGCGCCCTCAACGCGAGAACATCGCCGCCCCCGACCTGCCCACCAGCCTCACCTGGGTCGGGACCGAACCGGAGTCGATGCCGGCGCTGACCGCCGGCGGCCCGGCGCTCCTTCACTTCGTCGAATACGCGCAGCTGAACAGCGTCCGCACCCTCCCCTACCTGGTCGAGTGGCAGAGCCGCTACCGCGAGGCGGGCCTGAGCGTGATCGCCGTGCAGGCGCCGCGCTTCCCCTTCGCCGCCGAGCGCGGCAACGTCGCCGCCGGGATGACAGAGCTCGGGGTCGAGTTCCCGGTCGCGATCGATACCGAGCACGACCTTTGGGCCGCCTACGGCTGCGAAGGCTGGCCGAGCCTCTTCCTCTGGAGCCTCGGCGGCGCTCTCGCCTGGGCCCACTTCGGCGAGGGCGCATACCAGGCGACCGAGGAAGCGATTCAGGCCGAGCTGCGGGAGATCGACGCGCTGCAGGAGCTGCCCGAGCCGCTGGCGCCGCTGCGCGCGACCGACACCCCCGGCGCCCGCGTCATCCCTCCCACCCCCGAGCTCTTCCCCGGCGGCTCCTGGGAGCGCCCCTGGATCGCCGGAACCGACGGCGAGGACCTGGCGCTCGACTACCAGGCGGGCGGCGCCTACGCGAGCGTCGAGGGCGAAGGCGAGCTGCAGGTCGAGATCGACGGCGAGTGGCGGACGATCCCAGCCGGCCCCACGCCCGGCCTGCGCACCCTCGCCGAGCACCCCTGCCACGAGGCGCACAGCCTGGTGCTGCGGCCGTCGCCAGGCGTCAAGATCTGGTCGCTCAGTTTCGCCGCCGGAATCCCATAGCCGCGGGCCCGCCCGCAAGGAGGAACCAGTGATCACCAAGCTTGACTTCATCGGCATCCCGTCCACCGACGCCGACCGCTCTCGCGCCTTCTACGTCGACACCCTCGGCCTCCGTCCCGACGAGCACGGCCGCTACGAGTGCTGGGCCGGCGAGACCTGCTTCGCGATTTGGGAACCCGCCAAACAGGGCATGGAGTTCGCGCCGCAGAAGAACGCCCATCCGGCGCTCCACGTCGAGGACGTCGAAGCCACGCGTAAGGAGCTGGAAGCGAAAGGCGTCGAGTTCGACGGCGACACCTTCGACACCGGCGTCTGCCACATGGCCCTCTTCACCGATCCCGACGGCAACGACCTGATGCTGCACAACCGCTACGCGCCTTATGAGTGACGCTCGCTGAATCCTCCTGCCTATAGGAGGGAAAATTCAGCGAGCGTCAGCTAGCGGCGCCCCGCGAGCTCCTCGCGGATCTCCTTCGGGAGCATGAAGCGGACGTCCTCGTGGACGGTCCGCAGCTCGGAGACGTCATCGGCGCCGCGGTCGCGGAAGAAGGAGACGAGGCTCTCGACCAGCTCCTCGGGGGCGCTGGCGCCGGAGGTGATGCCGACGGTCTCGACGCCCTCCAGCCACTCCTCCCGGACCTGGGAGTGGTTGTCGATCAGGTGCGAGGCGGCGCCGTGTTCGCGGGCGACCTCGACGAGGCGGTTGGAGTTGGAGGAGTTGGTCGAGCCGATCACGAGGACGAGGTCGCACTCGCGGGCCAGCTGCTTGACGGCGATCTGGCGGTTGGTGGTTGCGTAACAGATGTCGTCGGACTTGCTGGAGACGATGCCGGGGAACTTGGCGCGCAGGGCGGCGATCACCTCGGCGGTCTCGTCGACCGAGAGGGTCGTCTGGGTGATGAAGGCGACTTTGCTCGGGTCCGGGACCACGAGGCTCTCGACTTCGTCGGCGGTTTCGATCAGGACGATGCTGCCGGGCGCCTCGCCGGTCGTTCCTTCGACCTCCTCGTGACCCTCGTGGCCGATCATGATGATCGTGTAGCCCTGGGCGGCGAAGCGACGGGCGGAGACGTGGACCTTGGTCACCAGCGGGCAGGTCGCGTCGATCGTCTGCAGGTTGCGGGAAGCGGCGTTCTCGTGCACGCTCGGGGCGACGCCGTGGGCGGAGAAGACGACGATCGCGCCCTCGGGCACCTCGGTCTCCTGCTCGACGAAGATCGCGCCGCGCTTGGCCAGCTCCTCGACCACGTGCTTGTTGTGGACGATCTCCTTGCGCACGTAGACGGGCGCGCCGTGGAGCTCGAGGGCACGCTCGACCGTCTGCACGGCGCGGTCGACGCCGGCGCAGTAGCCGCGCGGCGCGGCGAGCAGCACCCGCTTGGGTGCGGTTGCGGTGGCAGGCATGTCATCAGGGTACCGATGGCGCGCTTGCGGCTGGTCCGCGAGATTGCCCTGAATTTGCGGCCTAAGTAGCCTTGCTGGATGGCCACCTCCGGACGCCACCTCGATCGCCTCACCGCCGTCGACGCCTCGTTCCTGACCAACGAGAGCTCGAGCAGCCACATGCACGTCGGCGCGATCCTGATCTTCGAGGGCCCGCCGCCGCGCTACGTCGATCTGGTCGAGCACGTGCGCAGCCGCCTGCCGCTGGTGCCCCGCTTCCGCCAGAAACTGGTGGTGCCGCCGCTGGAGGCCGGGCGGCCGCTCTGGGCCGACGACGTCAACTTCAACCTCACCTACCACATCCGCCACACCGCGCTGCCCGATCCGGGCGGCGAGGAGGAGCTGAAGAAGCTGGCCGGGCGGATCTTCTCCCAGCAGCTCGACCGGCTGAAGCCGCTCTGGGAGCTGTGGCTGGTCCAGAACCTCGAACGCGACCGCTTCGCGATCCTGACCAAGACCCACCACGCGATGGTCGACGGCGTCTCCGGCGTCGACATCGGCACCGTCCTCTTCGACGTCGAGCGCGACGCCGAGCCGGTGAGGCTGGAGGACGACTGGGTCCCGCAGCCCGAACCCGGGACGACCGAGCTGGTTGCGCGCGGGATCGCCGACGCGGTGGCGGCGCCGATCAAGCTGGCCGAGCGGGCGGTCGACGTGGTCAAGAACCCCGAGACGACCGCGCGCAAGGCGGTCGAGGCGCTGGAGGGCGTCGGCGAGATCGTCAGCGCTTTCGCCGATCCGGCGCCGGACGTGCCGCTGAACGAGGAGATCGGGCCGCACCGCCGCTACGTCTGGGCGCGCTCGGAGCTGGCGACCTTCAAACGGATCAAAGACACCTTCGGCGGCACCGTCAACGACGTCGTCCTCGCCGTCGTCACCGGTGCCCTGCGCGAATGGCTGCACGTGCGGCGGGTCCGCACCGAGGGGCTGGAGCTGCGGGCGCTGGTGCCGGTCTCGATCCGCAGCGAGGACGAGCGCGGCGACCTCGGCAACCGGATCGCCCTGATGCGCGGGCCGCTGCCGGTCTACATCGAGGATCCGGTGCGCCGCCTGCGCACGATCAGCGACGCGATGGCGGGCCTGAAGCGCTCCAAACAGGCGCTGGGGGCGGAAGTGATCTCCCGCTTCAACGACTTCGCGCCGCCGACGATCCTCGCGCAGGCCTCGCGGATCAACTTCTCGACCAGGCTCTTCAACCTCATCGTCACCAACGTGCCGGGACCGCAGATGCCGCTCTACGTCCTCGGCAAGGAACTCGAGGACGTCTTCCCGGTCGCCTTCCTGCCGCAGAACCACTGCCTGGCGGTGGCGATCATGAGCTACAACGGCAAGGTCGGGTTCGGCCTGCTCGCCGACTACGACTGCATGGAGGACGTCGAGGTCGTCAGCAACGGGCTGAACGAAGCGCTCGCCGAGCTCGAGGCGGCGGCCGGCAAAGCCGTCAAAGCGGCGTAGTCACCTCTCTAGGCTTTCTCCATGCCCCTGTTGTTGATCCTCCTCTTCATCGTCGTCCCGGTCGCGGAGCTCTACGTGATCATCAAGGTCGGCGAGCTGATCGGCGTCTGGCCGACCCTTGCCCTGCTGCTGGCCGACGCCCTACTCGGGTCGTGGCTGCTGAAACACGAGGGTCGCGGGGCCTGGCGGCGCTTCAACCAGGCGCTGGCGGAGCGGCGCTTCCCCGGCCGCGAGGTGGCCGACGGGGCGCTGATCATCGTCGGCGGCACGCTGCTGCTGACGCCGGGCTTCCTCACCGACATCGCCGGCGTCTTCCTGCTGCTGCCGCCGACCCGGGCGATCTCGCGGCGGCTGCTGAAACGGTTCACGATCGGGCGCTTCATGGTTGTCGGGATGCCCGGCGGCGTCCAGGGCCCATTTGGGACGCCACCGACTGGCGGCGACCGACGCCCGTCCCGCGACTACGACTTCGATGCGACTGCGGAAGAGGTCCCCGACGACGGCGGCTCCGAGCCGCGGTTGCCCCGGACCGACCGGCCCTGAGATGACGGCCGGGGAGCGGCAGACGGCGCGCCTCCTGGCCCGTCCGCCGAGCCCCGACGACCGCGCCCTCTACCACGCCCATTTCACACGGCCGGAGATCGAGGCCTGGCTACGCCCCTCCCCCCTGCCGCCGTTCAGCGCCCAGGTGATCGACGAACTGTTCGACGGCGACCAGGTCCACTGGCAGGACCACGGCTTCGGCCCCTGGGTCCTGATCGAGCGGGAGAGCGGCGCCTTCGCCGGCCGCGGCGGTCTCGCCTGGACCTCGGTCGAAGGCACCGCCGAAGTCGAGCTCCCCTGGAGCATCGAGCCCCACCTCCAGGGCAAAGGACTGGCCACGGAGGCCGCCGTCGCCGCTTGCGAATGGGCCGCTGAGCTCGGTTTCGACCAGATCATCGCCCTAGTCCTCCCCGTCAACCTCGCGTCTCGGAGCGTCGCCGAAAAGGCGGGCCTGCGACAGGTCGGCGAGGTCGCCCACGCTGGCCTCCCTCACCTTTTGTTTCGGCGATTTTCTGATACTCAGGTTTAATTGAGTAGAACCTCATACGTGGGACCACCGCGGCTCCCGCCACAAAGCAACCCACGCGGCGCCGATCGAAGGAGAAGAAATGATCCGTTTGAAGGTTTGGGTTGTGGCCCTGCTGTCAGCACTGGCTTTCAGCGTCCTGATCGGCGTGGGACCAGCCTCGGCGACCGAACTCTGCTCGACTAGGACCGACCCATGCTCGGGAACGATGTACGGGGCGGGCACCGCAGTGAAAGTCTCGCTGGTTGCCGGCAGCAGCGCCACCTTTACCGGCACCGTTGGCGCCGTAACCTGCAAACAGTTCGACTTCTCGGGCCTGACCAAGAGCACAGGCGGCCCTTTCTTCACAGTGACCGGTGAAATCACGGCCGCGACGCTCGGGGGCTGTACGGACAACTTCGGAGCCCCATGCAATGCAAAACCCCAGAACCTCGCCTGGGCATTCGAAATACACGCAGTTGAAACAGCCAGCGGCAATGGGACGATGACACTGTCTCCACCCGCGGCAGTGATCGAATGCGAATTGGGGATCGACTGCACCTTCAGCGTCACGAGTGCTCTTCTGAATGTCTCGGGCGGAAATCCCGCCAGGTTGAAAGCCATCAAAGTGCCTCTGACGCCGAAACCGAGCGGCACCCACATGATCTGCCCCTCGGGCACCGTGGCCTGGTCGGCCGAATGGGCAATCGCCACTCCCAGCCCGCTGTTCGTGATGTAACTGCCAGGCAGCGCAGGTCGAAGGTAGGCGCTGCCGCTAGAACCCCAGTGCGAACTTGGCGTCCTCGGTCATCATTTCCGGGGACCACGGGGGGTCGAAGACCATCTTCGGGTGGACGGCGGTGACGCCGGGGAGGTCGCCGACGAACTCCTTCATCTGCTCGGAGACCTGGGGGCCGATCGGGCAGGCGGGGGTGGTGAGGGTGAAGGTGACGTAGACCTCGGAGTCCTGCTCGATGTTGACGTCGTAGACGAGGCCGAGGGAGACGAAGTCGAGCCCGAGCTCGGGGTCGATTACCTCCTCGAGCACCTCGTAGACGTCCTCCTCGGTGAGGGCTTCGTCGTGGGCCGCCGCCGGGGCCGCGGGCTGCTGGTCGGGCGTGGTGATCTGCTCGTCGCTCATGTCCCCATGGTAGCCAGCGCTCGAACTGCATCAGATTTCCTACCCACCAGGGGAGAAATCTGATGCAGTTCGGCGGGGTTAGCGCGGCTCGGGGGGCGGGCCGTTTGGCGCCGGCGAGAGCTCGAGCTGGTACCAGCCGACGTCGCGCCAGGCGCCCTGCTTCCAGCCGATTTCGCGGTTGACGCCGACCAGCTCGAAGCCGAGGTTCTGGTGCAGGCCGACGCTGGCCTCGTTGGGCAGCGTGATCCCGGCGCAGGCCATGCGGAAGCCGCGTTCGCGGAGGCGGTCGAAGAGAGCTTCGTAGAGGGCGCGGCCGACGCCTTCGCCGCGGGCCTCCTCGCCGACGTAGACCGAGACGGAGGTGCTCCAGCGGTAGGCGGGACGCTCGTTGAAGGCGGTGGCGTAGGCGTAGCCGACCACCACGCCGTCGCGCTCGGCGACGAGCCAGGCGTGGCTGGCGCCGTAGCGCTCGATTCGCGTCGCCAGCTCCCCCGCGTCGGGCGCCCGTTCCTCGAAGGAGACCGGGCTCTCCTCCACATGCGGGGCGTAGATCGCCGCGCAGGCGGCGGCGTCGTGCTGGGGCTCGGCGTCGCGGATGCTGAACATGGGCACGGCAATCTAGAGTGCCGGGCATGAGCGAGCAGGGGAACGTCGTGCGCCGGTCGATCGGGATCGTCTTCGACGACGGCGGGCTGCTGGCGCTGACCTCGCAGCTGCCCGCAGGCGGCCGCGAGATCGACGACGAGGAGGTGACCGCGGTGCTCTGCGAGCCCGAGGGGGCGCCGGCGACCTTCGAGGAGACGCTGCTCTCGACCGAGTACGGCGAGGACGGCGTCCAGCGCCGGGCGACGCTGGAGCTGTGGCCGTCGGTCGAGGAGATGCGGCCGCTGCGCGGCGCCGGCTCGCTGATCAGCTCGGTCAGCGTGCGCCGTCACCACCTCGACTCGCAGATCGCCTTCTTCCGCTGGTCGGTCGAAGGGCGCGAGGGGCTCGGCACCTACGAGGTCGCCCGCGTCGTCGATGAGTGAGGCCGGCGCCAGCGGGATCCGGGCGATCGTCTCCGACTTCGGCGGGGTCCTGACGACGCCGCTGCTCGGCAGCTTCGAACGCGTCCAGGACGAGATCGAGATCCCGGCCGAAAGCCTCGGCAAGGCTCTGCGCGCGGCCGCCGAGGAGCGCGGCGACAACCCGCTCTTCGAGCTCGAGCGCGGCGAGCTCGAGGAGGTCGCCTTCCTCGAGCTGCTGAGCGACCAGCTCGAGCCGCTGCTCGGCCACCGGCCCCACCTGCACCGCTTCCGCGAGGTCTACTTCGACGCGCTCGACCCGAACGAGCCGATGATCGCGCTGATGCGCGAGCTCAAGGCCGGCGGCCTGAAGATGGCGATGCTGACCAACAACGTGCGCGAGTGGGAGCCGCTCTGGCGCTCGATGATGCCGGTCGACGAGATCTTCGAGGAGGTCGTCGACTCGGCCTTCGTCGGCTGCCGCAAGCCGGAAGGGCGGATCTACCGGCTGACCCTGGAGCGGATCGGGATCGAGCCGGAGTCCTGCCTCTTCATCGACGACCTTCCGGTCAATTGCGAAGGCGCCGAAAAAGCCGGGATGAAGGCGGTCCACTTCCGCGACAACGAGCAGGCGATGGTCGAGATCCGCACGGCGGTCGGGCGCGCCGGCGAGTAGTTAGGAGCGTTCGCGGTCGCGAACCGCGGCGGCGCCGTTGCCGTCGGCGGCCGGCGCCGGCGATTCGCGCCAGCGCCGGGCGAACGGCAGGCGCCAGCTGTGCGGGGCGATCAGGGCGCCGATCTCGGTCGGACCCCAGGACCCCTGCGGGTACGGTTTCACCGGCGGCGGGTCCCGCAGCAGCGGCTCGGACACCTCCCACAGGCGCTCGATCCCATCCGCCGTGGTGAAGAGGGTGCGGTCGCCGATCATCGCGTCGCGGATCAGCCGCTCGTAGGCCTCGACCGCGTCGCCGCGGTAGCCGGTTTCGTCGAGCGAGAACTGCATGCTCGCCTTGTCGAGCACCATCCCCATCCCCGGCCGCTTGCCGTAGAAGGAGAGCGAGACGCGCGAGGACTCGTCGAGGTCGAAGGTGAGGTGGTCTGGGCCGTAGCGGCCGACCCGCGAGTGCTCGGGGAACATCGCGTGCGGCGGCTCGCGGAAGGCGATCGAGATGATCCGCGCCCCTTCGCCCATCCTCTTCCCGGTCCGCAGGTAGAAGGGGACGCCGCTCCAGCGCCAGTTGTCGATTTCGCAGCGCAGGGCGATGAAGGTCTCGGTGCTCGAATTCGAATCGACCCCCTCCTCTTCCCGGTAGCCCTCGTACTGGCCGCGCACCGCCCGGGCGGGGTCGAGCGGCTGCAGGCTGCGGAAGACTTTGTTCTTCTCCTCGGTGATCGGTTCCGGCGCCAGCGCGGTCGGCGGCTCCATCGCGACGAAGCCGAGGATCTGGAACAGGTGGGTGACGACCATGTCGCGGAAGGCGCCCGTCTTCTCGTAGAAGGCGGCGCGGGAGCCGACCCCCAGGGTCTCCGGCACGTCGATCTGGATATGGTCGATGTGGTTGCGGTTCCAGATCGGCTCGAAGAGGCCGTTGGCGAAGCGCAGCGCGAGGATGTTCTGGGCGGCCTCTTTGCCGAGGAAATGGTCGATGCGGAAGACCTGGTCCTCGTCGAGAACTTCGTGGACCATCTCATTCAGCTTCCGCGCCGAGGCGAGGTCGGTGCCGAACGGCTTCTCCATGATCACCCGCGAGCGGCGTGAGAGCCCGCAGGTCTTCAGCATCTGGATCACGTCCGGCGCCGCCGTCGGCGGCACGCTGAGGTAGTGGAGCAACCGCATCTCCGGCCCGAGATCCTCCTCGGCCTTCTTCACCGCCTCGGCCAGTGCCTCCGGCGCCTGCCCGTGCGGGACGTAGGAGAGCTTGCCCGAGAACTCGTGCCATTCCTCGCCCCCGAAGGCGCTCCGGGCGAACTCCCGGCAAGCCTTTTCCGCGATCCCCCGGAACTCGGCGTCGGAGATGTCCTCCATCGAGACCCCGACCACCCGAAACTCCGGCATCAGTCCGGCCTGGAAAAGCCGCAGCAACCCCGGCAGCAGCTTCCGCCGCGCCAGGTCGCCGGTGGCGCCGAAGATGACGATTACCTGAGGCGGAACGTCCACCAGACGAGATTAGCCCTGCCGCGGGCTAGCTAAACAACGGAGGACGAAGACCGCGCGGATCAGCTCAGTTGTCTGAGCCCGCACGGTCCCAGACGTAGAGCTCCATCGCCTCTCCCGCCAGCTCCATCAGGCGGGGCGGGCTGAGGAGGCCCAGGACCAGCTCGAGGGCGTCCTCTTCGGTGACGCCGGAGTCGACGGCCTCCTCGCCGCGGAAGCCGGCGGCGAGCTTGAGGGCCTCGCGGCGGTTTTCGCCGAGCGAGTTGAATGCGCCCATGAGGAAGTCGCGGTTGGGGACCGGCTGGCCGACCTCGAGGGACCCGTGCCAGGCGGCGAGCATCGAGAGGTCGTGCTCGTCGAGCTCGGAGATCGCCTTCGCGTAGTGGACTTCGAGCTCGTGGTCGGGGATCTCATCCACCCAGGCGCGCACCGCCTCCCCGAGGAGCTGGCGGCGAGCCTCACGGCCGACTGAGTCGGCGATCGCCCGGATGGCGTCGGCTGGGTCTACGAAGCAGAGGGACATGCGATGAACGGAAAGGTAGAGGCGGTCGCCGACGCCAAAAGATGCCCGCTAATCCCCCAGTTTGCGGGGTCACGAGCGGTGGTGCCGAGAAGGCGCCGGACCCGTCCCTAGGCTCGGACGCGTGCCGCTGAAACTCGTCTATGGACCGCCCAATTCGGGCCGCGCCGGCGTCATCCGCCGCGACTTCGCCGCCGCCCTCGAGCGCGACCCGATCCTCGTCGTCCCGACCGTCGACGACGTCTTCGCCTTCGAGCGCGAGCTCTCCGGCGGCGGCGCCCTGCTCGGCGGCGCGGCGATGACCTTCGGCGGCCTCTTCCGCACCGTCGCGACGATGGCCGGCGCCCCCGCCGGGGCCGAGCTCTCGCCGGCGCAGCGGCTGCGGGCGGTCTCGGTGGCGATCGCGGCGCGGCGCGAGCGGCTGCGGCCGCTGCGGCGGTCGGCCGGGCGGCCGCGCTTCGCCCGCGCGCTCGAGCGACTGCTCGGCGAGCTGCAGGCGGCGGGGGTCGCGCCGGAGGAGGTCGAGGCGAGCGCGGCAACCCTCGAGGGCTCCGCCTACCTCGCCGACGTCGCTGCCCTCTACGGCGGCTACGAAGAGGTGCGGCGGCGGACCGGGCGCGTCGACCCGCACGGGATCGCCCGCGAGGCGATCGCCGAGCTGCGCCGCGACGGCTCCTTCTGGGGCGATCGGCCGGTCCTCTTCTACGGCTTCGACGACCTGACCGAGAACCAGTTCGAGCTGGTCGCTGCCCTGGCCGCGCAAACCGAGGTCACGGTTGCCCTCCCTTATGAAGAGGGCAGCGCGGCGCTGGCGGCCCGCGGGCGGCTGCTGGGAAAGCTGCGCGAGCTGGAGCCGGCGGCGGAGGTAGTGACCGAGGCCGATCCCGGCAACACCATCAGCCCGCTGCTCTTCCACCTGACGATCGGCTTCGGCGCGCCGCGGCCGAAGCGGGCCGAAGTCGACGGCAGCCTCACCCTGCTGCGCTCGGCCGGGACCCGGGCCGAGGCGGAGGCGATCGCCGCCCGCGTCTCGCGGCTCATCGCCGGCGGCGCCGACCCGGCCGAGGTCGCGATCGCCCTCCGCGATCCCGCCCGCCGCGGCCCCGAGATCGCCGCGGCGCTGGAGCGCAACGGGATCGCGGTCGCACTCGAGGCCGAGGTGCCGGTCGCCGGGACGAGCGTCGGCGGCGCCCTGGTCGCGCTGCTGGAGGCGGAGTTCGGCGCCCGCCGCGCCTCCGACTTCCTCCGTTACCTGCGCGGGCCCTCGGGCTTCTCGCCCGGCCGGGTCGACTGGTTCGAGCGCAACTTGCGGCGCCGCCGCGTGCGCGACGTCGAGACGGCGCTCTTGCTCTGGCAGGGCGAGGACCGCGAGCCGCCTCGCGACCTCCTGCGCCTGCGCGAAGCCGCCGAGCGCTCGCCTGCCGTACTGGCCGCCGAGGTCGGGGCGCTGGCGGGACGGATGGCTTCGCGGCCGCTGCGCGACGCCGGCGACGGGCCGGCCCTGCCGCAGGGTGAAGGGCTGGAGCTGCGCGCCGCCTCGGAGATCGCCTCCTCGCTGGCGGAGCTCGGCGAGCTGGGGGCGCTGGCTCCGGAGCCAAGCGAACTGGCGGGAATCGTCGCCGAGCTCGACTTCCGCGTCTGGTCGGGGCCGGTCGAGGGCCGGGTGCGGATCGCCGACCCCTACCGCCTCCGCGCCGCCCGCTTCGACCACGTCGTCGTCGGCTCGCTGCAGGACGGCGAGTTCCCGCGCCGCGACCGCGGCGCCGACCCCTTCCTCTCCGATGCCCAGCGTGAAACCCTCGGCCTCGACCCGCGGCGCGACACCGAGGCCGAGGAGCGCTACCTCTTCGACGCCTGCCTGGCGCTGCCGCGGCGCAGCCTCGTCCTCTCCTACCGCGACAGCGACGAGGACGGCAGCGCGACCGCGCGCTCGCCGCTGATCGACGACGTGCGAGCGCTCCTCTCCCCCGCCCCCGACGGCAGCTCGCCCGATCCGCTGGAGGAGGAGATAACGGTCGTGCGGGACCTGGCGCAGGTGGTCGCGCCGCTGGCCGAGGCGCCCTCCGCGGACGAGCTGGCGCGGGCGCTGGCGGCGCACGGGCCCAGCGCCGACGCGCCGGGGCTGCTGGCGCAGGTCGGGGCCGAAGCCGAGCTGGCGGCGGCGATCGTCGCCCGCGTCGGCGCGGCGCGGCGGGCCGGGGCGGCCTCGCGCGCCCCCGGGCCGCTGACCAACCCGGCGGCGCTCGACTCGCTCGCCGCCGTCGCCGCCTACGGCGGCACCACCCTGGAGGAGTTCGATCTCTGCTCCTACCGCTGGTTCGCTGGCCACGAGCTCGATCCGCAGCTGCTCGATCCGGTCCCCGACCCGCTGGTCCAAGGCGGGCTCATGCACGAGGCGCTCGAGCGCCTATACAAGGAGCGGCCCGGCGGCGACCCGCTGCCGCGTCCCGACACCCTCGCCGCCTGGACCGAGCGCGGGCGGGAGTTGGTGGCTGCGGTCGTCGCCGAGCGCGAACTCGGTTCGCACCCGGCCGAGCGGGCGATGGCGCGCCGGGTCGAGCGCCTGCTCGAGCGCTTCCTCGCCGAGGAGGCCGGGCGCGAGACCGGCGGCTTCGAGCCCTGGCTGCTGGAGGCGCGCTTCGGCGAGCACCCCGACGCCGAGCGGCCGGCGCTCGATCTCGGCGGATGGGGTCTGCATGGCGCAATCGACCGGGTCGACCGGGCCGCCGACGGCATCGCCGTCGTCATCGACTACAAGCTCGCCGGCCAGGTCACCCCGCGCGACAAGTTTGAGGAGAAGGCGAAGCTGCAGCTGCCGCTCTACCTGCTTGCGGTCGCCGAGCACTGGGGCGGCGAGCCGGTCGCAGCGCTCTACCACCCGCTGAAGGGGACCTCGACGCGGCGCCCGCGCGGGGTCGTCTCGGCCGCGGTCGCGCAGGACCTCGCCGGCTACGGCCTGTCCAAGACCGACGTGGTCGAGCCGGAGGAGCTGGAGGAGCTGCTGGAGGACTCGCGGCGGCGCGGCGGCGAGATCGTCGCCCGTATGCGCGCCGGCGAGATCCGCCGCGACCCGGGTCCGCGACCAGGCCTACGCGGCCACGACGTCTGCCCCTCCTACTGCACCTTCGCCTCGATCTGCCGCCGCGACCGCGCGCCCCAGTACATCGACGAAGAGGGCGAGGACGAACGGTGACGGTCGGGCAGCGCACCCAGGCACCGCCGCGCCAGCCGACGCCCGAGCAGGCGGCGGCGATTGCCGTCCGCGGCAAGGACGTGCTGCTGGAGGCGGGGGCGGGCACCGGCAAGACGGGAGTGATGGTCGACCGCTACTGCCGCCTCGTCTGCGACTCCGGCCTCTCCCCCGACGCCGTCCTCGCCTTCACCTTCACCGACAAGGCCGCCGCCGAGCTGCGCCAGCGGATCCGCACCGAGCTGGCGCGGCGGGCGGAGCGCGGCTCCGAGCGGGCCGCGACCGTGCTGGCGGGGATCGGCGGCGCCTGGATCACGACGATCCACGGCTTCTGCAACCGGGTGCTGGCGGCGCACCCAGTCGCCGCCGGGGTCGATCCCGGCTTCCGCGTCCTCGACGCGCCGGAGACGGCGCGAGCGGCCCGGGAGGCCTTCGACGACGCCCTGGTCGAGTTTCTGGCGAACGGCGACGCCGCGCGGGAGGAGACCGTCGCCGCCTACGACGTCGAAGGGCTGCGGGGGATGGTCGTCGCGATCCACGCGGAGCTGCGCAGCCGCGGGCTCGCCAGCCCGGCGCTGCCGGAACCGCCGCCGGTCGACCCGGAGGCGGCGATCCGGAAGGCCGTCGACGCCGCGCGCGAGTGTCTAGAGGAGCTGAAGGAGAACGACCCGAAACGCGAGCTGCCCGAGCGGGCGCTGGCACGGCTCGGCGCGCCCGGTCCCGCCCCAACCCTCGATGAACTGCTTTCCCTCTCCACCCCCAGCAAAGCGAAAGCGCTCGCCCCTTACAAAGAGGCGATCGAGGCGGCGATCGCCCGCACCGCCGAGGCCGGCGAGGGCGGCACCGTCTACCGCCACCTCGCCGAGCTCCTGCGCCTCTTCTCCTCCCGCTTCGAGGCGGCGAAGGAACGGCGCGCCGGGATCGACTTCGAGGACCTGCAGATCCTCGCCGCGCGGCTGCTGGAGCGAGCCGAGATCGGCGAGCACTACCGCGGCCGCTTCCGCCAGATCCTCGTCGACGAGTTCCAGGACACGAACCGGCTGCAGCTGCGGTTGATCGAGGCGCTCCGTGGCCCAAAGACCGAGCTGGTCGTGGTCGGCGACGAGCTGCAGTCGATCTACGGCTTCCGCCACGCCGACCTCGAGGTCTTCCGCCGCCGCCGCGAGGAGATCGATCGCCGCGCCGACGCCGAGTTGATGCGCCTCAGCGGCAACTTCCGCTCGCGGCCCGATGTTGTCGGCGCCGTCAACCTCTTCGGCGAGGCGCTGCTCGGCGCCGCGTACACCCCGCTGCGAGTGGGCGTTACTGGGTCGAACCCAGTAACGCCCGCCGTCGAGCTGCTGCTGACCGCCCGCGACGGCTGGGACGAGGACGGGATCGAGCTCGAGCCGGCGATCGACGGCGCCACCCCGCTCAACTGCCTGGCCGAGGCGCGCGCGGTCGCCGAGCGGCTGCGCGAACTCGCCGACCAGGGCGTACCGCGGGGCGAGATGGTGGTGCTGCTGCGCGCCTTCTCCCACCTCGACGCCTACGAGGACGCGCTCGAACGCGCTGGGCTGCGGCCCTACGTGGTCGGCGGCCGCGGCTACTGGTCCCAGCAGCAGGTGGCCGACGTCTGCGCGCTGCTGGCGGTGATCGCCAACCCGCTCGACGACCACGCCCTCTTCGGCGCCCTCGCCTCCCCCGCCTGCGCCGTCGCTCCCGACACGCTTTGGCTGCTGCGCGCCGCGGCCGGCAAGCGCCGTCACGTCTGGCCGGCGCTCGAGTGTGCAGCCGACGCCGATCGCGTGGTTCCTTTTGCACCCGATGCGTGCAAAAGGAATCACGACTTGGGGCTGGCCGAGCCTGAGCGGCTGGACGACATGCCGGAGGCTGAGCGGGAGCTGCTGGCGACCTTCGTCGCCCGGATCGCCGCGCTACGCAAGCGAGGGCCGCGGCTCTCGCTGGCGGAACTGATCGAGGCGGCGGTGACCGAGACCGGCTACGACCTCGCCGTGCTTAGCCGGCCGGCGGGCGAGGCGCGCTTCGCCAACGTCCGCAAGATGGCGCGGCTGGCGGCCGAGTTCGAGCAACGCGAGGGGCGCGATCTGCGCGGCTTCCTCGACTTCCTCGCCGCGCGGGCCGAAAGCGACGCCGAGGCGCAGGCGGCGACCGCCGCCGAGGGCCACGACGGCGTCCGGATCATGACCGTCCACAACGCCAAGGGCCTCGAGTTCGGCGTCGTCGCCGTGCCGGACCTCTCGCGCCGGCTGTTGGGCGCGGGGCGCTCGCCGCTGCTAGCGCTCGGCCGCGAGGAGCAGCCGCGGGTCGGCCTGCGCCTCGTCCGCCTCGGCAGCCCGAAGATCGACCTCTTCGAGTACGGCGCTCTCTGCGAGGAGGCGGCCGAGCGCGAAGCCGAAGAGGAGCTGCGGCTCTTCCACGTCGCCGCCACCCGGGCTCGCGAGCGCCTGATCGTCAGCGGCGTCGTCAACCCGAACCCGGGCAAGGAGACGAAGGGCAGGCCGGTGATCGAGCGCCTGGTCGAGACACTCGGGGTGCCGCGCGACGAGGACTCGACCGTGCCGGTGGCGCCGCCTGCCCCCCGGCCCGGCCTGGAGGCGGAGCTTGCGCCCTCGGAGATCGCCGTCCGGGTCAACCTCCCCTCGCCCGAGCGCGCCGCCGAGCTGCGGACCCTGCGCCGCCGCGCCGCCGCGGCGCGCGAGCTCGGCGAAGGCCCGCCGCCCCTGGTCGAGCGGCGGCCGCCGACCGTCCCCAGCCGGCCCCTTTCCTACACCGCGATCTCGGCTTACAAGGAGTGCCCCTACCGCTTCTACATGGAGCGCGTGCTGGGGCTGGCGCGGATCGATGAGGGCGCGCCGAGCGACGAGCTCACCCTCAGCGACCCGGAAGAACGCACCGCCCGCGGCGCCGCCGTTCACGCCCTGCTGGAGTGGAGTCAGGCGAACGGATGGGCGGAGCCGTCGCTGGACCTGGCCGAGCGGCACGCGGTGGCGAGCGGACTCGATGCCAAGGCGGGGGCGGAGCTGCTGGAGCCGGTGCGGCAGTGGATCTGCTCGCCGCTGCGGGAGCAAATCGGCGCCGAAGCGATCCGCGTCCGGGCCGAGGTGCCGCTGCTGCTCGGCATCGGCGAGACCGTCCTGCGCGGCTCGATCGACCTCCTGGTCGAGCGCGAGGCGGCGCCACTCGTCCTCGATTACAAGACCGACCGTCTGGGCGCCACCGACCCCGGCGATCGCGCCGCCCACTACGGGGTCCAGCGCTCGATCTACGCGCTTGCCGTGGCCGAGGCGCTCGGGTGCGAGGAGGTCGAGGTCGCCTACGTCTTCCTCGAGCGACCAGCCGACCCGGCCGTCTCGCTGCTCGGGCAGGCTGAGATGACCGCCGCCCGCGTCTCGCTCACGGAGACGATCTCCCGAATCGAGAGCGGCGACTTCCCCGTCGCCCCGCCCGAGCAACGCGACTGGTCCCTCTGCCGCGGCTGCCCGGCGCTCCGTGGTTTGTGCAGCGGTCCCCGCGAGGACTAGCTCGGCTCGGAACCGACCTCGAGCTTCGCGGCCAAATCGTCCAAGCGCAGCTCTTTCAAGCCCTCGCCGACCTCGTCGAGCTCGGCGGCGCAGTATTTGACCAGCTCGCGGCCCTCTTTGCAGAGGTCGAGGGTCTCGCGCAGGCCGGCCTGGCCGGAGTCGAGCCGGTCGATGATCTCCTCCAACCGCTCGACCGCGGCCTCGTAGGAGTCAGGCTGCGTCATCACGCTCAGGTCTCGCTCGGACTCGTCCATCGCTGAAGCGAAGGCTAATGCGCTCCTCGGCGCTCACCTCGGCGGCGCTGCCCAGCGGCTCGCCGCCCTCACCCTCGACCAGGGCGTAGCCGCGCTCGAGCGTGCGCTCGGGTTCGTGCGCCCGCAGCGCCACCATCGCCCGGCGCAGCGCCGCCTGCCGTTTCTCCATGTCGGCGCCGGCCGCCCGATTCCGCGCCCGCTCCAGGACCACGCTGCCGATCCGTTTTTGCGAGGCGGCGCGTTCGGCGAGGCCGCGCTCGGAGGCAGCGCGGATCTCGCGGATCTTCTGGTTCAACTTGCCGCGCTCTCGCTGCAGCGCCCGTGCCGGCCCGCGCGCCAGCGCGCCCAGGTGCCGCGACCGCGTCCCGACCGCTCCCTCCCCCGCCCGCCGCAGCGAGACCGCGCAGCGTTCGAGGCTCTCGCGGGCGGCGATGCAGTCAAGCGGCACCGCCGCCTCGGCCGCGTGGGTCGGGGTCGAGCAGGCGACCGCGGCGACATCGTCGATCAGGGTCTTGTCGCGCTCGTGCCCAACAGCGCTGACCACCGGCACCCGTAGCATTGCCACCGTCCGGCAGAGCGTCTCATCGCAGAAGGCCCAGAGGTCGGCGAGGCTGCCGCCGCCGCGGGTGACGACGATCGCCTCGACCTCGGGCCGCGCCGCGAGGTCCTGCACCGCGCGGCCGATCGCCGGCGCCGCGTGACGGTCCTGCACGGGAGCAAAGCCCCAAATCACCGAGCCGCCCCAGCCGCGCCGCTGCAGGCCGGCAAGCAGGTCGCGCCGGGCGGCACCGGTTTCCGCGGTGACGACGCCGATCGCCTTTGGCAGCCGCGGCCGGTGCAGCTGCTTCTGCAGCTCGAACAGCCCCTCGGCGCGCAGCTGCTTGCGCAGGGCCTCCAGCCGGGCGATCAGGTCACCCTCGCCGGCGAGGCGGACGTGGGTGGCGCGGAAGCAGAAGTTGGGCGAGGCCTGGCCGCCGCCGGGGTAGTAGTCGAGCCCGCCGGAGATCACGACTTCGGCCCCATCGCGCAGGGCGCCATCGCTCAACCCCGCCCGCTCGAGGTCGTTGAGCCAGATCGCGCAGGGGATCGCCCCGTCGGCGTCGCGCAGCTCGAAGTAAGCCTGGACTTTGCTGCGCCCGACCCCGGTCACCTCGCCGATCAGCTGCACCCGCGCCCGTTCGCGCATCCACTCCTGCAGCTTGCCGGCGTAGCGGCCGACTGAGTAGGGACCCGGGAGCCCCGTCCCGACCTGTTTCTGAGCTGGTTGCTGATCCACTACAAGCAGGCTAGAGAGCCGCTCAGCCGGCTTTCTTCCACTTGCGTGCCCAGCTCTTCAACTCGCTGAGCACGGGATCGAGCTGCTGGCCCGCTTCGGTCAGCGAGTAGGTGACTCGCACCGGCGTCCCCGATTCGACCACGCGCTCGACCAGCCCCTCGTCCTCGAGCTCGCGCAGACGCTGGGAGAGCAGGCGATCCGAGAGCCCCGGCACCGCCTTGCCGATGTCGGCGTAGCGCATCGGTCCCTCGCTGAGAGCGACGACGATCGCGCCGGTCCAGCGCTTGCCGATCAGCTCGATCGCATGGTGAAAGTGCGGGCAAACCGCCCCCTGGGATCGCTCCTGCGAACTGACTCCCTCCATCCCGATCGAGCTTACAGAACGTAAGTGACCGGCTTCGCGTGTCGACTTATGCGGCGGAACGGCCCCATAGTCGACAGGTCACCCCGTACACGGCCCGGTGTTGACGCTCTCGGCGGTGTGCCGCAGCGCCGCCCGCACCTGCTCGGCCGGGATTGCGAAGCCGCCGCGCGGGCCGCCGGTCGTCGCCGCGAAGACCGTGCCGACCGCCTCGCCCTCGGCGTCGACCAGCGGGCCGCCGGAGTTGCCGCTGCGCACCGAGCCGCTCAGCGCCGTGATCGTCCGTTCGACCGGGCCGTTGCCGTAGGAGTCCTCGCTCACCGTCAGCCGCGTTTCGCCGATCCGCGCCGGCTCCAGCGCGTAGGGACCGTTCTCGGGATAGCCGAGGACGGCGGCGTCCTCCCCCTCCCGCCGGGCCGCAGCGATCGGCAGGGGCGGCAGCGCGGCGCCGATCCGCAGCAGCGCCAGGTCCTGCTTTGGCTCGTAGTAGATCGCGGTCGCGTCGAGCTCGGCGCCGTCCTGGGTGGTAACCGTGGTGTCGTCGGCGCCGGCGACGACGTGGGCGTTGGTGACGACGATTTCGGGTTCGACCGCCCAGCCCGATCCCTCGATTCCGAGGCCGCAGGCGGTGCTGAGCACCCGCACCACCGAGTCGCCGGCGTGGAGGACATCGGGGTCGGAGGCGATCCGCGAGTCCGGGCGGGCGACCGGGGCGGCGGGGCCGAGGACGGTCGGCGCCGGGTCGACCCGGTCGAGCGCGTTCAGCAGCGGCCCGGTCGGCGGCAGGACGTCGTTGAGGCTCCGCAGGATCACCGACTGCTGGATGTCGGCGCGCAGGCGGGCGGTCGAGGGGGCGTGCAGGAGGACGGCGCCGAAGACCCAGGCGAGGCCGAGGGCGACGGAAGCGATCAGCGCCGCCCCGCCGGCGCCGTCGGCCATCTGCATGAACGGGCGCCGCACCACCTTTTCCCGCAACCCGAGGGCGAAGCTCTCAACCGTCACTGCCATCAGCGCCCCGGCGAGCAGCGCGCCGAGCGCACCGCAGAGCGGCGCGTAGGGCGAGTCGGCGCCCTTGCTCAGCAGCAGCGGCCCGATCCGGCTGCCGACGAAGGCGCCCGCGGCGAAGCCGACCAGGGTCAGGGCGCCGACGATCAGGCCCTGCCGGTACCCCCAGAGGGCGAGAGCGAAGGTGAATGCGAGGATTGCCCAATCCAATACGGTCACCCGCGAATAGAAGCATGCCGGGAGAGCCTGCTTTAGCTTTCGCCCCGTGAACCGCACCCCCACCCCGGCGGACCGCAGGCGTCGCCTCGTCACCCGCGCCGTGCCGCTGGCGGTGGTCGCGCTGGTCGCCTTCGTCGTCGGCGTCACCGCCGGCTCCCCCGGTTCGCCGGAGAAGGACGCCGCCGGCCGCTTCACCGAAGCCTGGGCGGCGAAGAACTTCAAAGCGATGTACGCGGAACTGAATGACGCTTCGCGGGCGCGGGTCAGCCTGAAGGAGTTCGAAGCTGCCTACCGCGAAGCGCAGGAGACGGCGACGATCCGCGGGATCGACGCGGGGTCGGTCGGCGATTCGCAGTCGGCCGACCAGGGCAAGGTCGTGCCGGTGTCGATGACGATCGAAACCGTCGCCTTCGGCACCGTCGAAGAGGACCTCGAGGTCCCCTACGACGATGGCGGGATCGAATGGGACGAGAGCCTGGTCTTCCCCGACCTGCGCCCCGGCGAGGAACTGGCCGCCGACGTCGAACTGGCCGAACGGGCGCCGATCCTCGCCCGCGACGGCACGGCGCTGGCCGAAGGTCCGGCCGAAGAACGCGAACACCCGCTCGGCAGCGCCGCGATCGACGTCACCGGCGAAGTCGGCGAAGCACCCGAAGAAGAGTGGCCGGAGCTGGCGCGGCGCGGCTTCTCGCCGGAAATGCCGGTCGGGATCAGCGGCCTCGAGCGGGCCTTCAACGCCCGCCTCGCCGGCAAGCCCGGCGGCAAGTTGCTGGCGGTTTCGACGGACGGCTCCTCCGTCCGCACCCTCGCCGAAGGCAAGCCGCAGAAGGGCGCCCCGGTGAAGACGACGATCGATCCCGAACTGCAGGAAGTAGCGGTCTCCGCCCTGGCCGGGCGCTCCGGCGGCGTCGCCGTGCTGGACGCGCAGCGGGGCGACGTCCGCGCCCTCGCCGGCCAGGCCTTCTCGGCGCCCCAGCCGCCGGGCTCGACCTTCAAGATCGTCACCACGACGGCGGCCCTGGAGGCGGGCAAGGTCAGCCTCGACGACGAATTCGAAATCACCAACGGGATCAACGTCGGCGGCCGCTTCCTCAACAACGCCAACGGCGAGTACTGCGGCGGCACCTTCCGAGAGGCCTTCGCCGAGTCCTGCAACGCCGTCTTCGCCCCGCTCGGGCCGGCGGTCGGCAACGACAAGCTGGTGGAAACGGCGGAAAAGTACGGCTTCAACTCGCCGCCGAGCCTCTACGCGCCGCAGATCGTCCGCGAAGTCGAACCCGAGGAATCGACGATCCCGACCGAAATCGGCGAAGAAATCGACCTCGGCGTTTCGGCGATCGGCCAGGGCGAAGTGCTGGCGACGCCGCTGGAGATGGCGAACGTGGCGCAGACGGTCGGCAACGACGGAGTGCGCATGCCGACCTCGATCGTGGCCAACAAGAAGCTGCGGCCCGATGCCGAACCGGTGCGGGTGATGTCGCCGAAGATCTCCAACGAGCTGACCGAACTGATGATCGGCGTGGTCAACGAAGGTACCGGCACCGCCGCCGACATCTCCGAGGCCCAGGTCGCCGGCAAGACCGGCACCGCCGAGCTCGGGCCGAAGCCGGGCGAAGAGGAATCGGAAAACCCCGTCCAGATCAAGGACGCCTGGTTCTCGGCCTTCGCCCCGGCCGAAAAGGCGAAGCTGGCGGTCGGGGTGCTGCTGATCGAAGCCGAAGCGGCGGGGGGCGAAGTCGCCGCCCCGATCGCGGCCGAAGTCCTCGCGGCCGGGCTTGGCTAGAGGTCTAGCGTTACTTCGCCCTTTTCTTCGGCGCCTTCTATGTGAAGGGTCAGAGGGCGGTTGGCGGAGGCTTCTTCGGGGAGGAGGAAGATCGCGACCGATCCCTCGATCGGGCCCTGCTGGGCGGGCGAGTCGAGGACCGGGATCTGTTCTTCGGCTTCCACCGTGCCTTCGAAGGGCAGCGCGTAGAGGCTTTCGCTCGGCAGCACCTCGTACTCGTTGTCTTCGGCGTCGGTGATCGTCAGCGTCGCCGGCAGCTGCTGCGGTTCGTCGCTCTTGTTCTGGACTTCGAAGAAGACGCCGAAGTAGTTGTTTTCCTTCGGCGGTTCCGGCTGGCCTTCCAGGTACGCGGCGTCCTCGGTGTCGTTCGGGTTGAGGTAGCGCGAGAAGGTGACGTTGTACTCCAGCTCGCCCAGCTGCAGCGGCTCACCCTCGTCGGTCTGCTTGGAGTCGCTCGAATAGCCGCAGGCGGAGACGCCGACGGTGAGCATGAGCAGCGCCAGGAGGGCGAGGAGGGGCAGCAGTGCGCGGCGGTTGGGGTGCATCGCGGCGGGGAGTCTATATAGAGCTAGGGGATGCCGGTCGCGTAGCGGTTGCCGCCGGCGACCCCGATCCGCTCGGCGGCGGGCTGGTCGGACTCGATGTTGTCGCGGAGGCGGCGCAGCGCCTGGCGCCAGCCGCGCTCGAGCCAGATCGAGCCGCCGCTGAGGACCTCGAGCGCGCGGTCGACGGCGGCCGGTTCGGTCCAGTGCGAGACGCGGACGCAGGTCAGCGAGCCCGGCGCCTCGGTCAGCCGCCAGGCGATGTGGCTGCGGATGCGGTTGCCGCGTCCGGCCTCCCCTTCCTCGACGATCTCGAACGGCTCCTCGGCCGAGACGATCGTCGTGTCCATCCAGACCTTGCGCAGCGGCGCCTTGACGCAGAAGCGGGCGCCGGCGCCGATCCCGACCGGGTCGATCCGGGTGAGGTGGAGGTCGGTGAGGAAGTGGTCGGTGAAGGAAGGGCGGGCGGCGAGGTCGAGGAGGGTCGCGAAGATCTGCTCGCGCGGGGCGTCGATCTCGATCTCGGTGCTGACGGGGCCCATCGGCAGCGGAGTCTAGATGGGAAGGGCCGCCAGAAGTCCGCTGCGGGCGCTGCTGCGACGCGCTCAGGACCGGTCGAGGAATTTCCAGTGACAGGGGAAATCGGCGGGGTTAGTATCGAGTGCAACCAGGTTTTAGGAAGGAGAGGTTTCCCATATTTGAGAGCGCCGGCACCAGCCCGGCCGGCGAGGCGATTGCCGCCGGCTCCATGCCCGGAGAGGGCACGTACTTCTGCCTCAACTGCGGAGCCCAGGTCGCCCTACGGGAGACCGACCAGCTGCCGGAGTGCGCAGTTTGCGGGACCTCCCGCTTCCGCCGCGACTCGATCTTCTCCGGGTTGCAGGAGCACGGCTCCCCCACCCTCGAATTCACCGTCGGCGGCCAGGGCGAGGCGCAGGCCTGGCTCGACGAGGCGCGCGAGCAGCTGACCGCGCCCGGCTTCCACCTGGCGCTGCGCGATCGCGGCGAGGTGAAGACCTTCCGCCTCGAGGTCGGCTGGACCAAGATCGGCCGCTGCGAACGGGCCCAGATCTGCCTCGACGACCCCAGCGTCTCCCGGCGCCACGCGATGATCGCCACCGACGAGGGCCGCCCACCGAGGATCCTCGACGACCGCAGCCTCAACGGCGTCCTCGTCAACGGCCGCAAGATCGACTGGACCGAGCTCAGCGACGGCGACGAGCTGACGATCGGCCGCTACCGCCTCTTCCTGCTCCAAGCCTAGCCGCGAGACCGCGCCAAGCGTCGCAATTCGACGGTCCGCGCGGCTTTGTGAGCGGGTTTTTGCCGCCACCCCCGCCCGTACAGTTCGAGCCGGTGAACGGACCCACGAACCCGGACGATCCTTCGCACCCCAGCGGCGAGGAGTCGATCTCCGCCTCAGCCGAGCGCGCCCGCGCGCAGCTCCACGAAGAGATCGAGCGGGTCCGCCGCGGCGTCGAGCAGATGCTCGACGAACAGCAGGCGCCCCTCAACAGCGACCTCCGCCGCGAGCTGGACACGATGCAGGAGGACCTCCGCCGCTACCTCAAGACCCGCCTCCGCAAGTCCCAAAAGCGCACCGACCGCCGAGTCGGCCGCCTAGAGGACCGCACCACCACCCTCGAGCAACGCCTCGACTCCATGGACGCCGAGCGCCGCCTAACCGAATGGCGCATCCACTCCGACACCGAGCGCATGCTCGACGGTCTGCTGCAGGAGGTCAGAGGGATCGCGGATCGGCTGGAGGGCAAACCCGCCGGCTAACTCACTCGGTCGAGATGCTCGGGTCGGCCTGGACCTTGATCGGGATGATCATCAGGAAGTTGCTGGTGGCGTCGTCGGCCAGGGCTTCGACGCGGTCGGCCTCTTCGGTTTGATCGGTTGCTCTTAGCTCGTCGGCGTAGCCGTGGAGGAGGTCGTCGATGTCGATCAGGGCCTCGGCGTCTAGGTCCTTGAGTTCGACTTTGGCGCCTTTGCCTAGGCGCCTTTCGATCGCCGCCCGGTCGATGCCGAAGGCGTTGTGCCTGACGTAGACGCGGCCTCCGGTCATGCCGGCGCAGGCCCAGGGGCCGATGTCGCCGAGGACGACGGCGCGCCCTGAGGTCATGTACTCGAAGGCGAAGCCCTTGATGTTGGCGCGGTCGGCCAGGGCTCCGCGGCTGTCGTCGATGTCCTGCTCGGGCTCGCCGGCGACGACGACGTCGGCGCCGGAGAGGCGGATGCAGAAGCGGGAGTCGGCGCTGCCCTGGACGTAGAGCTTGCCGCGCTGGGCGCCGTAAGCGAAGGACTTGCCGACCGAGCCGTTGAGGCGCTTGCCCCGCGCCCCCTTGCCCTTGAGGATCGCGATCTTGCCGCCCAGCATCGTCTTGCCGACGCCGTCCTGGGCGCCGCCCTCGATGCGGATGTCGACGCCGTAGGAGTTGAACGCTCCCAGGCCCTGGCCGGCGACCGAGCCGCCGTTGAACTCGAGGCTCGCCAGGTGGTCGCCTTCCTCGCCGGCGGGACCGCCGTCGAAGATCCGCCACCTCGCCAGCGCCCCCGCCAGCTCGGTCCCGAGCACGCGGTCGTTGGCGTCGGTCGGGCGCGGAAACTGGCTGCGGACGCTGCTGCCGCCGCAGACTTCCGGCGCCAGCGCGGCGATCTGGCTCGAGGCCTCCTTCGCCTCCATCCGGATCGGCCGCGCCATCACCAGGCCGGCTTCGGCCCGGGCGTCGGTCTCCTCGGCGACCGGCAGGTCAAGCGGTTCAAGGTCGAGGAACTCCTCCAGCGGCGTGATCAGCGGCGCCAGGTCGATCGTGTCCTTGTGGCTGACCTGCTCCAGCAGGTCGTAACGGCCGACCAGGTCCTGGGCGCGTTCGTAGCCGAGCGAGGCCACCACCTGCTTGACCTCCTCGCCCATCGAGGAGAAGAACCGGGCGCAGCTTTCGGCCGAGCGCTCGACCTCCTGCGGGGTGAACTTCTTTAAGCCGTGCGCCTGCGCTTCCTCGGGCGTCTCGATCTGGGTGGCGATGCCGACGTGACAGGTGTCGAGCTGGCAGCCGCGGCAGATCGTGCAGCCGAGGCTGACCATCGCCAGGGTGCCGAAGCCGACCCGGTTGGCGCCGAGACAGTGCAATTTGACGATGTCGTGGCCGGTGCGGTAACCGCCGTCGGCCCAGATCTCGACCCGGTTGCGCAGCCCGGCCTCCATCAGCGCCCGGTGCACGGCGCGGGTGCCGATGTCGCTCGGCAGCCCGACGTGGCGAAGCGCGTGCTGGCGCGCGGCGCCGGTCCCACCCTCGAAGCCCGAGAGCGTGATGATGTCGGCGCCGGCCTTGGCGATCCCGAGGCCGATCGTGCCGATGTTCGGCACCACCGGCACCTTGACCGAGACCCGGACGTCGGGGTTGACGGTCTTCAGCTCGTCGATCAGCTCGGCCAGGTCCTCGATCGAGTAGAGGTCGTGGTTGTTGGAGGGCGAGATCAGGTCGGTCCCGGGCGCGGCGTTACGCGCGGCGGCGACCTTCTCGGAGACCTTCTTGCCCGGCAGGTGGCCGCCCTCGCCCGGCTTCGCGCCCTGGCCGATCTTGATCTCGGCGACGTAGGAGCTGTTCAGCATCTCCGCCGAGACGCCGAAGCGCCCGGAGGCGACCTGCTGGCCGCGCCAGTTGCGGTACTGGCCGTACATGTCGCGAATCTCGCCACCCTCGCCGTTGATGCAGAGGACGTTGATCGATTTCGCCGCGTCCGCGTAGGCGCGGAAGGCGGGCTCGGACTGCGAGCCGAAGCTCATCGAGGAGATCACGATCGGGTAGTCGTGGTGGCCGACCCCGGCGTCGACGACGCTTGGGTCCTCGAGCGGCTCCCGGTCCCCCTTCAGGGCCATGATGTGTCGCATCGAGATCGGGCTCTGCTTCTCCAAGTCCCGCACTTTCTCCGAGTACTCCTCATAGGTGCCGGAGCCGTTGGCGGTCGCGATCGCCGCCTTGTAGACCTTCGGGTAGAAGCGGAACGTCTTCGCCGGTTTCGCCGCCGCGTCGTCGCCGGAGAGAGCGTGGGCGCGGGCGTTGGTGTCCTCGTCGAGGTCGGCGAACCCGGTCCCGGCCTTGTCGGAGGCGGCGTAGTGCTCGGTCTGGAAGATCTCCGCCAGCTCCGGCTTGATCCCGATCGAGCTGAACTGGCGCGCGTAGCCGCGGACCTCGTGGATGCCGATCGTCGAGATCACTTTCTCGATCCCTTTGCGCAGGGCCGCGCAGAGGTTGGAGACGTCGTTCTCGTAGTCCTCGACGCAGATCACCTCGACCATCACGTACGGGCAGACGCCGTTGGCGCCGAGCCCTAGGGCCAGCATCACGTCGTGGACGTTGCGGATCGCGGCCGAGCGCAGGACGATGCCGCAGCGTCGCCGCAGGTTGACTTCGCCGGTCTCGACTTTGAACTGCTTCAGCGCCTGATCGATCGCCGAGACCGCCAGGTGCGGGTCGAGGTAGCGGCGGTCGGCTTCGTAGACGGTGCGGTCGGTGAGGACGAGCAGCTCGCAGCCGTTGCGGACCTTCTTCACGGCCTCCTGCTTGATCCGCTCGATCGCCCCCTTCGTCGTCTCCGACTCCAGCAGGGAGATGTCGACGGCGGCATTGCGGCCGCTGAACTCCTCCCAGAGGTCCTCGAGCAGGTAGGTGTTGTGCTCGCGGGCGATCTTGCGGTAAGCGGTGTCGGAGAGCGGAGCGAGGCCGTGGTGGCCGCCGAGGATCACCGGGAAGCCGGTTTCGACGGTGCCGGTGTCGGAGCCCGCGTTGTCGGGCGAGGGGCGCCGGCCGAACAGGGTCCGGGTCGAGAAGTGCTCGAGCTCTCGTTCGCGGTCGAGCGCCGGGTTGGTGACGACGGCGACCGTCTCCTTGAAGTAGTCGGCGAGGTTCTGCCGCTCGGGCGAGAGCGCCGCCAGCGGGCCGTCATAGCCGAGCGAGCCGACCGGCTCGGCCCCGTTGGAGGCCATCTGCTGGACGAGTTTGACGTCGTCGCGCTGCCAGCCGAAGCCGGCGAGGACGCGGTCGGAGACCCGGACCGGCTCCTCGGGCCCGGCGTCCGTATAGCCGGGGACGTCCTTGCCCTCGAGCGGGCCGCCGGTCTCCAGGGCGCGGTCGTAGCCGGCCGCCGCCTCGGCGCCGTTGCGCGCCAGCCAGCGATCGCGGACGATCCGCAGCATCTCGGCGTGCGGGTGCAGGGTGGTCGCGCGGCTGGCGCGGTCGATCAGCACCAGCACCTTCTCGCCGGGAGCGAGCGGCAGCGGCTCGGAGCACATCCGGCTGACCGGGACCACGCCCGGCTCGGAGCTGAAGACGTAGTCGTCTTCGGTCTCCACCTGCCAGAGCGGCCGCAGGCCCATCGCGTCGGCGGAGAAGACGCATTCGTCGGCGTGGCGGGCGATCAGGGCCACCGGGCCCTGCGCGAACGGGCCCATCGTCTGGTGCAGGTAGACGTAGAAGCTGTGCAGGTCCTCGGGGAGGCCGCGGATCTCGTTGACGATCGGCGGCACCACCATCTCCATCGCCTCGGCGAGGCTGAAGCCCTCGCGGCTGACCAGGGTGTCGATCGTGCGGTTGAGGTCCTGCGAGTCGGAGGAGTCGGGCTGGATCGGGACCGCCAGCATCTTCGCCTCCTGGCGGAGCTGCTGGATCGTGTTGATCTCGCCGTTGTGGCCGAGGATCGTGAACGGCTGCACTCTCTTAAAGGAGGGCCAGGTGTTGGTCGAGTAGCGGTTGTGGCCGAAGCAGCCGATCGTCTCGAAGCGCGGGTCGCGCAGGTCCGGGTAGTACTCGCCGAGCACGTTCGGCGCGCCCATCACCTTGTAGACGCAGGTCGTGGCCGAGAAGGAGGAGACGTGGACCTCGAGCTCTTTCTCGAGGTCGATCATCAGGTCGAAGAGAACGTCGTCGCGGGTCTCGACGTCGGGGGCGAGGCCGGCGACCTGCCAGAAGATCGGCTCCTCCTCGCGGGCGGTCGGGCCGAGGGCGGGCGAGTTGACGACGCCGACCCGCTCGGCGAGGACGCGGAAGCCGTTGGCGGCGAGCAGCTCGCGGGCGTCGTGCTTGACCTTCTCGACGTCCTGGGAGCGCTCGATGAAGATGTGGCCGACGGCGAAGGCGTCGTCGGTGGCGAGCGAGGGGTCGTGGCCGCCGGAGCGGACCTCCTCGGCCCAGATCTTGCGCGGGATGTCGAGCAGGAGGCCGCAGCCGTCGCCCTCGCCGTCGACGTTGCCGGCGCGGTGGAGCATCTTCTGCAGGGCGGGAATCGCCAGCTCGATCGGTTCGTGGCTCGGCGTCGAGTCCTTGCGGACGGAGGCGTAGATGGCGCAGGCGTCTTTGTCCTCGACGCTCGGGGGTGAGACGAGCGGGCGGTAGGGGCGCTCTGGCGAATAGCGCTCGACGCGAGCGCGGCTATCGGACTGGGTCTTCAATTTTGACCTCCCGGGTTCCACGCCTTCTTCGAGCGGGCGCGCGACGGGTTGACGAGTTCACGGATTATAGGCGGGGGTCAAATCTCTCCCCCCACCCGCTCGGTTTTCCCTGCGTTATGCGGGGAAAAGGAGCTCAGGCCCAGGACATCGGCTCGTAGCCGCCCTCGGGCTGGACGCCGATCAGCAGGGCGGTGACGGGGGCATCGGAGCGATTGAGGATCTGGCGGGTGGCCGCCGGCTCGATCGAGGCGAAGGTCCCCGCCGGCGCCGGATGTTCCTCGCCGTCGAGCAGCATCACCGCCTCGCCCTCGAGGATCGCGTAGAGCTCGACCTGCCCGCTCCCTCCCTCGTCGTGCTCGGGAATCTGCCCGCCCGGGCCGATCTCGACCAGGTTGTAGCCGAAGGCCTCGGTGCCCAGCCCCTTCCGCGCGAGCAGCCAGGTGCACTCCCCCGACCCCTCCATCCGCTCGAACTCGTCCCGATGCTTGATCGCGTAGTTGGCCATACCCCGACCCTAGCCCGCCCCGGCCCGAACTGCATCAGATTTCCTACCCACCAGGGTGGAAATCTGATGCAGTTCGGGAGAGGATCGGCTACATGAGCACCGATACGAAGAATTCAGCCGAGGCGCTCACTGAGGCGATCGGGCGCTACAACGACGCCTGGAACGACCACGACCTCGACGCGATCATGGCGATGCACACGCCGGACATGGTCTTCGAGAACCACACCGCGGGCGAGTCGGCGGTCGGTGAGGAGGCGCGCGGCCACATCGGCTCGATCTTCGAGACCTGGCCCGACATCGTCTTCGTCACCCGGCGCCTCTACGTGCGCGAGGGGCTGGTCGTGCAGGAATGGACCGCAAGCGCCACGCACTCAAACACGATGCGCCGTGGCGACCTCGTCGCCGAGCCGACCGGCAAGCGGGTCGAATGGGACGGGCTCGACGTGATCCCGTTCGAGGGCGGCCTCGTCAAGCGCAAGGACGTCTACTCCGACAGCGTCTCGATCCTGCGCCAGGTGGGGCTGCTGATCTAGCGGCTCCAGTCGGGCTCGAAGGCGTTCTTGGCGAGGATCCTGGGCTTGCCGCCGGCGTAGGGGACGGTGACGACGTCGTGGTTGTTGCCGGGGTCGAAGCCCCCTTCGAAGCCGAGGACGAGCTTGCCGTCGCTGGAGAGGGCGGTGCCGACGAAGCCCTGCTCGCCCGCTTTGCCGATCGGCTTCTGAGCGCCGGTCTTCGGATTGACCTTGACCGCGTAGCTGGTGTCCTGGCCCTCGAACTCGGCGAGCAGCTGGTTGCCGCTGGCCGACCAGGCGGTCGGGAAGAGGCCCTGCAGGAGCGGGTCGACCTTGGTCCGCGTCAGGCGCTTGACGCCTTTGCCGTTCGGGTTCATCAGGTAGAGCTCGTTCTTCGGCCCGTACTTGCGCTTCTTCGCGTCGAGCGTCTTGACGAAGACGATCCTCTGCGGCCCCCAGAGCGGATATGCGGAGTTGTGGTCCTTGGTCAGGCGCTGCGGCACGACGGCCTTGACGCTGACCGCGCCGGGCGGCAGCACTTCGATCCGGAAGAGGTCGCTGCGCGGCGGGAACGCTTCGCTGCCCGCCATCCCGTAGACGAGTTCGCCGCCGTCGGGCGAGAAGCTGACGCCGTTGAAGAACCCGTGCGCGATCGTCCGCTGCGCTCCCGTTTCGGTGTCGATCAGGACGAGCCGCTGCTTGCCCAGTTCCGGTCCCAGCACCGCGACCACCAGCTGCCCGTCAGGCGACCAGGCGAAGACTTCCGGGAGGCGCCAGCCCTTGGCCAGGACGCTCGGCGGCGCGCTGCCGTCGGCAGGCGCGAGGACCATTTCCGGCTTGCTCTTCAGCGACGCCCCCCGGTGCAGCAGGGCGACGATCTTCCCGTCGGACGAGACGTGCGGGTTTTCCCCCGCCACCAGCTTCCTGGCGCCCGCGCCGTTGTCGCCGGCGACGAAGACCGTCGGCTGCGCCGGGTTGCGCACGAAGGCGAGCGTCGCCTGCGCGGCGGCCGGCACAACCAGGAGCGCGGCGAGGACGAGGGCGGACAGGAGCAGCGGCAGCTTCTTGGTGATCGGCATGCCGCGATCCTAACTTTGGGATCGGAAGCGCCGCTAGGGCCCGACGATCGCCGCGACGACCAGCCCGCCGCTGACGGCGATGAACGAGACCGTCGCAAGCGCCCGGTACCAGAGGCGCTTCTCAGCGTCGGGGTCGAAAGCGAGCGGGACGAAGAGAAAAGGGTTGACGAAGGTGCCGAAGACGAGGGCGACGGCCACCGCCTTCGGCAGGTCCGGCACGGCCAGCCCGACCCCGATCAGGATCAGGCCCATCATCACGTAGTCGAGGTGGACCTGGCGGATCCGCTGCGGCGCTACGACACCGATCCGGCGTAACCACTCCGGCCGCTCGTCGCGCACAACCATCGCCCAGCCGAGCAGGCCGCCCAGGGCCAGCTCGATCAGACCGAAGCGGACCACCCAGTCCATCTCAGAGCTCCGGCACGTCGGCGCCGAGGGGGCTGAACGGCAGCCGCCTGACCTCGGCCCAGCCGGCGCAGCGGGTCTCTAGAGCGCCGGCGACGTTGCCGGCGTCCTGCCAGGTGGTCCAGACGAGCACGGTCGGCCCGGCGCCGGAGATCGTCGCCCCCAGCGCCCCCAGCTCGCGCGCCGAGTCGACGATCTCCATCGAGCGCGGATAGAGATCGCGGCGGCGGTCCTGGTGGAGGCGGTCGTGGAGGCCGCGGGCGAGCAGGTCGAGGTCGGAGCTGCGCAGCCCCAGGACCAGCATCGCCGCGGCGGAGACGTTGGCGACCGCGTCGGCGAGCGGCACCTCGGCCGGGATCGCCTCCCGCGCCCGCTCGGTCGAGACCTCCTCGGGCGGGATCACGACGATCCCCTCGAGGCCCTCGGGCGGGTCGAAGCGAGCCACGGCCGGCCCCTCCTCGCCGATCCCGCAGACGACGAACCCCCCGTAGATCGCCGCGGCGACGTTGTCGGGATGGCCCTCGATCTCGGTCGCCCGCGCCAGCATCTCCTCCTTCGAGAGCGCCAGCTCATAAAGGTGGTCGGCGGCGTAGAGACCGGCGACGATCGCCGCCGAGCTCGAACCCAGCCCCCGGGTCAGCGGGATCTCGCTGCGCAGCCGGAAGGCGATCCCGTCCGCCGGCCGCAGGCTCTCGAACGCCCGCACGATCAGGTTGTCCCGACCCGTGGAGACGCCGAGCCCGCCGTCGTCGAAGGAGAACTCCCCCGCCTCTTCCACCTCCAGCTCGAGGAACAGCGCCATCGCCGCCGCCATCGCGTCGTAGCCGGGTCCCAGGTTGGCCGAGGAGGCGGGGACGCGGATCAAGCGGTGGCGCGAGGTCACGGCGGCAGCCTAATCCCTCCATGCCGGTTCGTAGAACCGCTGATTAAATGGCCCCCGTCAACCGCTCTCCCGCCACCCAAGAGCACAGCGCTCCCAGTCCCCACAGCGAAGCGGACCGAGAAATCCGCTTCGGCCTCGTCCTCTACGGCGGCGTCTCGCTCGCGGTCTACATCTATGGCGTCGTCCTGGAGTTCGAGCGGCTGATCCGGGCGAGCTGCGGGGTGGAAGAGAACGCCTGGACCCAGGTCCTGAGGGAGGCCCGCGTCACCGCCACCGTCGACATCGTCTCCGGCGCCTCCGCCGGCGGCATCAACGGGGTCCTGTTGGGCAAGGCGCTCGCCACCGGGGCGAAGCTGAGCTCGGTGCGATCGATCTGGACAAGCGACGCCGACATCGGCTCCCTCCTCCGCAACCCGGGCGAGAAGGAACCGGCTTCGCTGCTGCGGACCGACCGCTTCCAGGAGCTGCTCGAGGACGGCCTGGCACGAATGGATGAAACGGCTTCCGGCGAACCCCTCGTCTCCGCCTTCGACCTCTTCATCGCCAGCACCCGCTTACAGCCCTGGAAACGCATCTTCTCCACCGATCTGAGCGGCACGATCAGCACCCGCGACTACCGCAAGAGCTTCGAACTGAAGCTGCGGAGCAGCGGCTACAACCGCGAGCGCCGGAAGGCGGGCTACGACCGCAACGACTTCGCCGCGTCCGAGAACCCCATCCTCGCCCAGGTGGCGCGCGCGACCAGCGCCTTCCCCGTCGCCTTCGAGCCGCAGCTGATCGAGCGCAACACAGAGAACGAGCGGTTCTTCGATCCCGACGAGCCGCCGGCGAGCTACTTCTCCGACGGCGGGATCCTCCACAACAAGCCGTTCACCGAGACGATCTCCACCATCTTCAGCCGCGCCGCCTCGCGGCCGGTGAGCCGCTGGCTGGTCAGCGTCGAGCCCGACCCGGAGCGGATCCGGACGCAGGCGGAGGCGGTGGAGCCGAACGTCGCCGAGGTGGCGAGCAAGGCGGCGATGGAGATCCCGCGCTACCAGTCGATCGCCGCCGACCTCGAGCGGCTGAAGGAACACCGGCGCCGGGCCCGGACCGCGCGGACGAAGCTGGCCGGGATCGACGGGGTGCTGCTCGAGCGGATCGACGAACTGCAGAGGGAGGCCGGCGGGAGCGACGAGCTGCTGCGCCCTTGGCGCGATGAAGTGCTCGCCGCCTCGGACTACCAGGCCGAGCGCCGGCGGCGCTACCCGGCGGTCCTGGCGAACCGCCTGGCATCGGTCGACGACGGGGCGCCAGGCTGGGACGGAGCCGCCGTCCTCGAGCTTGCGGCCGGCTACGGGCTGGAGGAGCTGCCGGACCCGGACTTCGAGCAGCGCCGCATCTACCGCCTGCTTGAAATGACCCGCGAGCTCCAGAGCCTCGAGGAGTTCCCGCTCGACACCTGGTCGGATCTGGAGCAGGCGCGACTGCGGTTGTGGGCCCAGTTCGATCGGATCGACGAGCTGGTCTGGGAGCTCTTCGGCCCGCGGGGCGGCCCGCTCGACCCAGGCGCCGCACTCGAGGCCCTGGCCCTCGGGCTGAATGGTGTGGGACAGGAGCTGGCAGAGGTCTGTGGGAGCCTGGATCGGATCGCCTGGGTCGCGAAAGGCGACGATTCCCGTCGTTTCTCCAAGGTCTTCCGCTGGTTCGAGCTGTGGGACGCGCAACTGCTGACGATCGCCGAGGTGAGCGGGATCGACGCCAGGGACGAAATCCGCCTCGGCCGAATCAGCCCCACCGACGCGAAATACATCGAAAAGCCCGCGAGCAAGAAGCTGGCCGGGGATTCGCTCGGCCACTTCGGCGGCTTCCTAAAAGAGAGCTGGCGCTGCAACGACCTGCTCTGGGGTCGGCTCGATGCCGCCGAGATGATCTGCCGGATGATCTTCCGCGGGGAGGGCGAGGCACCGGCGGAGCCGCCGGAGGACCAGCTCCGGACGGTTCAAGAGCAGATCGCGCGGGCCGAGATCCCCGACATCACCGGCGACTACCGCTACTACATGGAAAACAAGCACCGGGTCGGCGAAGAGAAGCTGAAAGACGTGCCGATGGAAGACCGCGCCGAACTTGCCCTCCAGGCCGGCGACGTGATCCGCAACATGTTCCGTGGGCTCGGCAACGCCGAGCGCCTGCCGGGGCCGCTGCAGTGGCTCGCCTCCCGCGTCGGCAGGGTGCTCGGCTTCGTGCTCGCCGTCTTCCGCTGGCCGATCCGCGCGGGGTTCGGGCGCGACCCCGCCGTCCGACGGGCGATCGACCTCGCGGTGTTCTTCGTCGGCCTCTGGAGCGTCGTCTCCGTGCTCCTGGTCTTTCTCGGCGTGATCGGAGATACCAACACGCTGTGGGGGCTGATCGGGCTGGGGCTGCTGGTCTTCTCGATCTGGTGCGGCGTGCACGCTTACAAGCGCGCCAAGAAGCTCTGACTCAGTCGAAGACGGCCCGCTCGACGGCGCTGAGGTCGTTCTCGCAGTTGATCACCGAGGGGGCTTTGGAGAGGGCGGTGTCGGGGTCCTTGAGGCCGTGGCCGGTGAGGACGCAGACGACGGTCTCGGGCTTGGGGGCGCCGTCGACGGTCGGCAGGCCGTGGGCGAGGAGGCCGGCGACCGAGGCGGCGCTGGCCGGCTCGCAGAAGACGCCTTCGTTGTCGGCGAGCCAGCGGTAGGCGTTCAGGATCTGCTCGTCGGAGACGGCGGCGACACGGCCGCGGGAGGCGGTGAAGGCGGCCATCGCCTCCTCCCAGCGGGCCGGATTGCCGATCCGGATCGCCGAGGCGACGGTCTCGGGGTGCTCGACCGGCTCGCCGCGGACAAGCGGGGCGGCGCCTTCGGCCTGAAAGCCGTAGAGGATCGGACCCGTGACCCCTTCCTTACCATGGAAGTGCTCTACCGGATCCGCGGTGAGCTCCTGGAATCCGCGCCAGTAGGCGGTCACGTTACCCGCGTTGCCGACGGGGATCGCCAGCGCCCCGGGCATCTCCCCCAGGTCTTCGACCACCTCGAAGGCCGCCGTCTTCTGTCCTTCGATCCGGTGCGGGTTGACCGAGTTGACGAGCTCGATCGGATGCTTCTGCGAGAGCTCGCGGACGATCCGCAGGGCGTCGTCGAAGTTCCCCTGCAGGGCGACCACCCGGGCACCGTGCATCAGCGCCTGGGCGAGCTTGCCGATCGCGATCTTGCCCTCCGGGACGATCACGGCGCCGCGCAGCCCCGCCCGGGCCGCGTAGGCGGCGCAGCTGGCGGCGGTGTTGCCGGTCGAGGCGCAGATGATCGCCTCCGCCCCCCGCCCCTTCGCCCGGGAGACCGCGACCGTCATCCCCCGGTCCTTGAACGAGCCGGTCGGGTTCAGCCCCTCGAATTTGAAATAGGCGCGCGCCCCGATGCGCTCCGAGAGCCGTGGCGCTTCGATCAGCGGCGTCGACCCCTCGTTAAGCGTCACCACCGGATCCCCGGGCTCGAGCGAGAGCCGGTCGCGGTAGCGGTCGATCAGCCCGGCCGCCACTAGTACTCCTCCTCGATCACGCGGATCGCCCGCGGCGCCGCGCGCAGCTCGTCGAGCTCCCCGAGCGCCTCGACCGCGTCGGCGAACTTCGACTCCAGGCATTCGTGGATCACCATCACCAGCCGCGCCTCGTCGCCGATCCCGCGCTGGACGACGCTCTTGACCGAGATGCCGTGGTCGCCCAGGACGGTCGCCACCCGCGCCAGCACGCCAGGCTGGTCGGCGACCTCGAGGTAGAGGTAGAAGGAGGAGCTGACGTCGGCGACGATCGGCAGCTCGACCCGGGTCTCGTGCACCGGCGCGTCGCCGGCGAGGATCGAGACGACGTCGCCGAGCACCGCCGAGGCGGTCTGCAGCCCCCCCGCCCCCGGTCCCGACATCGTCACCTCGCTGATCGCCGGCGCCTCGACCATCACCGCGTTGAACGGCCCCTCGATCGGCGCCAGCGGGTGGCCGCGGTAGAGGAAGCAGGGGAAGACGCGGACGCTGACGCCGCCGTCGCGCCGTTCGGCGACCCCGAGCAGCTTCAGCGAGAGGCCGAACTCCTTCGCGTAGGCAAGATCGTCGGGCAGGATCCGCTCGATCCCCTCGTAGGTGACCTCGTCGAGCGTCACCGGCGTGTGGAAGGCGAGCCGGGCGAGGATCGCCATCTTCGCCGCCGCGTCGGCGCCGCTGACGTCGTCGGTCGGGTCGGCCTCCGCGTAGCCGAGCTCCTGCGCCTGCGCCAGCACCTCGTCGTAGCCGGCGCCGCTCGCCGCCATCTCGGTGAGGATGAAGTTGGTCGTCCCGTTGACGATTCCGAAGACCTTCGAGATCTCGGTGACGCCGAAGCTCTCCTGGATCGTGCGGACGATCGGGATCACCGCCGCGACCGCCGCCTCGAAGCGCAGCTGCACCCCCGCCTCGCGGGCGACCGCGAAGAGCTCGTCGCCGTGCTGGGCGAGCAGCTGCTTGTTGGCGGTGACGACCGGCTTGCCGGCCCGCAGCGCCGCCAGCACGTACTCGCGCGCCGGCTCGGTGCCGCCGATCAGCTCGACGACGAGGTCGGAGCCGGCGAGGATCGCTTCGAAGTTCCCGTCGTTACGCGTCAGCGTGCCGGCGATCTCCGGCCGCCGCCCGGTCGCCGCCTCGACCGCCTCGGCCCGCTCCGCCAGCAGGTCGGCGAAGGCGGCACCGACGGTGCCGCGTCCGAGCAGCCCGATGCGAACCGGTTTGGAGCCTTCGGAGGCCATCGCGCCTAAACGTCCCTCGCGGTCAGGTCCTCGTAGGTCTCGCGGCGAACCACAACCCGGCTCTCGCCGTCGCGGCAGAAGACGACCGGCGGGCGCGGCACACCGTTGTAGTTGTTGGCCATCGCGTAGCCGTAGGCGCCGGTGGCCGGCGTCACCAGCACGTCGCCGACGGCAGGCTCGGCCAGCATCGCGTCGCGGACGAGCATGTCGCTGGACTCGCAGTGCATCCCGGCCACGGTGACCAGCGCCTCGGCAGGCGCGGCGGCGCGGTCGGCGATCACCGCTTCGTACTGCGCTCCGTAGAGCATCGGCCGCAGGTTGTCGGACATGCCGCCGTCGACGGCGACGTAGGTCCGCACCCCGGCGATCTCCTTCACGGTGCCGACCCGGTAGGCGGTGACGCCGGCGTTGGCGACCAGCGAACGGCCCGGCTCGACCAGGATCCGCACGCCGGCGCCGAAGACCTCGGCGACGCCGCGGACCTTGACCTCGACGTAGGCGTCGATCGAGGGCGGCTCGTCCTCGGCGGTGTAGGCGACGCCAAGCCCGCCGCCGACGTTGACGACCCGGCACCAGTCGCCGGCGAGCTCGCCGAGCGCCCGGATCGCCAGCGTGTAGGGCTCGAGCTCGAAGATCTGGGAGCCGATGTGGGCGTGCAGCCCGACCAGCTCGAGCTTGTCGGAGCCGAGGACGCGCTCGACCGCCCGTGCCGCCAGCCCGTCCTCGAGCCCGAAGCCGAACTTGGAGTCGAGCTGGCCGGTGGTGATGTAGTCGTGGGTCGAGGGCTTGATCCCCGGCGTCACCCGGATCAGCACCCGCTGCGGTTCTTCCAGCACCCGCTCGCAGCGCTCGATCTCGTCGAAGGAGTCGAGGATCAGGTGGCGGATGCCCGACCGCGCCGCGAAGAGGATCTCCTCGTCGGACTTGTTGTTGCCGTGCATGTGGATCCGGTCGGGGTCGAAGCCGGCCTTCAGCGCCATGTGCAGCTCGCCGCCGGAGGCGACGTCGACCGACAGCCCCTCCTCGCTCAGCAGCCGGTAGGCGGCGGTGCAGGGCAGCGACTTGCTGGCGAAGAGGACCTCGTACTCGGCGCCGCGGCTCTCGAACGCCTCGCGGTATTCGCGGGCGCGGGAGCGGATGTCGTCCTCGGCGTAGATGTAGGCGGGGGTGCCGTGCTCTTCGGCCAGCGCGACGACGTCGCAGCCGGCGACCTCCAGGTGCCCCTCCTCGTTGACCCGACTGCCGCGCGGGAACACGGCCGAACCCGCGATCGGATCGCCGCTCGCCACCGCCTGTCCCTGCTCAGCCATCGGACCGGCATTGTGGCCGATCAAGCGGGGAGCGGGCGCTGACGGTCTACTTACCCAGGCCTTCGAGCGTCTTGCCGACGCCTTCGACCGTCTTCGTCGTTTCGTCGACGACGCCGCCGACCACCGATTCGGGTCCGGCGACGCTTTCGACCACTTCTTCGGTCGCACCGGTGACGCCGGTCTGTTCGAGGGTGCCGCCGGTCACGGTTTCATCCACCTGGTGGACGGTTTCGTTAACGGCGCTGGTGACCTGGCCGGAGGTCGACTTGGTGGTCGTTTCGCCGCCGGTTTCGCCGCCGCCGGTGTTGCCGCCGCCACCGCCTCCGCTGCCGCCGCCGCCGGAGGCCGTGCCGCCGCCGGAGCCGCCGCCACTCGGAGCCGAACCGCCGCCTTCACCGCCGGTCGCTCCGCCACCGCCGGAGCCGCCTTCGCCGCCCGCCGTGCCGCCGCCGCCTGCCGGCGTGGTGCCGCCTTCGCCGCCGCCAACGCCAGCCGTGCCCCCACCGCCGGAGCTGCCGCCTTTACCGGCCGGGCTTCCGCCTTTGCCCGCCGTGCCTGCGGCTTTCGCCCCGGCTTCGCCAGCCGCCGCGGCGGCGGTGCCGGAGGCGACGGGCGCGGCCGCCTCCTTGGCGCTGGAGACACCGGCGTCGCCGTCGCTGCCAAGCAGCCCCGGGATCGGGAAGTCGCCGAAAACCTGGGTCGAAACCAGCACCGCGAAGACCGCGATGGCGACGGCGATCAGTCCCGCGCCGGACATCGCGCCAACCATGTAGTTGCGCGCCTGGCGAATCATCAGTGGAGATTGTCCCTTACAAGTAGCCCATCGGGTCGGTCACGGAGCCGTTTATACGAACCTCGAAGTGCAGATGCGGTCCGAAGCAGTATCCGGTGCAACCGGTGTACCCGATGATGTCCCCTTGGCTAACCGACTGGCCAAGAGTTGCAACGAAGGAGCTCTGGTGGGCGTAACAGGTGGAGAGCCCGCCGCCGTGGTCGAGGCAGGTGTAGTTGCCGTAGCCGCCGCTTTCGGCCTCTGACTGCTGCAGGCTGACGATCCCGGTCATCGCGGCGCGGATCGGCGTGCCTTCCGGCACCGCGATGTCGATCCCCGGGTGGTACTCGTAGCTGCCGTTGATCGTCCGCGAGCCGAAGCCGGAGACGACGGGGCCGTCGACCGGCCAGATCATGCTGCCGCCGCCGCCTTTGATCGGCCCGGCCGGCAGCGGCGTGGCGCCGGTTTCGGCGAGCGTCGCGGCGATCTTGCCCTGGATCTCGCTGAGGTCGCCGTCGAGCTCTTCCTCGTGGGAGCGGATCTTCCGCAGGGCCGCTTCGCGGTCGGCGCGGGCGGCGACCAGTTCCTGCTGGTGGGACTGCAGCGCCGTCCGCGTCGCCGTCAGCGCTTCCTTTTCGGAGGCGATCGCGTCGCGCGCGTCTTCGATCGTGTTCTTGCTGTCGCGCAGGCGGCTGACCAGGTCCTTGACTTCGTCGCGGAGGTCGCGCACCCGCCCAACCACAGCCTCGTCCATCCCGTGCAGGCGGTTGAGGTATTCGGTGCGGGCGGCGAGGTCGTCGAGGTCGTTGGAGCCGACGATGACGCTGATCAGGTCCGGGCTGCCGGTCTCGTACATCGCCACCAGCCGTTCGCGCAGCGCCGTCAGCGCCCGTTTCAGCTGCGCCCGCACCCGCGCCAGCCGCACCCGGGCGGCGTCGAGCTCGGCCACCGCTTCGTTCAGTTCGGCCTGCTTGACCGCGAGCCGTTCGCGCACCGCCGATTCGCGGGTGCGAATCGTGGCGACGGCGGTCGTCAGGCGGTCGATCTTGTCGCCGTAACCGGCGATCGTCGTGGTCAGAACGCCCTTGCGTTCTTCGACCTTCTGCAGCTGCGACTGCTTCGCTTCCAGTTCGGACTGGAGGTCGGCGGCGGGCGCCGCCGGGGCGGCTATGAGCAGGAGCAGGAACGCCGCGACGGCAGCACAAAGCGCCGGCACAACGGAACGATTGAGAGGCATCGGTACGAGGCTAGCCAAGGCGAAATCTGGGCTTGGCTACCTAAAAGTGCCTGCAATCCGGCTTGCGATCAGGTTCTGGGCGGGGCGTTCTCCACGTGGAGGAGGTCTTGCGTGGCCTCCTCCTCCATCTGGAGGGTGGTGTGCTCGATGCCGTAGCTGTCTCTGAGGAGTAGCTCCAGACGGCGGCGGATCAGGTCGCGGTCGGCGCCCTCGGCGACGACTACGTGAGCGGCGATCGAGCCGAAGCCGGCGGTGACGGTCCAGACGTGGAGGTCGTGGACCGAGCGGACGCCCTCCTCCTGGCAGATCGCCCGGCCGACGGCTTCGACGTCGACGCCGGCGGGGGCGGACTCCATGAGGACGTCGAAGGGCTCTTTGATCAGGCGCCAGGAGGAGGCGAGGACGAGGGCGGCGATCAGCAGGCCGACGATCGGGTCGACCACCGGCGAGCCGCCGCCGAGGACCCAGGCGCCGGCGATGACGACGCCGAGCGAGCCGAGCGCGTCGGCGGCCGAGTGGCGCAGGACGCCCTCGAGGTTGAGGTCCTCACGCTCGCCACCGGCGAGAACGACGGTGGCGGCGAGGTTCCCCGCGAGGCCGAACAGGCCCAACGCCAGCACGCCCAGGCCGTCGATCTCCGGCGGATCGGAGAAGCGGCCGATCGCGGCGATCGCGATCCCGATCGAGACCGCGACCAGGAGCAGCCCGTTGACCAGGGCCGCCAGCACCTCCGAGCGCTGGTAGCCGAAGGTGCGCTGCCCCGCCGCCGGCATCGAGGCCAGTCGCGCCGCGAACAGCGCGAGGACGATCGAGCCGACGTCGGAGAGCAGGTGGCCGGCGTCGGCGAGCACGGCCAGCGAACCGGTGATGAAGCCGCCGATCGCCTCGGCGAGGAAAAGCCCGACGTTGATCGCCAGGGCGATCCCCATCCGCCGCCGGCTGTCCTCGCGCCGCGCGTCCAGCGAATGCGAATGGCTATGGCCGCCGGGTCCGTGCACGAACCGAGCTTAGAACCTGCCTACGCCGCGACCGGCTCCTTCTTCATCGTCTGCTCGGCGATCTCGGCGGCGTAGCCGAGGCGCTCGGCGTAGTCACGCGCCTGCATGCGGGAGATGACCATCCGCTGAATCTCGGCCGTGCCCTCGAACAGCTGGTAGATCTTCGCGTCGCGGAACCACTTCTCCAGCGGACAGTCCTTGGTCTGCGCGTAGGGGCCGACCAGGTCCATCAGGGTCGTCGTCGCCCACATCGTCACGTCGCCGCCCTTCAGCTTCGACATCGAGCCCTGGCCGCCGGTCATCGGCACTCCGTTGCGGCCCATCCAGGCGGCCCGCTGCACCAGCAGCCGCGCCGCTTCGATCTCGGTGGCTACGTCGGCGAGCGTCTGCTGGATCCGCTGCTGACTCAGCATGGGGGTCCCGCCTTCACTCTGGCCGTCGAGGTACTCGAGGGTCCACTCGTAGGAGGCCTGGGCGATCCCCAGCGCCGAGGCGCCGACCAGCGGCCGGGTGATCTCGAAGGTCGCCAGGGCGTCGGCGCCGCGCGATTTCTTCCCTTCGCGACCGCGCTGCAGCTTGCGCTCCAGCTTCTCCTCGCCGCCGAGCAGGTAGTCGACCGGGATCCGGCAGTCCTCGAGCACGATCTCGGCGGTGTGGGAAGCGCGGATCCCGAGCTTCGTCTCCTTCTTGCCCTGGCTGAGGCCGGGGGTCCCCTTGGGAATCACGAAGGAGGCCTGGCCGCGGGTGCCGAGCCCGGGGTCGACGGTGGCGACGACGACGTGGACGTCGGCGATGCCGCCGTTGGTGATGAAGACCTTGGTGCCGTTGAGGACCCACTCGTCGCCGTCGCGCTTGGCGGTCGTCTTCAGGCTCTTGACGTCGGAGCCGGCCTGCGGCTCGGTGACCGCGTAGGCGCCGAGCTTGATCTCTTCGCCGGAGCCGAAGCACTCGGGCACCCAGCGCTGCATCTGCTCGGGCGTGCCGGAGGAGGCGATGCCGGCTGCGGCAAGGCCGGAGCCGCTGATCGCCAGGGCGATGCCGGCGCAACCCCAGTGGAACTCCTCGGCCGAGATCACCTGCATCTGCCCCTCGGGATCGGAAGCGTTGCGCTGGATCGACTCGAGGCCGCCGAAGCCCTGGCGCCGGGCCTCCTTGATCGCCTCCCAGGGGATGCTCTCCTCTTCGTCGTGCTGCCGGGCGACCGGCCGGATCACCTCGCGGGCGAACTTGCGGCAGCGCGCTTTGAACTCCAGCTGCTCGTCGTTAAGTGCGAAATCCATGCTCGTTCCTCTCTGCCGACGCCCGATTGACTGGTCAGTCAGCCAGTTTTCGGGAACTGTACTCCTTCAGGCGGGAGGCGCTCTGTACGTTTCAGCCGGTGATCCCGAAGCGCCCGATCAACCGCGACGTGCCGCCAACCGGGGAGGCCGAAGCACGCTCGGAGAAAGCGGAGAAGAAGGCGCCGGAGAAGAAGACGACGCCGGAGCCGCAGCCTCCCCGCCAGCCGAAGTCGCAGACGCCGAAGCTGCTCGCCGGCCTCGTCGCCCTGGCGCTCGTCTTCATCGTCGTGGCGATCGTCTTCGCCAGCGGCGGCAGCGACAAGAGCGAAGGCGGCGGCGAGGTGACCACCTCCGCCCCGTCGACCAGCAGCGGCAGCGGCGACGAGGCCCCCTCGCCGCAGGTCGCCGAAGCGCTCGCCTTCCCCGCCTTCGCGACCAACAACACGACCCGGATCGGCGGCCCGGATCCGGTCGCCAACGCGGCCGGGGTCGCCCTCGCCGTCTTCCCCTCCACCAACGACGCCCAGCGGCCCGCCGCCGTCACCCTGGTCGGCGAAGAAGACTGGGCCGGGGCGATCGCCGCCTCGGTCCTGATGGCGCCGCCGGTACGGGCACCGCTCCTCTTCTCGGCCCCCGAGGAGACGCCCGAAGACAGCGAAGAAGCGCTGGCGGCGCTGGCCCCGCAGGGCGACAAGACGACCGGGGGCGCTTCGCTGTTCACGATCGGCGCGGTCGCGATGCCCGGCGACGCCGGCGAGGTGACCCGCGTCGATTCCGGCGATCCCGCCGCCACCGCGGCCCAGATCGCGACGCTGCGGGAACGCCTCTTCGGCAAGCCGCCGGCGCATTTCCTCCTCGCCTCCAGCGCCAAACCCGACTTCGCGATGCCCGCCGCGGCCTGGGCTGCGCGCTCGGGCGACCCGGTCCTCTACACCGACGGCAAGAAGCTGGCGGCGGCGACGGCGGCGGTGCTGAAAGCCCACCCGAAGGTCCCGGTCTACGTCCTCGGCCCCGACTCGGTCATCCCGAAGGCCGTGACGGAGGAAATCGCCAAGTTCTCCAAGCGGGTCAACCGGGTCGCCGGCAAGGACGCCGTCGCCACCGCCCTCGCCCTCGCCCGCTACCGCGACGGCAGCTTCGGCTGGAACGTCAACGATCCGGGGCACGGCTTCGTCCTCGCCCGCAACGACCAGCCCACGAACGCCGCCGCGGCGGCAGCCCTCTCCGCTTCGGGCACCTGGGGTCCGCTGCTGCTCACCAAGGACCCCGATAGGCTCCCGGCCAAGGTGCGCAGCTACTTCCTCGACGTGAAGCCCGGATACACCACCGACCCCACCCGCGCCTTCTACAACCACGTCTGGGTGATCGGCGACCAGGATGCGATCGACGTCGTCCAGCAGGCGGAAGTGAACGAATTGGCGGAACTGACGCAGATCGGCGGCGGCGAATGAGCGAGTCGGAGAACCCGCAGCTGCTGGGCGGCGCGAAGGAGCTGACCGCCGAGGACATCCGCGCCCTCGCCGGCCCGGTCACTCCTCACTTCTCGCTGCAGATCCGCAACCGCATCCGCCGCCTGATCGAGCCGCTGCCCGCCGGCCACCCGGCGCGGGTCGAAGGCGAGAAGCAGATCGCCCGCCTCGAAGAGCTCTCCCGCCACAGCGGCGAGCCGCGCGACGGGCTCGGGATCTCGCATTGAAGTACCTGGCGCCCGGTGTCTGGCGGCTGAAGGAGATCCCGGCGCCGACGATCAACGTCTACCTCGCCGAGGACGTCCTCGTCGACGCCGGCCGGCGCTGGGACAAGCGCCGGATCTTCGGAGAGCTCGAGGGGCGGGAGATCTCGATGGTCGCGCTCACCCACGTCCACCCCGACCATCAGGGGGTGGCGAAGGACGTCTGCGAGGCGCGCGGGGTGCCGCTCGCCTGCCATGCCGACGACGTCGAGGCGATGGAAGGCAAGCGCCCGATCCAGGAGGCGGCCACCGGCAACCCCGTCAACCGGGTGATCCGGACGATCTGGGAGGGCCCGCCCTACAGGGTCGAGCGGGTGCTGCAGGAGGGCGACGAGGTCGCCGGCTTCCGCTGCGTTCACACCCCCGGCCACTCGCGCGGCCACCTCGTCTTCTTCCGCGAGAGCGACCGGGTCGCGATCTGCGGCGACGTGATCCGCAACATGAGCTACGCGACGGCGCTGCCCGGGATCAAGGAGCCGCCGGACATCTTCACCTACGACCCGGCCGAGAACCGCCGCTCGATCCGCAAGCTGGCCGAGCTGAACCCCTCGCTGATCCTCCCGGGCCACGGCCCCGCCGTGACCGACATGAACGCCTTCGAGCGCTTCGTTTCCGCTCTTCCGGGTTAAAGGAAAGGGCCGGACCCACCCGGCCAAGTCCAACTGGAAGGAGCCCAGAATGAGCAGGCTTTCGAAGTGGCGCCCCTCGCCGGCGATGGTGGTCGCGGTGATCGCCCTGATCGCCGCCCTCGCGGGCACGGCCTACGCGGCGCAGAAGATCAACGGCAACCTGATCGAAAAGCAGACGGTGGGCGCCGGCAAGCTGAAGAAGAAGACCCTGACGGGTTTCCAGATCAACACCAACAAGCTCGGCACGGTGCCGTTCGCGAAGGTCTCGACCCACACCTTCTGGGCGGTCGTCAACAATCCCGCCAGCCCCGGCAACGCCGCGCTCGCCCGGGCCAGCGGCCCCGACATCACGGCGACCGAGGGCGGCGGCGCGGTGACGGTCACCTTCCCCTTCAACGTCAGCGTCTGCGCCGACGTCGCCGCTCGCAACAACGCCGGCACCACGGTCCCGCAGTCCGGTTACGCACAGACCAACACCTCGCCTGCGAACGCAAACGCGATCGAAGTCCACACCCGCGACAAATCGGGCGCCAACGAGGACGCCGACTTCCACCTGATCGTGGTCTGCCCCTAGGGCAGGGGATCGAGAAGGTCGACGCGCAGAGAGAGCGCGTCGTCGGGGCGAAAGACGATCTTGCCGGGACCGTCTTTCGCCAGCTTCTCGAGCGCCTTTTCGATCTCAGGCCCCATTTTGCCCTCGTAGTGGGAGTTCGTCAGGTAGAGGGTGAAGTCTTCGCCCTTGCGGGTCTCGGCGATCATCTCCAGCGTCTCGACGTCGGGGTTGTCGAATTTCCCGTTGGCTGAGATCACCATCGTCTTCGCCTTGATCTGCTCGAAGAACTCCGGCTCGAGGTTGCGGCTGCTGCCGTGGTGGGGCATCTTCAGCAGGTCGATCTCGAGGGGGCCGTCGTCGAGCAGCCCGGCTTCTTTAAGGCCGAGCAGGATCTTGTCGCCGCGGGCGTCGCCGGTCAGCAGCATTCGTTTTCTGTCGTCGCCTTTCCCGAACTCGGCGAGGCAGACGATCGAGGAGAGGTTGTAGACGGAGTTGTCGAGGTATTCGGCGACCTCGGCGGCTTTGTCCGGCTTCTCCTTCAGCTTTTTGACTTCCTTTTCCCATTCCTCTCGCAGCTGTTCCAGCTCGGCCCTGCGGGGGCCGACGACGGTGAGGCGGAGGGACCCGAAATCGACTTTGACGCCGGCGTCGTCGGGCGCGATGACGAGGCCGTCGAAGCCCTCGTTGACCGACCAGTGCAGTTTCCGCGCCAGGTCGCGCAGGCTCTGCCCCTGGGGAACGCTGGCGATCACCGCCTCCAGGTGGTCACCTTGAAACTTGGCTGCCGCAACTTCGCTGGGAAGCGCCGCGCCGGTGCCCACGGTGTCCTCGAAGGTGTTGAGCCAGAAGCCCTTCACGTCGAAGCTGCTCCGCATCGTCTCTTCCCCGTCGAGCGCCTTGGCGAGGTCGAGGAGCCCGCGGATGTGGTCGTCATCGAGATGGCTGACCATCAGCAGCTCGATCGGCAGCTTGCCGCCGTGTTCCTTCTGCAGGGCTTGCAGCCGCGGCAGCAGCGCCGCCTTGAAGACGCCGCTCGGCCCGCCGTCGATCACGATCAACTTCCGGTCGTCGGCCTCTCCGTAGTGCAGGAGCAGCCCGTCGCCGTACTTGGCCTGTAGTGCCTCGAGAGAAAAGAATTTCATTTTCACACCGCCTGTAGCGCCCGTAGCGCGTCGATTAGTCCGCTTCCCTGGAACTCCCGCCGTCGACCGAGGTCGGTCGCGGTCCCACAGAGGATCTGCTTGACCTGAGCCGGCTGTCCCACCAGCTCCGGGTGTCGCGCCATCAGCATCGCCGCCACCCCGGAGACGTGTGCCGCCGCCTGGCTGGTCCCGTCCTTGTCCTGAAAATCCCCGCCGGGAGTCGGCGAGGAGATCTTCTCCCCGGGGGCGACCAGATCCGGCTTCTGCCGCCCGTCGCCGGTCGGGCCCTTGCTGGAGAAGTAGGAGACGCCGTAGGTGTGCGGGTTCTGACGGTGGGTCGAGCCGACGGTGAGGATGCCCTCGGCGTTGCCCGGATCGGTGATCGCGACGGTCCGGAACCCGTCCTGCTGGCGTCCGTCGTGGGTCAGGTACTTCGTCTGCCCCTCGTTGCCGGCGGCGGCGACGACCATCACCCCGCTCCCCATCAGGCGTTCGCACTCGTCGCAGATCGGCGTCCTGCCGACGGCGTAGTTGGCGAGGTCGTGGTCGAGCGAGAGGCTGAGGTTGGCGCCGTGGATCACCTGCAGGTCGCTGTGCCCGTTGAGGTGGCGGACGAACTGCAGAGCGGCCGCGATCGCGAACTCTTCCCCGTCCCCGTTGCGATCGAAGACCCGCAGGTCGTAGAGCTCGATGTCCGGGCACATCCCGATCAGATCGCTGCGCGACGGCATCTCCGGGTCGTCACTGCGCCAGTCGGCGGCGACGATGCCGGCGACGTGGGTGCCGTGGTCAGCTTCGGGAGGCTCGTAGCCGTTGCCGTGGGGCATCGCCAGCAGCGGCTTCAAGGCATCCCAATCGATCGCCTGGCCGGTGTCGACGCGCTGTTCGAGGTCGCGACGCTGGTCGGCGGAGAGGCCGCCGAACCTGCCGGCGACGATCGGCCGCAGGCGGGTGAAGTCATAGGTGGCGATGACCCGCGTCTGCCACTCGTCCGGCTCGAGCTTGCCGTCGGCGCTGCGGCGCCGGAACGCCGGGTGGCGGGCATCGATGCCGGTGTCGACGATCGCCCAACGCAGGTCGTTGCACTTGACCGAGAAAACCCGTTCGGCGGCGTCGGCCTTGACCGCCAGTCGCGACTTCGAGAGCGCCGTCCGGGCGCTGCGGTTGAGGTTCACGGTGTAGAGGTGCGGCGGCGCGTCCGGGTCGGGGCGCTCGAGGCCGGTGAGCATCTCGGCGCCAAAGCGAGCCCATTGCGACTCGGAAACGCGCTCGGGCTCCTTCGCCTCCGCCCAGTCCCCCTCGATTCGCCCCAGCAGCCTCAGGTACCAGTACAGCCAGTCCCCCCGGAAGCCAGGGCGTTTCGGAGGCGGCGACCCCGCCGCTTTCTGTTTCGAGAAACGTTTGGCGGCCCAGCTGTCCAAGCGCTTGACTCGTGGCGGCCATGCCGTCCGCCACCAGTGCGAGAGCGGGACCACGCACCGCACCAGCTGCTCGAGGCTGAGGCGGGCGACGACGTAGCCCTCGTTGAGAGCGACTTCCGCCTCGTCGCGCTCGGCGGCGAGGAAGCGGTCGCTCTCGAGGCAACGCTGCAACTCCCGCATCAGCTTGGCCGCGCTGCTGTGCTGATGGGGAGTCAGCAGCAGGTCCTGGGGTTGGTGGGGTTCTTCCCCGTAGCGGAGCCACACCTCCGGCAGGACAGGAGAGTCCTGGGTGAAACGCCGCTGCTCTTCTGAGCCGAAGATCCAGCGGGCGAGATCGGAGGGGGCGGCCACGCGCATCCATCCTTACACCACCATCTTCAATACTCAATCTTTGCCTATTTAAAAACGTACCGTCAGTCAGCGCTGCCGGCTAGCATCTCCCCATGGCAGAGGAAGGAATCGTCAAGCCCGAGCACGCCCGCGAGCTGGCGGTCCAGCGGCTGAAGATGAAGCAGGACTTCAAGGGCATCGCCGCCGGCGGCGCCCTGGCCGTCGTCATCTGCTTCCTGATCTGGCAGTTCGGCGACGCCAGCATCCCCTGGCCCGTCTGGGTCGCCTTCGGCATCGGCGTCGCCCTCGTCGTCCAGGGCTGGAAGGCCTACGGCCCCAGCAACCGAATCACCGAGTCCGACGTCCAGCGGGAGATGGAACGGGGTTGAGCGATGCTCCCACCGCCCGCGAGGGCGATGGGAGCAAGCCTCCTCAGCTTTCCGCTGCGTAGAGCGGCGTCGGTTCGTTCAGCGTATATGCCCCCGTCCATTTGGCCGAGCTTGCGCAGAGGAATCCTCCGGCCAGCTTCGGCAACGACGATTCCACCGTCAGTTCGCTCGTCGGTTCGCCGACGGATTCGCCGACGTTGATTTCACCGGTGGTGCTGCCGTAGGTGCAGGAGACGCCTCCGGTCAGGTGCAGGGTGATTTCGATCACGGCTTTGAATGTCCACGAGAACCTGAATATGGGTTTCCAATGAACGATGATCTTTGGTTTGACGATCACTGTGACGGTCCCTTTGCAAAGCGAGAACGACCATTTGCCGAGCGGGATGGTGACTGTCACCCCTTTGCCCCCGGCTTCGGTGACTTCGCCTTCCATTTCCGAGCCTTCGCATTCGACGTTTCCGGCGCCGGCTTCGAATTTCGTAATCGTTCCGGTCTTCAACGTTGCCCTGAATTTCGTGCCTTTCGGATAAGCCGAAGTGCACGGATTCGTTGCCGTTTTGCAGAGAACGGTTGCGTTGGCCGAACCGGCGCCCGCAAACGCGATGACGCAGATCGCCGCCGTGATGGCCAACGCCAACATCTTCAGGTGCTTCATGTGACCCTCTCCTCGCTCCAGCCGCAGGGCTGGACTGTTTCTCGAGGCATCGCGGGCCCTCTGGCGACCTCCGCCGCCTACCTCCCGATCCTGACCGGGCAGTCGCCCGGCTCCTAGGATCTATCACGTATCTATATAGGTCACAAGGTAATTTTTGGGTACGTCTTGTTATCTGATTCGCCGGCCGGAGTCCTCGTCAGGAGTCGACGGCAACCGGGCAACTCGCATGGCGACGCGCCGGCCACGGAAGGGAACGCCCTCGGCTCGCAGCAGCGCCCGCTGCCGGTCGCCCTTGGCGAGCGAGCCATCGGCGCGGACCACGCGCCACCAGGGCAGATCCGGCTCGTCAACCTGAAAGAGCACGGTGCCGGCAAACCGCGGCGCCCCCGGCGACACGTCCCCGTACGTGCGAACGAATCCCTCGGGAATAGAGCGCACCCGCTCCAACACCTCGAACTCGCGAGTCACGCCTCAGGGCCGAAGGCGTCGATGATGCGGTTCTGGAACTCGCTCAGCTCCTCGGGGGAGATGAAATAGGTGGGCGGGGTGAGGAAGAGGCCGTCGGCGCGCTCGGCGGTCGCCTCGACGCGGGCGCGGACCTTGTCGAGGGGGCCGGCGGCACAGTAGGCCTCGACCATCTCGTCGCTGATCGCGGCGGGGACGGCGGCGAGGTCGCCGCGGCGAAAGGCCTCGCCCGCCTCGACCGCGTTGTCGGCGAAGCCGTGCAGCTCCCAGAGCGGCATGTAGGTCTTGACGGTCGCGTAGAAGGAGATCGTGCGACGGGCCATGTCGAGGGCGCGGTCTTCGTCGTCGTCGATCGCGCAGCAGACGGTCGGCAGGTAGTCGAACGAGGAGCGCTGGCGGCCGGAGCGGCTGAGCCCCTCCTCGAAGGCCGGCACCACCACCTCGTCGATCCAGCGCAGGCTCTGGATCGGGTGGCCGATCAGACCGTCGGCGACGTCGCCGGCCATCCGCGCCATCCCGGCCTGGACGGCGGCGGTGTAGATCGGCACCGCCTCGCGGGCCGCCGGGTGCGGGCGCACCCAGCCCTTGATGTCGATGTCGTAGTACTCGCCCTCGTAGCGGATCGGCTCCCCCGCGCTTGCCTGGCGCATGATCAGCCGCGTCGCCTCGATCGCCTCGCGCAGGTGCGGCGCCGGGCGGCCGTAGTCGGCGTTGTGCCAGGTCTCGTTCAGGCGTTTGACGCCGGCACCCATGCCGAGGCGGAAGCGGCCGCCCGCCATCTCGTCGATGTCGAGGGCGCTGATCGCGTGGATGAAGGGGCTGCGGGTGAAGGCCCAGACGATCCCCGTCGCCACCCCGATCCGCTCCGTCTTCGCTGCCAGGTAGGTGGCCTGGGTAACAGCGCTGCGGAAGAGCTCGGGCGCCCAGACGCACTCGACGCCCGCCGCCTCGGCCCGCAGCGTCTCCGCCTCCATCTCGGCGACGGAGGTTCCGATCGCGGCAACGGAGATCCGGTCGAGTGCGCCCATCGTCGCGGCCCTCCGTCTCAGTCGTCGGCGGGAGCGGTGGCGCCGGCCAGGACCGCGTCGGCAACCTGCTCGCGGTGCCACTTGGCGTCGCCGAGCGAGGCGGCGTTGGCGCGGCCTCGCTTGAGGAAGAAGTGGAGGTCGTGCTCCCAGGTGAAGCCGATGCCGCCGTGGACCTGGATCGCCGCGTCGGGCACCCGCCAGCCGGTGTCGGAGGCGTAGGCCTTGGCCATGCAGGCGGCGAGCTGGAGCGACTCCGGCTCGGCGTCGGCGGCCCAGGCGGCGCCGTAGACGGCCGAGCGCGAGTTCTCGGTCTCCAGCAGCATCTGCGCGCAGCGGTGGGAGACGGCCTGGTAGGCGCCGATCGGGCGGCCGAACTGCTGGCGGTCTTTGGCGTAGGCGACGGACATGTCGAGGGCCCGCTGGGCCAGCCCGGTCGACTCGGCCGCGAGGGCGACGCAGGCGCGCAGGAAGACGGGGATGTAGTCCTCGCCGGCGCCCGGCAGCGTCGCCTCGGCGCGCACGCCCTCGAAGCGGACGGAGGAGAGGCGGCGGGTCGGGTCGATCGACTCCTCGGGGATCACCGTGACCCCGCTGGCGGCGCTATCGACGATGTGGCGGTGCCCGTCGGAGGTGGCGACGAGGAAGAAGTCGGCGCTGGCGGCGTCCATCACCAAGGTCTTTTCGCCGTTGAGGATGACGCCGTCGCCGTCACTCTCGGCCGCCATCGCGAACTTGCCGATCTCAACCGGCAGGCCGGCGTCGAAGAGCGCGGGCGTTCCGCGCCGCTCGCCGGCCGCGAGCGGCGCCAGCCAGCGCTCCTTCTGCTCGTCCGAGCCGCCGGCGGCCAGAGCCAGGCCGGCGATCGTGTTCGAGAGCAGCGGCGAAGGCGCGCAGACGTAGCCCATCTCCTCGAAGAGGACGGCGAGGTCGACGATCCCGAGCCCCTGCCCGCCCCACTCCTCCGGCAGCGCCAGACCGGCCCAGCCGAGCTCGGCCATCTCCTTCCAGCCGCTCTCGTCGAAGCCGGTGTCGCTGGCCGCGAGCTCGCGCAGCCGCTCGGATTTGAAGCGCGAGGTGAGGAAGTCGTGGGCGGTCTGCTTGATCGCCTGCTGCTCGTCGGTGAGGTCGAAGTACAAGGGACTCTCCTCGTCGCTCTTAGCGCAGCCGCGGCAGGCCCAGGACCCGCTCGGCGATGATGTTTTTGAGGATGTCCGTGGTGCCGCCCTCGATCGAGTTGGCGCGCGAACGGAGGAAGCTGTACTGCCAGGCGCCGCCGGCGACCGCGTGCTCGGAGCCGCGAGCCAGCTGCGAGTAGGCACCCTCGATCTCGAGCGCCAGCTCGGTCAGGTCCTGGTTGATGTCGGCCCACTGCCACTTGCCGAGCGAGCCCTCCGGGCCGGGGATGCCCGACTGCATCGTCTTGGTCAGGCCGCGGTAGGCGTTCAGCCGCATCGTCTCCACCTCGATGTGGAGCTGGGCGATGCGCTGGCGGAAGTAAGAGTCATCGGCGGCGGTGCCGCCGTTCGAAGGCGTTTCCCGGGCCAGCTTCGAGAGCCGGCCGAGGGCGTTCTGGATCTGCGAGATCGCCCCGAAGGCGAGGCCGGCACGCTCGTTCATCAGCGTCGTGATCGCCACCGCCCAGCCGTTGCCGACTCCGCCGACGACGTTGGCGTCGGGCACCCGCGCCTCCTCGAAGAAGACCTCGTTGAACTCGCCCTCGCCGGTGATTTGGACCAGCGGCCGCGTCTGCACCGCGTCCTGCTCCATGTCCATGAGGAAGTAGGTGAGGCCCTGGTGCTTCGGCGCGTCGGGGTCGGTGCGGGCCACCAACATGCACCATTTCGCGTACTGGGCGAAGGTCGTCCAGACCTTCTGCCCGGTGACGACCCATTCGTCGCCGTCCTTGACCGCCCGGGTCTTCAGCGAGGCGAGGTCGGAGCCGGACTCGGGCTCGGAGAACCCCTGGCACCAGATCTCCTCGCCGGTCAGGATCGGCTCCAGGTAGCGGGCCTTCTGCTCGTCGCTGCCGTGGGCGATCACCACCGGGCCGCCCATCGCCAGCCCCAGCACGTTGGCCGGCGCCGGCGCTTCCTGGCGCGTCGCCTCGGCGGCGAAGATCGCCTGCTCGATCATCGTCGCGCCGCGGCCGCCGTACTCCTTCGGCCAGGAGATCCCGGCCCAGCCCGCCTCGTGCAGCTTCAGCTGCCAGCCGCGGCGGAAGGTCATCACCTCGTCGAGCCCGGCCCCCTCGGGCTCCGGCCCGGGATGGTTCTCCTGCAGCCAGGTGCGAACCTCTTCGCGGAACTCCTCCTCCGATGGCGACAGCGTCAAATCCATCGCCGCGGAGCATATAGAGGTCCCCTGGCCGGCTGGCCAGGGGACCTGGCTAGAGGACTCTCAGCTTTCGGAGCCGCACTTCACCATGCCGTATTCCCGCGCCAGCTTCGAACCCTTGCCGAGCGGGTTCTTGCCCTTGAAGAGCAGGGTCGGGTCTTCTTCGAGTTCTTCCAACCCTTCTTCGACGGAGCTGACCACTTCTTCGATCTTGGCCTCGTCGCCACTCGGCACTGCCAGGTCGTCGATTTCTTCGATCTGCTGGCGGACACCGGGAACCACGAGGTCCTGCACCGCTTCTTCCTGAACCTCTTTGCTCGGTTCCTTGCCTTCGCTGAGGTTGTGTTCCTTGGCGAATTCTTCGAATTCCTTTTCGTTCTGCTTGTCGCCCTTGACGCAGATCGCGTCGGCTTCCTTGACGAACTGCGCCTTCGTCACGGACGAGCTGTCGCTGCTGCTGTCACTTCCCCCACCACAGCCGGCGGCGATCACCAAGATCGCGGCGGCTGCGGCGAGCACCGCGATGAGCTTGCTCACCTGGACTCCTCTACCTTTGGATTACCGGACGGAGACGGGACGCTATCCGCGTCGTCGGCTGCCCCAGCGCGCCGCTTAGACGCGCTGGATCAGCGTCCCGGTGCCGAGGCCGCCGCCGCAGCACATCGTCACCAGGCCCATCTCCTTGTCGGTGCGCTCCATCTCGTGCAGCAGGGTGGTGATCAGGCGCGCGCCGGTCGAGCCGAGCGGGTGACCGAGGGCGATCGCGCCGCCGTTGACGTTGACCCGGTCCATGTCCGGTTCGAGCTCGCGGCGCCAGGCGCCGACGACCGAGGCGAAGGCCTCGTTGATCTCGACCAGGTCGATGTCGTCCATCTGCATCCCGTTTCGCTCGAGCAGCTTCCGGGTCGCCGGGATCGGGCCGGTCAGCATGATCACCGGGTCGACGCCGACGGTGGTCTGGTCGTAGATCCGCGCCCGCGGCTTCAGTCCCAGCTCGTCGGCCTTTTCGCGGCTCATCAGCAGGACGGCGGCGGCGCCGTCGGAGACCTGTGAGGAGTTGCCGGCGGTGATCTTGCCGTCCTCCTTGAAGGCCGGCTTCAGGTTGGCGAGCCCCTCCAGCGTCGTCTCCCGCAGGCCCTGATCGGTGGCGTAGGTGTCGCCGTTGACCTGCATCGGCACGATCTCGCGCTCGAAGCGGCCCTCCTCGGTCGCCTTCTGCGCCAGCTCCTGGGAGCGGACGCCGAGTTCGTCGAGCTCGGAACGGGGGATCTCCCATTGGTCGGCGATCATCTCCGCCGAGAGGCCCTGCGGGATCAGGTTGTATTTCTCCATCAGCTCGGGCGAGAAGGCGAGCCCGTGCTCCTCCATCACTTTGTAGGAGTCGGCGAAGGAGATGTGGCCCATGTGCTCGACCCCGCCGCCGATCGCGACGTCGTGGACGCCGGCGGCGACCAGGGCGGCGGCGAAGTTGACCGCCTGCTGGGCGGAGCCGCACTGGCGGTCGACCGTGGTGGCGGGGACCTCCTGCGGCAGCCCGGCCTCGAGCCACGCGTTGCGGCCGATGTTCAGCCCCTGCTCGCCGAACTGCTGCACGCAGCCGGCGATCACGTCACCGACCTCGTTCGGGTCGATCCCGGCGCGGTCGATCAACTCCTTATAGGTGCGGGCGAGGAGGTTCGAGGGATGAAGGTCCTTGTAGTAGCCCTTCTCCGGGTGGCCGCGGCCGATCGGCGTCCGCACCGCCTCGACGATGACGACCTCTTTGCCGCCGAACTTGCCTTTGCCGTTGTCCATGGCTGCCCTCCGTCGTTGAAGATCTAATCTGAGGGTAGCCGATTGACTGGTCAGTCAGCCAAGGCTGTGGACGACCCCGGGCTCAAGTCACCGCTGCGTTGATGCGTGATAGAAGCCCGGCCAATGAGCGCTAATCAGGGGTACACGAGTCCGGGGATCGCGGGCAGCGGGGCGATTGCCACCGGCCTTGCCGCGGTCTCGACCACGACCGCAGACACGATCCTGCTCGCCCGCAGCGAGGCCTCCGCCTGGCGCGCCGAGGAGAAGGTCGTCGCCGCCTGCGCCAAGCTCGAGGGCGGCGACCCCTCGCGGCTGCGGGTGACCACCGATCCCGCCGACCTCGCTGACTGCGATGTCGTCGTCGAGGCGATCGTCGAGGAGGTCGAGCCGAAGGGGGAGCTGCTCGCCCGCATCGCCGAGGCCTGCCCGAACGCTGACCTCGCCACCACGACCTCTTCGCTCAGCATCGCCGAGATCGCCAAGGCGGCCGGCACTGAGAAGATTTTCGGCTTCCACGTCTTCAACCCGGTGCCGCGGATGGCCCTGGTCGAGGTCTGCATCCCCGACGGCGCCGCCGCCGCCCGCGAGAAGGCGCTCGCCTGGTGCGCTGCCCTCGGAAAGACCGCGGTCGAGGTCCCCGACGAAGCCGGCTTCGTCGTCAACCGCCTCCTCTTCCCCTACCTCTTCGACGCCGCCCGGATGGTCGAACGGACCGGGATGGAGCCCGGCGCCGTCGACACCTGCATGAAGCTCGGCGCCGGCCACCCAATGGGGCCGCTGGCGCTGCTCGACTTCGTCGGCATGGACGTCTCGAAAGCGATCGGCGACGCCCTCTACGCCGAATCGAAAGAGCCCACCCACGACCCGCCGCCGCTGGTCGTGAAGATGGTCGAGGAAGGGAAGCTCGGCCGCAAGTCCGGCGCCGGATTCTACAGCTACGACTGAGTCAGTCGGCGCTGGCGGCACCGCCTTTGGCGGCGAGGTCCCAGATCACGTCGGCCTCACTGATGCCCTGACGGCGGGCGACGATCTCGATCTCGCCCCAGGGCAGCTCGGCGTCGGGGAGCTCGTCCCAGCGGGCAAGATCCAAAGCCTCGACAGCACCTTTGAGCGCCGGGCCGAGGTGTTCTTCGGAGCGCAACAGCGCCCTCAAGACCTCGAGCTGCTTGTCGGTCAGACGTACAACCCACATCGGGTACCTCCAGCGGTGGGGGGAGCGCGGGTTGCCCGAAGAAGTTAGGCGGCCGAACGGACGGAACCGCCGCTGATCCGCACCGCCTCGATCCGGTTCTCGCGCACAGCCTCGACCCGGATCGTGTACCCGTCGACGCGAACCGAATCGCCGCGCTTGGGCAGCCGGCCGAGCTCGCCGAAGACGTAGCCGCCGACCGAGTTGTAGGTGTCGCTGTCGACCGGCAGCTCGATCCCGGCGTCGGCGAGGTCGCCGAGCGAGACGTGGCCGCGGACGAACCAGTCCCCGTTGGTCAGTTTCCGCACCGCGGCGGCGCGGGGGTCGGTCTCGTCCTCGATCTCCCCCACCACCTCCTCGAGGATGTCCTCGACGGTGACGATCCCGACCGTGCGCCCGTACTCGTCGACGACGACCGAGAGCGAAGTCCGCTGGACCTGGAGGTCGTGCAGGAGGTCGTCGAGCGGGCGGGTCTCGGGGACGATCAGGGCGTCGCGGATGACGGTCTCCAGCGGCGCCTCGGGCCCGTCGCTCATGTAGAGCCGGGCGAGGCTGTTGTTGTGGACGATCCCTTTGACCCGGTCGCGGTTGTCGTCCTCGATCACGACCAGGCGGGTGTGGCCGGAGGTGACGCAGCGCCGCAGCGCCGCCTCGACGGTCTCCGAGGAGTTGACGGTGATCACCGCCGGGATCGGCGTCATCACCTCGCGCGCCTCCTGCTCGTGCAGGTGGAAGACGCCGCCGAGCATGCCTGCCTCGCCGGGGTCGAGATGACCTCCCATCCGCGAGCTGTCGATGATCTGCTTCAGGTCCTCGGAGGTGTGGTGCTCTTCGAGATCGGTCGGATCGACGCCGAAGAGGCGGACGATTCCGTTGGAGATCAGGTTCAGCCCCTTGGTGAACGGCGTCGTCGCCACCGCGAACCAGCTCAGCGGACGCGATACCCGGCGGGCGGTCTTCTCGGCGTTGGCGATCGCCATCATCTTCGGCACCTGCTCGCCGATCGAGATGTGGATCGCGGTGACGAAGGTGAAGGCGATCGCGAGCGAGAACGCAGCCGCGGCGCCGTGCGAGAGGCTGCCGAAGACGGGCTCGATCAGCTTCGCCAGCGACGGCTCGCCGAGGAAGCCGATCCCGATCGAGGCCATGGTGATCCCGATCTGGCAGGCGGAGAGGGAGACGTCGATCCGGTCGAGCTGCTCGACCACGGCCTCGGCCCCGGCTTCGCCCTCCTCGGCGGCCTGTTCGATTTTGCCGCGGCGACTGCGCACGAGCGCGAACTCGGCGGCGACGAAGAAGCCGTTGATCGCGATCAACAGCAGCAGAAGGACGAGCAGCAGGACGCTCATCGGCTATGCGGCCCGGTACTTCGGGCTGGGACGTCCTCGGCCATGCGGCATCCCTGAATATAGCTATCCGTCCAGCAGATCCGCCGCAACTCGGGGGGCCGAGCTGGGATATTGAGTGCAGGATGAGAATCGCAACGCTCAGCGAGATGCTCGAAGAGGTGATCCACCTGGGCGAGGCGACAGGGATGGAAGAGCACGCCCACGAGCTGCGGGGCGAGCTCGAGGGGCGGCTGGCGACGGTGCGGGCGGCGGTCGCCGGCACCGGCTCGCCGCGGGTGGTCGCCCTGCAGCGGCTCGACCCGGTCCGGGTCGCCGGCTTCTGGATCCCGGAGATGATTTCGATCGCCGGCGGCCTCGACGTCGCCGGCGACCCCGGCCTGACCCCGCCGAAGGTCAGCTGGGGTGAGCTCGAAAGCCTGCGGCCGGACGTAATCGTGGTGATGCCGGAGGTGCCTCTGGAGGATGCGCGGGCGCAGGCGATGGAGCACTGGGAGCGGATCGCCGCCCTCGGCGCGATGCACCTCTTCGCCGTCGACGGGACGCTCTTCGCCGACCCCGCCCCGCGCCTCGTCGACGCCGTCGAGCTGCTCGGCCACCTGCTCCATCCCGACCTCGTCGACCCGCCCGGGGCAGTCGAGTTCACGGCCCTGCGGGCGCCGGTGACGCGGCCGGCCGCGGACACGTAGCCGGCGTCTAAGCGACCGCGAGCGAGGCGAAAAAGGCGATCGCGCCGACGGCCACCATCGCCGCGATCTCGAGCGCCCGCCGGTTGGGACCGAGCATCCCTTTCTCCCCGGCGACGATGAAGAGGGCGCAGATGACGCCTCCGATCAGGCCGCCGACGTGGGCGCCGATGCTGATCCGCGGCGAGGAAAAACTGAAGATCAGGTTGAAGACGATGAGGAAGCCGATCTGCCCGGCCAGCGCCTCCATGCCACGGCCGCGGGCGATCACGAAGGTAGCTCCGGCGAGACCGAAGATCGCCCCGGAGGCGCCGATCCCGAGGGAGTTCGGCTCAAGGACCAGGGCCCCCAGCGAACCCGCCAGCAGTGAGGCGAAGTAGAGGACCAGGAAGCGCGGGGTGCCGAGCGCCGGCTCCAGCAGTCGCCCGAGGAAGAAGAGCAGGAGCATGTTGAAGCCGATGTGGAAGAAGCTGGCGTGGAGGAAGCCGCTGGTGACGAGGCGGTACCACTCCCCTTCGGCGACGAAGGGTCCGTAGAGGCCGAAGTCTTCGATGATCTTGCCGCTCGGGTTGGCAAGCCCGCCGCCACCGCCAGCGATCTCGATCAGATAGATGATCACGTTGATCGCGATCAGGGCGACGGTCGCCGGGAAGGCGCTGGCCTGACCCGGCGTCCCAGTCGGATTCCGCACCACCCGCGTCCGCTGGCTCGCGCACTCCGGGCAGCGCATCCCGACCGGGGTCGGGGTCATGCACTCGGGGCAGATCGGCCGCCCGCAGGAAGAGCAGGAGACGCGGGTCTCGCGGTTGGGGTGGCGGTAACAGGTCTGGGTCTCGGTCTCTGCCATCGGCCTGCGGAGCCTACAATCGCGCCCGATGGAGCCCGCCAGCCCCGCCCGCCTCTACGCCTCTCTCGTCGGCGCGCTCCTCGTCGTCCTCGGCATCGTCGGCTTCTTCTACGACGCCTCCTTCACCTCGCTCGACGACCTCCAGTCCGGCTTGGGCGGGATCGAAGTCAACGCCTGGTTCAACCTCTTCTACGTCCTCACCGGGGCGGTCGGGATCCTTGTCGCCGGGGTCGCCTCGCGCCCCTACTCACTGGCCGTCGGCCTCCTCTTCACGCTGCTGGGGATCTTCGGCCCCGGCACCGAGTGGTTGCACCTTGTCATCGGCGTCCTCGGCCTCCTCGCGGCCGCAGGGACTTCAGAGCCGCGAGCGCAGCCCGTTCGCAACCGCGCGTAGGCCGCTTTCGCCCTGCCGGCGGCTGCGGCGGCGCATCTCCAACAGCACCAGGGCCCCGGTAGCGACCCCGCCGGCCCCGACCGCGACCACCGGGCGCACCCAGTTGCGCGGGTCGCGCAGCGCCCGCAGCTCTTCCTCGGAGAGCTCCTCGGCCCAGTCGGAGAGCTCCTCCGCGGCGGCCTGGGTAATCGCCGAAAGCGTGTCCTCGAGGCGGGCGGAGAGGCGCTCCGGTGGCTCGATCGGACGCAGCGCGTCGCTCAGCAGCGCCTCGACGTCCCAGGTCGACCCGCTCAGCGTTTCACTCGGGTCTCTCATCTTCCATCTCCTCTTGCAGCTGTTTGATCGCCCGATGGATCAAGACCTTGGTGGCGCCGTCGGTGCGGCCCAGCGCCCGCGCAATCTCGCGGTTGTCCATGCCGAGGGCAAAGCGCATGATCAGCGCCTCGCGGCGGTCGTCGGAGAGATGCTCGAGGTGCGCCATCACCTGCCGCAGCTCCTCGCGGCCCTCGGCAATTGCCTCGGTGTCGTGGCGGGCGGCGATCGGGTCGGCGTTCTCCAGCGTCGTCTGCGGCCGGCGCGAGCGGTCGCGGTAGTAGTTGGAAGCGAGGTTGTGGGCGATCCGGATCACCCAGGGCCGCAGCGGCCGCCCGTCGGACTCGCGCCGCGCCCGGTCGAAGTGCCGGTAGGCCTGGAGGAAGGCCTGCTCGGTCAGGTCCTCGGCGTCGTGATGGTTGCCGACCCGGTAGTAGGCGTAGGAGTAGACGTCGCGCAGGTGGTCGCGGTAGAAGTCCTCGAAGGCGCGATCCAGCTCGGCCTTCGCCGCCGGAGCCAGCTCGGCCGGCTCGACGTTCTTCTCGGCACCGCTCACCGGCCAAGCCTACGAGGGATTGGCGAGGGCCGGGTGGGGTCTCGCCGATCTCGCCCTGCATCAGGCGGCCCGTCGCTCCCGCTCGACCGCGCGCAACGTCGCGATCCACTCCTCCGAATCGCACTCGCCGCGGACCAGCGCCGCCAGCCCGGCGAGGGCCGGCGCCTCGACCCCCGCGGCCGCGACCGTGTCGGCCAGGAGCGGCGCCGTGTCCAGGCCCTCCGAGGCCTGGCCGATCTTGCCGGGGATCTCCTTCGCCGGGGTGCCGGTGCCGAGCAGCTCGCCGGCGCGGCGGTTGCGGCCGGTCGGGGCCATCATCGTCGCGGTCAGGTCGCCGACGCCGGCGAGTCCGGCGAAGGTCTCGAGCTCGGCGCCCTGGCGCAGGGCGTAGTCGATGCACTCGCGCCAGATCGCCGCGACCGCGATCCCGGCCGCGTTGAGGCCGTGCGGCTCGGCGGCCGCGGCGGCAAGGGCGGCGGCGTTCTTGGCGGCGCCGGCCATCTCGACGCCGGCGACGTCGTGGGAGCGCTCGCAGACGAGGCCGGCGCGGTGGAAGACCTCGCCGACCTGAGCCCGCAGCTCCTCGTCGGCGGAGCCGAGGACGAGGGCGGCGGAGCCGGAGACGGCCTCGCGGGCATGGGCGGGGCCGCCGAGGCAGGCGATCCCGCGCGCCCGCACCCGCTCGCCGACGTAGTCGGAGGGGAGCTGCCCCTGGGGGGCGATCAGGCCCTTGGTCAGCATCAGCACGGCGCTGCGGGAGCTGACCCGGTCGGCGATCGCGCCGACCGCCTGGGGCAGCTGGGCGGAGGGGATCGCAAGGCAGATCAGGTCGAGGCCGGCGAGCTCGATCGAGGAGGCCGGCCGCACGTCGATCGACTCCGGCAGTGGCACCCCGGGCAGGTAGCGCTTGTTCTCGCCGTCCTCGATCATCTCCTCGACCCGCTCCGGCGTCCGCGCCCCGAGCTGGACGTCGAGGCCGCCGCGGGCGAGCAGGACGGCGACGGCGGTCCCCCAGCTGCCGGCGCCGATCACCGCGGCGCGGCGCATCGGCGGCAGGCCGCCGAGGTCTTCCCACTGCAGCAGCACGTTCGGCCAGATCCGGCCCGTCACCGTTTCCGCCAGCGCCGGCGAGGGCTCCTCGGCGCGGGGGAAGGTCATCGGCGGGCCTAGCCGCACCTTGCACTTGCGCGGCCGGATGCGCCAGCCGCGGCGGACGTGTTCGGTGCCGAGCACGGCGGTCGGGATCACCACCGCCCCGGTCTGCAGGGCGAGGCGGCCAACGCCGCGCTTCGGGTTGGCGAGGGTGCCGCGGCGGATCCGGGTGCCCTCGGGGAAGATGCAGACGGCGCCGCCGCGTTCGGCGATCATCCGCGCGGTCAGCATCGCGTCCTCGTCGGACTCGCCGCGCCGCACCGGGAAGGCGCCGAGGCGGGAGAGCACCCATCCCTGCCAGCGCTTCTCGAAAAGCTCGACCTTGGCCATGTAGTTCATCGGCCGCCGCCAGGGCAAGGCGGCGCCGACGACGAAGGGGTCGAGGAAGCTGCGGTGATTGGCGGCGACGATCACCCCGCCCTTCGCCCGCCCGTGCTCCCGTCCCAGCCGCGCCAGCCGGAAGTAGACGAGGAAGAACGGCAGCAGGAACGCCCGCGCCACGCAGTAAAGCGGCCAGTTGACGCTGTGCTTGCGCGTATAGGCGTGGTAAGACGCCAGCCGCTCCGCACTCAGAAGCTCAGGAGTCACGCACGGGGCTACACGCGTGGGCGTTTCGAGTTACGGCGCACAGACGACGGTTACCAAGCCGCGTCGACCAACTCCCGAAGCTCGGCGCCACCCGGTGGCTTCGGAACGCTCTGGAGCTCCGAGCGCTGCAGCATCGCCTCGACCGCCTCGTCGAGCTTCGACGCGTCGCCACCCACCTCGCTGAGTCGGGGTGGGAGACCGAGCTGTTCGATGCGGGTCGAGAGACCAGCGCGATCAGTCCCCAGCGCCTCCGCCAACCGCTCGAACACCGCCGGCGCCCGCCCCGCCAGCAGCGCCACCGAGTGCGGCAGCACCGCTGCGTTCGTCTCCGCGTGCGGGGTTCCGCAGAGGCGGACCAGGGTCTGGCAGACGAGGTGGTGCAGGCCCATCCCGGCGGAGTCGATCGCATAGCCGCAGAGGACCGAGCCGAGTGCGAGCACGGCGCGGTCGCGCTCCTCGCGCGCTTCGTCCAGCGCCGTCGCGATCAACCCCGCCCCCCGCAGCGCCGTCATCTCCGAGACCGGGTTCGACAACGGCAGGTAAAGCGTGTCGGCCCCGTGAGCGAGCGCGTTCATCGAGCTCGCGCGCAGCTGCTCCTCCGGCTGGCTCGTCATCGCCTCGAGATCGGCGATCACCAACTGCGGCCTCACCCTCCCCCGCGCCCGATCCTCGGCTCCTTCCGGCAGCCGGTGCGATCCCGTCATCTCCGCCCCCGACATCGTCGTCGGGATGGCGACGACATCCGCCCCCGAAACGGACGCCACCGCCTTCGCCACGTCCACAACCCGGCCGCCGCCAAGCGCGACGAGCGGACGCGCTCTCGCCCCCTTACCTGCATCGTGAGGCGGCGAGAGCGCGTCCAGCAGCGCTGCGGCGGCGGTCGGGACCTGCCCGCTCGCAACCTCGTGCACCCCGTCCGCCGCCTCAACCAGCGAGGTGGCCCCCTCTGGTGCCGACACTTCCCCCAGCGCCCGCTCGGTGCTCAACAGCTCGAACTCCTCGATCCCCTGCTCCCGCAGAACCTCGACCGCCTCGCCAACCCCGCCCCGTCGGAAGACGACCGTCCGCCCGGCATCCCACCAGGTGAAGTCGCCGATCACCCCTACCGGGTCTGGACCCGCGGGTTCTCGACCGGGCGCAGGCGCGGTTCGACGTCGTCGCGCAGGTGCTCGAAATCCGGCGGCAGCGAGAGCTTCTCGCCCAGGTGCTCGAGCGGCTCGTCGACGGTGAAGCCGGGGCCGAGGGTGGCAATCTCGAAGAGCACGCCGCTGGGCTCGCGGAAGTAGACCGAGCGGAAGTAGAAGCGGTCGATCTCCGGCGTCGGCTGCGCCCCACCCGCCAGCGCCTTCTCGCGCCAGTCGAGCAGCTCCTCCGGGCTCGAGGCCCAGGCGACGTGGTGCACGCTGCCGGCGCCCTGGATCCCGCGCTCGGCCGGCGGCTCGTCGTAGAGGTAGCGGCCGCCGCGCTTCTCGCCGCGCGCTTCCCAGGCACCGTCGACCTGCTCGAACTCGAGCGCCTCCAGCAGTCCGGCGCTCGCCTCCGGCGCCGTCGCGTAGGCCCGCACCGCGTGGAAGCCCTGCAGCGCCAGCTCGGAGGGAATCTCGGGATGGTCGGCGATCAGCGGCGCATCCGGCACCTCGACGACGAGCAGCTCGTGGTCGAGCCCCTCCGGATCGGAGAAGACCAAGCCCTTCCCCTCGCGCCGGGACTCGGTCCCGTTCGCGCGCAGCCGCTCCTCCCAGAAGTCGAGCGCCGCATCGGAAGTCACCCGCCAGACGACCCGGTGCACCATCCCCGCCCCCGCCCGCCCAGGAGCGGCACCGGGGTACTCGAAGAAGGTCAGGTCGGAGCCCGGATCCCCGTCCTCATCGGCAAAGAAGAGGTGATAGACGGTCGGGTTGTCCTGGTTGACGGTTTTCTTGACCAGCCGCAAACCCAGCACGCCGGCGTAGAAATCGACGTTGCTCTGGGCGTTCTCGGTGATCGCCGTGATGTGGTGAATCCCCTCTAGCTTCATTGCTCACGTATACCATCCGCCAATGAGCCGCGGACGTCGACGTACGGTTAGAGGGCTCGTCATCCTCGGTTCCGTCCTCGCCTTCCTCAGCGTCTTCGCGATTTGGACCGAGCGCCAGGCGCTCAACACCGACGACTGGGTCAGCACCAGCGGCCGCCTTCTGCACAACCAGAAGATCCGCTCCGCGCTCAGCGATTACCTGGTCGAACAGCTCTACGAAAACGTCGACGTCCGCAAGGAACTGGAAGACATCCTCCCGGGCGACGCTGCCGAACTCGCCGGGCCGGCGGCGGGCGGCCTGCGCCAGGTAGCCGGACAGGGAGCCGAAAAAGCGCTGGAAACGTCCACCGCGCAGCAACTTTGGGAAGAGGCGAACCGAACCACCCACGAACAGCTGCTGGCGGTGCTGGAAAACAAGAAAGAAGCGGTGGAAACCGACGAAGGGAACGTCCGCCTCAATCTCGGCAGCCTCCTCACCAACCTTGCCGACCAGGTCGGGATCGGCGAAGACCTGGCCGAAAAGCTGCCCCCGGACGCCGCCCAGATTCAGATCCTCAAGTCCGACCAGCTGAAGACGGCGCAGAACATCGCCGTCGCGGTCAAAGGGCTGGCGCTGCTGCTCTCGATCCTCACCTTCGCCGCCTTCGGCGCCGCGATCTACCTCTCGCGCGACGGCCGCTGGGTGACGGTGCTGCTCAGCGGCATCGGCTTGATCGCCGCCGGTTTCGCCGTCGTGGTCTTCCGCCATATCGCCGGCGGCATCGTCGTCGACAACCTCGTCAAGACCGAGAACGTGAAGCCCGCCGCCGAAGAGGCGTGGGCGATCGGCACCTCGCTGATGGTCAGCATCGCGATCACGGTGATCGTCGTCGGCGCACTTTTCGCCGCCGCCGGCTGGCTGGCCTCGCCCACCGCGGGCGCCCGCACCACCCGCCGCTACCTCGCCCCCACCCTGCGACTGCACATCGCCTACGTCTACACCGGCCTCGCGATCATCGTCTGCCTCTACTTCCTCAACGGCCCGACCCAGGGCCTCCGTGCCTTCCTGACGACGCTGATCGTCGCCGGCATGGCCGCCTTCGGCATCCACGAGCTGCGCAAGCAGAGCGAAGAGGAATTCCCCGACGCCGCCTACGGCGACGTCTTCGGCCGCACCCGCGACAAAGTCGTCACCGCGGTCAAAGACGCGAACATCCCGGAGCGGGTCAGCGACCAGGCGTCGAAGCTGCGGCTACCGGAGCGGCGCCCGGGCGGCGGCGAAGGAGAGGACGACGCCGGGCAAGCGGCCGAGGCGCCGACCACGACGCTGCCGGTCGACGCCGAGGACGTCCGCCTGCAGCGCCTGGAAAAGCTCGGCGAGCTGCGCCAGAAGGGCATCCTCACCGATGAGGAGTTCGCCGCCGAGAAGGCCAAGCTCCTCGGCGGCGGTTCGAACTCCTAGCTAGCGACTGGAACTACTTCCCGGCTTTGGGCTCCACGCCCAGCTGGATGCGGACCCGCGCGCCCGGGGCGAGGATTTTGCCCGGGTTCGGCGTCTGCTTCAGCACCTTGCCGACTTTCTTCGGCTTCGGCGCGTTGACCTTCTTCACGTGGCCGAGCTTGCAGCCGGCGCGACGCAGCATCGACTTCGCCACCTTCAGGGTGCGGTTCTTGATTTTCGGCACCACGCACGCGGTGTAGACGTAGTCGTCGTACTGCGTGTTCGGGTTGGTGCCGGCGAAGGTGGTCACCGCCACGTCGACCTTGCCGGGACGCAGCGCGATCGGCGTGGTCGCGGTGATTTCGGTGTCCGAGTCGACGGTGAAGGCGGCCGCCGGAGTGGTCCCGAATTTCACTTCACTGGTCTGGTTGAAGTTCTTGCCGGCGATGGTGACGACGGTGCCGCCGGTGACCGGCCCGAAGGGCGGCGAGACGAGGGTGACTTCCGGCTGCGGCTGGATTTCCGCGGCGAGCTCGATCTCTTTGCCGCCGACGGTCCCGCTCGGCGGTACGACGGAGCCTTCGAAGGGCGTCGGGAAGATCGAGGCGTAGCCGGCGCCGGAGGCTTCGGCGACGCCGATCTTGTCCGTTTCGCCGTTGGTCGGATCGATCCCGATCAGGTCGCCGGCCTGGATCTTCAGGTTGGTCTGGAAGGTCTGCAGCGAGAGGCCGGTCGGGCTCTCGGGATTGCTTTTCCCGGCCGCTTCATAGGCGCCTTTGCCGTTCGGGCGCAGGATCCGCAGGTAGAACGGGCCCCCCTCGGCGCCCTGGATCCGCCAGCGCACGACGGCACCGGTCACCGGCGAGGCCAGCGTCGCCCCCGCCTCGGGCAGGGCGGTGTTGAAGAGCGTCTGCACCCGTTCGAATTTGGTCGATTCGAATTTTTCCGGCAGCACGCTGCCGATGCTGATCACGGATGCCTGGGCGCTCCCTGCGAACACCATGCAGGCGGCGGCGACGGCCGCGATCACCATCGTCAACCGGCGCCCCGGCCCGCGTTCTGAAGTTCCATCCCCCTGCTGCATCGTTCTTTGCCTCCTTGGTCGATTGCGCTGCCTGCAGCGGTTTGCTGCATTTGCCTGGCTAAACGCTCACTAAAGGCAAAGTTGCGGTTGAGACGCTGAAGAAGCCCGCCGCCGGAATCGAACCGGCAACCTCCTCATTACAAATGAGGTGCTCTCCCAGGTTGAGCTAGGCGGGCGTGGTGGCGATGATGTCCGTAATGGACGTGACGTTCAGGTTCTTGGGGTCCGACGAGGGTACCGTGCTGACGGGCGCGATCGAGGCCGCTTATGGTCAAAGTTATGATGTGCGGTGGGTGTACGATCCGGAGGAGGTCGGGCGCCGGATCGCCGCCGGCACCTACGTCTCCTGCGTCGCCGAAACCCCTGCAGGCGAGCTGCTTTGCCACATGGGGATGAGCCTGGCGGCGGCGGGCGACGCGGTCGCCCACTCCGGCCAGGCGGTGACGCTGCCGGCGGCGCGCGGCCAGCACCTGTTCACGCGGACGAAGAAGTGGCTGATGGACCGGGCGCGCGAGCGCGGACTGGCCGGGATGTACAGCGAGGCGACCGCGGCCCACCCCTACAGCCAGAAGGCGAACATCGACCTCGGGGCGCACGAGACCGGCTTCCTGCTCGGCTGGATCCCGGCTACGGTCAGCAACGACGCCGCTGCGGGCAGGCGGGGGCGCCAATCGGCGGCGCTCTTCTACACGAAGCTGAACGACGGCCACGAGCGGCCGGTCTACGCGCCTGAGCGCCACCGCGAGATCGTCGCCCAGACGCTGGCGCTCTGCGAGCTGCGTGGGGAACTGGCCGAGCCGCCGCCCGAGTGCGAGTTGGAGAAACGCAGCGAGCTCCACGTCGAGCTCGACGCCGACCACAATCTGGCCCGGATCACCGTCCACACCCCAGGCGCCGACCTCGAGGAGGCGATCGGCGCCGAGCGCCACCACCTCTTCCACCACGCCAACCTCGACGCGATCTACATCGACCTGCCGCTGGAGCGGCCGGCGACGGCGCTGGTCGCCGACCACCTCGAGCGCCTCGGCGTCTCCTACTCGGGGATCTTCCCCAACCACCACTGCGACGGCGACGTCCTGCGGATGCAGTCGCTGCACCGGGTCCGAGTCAAGGCCGACGACGTAAGCGTCGCCTCGGATCACGGCCGCGAGCTACTGCAATACGTCTTGTCCGACTTGCCGCCGAGCGCTTAGAGCGGGACCTCGCGCGATGCCAGGTGGGTGCCGACCTTGCGCTTCACCCGCTGCAGGGCGTTGTCAACCGTCTTCGTGTCGCACTCGAGGCGCTCGGCGATCAGCTCGTAGGAGTGGCCGTCGAGGTAGAGCGAGAGCACCCGGCTCTCCAGGTCCGAAAGCACGCCGGAGACGCCTGAGAGACAGGAGACGAGGCTCTCCAGCTCTTCGGAGGCGATCACCTGGTTGACCGGGTCGTGGACGCTCGGGCCGGGCAGGATCTCGTCCAGCGTCGTTTCCGAGTCGCCGGCGGCGGCCGGCGTCTGGCTGAAGGAGACGTACTGGTTGAGCGGCGTGTGCTTGTTGCGGGTCGCGGTCTTGACCGCGGTGATGATCTGGCGGGTGATGCAGAGCTCGGCGAAGTTGCGGAAGCTCGACTCGCGGTCGGTGCGGTAGTCGCGGATCGCCTTGTAGAGGCCAAGCAGGCCCTCCTGGATCAGGTCGTCGGACTCTCCCCCGAGGAGGAAGTAGGACGAAGCCTTGAGGCGGACAAAGCCGCGGTACCGCTTGACGATCATGTCGTAGGCGTCGGTCCGGCCATCCTTGGCCAGGGCGACCAGGTAGTGATCATCAAGCTCAGCTTGAGGGTTAGAGACCGGGACAGGCGCGGTGCCCTGCGCAACCGGCAAAGGCAGTTCCTGCGTGGGCGTAGATAGAGCCACAGATCCTTCTCCTTGTTGAAGGGTCGTGGCGCCGCTTACCTCCCCTGGCAGGCGCCTCTACGGAGTGAGCCTCAAGTTGAGGTTCACCCTTATTTGCAAGGCGCACTCTTACCGGTTTGCGGAGTTCTGTCAACCCCCAATTTGCGGAATTGCAAATTGGGTTGCAGAAAGAGGGATAGGCAGACCTCAGCCGGAGCGCTGCCGCAGCGCCTCGAACAGCAAGGCGGTAGCGGCCGCGGAGACGTTGAGCGACTCGATTTTGCCGAGCTGCGGCAGCGCGATGAGGCCGTCGCAGCTCTCTGCGACTCGGGGACGAAGGCCTTTCCCCTCGCCGCCAAGGACGATCACGGTGGAACCGGTCAGGTCGGTCGACCAGGGAGCTTGCCTCGCCTCAGCATCAGCGCCCCAAATCCAGAAGCCCGCCTCCTTGGCTTCCGCCAGCCAGTCGGCGAGGTTACGGACGTGGGCGACTTCGATGTGCTCGACGGCCCCCGCCGACGCCTTGCAGGTCGCCGGCGTGATCGCAGCGGAGCGCCGCTCCGGAATGACGACGCCGGCGGCGCCGGCGAACTCGGCCGAGCGGCAGACGGCGCCCAGGTTGCGCGGATCCTGAACCTGATCGAGGGCGACGAGCAGCGCCCCCTCGCGCAGCATCCCCCGCGCATCCCCGTAGGGATAGGGATCGACCTCAGCAACCACCCCCTGATGATCCGGCGACCCACAAAGCCGCTCCAGCTCCTCCGCGGAAGTCTCCGGCGCTTTCCACATCCGATGTACCCGCCTTCTCCCCCGCTCCGCCTCGGCAACCGGCCGACTACCGTAGATGAACTGGTTCGCCATCAGGCCTTCAGGACCAAGCTAGGACCCTCAGCAGAATCCCGAACTTCCCAGCCCAGCTCCGCCAGCCGATCCCGCAGCTCATCCGCCCGAGCGAAGTCCTTGGCGGCTCGCGCCTCCTCGCGTTCCTGCATCAGCTTCTGAGCGTCGTGGTCCGCCTCAGCACCCTTGTCTGGCTGAGTAAGGGTGCCGAGGCCGACCAGGTCGAGCATCTCCGCGACGGCTCCAGCCGCCTCCCCCCCATCGACCTCGCCGCGATTCGCTTCCCCCACCAGCTCGAAAAGCTCAGCGAGCGCGCGAGGCGTGTTGAAGTCGTCCGCCAGCGCATCCTTGAACGCCTCGAGTCGAGGTCCCCCCACCGGCGCCCCCACCGCCTTGTCCCTAAAGAAGTTCCTAACTCGCTCGACCCTGGCGACCGCTTCCTCCATCTGCTCATCGCCAAAAGCAAGCGGCTGCCGATAGTGGCCTGAGATCAGATAGGCCACGACCGCCTCGCGCCCGTAGCGATCGAGCGCCTCCGAGAGCTGGAAGATGTTGCCCTCGGATTTCGACATCTTGGCATCGCTGGTCTCGATCATCCCGTTGTGCATCCAGATCCGGGCGAAGGGCCGCCCGGCGGACTCGGACTGGGCGATCTCGTTCTCGTGGTGGGGGAAGACGAGGTCGGAGCCGCCGCCGTGGATCGCGAAGGTGGCGCCGAGCTCCCGCTCGGCCATCACCGAGCACTCGATGTGCCAGGCGGGGCGGCCGGGGCCCCAGGGCGAGTCCCAGCTGGTGTCCTCGTCGGGCTTGTGGGCCTTCCAGAGGGCGAAGTCGAGGCGTTCCTCCTTCCGCGAGGCGCTGCCGGCGTCCTCTCCCTGGTCCATGTCCTCGGGCCGGCGGTTGGAGAGCTTGCCGTAGGGGCCGAAGCTGCGGACGCGGAAGTAGACGTCGCCGCCGGACTCGTAGGCGTGGCCGGAGGCGACCAGCTCCTCGATCAGGGAGACGATCCCGGCGACGGTCTCGCTGGCCAGCGGCTCGGAGTCGGGCCGGCCGACGCCGAGCCGGTCGGTGTCCTCGAAGTAGGCGTCCTTCATCTCCGCCGCGAACTCGGCCGAGGGCGTGCCGGCGGCGCGGGCGGCGACGTAGATCTTGTCGTTGATGTCGGTGACGTTGACGACCAGCTTCGGCCGGTAGCCCTCGCTGCGCAGGAAGCGGGCAAAGAGGCTGAAGACGACGAAGGGGCGGGCGTTGCCGATGTGGATGCGGCTGTAGACGGTCGGGCCGCAGGCATAGATCCCGACGTCGCGGTCGCCCTCGAGCGAGCGCAGCTCGCCCGTCAACGTGTCCCTGATCCTCACCTCGCGCATTGCGCAGGCGAGGTTAGATCAAAAAGTCCGGTAGCCGGCGGTTGATGCTTTGGACTCGCCGCGCAGCCAGGCGGGTGCCGTCTCCTCGGCGGCGGCTTCGGCCTCGCGCCGCGCTTTGCTGACGCTGGCCTTGATCTCGTCCTCGGTCGCCTCCCGCACCCGCTCCTCGCGTTTTTGCGCCTGCACGCGGATCCGGTCGGACTCCATCCGCAACTGGTCCTCGGCGCGCCGGCGGGCGGCGTCCTCGGCCTCGCGCTCGACTTTCTCGAGCAGTCGCTTGACGCTTTCCTCGGCTTCGCGGCGGACGTCCTCGGTGCCCTCCATCACACGTCGCTCGATCTCGGTCTCCAGCCGCACCGCCGCCTCGTGCGACTGGGTGGCCTCGCGCTCGGCGTCGGCGGCGCGCTGCTCGGCGGCGGCGATCCGTTCGTCGGCCGCGGCCTGGATCTGCTGCCGCGCCTCCTCCAGCCGCGCCCTGACATCTTCCTCGGCTGCCTTCTGCGCCTCGGCGATCGTCTGCTCCGCCGCGGCCTTCGCCGCGGCGACCGCGCTTTCCGCTTCGGCCGTCGCCTCCCGCGCCGCCTGCTCGGCGCTCTCGCGCGCCCGCGAAGTCTTGGCGACGATCTCCTCGCGCTCGCGCTGCGAGCGCTGCTGCAGCTCCTCGAACCCCCGCTCGGCCCGGTCCCGCGCCGCCTCGGCGGCTGCGATCCGGGACTCGGCCTCGCTCCGCGCCTGGCGCTCGGCGGCGATCTTCTCGCGGGCCTCGGCGGTGACCTTGCGGAGCGTCAGCATCGCCCGTTCCTTGACCTGGTCCTTGACCTCGTCGGCCCGTTTCTCGGCGGCGACGACGCGCTCCTCGCTGACCCGCACCCACTCGAGCGCCTGGTCGGCGACGCCACGCATCGCCCGCGTCGCTTCGCCGACCTGCTTCAGCTGCCGAGCTGGCTCACCCATCCCCCGGAACCTACTATCGGGGTCGGAAGCTTCCAGGCGACGAGCCCGCATTTTGCGAGCGCCCGGGTAGCGCCCTAAGCGGACTGCTGCTTCTCGCGGGCGTGGAGGTCCTTCTTCAGGACCTTCCCCGTGGCGTTGCGCGGCAGCTCGTCGAGGAACTCGATCTCGCGCGGGGTCTTGTAGCCGGCGAGGTTCGCCTTCACGTGCGCGGTCAGCTCGCTTTCGGAGATCTCGACCCCGTTCCGGGTGACGACGAACGCCTTCAATCGCTGGCCGAACTCGGCGTCCTCGACCCCGATCACCGCCACCTCCTCGACCGCCTGGTGGTCGGCGAGCAGGTCCTCGACCTCGCGCGGGAAGACGTTCTCGCCGCCGGAGACGATCATCTCGTCGTCGCGGCCGTCGATGAAGAGGCGCCCGTTCTCGTCGATGTGACCGACGTCGCCGCTGGAGTAGAGGCCGTCGATCACCTCCTTGCCGCCGCCGCCGGTGTAGCCCTCGAAGGCCATCTCGTTGCCGACGAAGATGCGGCCGACCTCGCCTTGGGGCACCTCCTCGCCCGCCTCGTCATAGAGGCGGATCTTGGTCCCGCGCGGCGGCTTGCCGGCGGTGCCGGGGGCGGCGCGCAGGTCCTCGGGCGTGGCGACCGTCGCGTAGGCGACCTCGGTCGAGCCGTAGAGGTTGTAGACGTTGTCGCCGAAGTGGTCCATCCAGGCGATCGCCAGCTCACCCGGCAGCGCCGAGCCCGAGAGCGAGGTGATCTTCAGGCTCGGCAGGCTGTAGCGCTGCAGCGTCTCCTCGGGCAGGGTGAGGATGCGCTGGATCATCACCGGCACCGCCGCCAGCACGTCGGCGCGGCTCTGCTCGATCGCCTTCAGCGTCTCCTCGGGGTCGAACTTGCGCCGCAGCACCATCGTCGAGGCGGTCGGCAGGCTCATCACGAAGTGGAAGAAGCCCCAGGAGTGGAAGAGCGGCGCCGCGATCATCATCGTCATCCGGCTGCGGAAGGGGATCTTGTCGATCAGCGCGGCGATCGGCATCAGCCCTTCGGGGCTGGAGCGCTGGGCGCCCTTGGGAGTGCCGGTGGTGCCGGAGGTGAGGATGACGAATTTCGGCTTCTCCGGCGGCGGCTTGTGGTCGGACTCGTCGCCGCCCTCGATCAGGCTCTCCAGCGTCGGCTCGGAGACCTCACCGTCGCACCAGCCGACGATCCGCCGCACCGAGGGGTCGACCTCGGCGAGCAGCTGCGTGAACTCCTCGTCGTAGACGAGCGCCTTCGGCCCCTCGCGCTTGGTCACCTCGGCCAGCTGCGGGCCGGCGAACATCGTGTTCAGGTAGAGGGCGCTGGCGCCGAGCTTGGCGGCGGCGAGCGTCGTCTCGATGAAGCCGCGGTGGTTGCGGCACATCACCCCGACGCCGTCGCCGGGGCCGATCCCCATCTGCGCCAGCGAGTGGGCGAGCGCGTTGGAGCGCAGGTGCAGCCGCTGCCAGCTGAGGGCGCCGCGTTCGTCGACGATCGCCAGCTCGTGGGGATGGTGGATCGCCGCGGTGGTGACCCCGGTCGCCGGCGAGGCTCCCCAGCGCAGGAAGGTGCTGCCGATCTTCAGCGCCTTGTCGGGGCGCATCGGCTCGAGGATGCCGGCCTCGTGCAGCACCTTCCCCTGGAAGATCGAGTCGGAGATGGAGCCGCGCACGGCCGCCGGAGCGAAACGCGAGTTCGACATCGCCGGAAGACTATTCGGATTCGACGCTTGCCACCGCGATGCAGGCGATGCCCTCGCCGCGGCCGACGAAGCCCATGCCCTCGTTGCTGGTCGCCTTGACGCTGACCCGGGCCGAGGTGGCGTCGGCGAGGATGCGCTCCATCTCCGCCTTGTAGGGGCCGAGCCGGGGCTGCTCGCAGACCAGGGTGGCGTCGATGTTGACGATCGGGCCGGCGATCGTGCCGACCACGGTGCGCAGGAGGTCGATCGAGTCGGCGTCCTTGAAGGCGGGGTCGTCGTCGGGGAACATCTCGCCGATGTCGCCACCGCCGTTGGCGCCGAGCAGGGCGTCGATCACCGCGTGGGTGAGGACGTCGGCGTCGGAGTGGCCCTCGAGGCCCCGGTCGTGCTCGATCCGCACGCCGCCGAGGATCAGCGGCCGCCCGGTGGCGAAGCGGTGGCTGTCGTAGCCGAGGCCGACCACGGTCAGCGGACCCGGCTGCCCAGGGGAGCGAGGCTCCGTTGGCGCTGCTCGAACACGCATAGCTCACCTATCCCCAGCTCGTCCATGAACTGCAGCGCGCGCTCGTATTCGAAGCCGATCTGCTCGGGCAGGTGGGCGTCGGAGGAGAGGGCGAAGGAGGCGCCCGCCTCGACGCACATCTCGGCGAACTGGCGCGAGGGGTAGAGCTCGCCGACGGGCTTGCGCAGGCCGGCGGTCGAGATCTCGACTGCGATCCCGCTCTCGGCGATCGCTTCCACCGCAGGCTCGTAGAAGGCGCGCAGGTCGCGGTCGGGGAGCGGCGTCGCCCGGCCCCAGACCTTGACCAGGTCCGGGTGGGCGAGGATGTCGAAGAGGCCGGAGCGGGCGGCGTCGGCGAGCATCGCGAAGTAGCGGCGCCAGATCTCGTCCGGGTCGCCGTCGCCCTCCCAGACGTCGAAGCCTTTGTGGTCGATGGCGGCATCGCCGTCGCCGATGAAGTGGACCGAGCCGACGACGTAGTCGAAGTCGCGGGCGCCCAGCAGCGCCTCGATCCGCTCCTCGGCGCCGGGGATGTAGTCGCACTCGACCCCCAGCCGCAGCGGCGTACCGCGGACGAACTCGCAGTAGGCGTCGAGGTCGTCGACGGCGTTTTCGACCCAGAGCGGGTGCTGCCAGAGGTCAAGCGCCGCCCGGAAGCGGTAGACGTGCTCCGAGACCCCGAGCTCCTCGATTCCGGCCGCCGCGGCGGCGTCGAGATAGCGCTCTACGCTCTCGGTCGTGAAGTAGCGCTCGAACGTGGTCCCCTCCTCGTCCGGGCGCAGGTGCAGGTGGTAGTCGGTGAGCATGGAGCGAGCATAAACTTCGCGCCGAATGAGCCGTCAGCTCGCGCTCCTCCTGCTCGGCTTCGCGGCCGCCACCGTCATCGCCCTCCTGGTCGGGGCGAAAAACCTCGGCACCGCCTTCGGCGTCGCGCAGGTCTGCTTCGCGGCGCTACTGGTCTACGTGCTGATGCGGGACTAGGCGCCGCTCAGGCGCGCTCGGCCAGCAGCAGCTCGGCGATCCGCAGGTCGAGCGGCGTCGTCACCTTCAGGTTCTGCTCGGCGACGGGATGGATCAGCACCGTGCCGCCCGCCGCCTCGACAAGCATCGCCTCATCCGTCGCCTCCTCCGGCCGCTCGGCGCCCGCCAGCGCCTCCCGCAGCGCCTGCGTCCGGAACACCTGAGGCGTCTGCGCCCGCCACAGGCGCGCCCGATCCTCCGTGGTCAGGATCTTCAGTGCGGGATTCGACACCGCTGAGGTGCTCAACTCCGCACTGGATTTCTCATCCGCCCGCTTGATCGTGTCGGTGACGGGAGCGGCGGCGATCACGCCGGCGGCGTCCTCGTTGGCGTCGAGGTCGGCGACGAGGGCTTCGACCAGCTCCGGCGTCAGCAGCGGCCGGGCGGCGTCGTGGATCGCGACGTAGGCGGTGCCGACCGCCTCGAGGGCCTTGGCAACCGACTGCCCCCGCGTCGCCCCGCCGGCGACGACGCCGAGGTCGTGACCGGCGAGGTCGCCGATGTGGCCCGGCGGCGCCGCGACGACGATCGAGTGCACGCTCTCGCAGGCGCGGAAGGCCGCGATCGACCACTCGATCATCGGCCGCCCGGCGACGGGCACGAATGCCTTCGGGCCGCCGGCTCCGAGACGCTCCCCGGAGCCGGCGGCCGCGATGACAGCGGTTACTGCCGGACTACTAAGCGGTCGCAGTGGCGGCGAACCGCTCCTCGAGGAGGCTGTCGAGGTATTCCTCGGCGCCCTCCTCGTCCTTGTCGAGCGCGTACATGAACTCCGAGGCGAGGATCTTCTTCGCCCGGGTGTACATCTGCTTCTCGCCCGTGGACAGGCCCTTTTCCATCTCGCGGATGGCGAGGTTGCGGACGACCTCGGCCAGCTCGAAGACGTCGCCGGTCTTGATCTTCTCGCGGTTGTACTTGAAACGCCGATTCCAGTTCTTCGGCATCTCCGACACGTCGTCGGTGAGGACTCCTGTCACCTTCTTGATTTCGTCCTCGTCGATGATGCGTCGCAGGCCAGCCTTGCCGGCGTTTTCACAGGGCACCATCACCGTTAGCTCGTTGTGGAGGATCTTGATCGTGAGGTACTCACGTTCCTCACCCATCAGCTCGCGGGTCTCTTTGGTCATCACCAAGCCCGCGCCGTGATGCGGGTAAACGACCTTGTCGCCAATCTCGAAGTCGCAGACGTATTCCACGTCCTCCTCGAAGACTGCCTCCACGGTGGCCTCGTCTAGCTCGGAAATCGTGACTCCTTTCGTTTTTGACGGCAGGGGTTTGCCGTCAGCTCTGCAAGTACCGGTCGACCAGATCGACCTCCTGGAGCCGCCGCAGGCCCTCGCGGATGTCCTTGGAGCGCTGGGCTCCGACTCCGTCGACGGCGGCGAGCTCTTCGTCGGAGGCCGCCAGGACCTCCTCCAGCCCGCCCAGCTCGTGGGTGATCTTCTGGACGACAAGCTTGGGAATGCGCGGGACCCGGCCCAGCACGCGGTAACCGCGCGGGCCGACCGCGAAATCCAGGGTGTTGACCTTGCGGTCGTAGCCGAGCAGCTCGGCTAGGCGACCGAAGTCGAGCACGTCCTGGTGCGGCATCCGGCCGAGCGCCTGCAGGACCGCGGTCAGGTTCTGCTCGGAGTCCTCGACCGAGTAGTCCCGAATCAGCGCGGTCTTGTCAGCGGCGACGCCGACCATCGTCTCCTCCAGCTGCATCTCGATCAGCCGGCCCTCGGTGCCGAGCTCGACGATGTAACGCTCGACCTCGACCGCCATCCGCGTCACCAGCTCGGAGCGCTGCAGGACCGAGAGGGCGTCGTGGAGGACGACGCCGCCGTCGAACTCGAGCTGCGTCAACCGCGCCGAAACCTGGTCGAGGCGCTGGCGGTACTTCTCGAGCGTGGCCAGCCCCTGGTTGGCTTTCGCGAGTACTGCCGGGATGTCCTGGAGGATGTACTTCGTGCCCTCGACGTAGAGGGAGACGACATCGCGGCGCTGCGAGATCGCGATGACGAGCGCCGTCGTCTGTTTGGAGACGCGCTCGGCGGTGCGGTGGCGGGTGCCCGTCTCGGAGCTGAGGATCGTCGGATCGGGCATCAGCTGGACGTTGGCCCAGGCGATCTTCGTCGCCTCGCCGTTGAGCACGATCGCCCCGTCCATCTTCGCCACCTGGTAGAGCATCGCCGGCGTGTAGTCGACGTCGAGCTTGATCCCGCCCGAGAGCAGGTGGGAGATGTCGTCGAGGTCGCCGACGACCAAGAGGCCGCCGGTCCGCGAGTGGACGATGTTGTCGATCCCCTCGCGCAGGGCGCCGCCGGGGGCGACCACGTCGAGTGCTCTGAGGAGCCGGGGATCTTGGCGTTCTGAAAGCTCTTGAAGCTCATCCCCAGGCAAAGAAGGCATCGCGTAAGAGGATGGCAGAAACGGCTCTGGAATGCGGTCTGCTGCATTCCGAGTGGACAGGTCGGAATGGACTTTGTCAAGTTGCCGCCGCTGTCACCCCTAGAGGTGGAAGCGGCGGTGGTGCATTCGGTGCTGGTCCTCCGGAGCCGGCTGGCCGGGATCGCGCACGTAGAGCCAGGTGAGGGCGGTACCGATGGCGGTTAGAGCTACGGCCACCCAGGTGGAGCCGGCTACGGAGGCGGCGAAGGAGTGGCCGTCGCCGAGGAGGGCGTGGAAGACGGCGCCGGTGGCGGCGAGGGCGACGGCGCCGGCGAGGACGCGGTCCATGGCGAGGACGCCGGAGGCGATGCCGGCTTTGTCGGGGGGCATGGCCGCCATTGCCGCGGTCGACATCGGGGCGTAGACGAGGCCGAGGGCGATCCCGAAGAGGAGGTAGCCGACCAGCAGGAGCAGGTAGGAGCTGTCGCTTTGGAGGCGGGTGAGGACGAGGAGTCCGGCCAGGCCGCAGGCCATGCCGGTGGTCATCAGCCGGCGGGCGCCGAAACGGGCGATCAGGCGGCCGGAGAAGGGCGAGACGAAGATCATCGGCACGGTCACCGGCAGGATCATCAAGCCGCTGAGGATCGGCGAATGGCCACGGACGTCCTGCAGGTACTGGGGCTGGAAGAACATCACCGCCCAGTAGGAGCCGACGAGGGCGAAGGCGGCGGCGCTGGCGCCGAAGTAGGGGCCGTTGCGGAAAAGGTCGAATTCGACGATCGGGGCGCCTACCCGGTGCTCGATGCCCCAGAAGGCGATCAGAGCGAGCAGGCCGACGATGGCGAGAACGACGGTCGCCGCGGCGCTCCAGGCGTCAGCTTGAACCAGTGCCAGGACGATGGCGGTCAGGCCGACGCTAAGCGCCGCCAGGCCGGACCAGTCGATCCGACTCCCGGCCCCGGGGTCGGTTGACTCCGGCGCGGCCAATAGCGTGATCGCGATCCCCAGCACCGAGACCGGCAGGTTCATCCAGAAGATCACCCGCCAGTCGATTTCGATCAGCAGGCCGCCGGCCAGCGGCCCGATCGCAAGCGCGACCGCCGAAACCGCCGCCCAGATCCCCAGGGCCCGCGGCTGCTCGGCGGCCGGGAAGACATTGCAGACCAGGGCCAGCGAGAGCGAGAGCATCGGCGCCGCCCCGATCCCCTGCAGGACGCGGCCGAGGATCAGCGCCTCCTGGCTACCGGCGGCGCCGGAGACGACCGAGCCGAACGCGAAGAAGACCATCCCGGCGAGGAAGACCCGCTTGCGCCCGAACATGTCCCCCAGCCGCCCCGCCGTCACCACCAGCACCGCGATCGTCAGCAGGTAGCCGTTCATCACCCACTGCAGCCCCTCCGCGCTCGCATCCACGTCATGCCGAATCGCCGGCAGCGCCAACGCCACCACCGTCGAATCCAGCATCAGCAGAAAGAGACCCGCGCAGGCGCCAGCAAGCGTCCACCACTTCCTGTTCGCATCGGTGAGCCTCATCGCGGGCGCGACGCTATCGGCGCCCGCGGCGGCTCAGTGGGACGCGACGAGGTCGCGCTGGGGGTCGATGCCCCAGCGGGTGCCTACTGCCGCGAGGTCGTCGGTGAGGGGCCAGCGGTCGGGGCGCTCTTCGCCCTCGTGTTCGGGGCTGGCGCCCTTCAGCACCATGCAGTTGGCGTTGTCGCCGATCGCACGGATCTCGGCTACCTCGTCGTCGCCAAGGCGGAGCTCGGCGGGGAGGGCGGCTAGCTCGGCCCGCTTGTCCTCGATCGCGCGCGCCCCCGGGCCGATCTCCTGAATCAGGGTCGGCGCGACGGACTCAACCGCGGGGTGGGCGAGGTTCCATTGGCAGGCGAGGTGCATCGAGGTGAGGTCGTGGCGCTCGGCGATCGGGCGCAGGCGGTCGAGCTTCTCCAGGCCCTGCTCGATCCAGCCGTCGGGGCGGAACTTGCGATGGTCGTGCTCGGCCATCTCCATCCCCGCCCGCACGTCGCCCCAGAAGAGACCGCCGTAATCGACGACGCGGGTCAGCACCTTGACGTCCTGCTTCGCCGCCGCCTCGAGGCAGAGCTCGCCGGGCCAGGGCTCGAGCGGGTTGAGGATGATCATCGCCCAGTCGATCGCCTCGCCGAAGCGCTCCAGGCAGGAGATGAGGTCGAGGGTGAAGCCGTTGGCCGGCCCGGGAGCGACGCCGATCCGGGACGCCAGGCCCTCCTCGCGCAGCGCCGCCATCGCTTCCCAGACGACCTCGCTCGTGTAGCCGATCCGGTCGGGGTTATGGAGCAGCAGCAGGTCGAAGCAGTCGGCGCCGATCCGCTCCAGGCTCTTCTCGGTGGCCATCCGCAGGTAGCCCGCGTACTGGTCGGGGGCACGCAGGCGCGGGTCGGTGAAGCGCGGGAAGCCTTTCGGCCCTTCCCGCTCGCCCTCGTAGAAGTCGTGGCCGACGGCGCCGATCAGGCAGTACTCCTCGCGCGGGACGCCCGCGAGCGCCCGCCCCAGCACCCGGTCCGCCTCGCCCTGGCCGTAGGCGTCGGCGCTCAGCAGCGTGTCGATGCCGCCGCCTGGACGCAGCAGCGCTTCCAGCCGCTCCTCGGCGATCGCCTCCCCGAAGCGGAGGAAACGCCCTCCGCTCCAGGTGCCGATCGCGGCCCGGCCCGGCTCCTTCACAGCCACTACCTCAGGTCAGGCGGCTAGGACTCGGCACCGGCGTCGTCGGAGCTGTCGCCCTCGGGCTCGCCCTCGCCGTCGTCCTTCTTCGCCCCGACGCCGACCTTCTCGCGCTCCGGCTCGGCTTTGCGCTTCGGCTTCTTCGGGGCGATGATCTCGAGGTCGAGCGGTTTGTCTTCCTCGTCGCCGGCGGCGTTGCGGGAGACCATCACCGTCGAGCCCGGGGTCATTTCGCCCTGGCGCAGGACTTCGTCGGCCAGCGGGTCCTCGATGTAGCGCTGGATCGCCCGGCGCAGCGGGCGGGCGCCCATCGACGGGTCCCAGCCTTTGTCGACCAGCAGGTCCTTGGCCTCGTCGGTCAGCTCCAGCTGCAGTTCGTGCTCGGCGACCTGGACGCGGACCCGGTTGATCATCAGGTCGATGATCTCTTTGACCTCCTCCTTGGCCAGCTTGTGGAAGACGATCACCTCGTCGATCCGGTTGAGGAACTCCGGCCGGAAGACTTTTTTCAGGTCGCTCATGATCCGGTTCTTCATGTCGCCGTAGGACATGCCGGTCTCATCGGCGACGGTGAACCCGATCGAGGTGTTCTTGGCGATCTCGCCGGCGCCGATGTTCGAGGTCATGATCACGATCGCGTTGCGGAAGTCCACGGTGCGACCCTGGGCGTCGGTGAGGCGCCCGTCCTCGAGGATCTGCAGGAG
>Ga0070685_10000037_pt1 | contig 80557 bp, 77 predicted proteins | sample KBSS13LmetaG_FD_65651 | JGI IMG/M metagenome (GOLD analysis project Ga0070685, IMG submission 65651) | Switchgrass rhizosphere microbial communities from Kellogg Biological Station, Michigan, USA - KBS S1-3L metaG | ecosystem: Host-associated > Plants > Roots > Rhizosphere ...
CCGCCGAACACCGTCTTCGTCCTCGCCACCACCGAGTCCCACAAGGTGATGGCGACGATCGCCGACCGCTGCCAGCGCTTCGACTTCCAGCGCCCCTCGCTGGAGCAGATCTCCGAGGTCTTGAACCGGGTCGCCGCAGCCGAGTCGATCGAGGTCGACGAGGGCGCCGTGGCGATGATCGCCCGCTCCGCCCAGGGCAGCTTCCGCGACGCCCTCGGCACCCTCGACCAACTCGTCGCCTTCGGCGGTAACCAGGTCGAGCTCAAGGACGTGCTCGAGATGCTCGGAGCCGCCGACGCCGAGCTCCTCTTCGACGCGGTCGACGCGGTGGTTGCCGAAGACCCCAAAGGCGTCCTCCTCGGGGTCGAGAAGATGGCCCGCTCCGGCCGCGATCCCTCGCAGTTCGCCCGCGACCTCCTCGCCCACCTCCGCCACCTCCTGATCACCCAGACCACCGGCGAGGTGCCGACCACCTTCGTAGTCACTGCCACCGACACGGCTCGCATGCAGGCCCAGGCGGCGGCGATCAAGCCGGCCAACCTGATCCGCACGATCGACGAGCTGGCGGGCGCGCTGACTGCTGTACGAGAGGGCGACGACGCACGGCTGGCTGTGGAGATAGCTCTGCTGAAGGCTGCGCGGCCGGACCTCGATCCGGACACCGAGAGCCTGTTGAGGCGGATCGAGCGTCTGGAGGGCGGGGGCGCTCGGCCCGCGGGTCCTGCCCCGGCAGCCGCTCCCCCGCAGGCCGATCCACCCCCGGCCGAAGAGGAAGAGGCGGAGGCCGCACCATCGCCCGAGCCTGAAACGTCAGCTCCTCCGGCTGGTGACGGGGAGATGTCGTTCAGCGAGATTCAGCAGGCTTGGCCCGCTGTGCTGCAGAAGCTGGCGGAGACCGCACCTGCGCTTGCGGCAACTTTCGAGGGCGCTCGGCCCGTCAGCTTCGATGGCGCCGGGCTGCAGATCGGGTTCCCGGCCGAGATGACCTTCAACAAGAAGAAGGCCGACAGCCCCGAGCGGCGGGACACTTTGGCGGCGGCCTTTGCTGCTGTTACCGGGGTCGGATTGCGGCCCACTTACGTGCTGCTGTCGGGGGACGAGGAGCCGCCGCCGGACACGCCGGCGCCGGGTAGTGACGAGGTTGACGAGCAAGAGCTGCTGGAGCGGCTGAAGAGCGAGTTCGACGCGGAGGAGGTCGGTTAAGTGGCGCGAGGAGGCGGACCGGGAGGCTTCGACATCCAGGGCCTGATGAAACAGGCCCAGCAGATGCAGGCCGACATGCTGGAGGCGCAGGAGAAACTGAAAGACGAGGTCGTCGAGGCGAGCGCCGGCGGCGGCATGGTCAAAGTCAAGATGGGCGGCGACCTGACCCTGCGCGAGATCGTCATCGATCCCGAGGCGATCGATCCCGAGGAGGCGGAGCTGCTCCAGGAGATGGTGCAGGCAGCCGTCAACGAGGGCCTGCGCGCCGCTCAGGAGCTGGCCAGCTCGAAAATGGGCGGGATCGCCGGCGACGACCTCGGCGGTCTCGGCGGGATGCTGGGCGGTTGAGCGAGGGCCCGGCACCGCTGGCGCGGCTGGTCGCCGAGCTCTCGCGCCTGCCGGGCATCGGCCGGCGCACGGCTGAGCGCCTCGCCTTCCACCTGCTGCGGGCGCCCGACGAAGAGGCCTTCGCCCTCGGCGACGCGATCCGCGAAGTGAAGGAGAAGGTCGGCCTCTGCGAGGAATGCTTCAACCTCGCCGAGGGACCGCTCTGCCGCATCTGCGCCGACCAGAACCGCGACCGGGCGACGATCTGCGTGGTCGAGGAGCCCGCCGACGTGATCCCGATCGAGCGCACCCACGAATACCGCGGCCTCTACCACGTGCTCGGCGGCGCCCTCTCGCCGATCGACGGCGTCGATGCCGAAGATCTGAAGATCGGCGAGCTGCGGCGGCGGGTCGAGCGCGGCGGCATCGGCGAGGTGGTGCTGGCGACCAATCCCACCACCACCGGCGAGGCGACCGCCCTCCACATCGCCGACCTGCTGCGCGGGCAGGTCACCGTCACCCGCCTCGCCAGCGGCCTCCCCGTCGGCGCCGACCTCGAGCACGCCGACGAGGTCACGCTCGGCAAGGCCCTGGCCGGCCGAAGAAGCCTGGAATAAGCGGAACCAGACATCCGTCCTGGACACACGTCAGTTCGCAATTAGCGGCTTTTTGAAGATCCGGCGTCCGCCGCTTTCGCCAAGGTCATCTCGTGGCAGACCAGTCGAAAGCCGCGCCGGAGGCGAACGGAGGCTCCTCTGCGGCACGGATCGCCCTCAAGGTCTCGGCGATGCACGCCGATCTCCTAAGCAGCTTGCACGAGGAGATTGGAACCAATGGAGGAAGCTTCGCCGACGCTGCGCAGCGACTCGCCGGCGAGTTCGGGTCGGTGACGGCTGCGGCACTTGAAGCCGCCGGGCCGGCGACGACCTCGACCCCGGTTCCGGGCAATGGCAGCGGCCCGGTCCCCGCGACCGAGGAGCAGAACGAACTGCCGAGCCTCTACCGCCCAGGTCACATGCGTCGGCGGTTGGAGCAGCTGCTGGAGACGAATCGGCGGTACGGGCATCCATTCGGGTTGGCTGTTTTCGATGCCTCGGGACCCGGCACTCGCCCCGGCGACGTCGCCGGCGGGCAGGAGACGGTGCTCTCGATCGTCGGCGCGGCGCTGCGGGACAGCATCCGCATCGTCGACGAAGCCTTCCGCCTCGAGGAGGACGCGATCTGCGTCCTCGCCCCCAACATCGGCACCGTCGAAGGCGTGCAGATGTGCGAGCGGCTGCTGGCGCAGCTGGAGGATTTGGAGCGGGCCGGGGGGCTGCGGATCTCCGTCTCGGCCGGCGTCGCCGCCTGTCCGGAGCACGGCACCAGTGCCGACGAGCTCCTGCACAAGGCCGACGCGGCGATGTGGCGCGCGCGTGCCGTCGGCCAGCCGGTGGGCGTCGGCGCCTTGCAAGATCGCTGACAGATCCCCGTAAATCTGTCCAAAAGCTTCACCCCCAGTGGGAGAATCGGCGATGCAGTCGAAGTAGACGCGCAGTCCACCCGCATCGCCACCCTTAACCAATGCCTGGAATCCGCACCAACGCCGCCGCCGAAGTCCTCGGCGTGAGCCCCAACACCCTGCGCAGCTGGGAGCGCCGCTACGGCTATCCGACGCCGAAGCGCACGGCCGGCAACCACCGTAACTACGAGCTGGTCGAGCTGCAGGCGCTGCGCGACGCCCTCACCGAGACCGGCAACATCTCCTCGGCGATCGAGCTGGCGCGCCAGCGCCAGGCGGCGCCCGCCAGCGACGACAGCCTGCTCAGCGCCTTCGAGAGCTTCGACGAGTCCGCCGCCGACCGCGCCGTCGAGGAGAGCCTCGCCCTGCGCTCACTGGAGCGCACGGTCGAGGAGCTGCTGCTGCCGGCGATCGACAAGCTTGCCGCCGATACCGAGCGCGAGGCCGAGCTCGAGTTCGCCGCCCGCTGGGCGACCGGTTGGCTGCACGGCGCCCGCCGCCTCGCCTCCGTGGCCGCGCGACCGGCCGGGATCCTGCTGCTCGACTCCAGCCACGGCCAGGACGCCGAGGAGGTCTACACCCAGGCCCTCGACCTCGCCCTGCGCCGCGCCGGCTTCCGCGTCCTCGTCCTCTCCAACGAGCTCGGCGACGAGCGGCTCGGCCGTGCCCTCGACGCCCTCGACCCGACCGCGATCGTCCTCTGCGGCCCCGGCGCCGACACCCAGGGCGCCGTCCGCCTGGTCCGCAAGATCCGCGAGCTCGGCTTCGTCGCCCCGCTCTACGGCTACCGCGCCGACGGCCTGATCGGCGCCGCTGTGCCCGCCGCCGGCGAGCGCCCCAGCGAAGTCACCGGCATGCTCAACGCCGACCTCCGGCGCCGAGCGACCCACCAAGCCTTCGCCTAGCTCCTAATCGAGCAGGATCAGCAGCGCGGTCAGCAGTCCGAGGCCGATGCCGGCGACCGACAGCGTCCGCAGCGGCCACGTCGGCGCCTCGTGGAAGCGGCCCTCGCGCAGCGCCTTCTCCATCGCCTCGCGGTTGGCGGTCCCGTAAGCGATCGCAAAGATCCCCCAGAGGGCAAAGCCGACGCCGGTGAGCGCGTAAGGCCAGCGGGCGCCGCTGCCGCTCAGCTCCGGGACCACCCGCCCGACTCCGATCGCCACCGCCAGCGCCGCCAACCCGGTCCGCCACCAGGCCAGCTGCGTCCGCTCGCCGGCCAGGTAGGTGCGCCGACTCGCGTCAACCAGCTGGGCCGGGTTGGGGTCAGGCTTCGCCGGCTGCTCCTGCGCGGTCATATCCGGAACCTACCTCGCTGATGCCCCAGCGTTGGTGGAGGCGGCGGAGGGGGCGCGGCGCCCACCAGTTCCACTTGCCGAGCAGCTCCATCAGGGCGGGGACGAGGAGGGCGCGGATGATGCTGGCGTCGATCAGGACGGCGAGGGCGACGCCGACGCCGTTCTCCTTGATGAAGATGATCTGCGAGGTGGCGAAGGCCGCCATCGCCACGGCGAAGAGGAGGGCGGCGGCGGTGACGATGCGGCCGGTCCGCTCCAGTCCCATCGCCACCGACTCGGAGTCCGAGGCGCCGTTGTCGCGCGCCTCCTTGATCCGCGAGAGCAGGAAGACCGCGTAGTCGGTCGAGAGGCCGAAAGCGATCGCGAACATCAGGATCGGCATCGTCTGCTCGATCGCCCCCGGGCTCGTGTAGTCGAGGAAACCTTCGAGGCGGCCGTCCTGGAAGATCAGCACCAGCAGGCCGAAGACGGCGCTGAGGTTGAGGAAGTTCATGATCAGCGACTTGATCGGCAGCACCACCGAGCCGGTCATCAGGAAGAGGATCACCAGCGTCGCCGCGATCACGATCGCCAGCGCGTAGGGGAGGTGGTCGGAGAGGCTCGCCTGGAAGTCGACGAAGTCGGCGCTGGCGCCGCCGACGAGGACGGTGGATCCGCCCGGCTGCGGCAGGTCGCGGATCGCCGCCACCGTTTCCTTGCTTGCCTCCGAGGCGAAGGGGTTGGCGGAGATCGCCTGCACCGCGGTCACCTCGCGGCCGAGCCGCTGCGGCGGCAGCACTTCGGCGATGCCCCCGACCTGCTCGACCTCGGCGGCGACCGCGGCCGCGGCCTTCGGGCCGCCGCCTTCAACGTCGATCCAGATCGGCGTCTCGTGGTAGGGCGGGAACTGCTCGCTGACGGTGTCGTAGGCCTGGCGCGCGCTCGCCGACTCCGGCAGCACCGTCGGGTCGACGACGTTGAACTTGATCGCGAGGAAGGGCAGGCCGAGGACGATCAGCAGCAAAGCCGAAGCGGTCGCGACCGGGATCGGCCGCCGCATCACGAAGCGCGAGAGCCGGTACCAGAAGCCCTCCTGCGCCGGCCGCGCATCGGCCTCGGCTCGCCGCTGCAGGAACTTCGGCGCCCCGGCGTTGACCCGGTTGCCGAGCAGCGTCAGCACCGCCGGCAGCACGGTCAGCGAGATCAGCGCCGCGAACAGGGCGACCAGGGAACCGCCGAGGCCCATCGAGTAGAGGAAGCGCTGTGGGAAGACGAGCAGCGAGGCGAGCGCCGCCGCCACCGTCAGCGAGGAGAAGAAGACGGTCCGCCCGGCGGTGGCGAGCACCCGGCGCATCGCTTCGAGCCCGGGGCCGCTCTTGGCGATCTCCTCGCGGTAGCGGGAGACGATGAAGAGGCTGTAGTCGATCGCCAGCCCGAGCCCGAGCGCCGTCGTCAGGTTGAGGGCGAAGATCGAGATCGAGCCGAATTCGCTCGCCAGGCGGAGGATGAGGAAGGTGCCGACGATCGCCAGGCCGCCGATCATCAGCGGCAGCACCGAGGCCACGAGGCTGCGGAAGAAGAGCAGCGAGAGCAGGAAGAGCAGCGGGAAGGCGAGCAGCTCGGCCTTCTGCAGGTCTTTCTCGACCTGCTTGTTGACCTGCTCCTGGGCGACCGCCGGGCCACCGGCGACGACGCCGGGGTGGGTCGAGAGCTGGTCGGCGATGTCGGCGCCGGTTTCCTGGGCCTGCTTGTCCCCGGTCGTCTTCAGCGCCACCGCGAAGTAGGTCGAATCGCCGTCGCGGGCGACGAAGGCGGGAGAGCGGGTGTCGTAGTAGCCGGTCACCGAGGCGACGTCGGCGCGCTCGCGCACTTCGTCCTCCAGCGCCTCGACCCGGCGCCGGGTCGCCGGGGCCGCCACCGGCGCGTCTTCGACCACGGCGATCACCGACGGCACCCGCAGCCCCGCTTCCTCGAGCCGGTCCATCGCCTTCACGGTCTCGGTGGCGGGATCGTCGGCCCCATAGGGGTCGAGCCGATCGGCGACCGAGCCGCCGAGCGCGCCCGCGAGGAGGAAGAAAGCGAGGGCGATGAGGGCGGTGCGGCGGGCCTTGCCGTTCGCGAGTCGGGCCAGGGAGTCGAACATCAGCTGCTCCTTTTCTCGGGGGCGGCGGCGAGGATTTCCTCCTCCATCCGCTCGCACCAGTCGGCAAACCACTGGGTGAACTCGATCCCTCCCCGCAGGACGATCTTCGGGTAGGGGTCCTCGATCTCGCCTTTCAGCGCCTGCAGCGAGCGCAGCTGCGCGTTGACCTCGAGCCGTTGCGCTCGCATCGCCCGCACGATCGCCACTGCCTCGCCGGCCGGCAGGGCGTCGGCGAAGAACAGTTTCAGCAGCCCTTCCTCGCGCATCTCGAAGGTCACCGGCGGCCGCCGCAGCCAGGCCCGCAGCTCCTCCTCGCCGTCGGCGGTGATCTCGTAGACGGTGCGGCGGCGGCCACCGGTGGGGGAGTCGGAGCCGACGATCAGGCCACCCTCGGAGAGGTGTTTCAGCTCGGGATAGATCTGCCCGTAGCTGGCCGCCCAGAAGAACCGGGTCGAGTTGTCAACCAGGGCTTTGATCTCGTAGCCGGACCGCGGCTCTTTGCGGACCATGCCGAGGATCACGTAGGCGGTAGAGCTCAGCTGCTCCATGTATCGGAAATATATATCAGATCGATATATCGGCAAAGAAGGTGAGGCAGTTCGCCTATGGTCAGGGATCCGCACCGCAACGGACCACTGAGAGAAGGGAGCACGGATGTCGCTTGACCAGAGCAAGGTCGGCCGGGTCGTCGCCGAACAGATGGAGGCGATCGAGAACGACTACGGCGACGACTGCGAGATCGGCGACGTCTGCACGATCGTCGAGGTGGTCGGCCCCCACGGCTCCCACGTCCGCGTCCGCAGCAGCGACATGCGCCCCCACAGCGGCCTCGGCCTGATCCGGATGGCCGAACAGGCGATGCTCGGCAACCTCGGTGGCGCTGCTGAGTAGCGCTGCGCGCCGACTATCCTCAGCTATCGATGAGCGGGGACGGATCTGACATCGTCGTGATGAAGTTCGGCGGCACCTCGGTGGCCGGCGCCGAGCAGATCAAGCGCGCGGCGGGGCGGATCGTCGCCGCCCGCGAGGCGGGCAACCGGGTCGTCGCTGTGCTCTCCGCCCGCGGCAAGACGACCGACGAACTGGTCGAGCAGGCGCACGAGATCTCCGAGCGCCCGGTCGCCCGCGAGATGGACATGCTGCTCTCCACCGGCGAGCGGATCTCCTGCGCGCTCTGCGCGATGGCGATCCACGACATGGGTCACGAGGCGATCTCGCTGACGGGATCGCAGGCCGGCATCGTCACCGACTCCTCGCACACCAAGGCGCGGATCATCGACGTCCGCGCCGATCGCATCTCCGAGGCTCTGCAGCAGGACCGGATCGTCCTCGTCGCCGGCTTCCAGGGCGTCTCGACCGAGAGCCGCGACGTCACCACGCTCGGCCGCGGCGGCTCCGACACCACCGCCGTCGCCCTGGCCGCGGCCCTGCGGGCCAGCGTCTGCGAGATCTACACCGACGTTTCGGGCGTCTACAGCGCCGACCCGCGGATCGTCCCCGAGGCCCGCAAGCTCGACCATGTCTCCTTTGAGGAGATGCTGGAGATGTCGGCCTCCGGGGCGGGGGTGCTGCAGCTGCGCTCGGTCGAGTACGCGCGCAACCACGGCGTGCGGATCCACTGCCGCAGCAGCTTCGAGGACGGTCCCGGTACCCTCGTCGTCTCAGAGGAGGAGACGATGGAGAACCCGTTCGTAACCGCAGTCACCCATTCGGATTCCGAGGCACGCGTGACCCTGCACGGCCTCCGCGACGAGCCCGGCGTGGCGGGGAAGATCTTCGGTGCCCTGGCCGACGCCAACGTCAACGTCGACGTGATCATCCAGAACGAGCCGGTTGGCGACGACCAGCTGGCCGACCTCTCCTTCACCGTCGACCGCTCCGACCTGCCGGTCGCCAGGGACACGATCGCCGCCCTCGGCGACGTCTCGCTCGAGGTGCTCGCCGACGAGCGGATCGGCAAGGTTTCGATCGTCGGCGCCGGCATGCGCTCACACCCCGGCGTCGCCGCCAAAGTCTTCCGCGTTCTCGGCGACGAAGGGATCAACATCGAGATGATCTCGACCTCGCCGATCAAAATCTCGTGCGTCATCTCCGCCGACCGGGTCAGGGACGCGGTCAACCTGCTGCACAAGGCCTTCGAGCTTGGCGACGATGCGGTCCAGCCGGAGGACCCGACCGGCCCGGATCATCGGCCCACGGTCGCCGGCTGATCCTCGGCATACTCGAACCATGGCCGGCGACGGATACAAGGTCGGAGTTCTGGGGGCGACGGGCCTGGTCGGCACGACGATCCTCGAGCTCCTGGCCGACCGCGATTTCCCGGTAGCCGAGCTGCGGCCGCTGGCCTCCGAGCGCTCGGCCGGCAAAGAGATCGAGTGGCAGGGCGAGAGCGTGACCGTGCAGGCGGTCTCCGACGAGGCGATCCAGGGCCTCGACCTCGTGCTCTCCTCGGCCGGCGGCTCGGTCAGCGCCGAGTGGACGCCGAAGATCGTCGCCGCTGGCGGCACCGTGGTTGACAACACCAGCTACTGGCGGATGAAAGACGACGTGCCGCTGGTCGTCTCCGAGGTCAACCCCGACGCGCTCGGGGCCCACAAGGGGATCATCGCCAACCCGAACTGCTCGACGATGCAGATGGTCGTCGCTCTGAAACCGCTCTACGACGCAGCTGGAATCGAGCGGCTGGTGATCTCCACCTACCAGGCCGTCTCCGGCACCGGCAAGGCGGCGATCGACGAGCTGAACTCGCAGGCGCGGGCGGCGGTCGGCGGCTACGAGATGCCCGAGCCGCGGATCTACCCGCACCAGATCGCCTTCAACGTGCTCGCCCACGCCGGCAGCTTTCCCGACGGCGACGACCACACCGACGAGGAGCGCAAGCTGATCAACGAGACCCGCAAGATCCTCGGTGACCCCGAGATCAAGGTCAGCGCCACCTGCGTCCGCGTCCCGGTCGTCACCGGCCACTCCGAGGCGGTCAACGTCGAAACCCGCGAGCCCCTCGACCCCGAGCGCGCCCGCGAGCTGCTGGCGGCGGCGCCGGGCGTCACCGTCCTCGACGACCCCGCCGAAGCCAGGTACCCGATGGCGGTCGAGGCCGCCGGCAGCGACGACGTCTACGTCGGCCGCATTCGCCGGGATGCCGGCAACGAGCGAGCGCTCGACATGTGGATCGTCGCCGACAACCTGCGCAAGGGCGCCGCTACCAACGCGGTCCAGGTTGCCGAGCTCCTGGTCGAGCGCGGCCTCGTCGGCACCCGGGTCTAACGAGTGGACATCAGCTTCGCCGAGGCGCTGCTGCTGTTCGGCGGGTTGCTCGCCGTCGTCGCCGCGCTCTCGGGGGTGATGAAGGGCACGGTGCTCTCGGCGTCGGTGCTGTCGGTGGCGCTCGGGTTCGGGCTCGCTGTCGCGGGGGTCGTCCACATCGATGCGACCGACGAGGCGGTCGTGCAGCTGGTCGAGCTGGCGCTGATCCTCACCCTCTTCTCCGACGGGATGTTCGTCGAGCGGGAGCTGCTGCGCAGCCACTGGGGACCGACCGCGCGGGCGCTGGTGATCGCGATGCCGATCACGATGGGGCTGCTGGCGCTGGCCGCCAAGGCCCTTTTCCCCGACCTGACCTGGGCCGAGGCGTTCCTGCTGGCGGCGGTGCTCTCGCCGACCGACCCGGTTGTCACCTCGGCGGTTGTCACCTCGCGCCTGGTGCCGGCGAAGGTCCGCCACACGCTCAACCTCGAGTCCGGCCTCAACGACGGCCTGGCGCTGCCTTTCGTCCTCTTTTTCCTCGTCCTCGCCTCGCCCGGGGGCGACGCCGGGGGCGAAGCGCTGAAGCTGGTCGGCGAGGCGGCGGTGGGGGCGGCGATCGGCGTCGCCCTCGGCGTCTGCGGCGGTCGGCTCCACTTCTCGCTGCCGGGTGGGGGGATCACCCCGCGCTATGAGGGGATCTACTCCGTCGGCTTCGCATTGCTTGCCTTCGGCCTCGCCGAAGTGACGATCGGCAACGGCCTGATCGCCGCCTTCGTCTGCGGCATCGCGATGGGCGCTTCGGAGCGCGAAGTGCCCGCCGGCTTCGTCGAGTTCGCCGAGAACACCAGCGCCATCCTCCAGGTGCTGACCTTCTTCGTCTTCGGCGGCCTGATCTACGCGACCGGCTTCCACCACAGCGTGCCGCCGCTGGTCCTCTTCGTCGCCTTCGCCCTCTTCCTCGCCCGCCCGGTCGCGGTGATGATCTCCTTCATGCGCACCGGCATCCCGCAATCGGAGAAGCTCTTCATGGCCTGGTTCGGCCCCAAGGGCGTCGCCTCGATGCTCTTCGCCCTCTTCGTCCTCAAGTCAGACGTCGGCAACAACGACCTGATCTTCGACACCGCCGCGATCGCGATCATCGCCTCGATCGTCGCCCACGGCCTCACCGACACGATCGGCGCCCAGTGGCTGGCGCGCCGCGTCGGGTTGACGGCGAAAAGCTAAGCAGCGACACCTGAAGTGAGCCGCTCTTCGACCCAGCGGGTCGAAGCGATGTGCTTGGCCATGCCCAGTTCCTTCGGATCGGCACCGAGGGCGAGGCCGACCAGCTGCGGCAGGTGGAGGACGGCGAGGCCGAGGTCGCGGTTGACGACCTTGGCCGCCTCCGGCTGCTGCATGTCGAGGTTGAGGTGGCAGAGCGGGCAGGGGGTGACCAGGCAGTCGGCGCCGGCGTCGATCGCGTCGCCGACGTGGGTGCCGGCCTGGCGCAACGAGGTTTCGCGGCTCATCGTGATCACCGGGAAGCCGCAGCACTTGCGGGCGCCGTCGTACTCGACGATCTGGCCGCCGAGGGCCTCGATCACCTTCTCGAGGTAGATGTCACGGTCGGGGTAGTGGTTGTAGCCGAGGCGTTCCTTCGGCCGCACGATGTAGCAGCCGTAGAAGGGGCCGACGCGCAGGCCGCTGAGCGGCCGTACGACCTGCTCCTTGAGGCGGTCGAGGCCGTAGTCCTCAACCAGCAGCCAGAGGAAGTTTTTGTTCGTCCAGCCGCCCTCCTCGCCCTTCTCGTAGGAGAGGCCCTGGCCGGAGAGCGCCTCGTTGACGTGGGCGCGGTAGGCGGAGTCCGCGTCGAGGCGCTGCTGGCACTCGGACTGGGCTCCCTGGCAGGTCGAGCAGATGTTCATCATCGAGAGGCCGGTCTGCTGGGCGAGGGCGAAGGTGCGCGCGTTCAGGGTGTCGGCGAGCTCCTGGTTGTGCTCGGCGATGACGCCGGCGCCGCAGCAGTTGGCGCGGTCGAGTTCGACCAGCTCGATGCCGAGCTTCTGGGCGACCAGCGCCATCGAGCCGTGCAGCTCCGGCGTGAAGCCGCGCGAGACGCAGCCCGGCCAGTAGGCGACTTTGATCTTCTCACTGGCCACTGTCCGCCTCCTGTCCGGCGGGCTCGGCGGAGCGCTCGATGCCCTTCTCGACATCCTCCTCCGCGAGCTCGCCCTCCTCGCCCTTGATGTAGAGATTGAATTCCTCGTTGTGCTCCTCGGCGTGCTTGAAGATCGCCTTGACGTCGTCCTGGTCGGGGAGCTTCGGGTGGACGCCCGGGATCAGCTTGTGCAGCGAGCGCATCTTCCCGGTTTTGATCCCGCGGATCGCGATCGGGATCGAGCCGATCATTTCCCGGATCGCCCGCCGGTTCGGTTTCAGCTTGCCTTTGACACCGGGCGCGAAGGACTCCTGCAGCAGCAGGCTCTCGTCCAGGGTCCCCTTCTTCTCGATGATCTTGACGAAGGCGATCTCGTGGTCGTGGCCGCTGTTGGGGTCTTCGATCCCTTCTTCGCCGGCGCGACGGCGCAGGCGCATGATCTGGTCCATCGGCGCCACGCCCTTCGGGCAGGCGTCGATGCAGCTGAAGCAGTGGGTGCAGTCGTAGATCCCGTGCGGGTCCTCGGCGAGGTCGTGGAGGCGCTCCTGGGTCTCGGCGTCGCGGGGGTCGCCGACGAAGCGGTAGGCCTTGGCCAGTGCCGCTGGGCCGATGAAGCCGGGGTCGGCTTCCATCGAGAGGCAGGAGGAGACGCAGGCGCCGCACTGGATGCAGGCCATCGACTGGGTGATGTCGATCATCGATTCCGGATCGACGATGTACTCGCGCTCGGGCGGCTCGCCGTGCGGCAAGAGCCACGGGGTGACGCGGCGGATCTTGGTCCAGTGCGTCGACTCCATGTCGGTGATCAGGTCCTTGATCACCGGCATGTTCCCCATCGGCTCGATCACGATCGGGTTGCCGGCGCTGCCGAGGTCTGCGCCTTCGCCGCGGATCGGGCTGTCGGCGACGGCGGCCGAGACGCCGGTGGCGCCGACCATCTTGTCGGCCTGCTCCTGGGCCTCGCCGATCTGAGTCTTGCAGCCGAGCGTGGACTGGCCGTTGACCTTCATCCCGCAGGAGCCGCAGATCGCGGCGCGGCAGGAGCAGCGGACGGCCAGCGAGCCGTCCTCGTTGTCCTTCGCCTGCAGCAGCCCGTCGAGGACCGAGAGCGAGGGATCGAGGTCGACATTGAACTGCTCCCAGTACGGGCCCTCACCGCTCTCGGGCTGGAACCGCCGGACTTTGATCGTGTACTCGGCCATCTCAGTACGTCCTCTCTTGCGGTTCCCACTGGGTGATCGTGACCTCGGAGTAGGAGAGCTCGGGGCCGTCGTCGGTCCGCTCGAGGTCGATGTGTTTGAGCCACTCCTCGTCGTTGCGCTCCGGGTAGTCGGTGCGGTACTGGGCGCCTCGGCTCTCCTTGCGCTCCAGCGCCGCGACGCAGGTGCACTCGGCGTTGTCGAGCATGTACCCAAGCTCGATCGCGGCAATCAAATCCTGGTTGAAGACGCTGCCGTGGTCGTCGATGTAGGCGGTCTTCGCCTCCTCCTTGAGCCGCTTGACGATTTCCAGCGCCTCCTGGATCCCGGCCTCGTCACGGAAGACGGCGACTTTGCCGTCCATCGTCTGGCCCAGCTCGAGCTTGATCTCGGAGATCCGGCGGCCGGAGCCCTTCTCGCGGGACATCAGGTTGGCGACGAGGTTCTCCTCGTCCTCGAGCACCTTCTTCGAGGGGCGCGTGTAGTCGTTGCGCTTGGCGCGGGCGGCGGCGTCGCGGCCGCTGCGCTTGCCGAAGATCAGCGTGTCGAGCAGGGAGTTGGCGCCGAGACGGTTGCCGCCGTGGACGGAGACGCAGGCGGTCTCGCCGGCCGAGTAGAGGCCGGGGATGTCGGTGCGGCCGTCGATGTCGGTCTTGACGCCGCCCATCGTGTAGTGGTTGCCCGGCTTGATGTGGATCGGTTCGCGGGTGATGTCGACGCCGGCGAAGTCGCGGCCGACGAGGACGATCTCGCGCAGTGCCTCGTGGACGCGCTTTTTCGGCACCACGGTGATGTCGAGCGCGACCGTCCCGTCGGGGAAGCCGCGGCCCTCGTTGATCTCGGTCTGCTCGGCGCGGGAGACGACGTCGCGGGAGGCGAGCTCCATCTTGTTCGGCGCGTACTTCTCCATGAAGCGTTCGCCGTTGGCGTTGAGCAGGTGGGCACCCTCGCCGCGGGCCCCCTCGGTGATCAGGAAGCCCTTGCCCGCCAGCGTCGTCGGGTGGTACTGGATCATCTCCATGTCCATCAGCTTGGCGCCGGCGCGGTAGGCCATCGCGATGCCGTCGCCGGTGCAGATCAGGGCGTTGGTCGTCGGCCGCCAGACCTGGCCGTTGCCACCGGTGCAGAGGATCACCGACTTCGCCTCGAAGAGCTCCATCTGCCCGTCGGCGACGTTGCGGGTGACGACGCCGCAGCACTCGCCGTTCTCGTCCAGGGCCAGGGAGCTGCAGAACCACTCCTCGTAGCGGGCGATCTGCTCGGAGTACTTCATCAGCTGCTCGTAGAGCACGTGCATGATCGCCTGGCCGGTGATGTCAGCGACGTAGTAGGTGCGGGCGGCGGAGGCGCCGCCGAAGGCGCGGGTGCCGAGCTTGCCTTCCTCGTTGCGGTGGAAGGTGACGCCGAGGTGCTCGAGGTGGAGGATTTCCTCCGGCGCCTCGCGGGTCATCACTTCGACCGCGTCCTGGTCGCCGAGGTAGTCGGAGCCCTTGATCGTGTCGAAAGCGTGGGACTCCCAGGAATCGCCCGGATTCAGCGCCGCGTTGATGCCGCCCTGGGCGGCGTTGGAGTGGGAGCGGACCGGGTGGACCTTGCTGATGATCCCGACCGAGACGCCTTCCTCGGCGGCGGCGAGGGCAGCCCGCTGACCGGCGAGCCCGGCCCCTATTACGAGTACGTCATGGGATGGCACGGGCGCGGATGCTATACCGCAGAAAGCCGAGGGCGTAGTCGGGATTCGTCACGTTGTAATTCGTCACAGCCAGCGGCGGCCCAGGCGCCGGACCGCCTGCTCGGAAACGTCGATCGCCCGCTCCAGGGTGCCGTACTCGATGTTGGCGGCGACGTCGGTGGGCCAGTGGTAGTTGGAAGCCTGTTTGAGGTCGTCGCAGCTGCAGAGCGCGGCGGTCTCGTAGCCGGCCGCCAGCGACTCGAGGCCGTCGGTGCCGGCGCGGACCCGCAGGTTGGGAATGAGCTCGACGCCCATCTCCTCGGCGAGGCCGTCCATGAAGGAGAGCGCGCGCTCGGAGTACTCGTACATCTTCAGGAAGCCCTCGCCGCGGAGGACGAGCAGGTGCGGCGAGCCGATGCTCTCCAGGCAGAGGAAGAGGGTGCTCTCCCGCGGCAGCGCGGGGAAGTGGCGCTCGCCCCAGGCCTTGATCCCCTCGCTGAAGGACTCCTCCGAGCCGGTCGAGAGCAGGATCACGCGGACGCCCTGCGGCGGATCGGCGGCGAAGCGGCGGGCCAGGGCCAGCAGGGCGACCACGGAACTGCCGTTGTCGTTGGCGCCGGGGACGACTTGGCTGGCGCCGATGTTGGTCATCGCTGCGATCGATCCGGTGCTGAAGAGGAGGCCGAGCTTGGCCAGCAGACGCCTGCCGGTGATCGCCCCGAGCGCCGCCAGGAGCGGGCCGCCGACCACCGGCCACATCAGCGGCGGGCTGGTATCGGTCTTCTCGATCAGGCCCAGGCGCCCGGCGACTTTGGCCGGTCCGGGGTGGAAGACGATCCCGGAGTGGGGGGCATCGTGGTGGGCGATGAAGACGATCGTCCGCTCCGCGTCTGGGTTGCCGAGCTCGCAGTGGACGTTGTAGGTGGTGCGGCGGGGGAGGAGGCGGCGCAAGCGCCGTTGGTGGGGCGGGAAGTCGTCGGCCATGCCGGCGGCGCCGACGAGGCCGAAGAGGGCACCCGGCAGGCGCCTGCCGCGTAGGGCGAGCGCTGCGCCGATCGCCCCGAGCCCGGCGCCGATCCCCAGCGGCCACCAGTAGGTGCCGTGCGCATCCTCGGCCTCGATCCGCGCCTCGGCGCCGAGCTCGCCGAGCTGCGCGACCAGCCACTCGGCCGCCCGCCGCTCCCCCTCGGAGGCCGAGGGGCGCTCGATTCGCTCCAGTTCCTCGAGCCGCTCTCGCAGCCAATGAGCTTCGTCAGGCATGGCTGGGAACGCTAGCCGCTTACCATGGGCGCATGTTCGGACTCGGCGGTGGGTCGATCACCCTCTTCCACTTCCGCGGGATCAGGGTCAGCGTCGACTGGTCCTGGTTCATCGTTCTCTTCCTGGTCATCCTCTACATGACCAACTTCTTCGAAAGCCTGCTCGGCACCGGCGGGACGACGCCCTTCCTCTACGGGGTCTTGAGCGCGGTCGGGTTCTTCGGCTCGATCCTCCTGCACGAGTTCGGGCACGCGGTGGTGGCCGAGCGCAACGGGATCGGCATCTCCGGGATCCAGCTCTGGATCTTCGGCGGGATGGCGCGGATGGACCGCGAAGCCGACTCGCCGTCGACCGAGCTGAAGGTGGCGCTGGCCGGGCCGGCGGTGACGCTGGCGATCGTCGTCGTCCTTTCCCTGATCGGGATCGGCACCGTCGGCTGGACCGAGTTCCGCGAGGCCGCGGTCCAGGAAACCCGCTCGGACGCCTCGGCGCTGATGGCGCTGATCGCCTGGCTGGTGACGATCAACGCGCTCGTCCTCGTCTTCAACCTGCTGCCGGCCTATCCGATGGACGGGGGCCGCGTCGCCCGGGCGATCTCCTGGTGGCGCAGCGGCGACCGCACCGCGGCAACCCGCTTCGCCGCCAACCTCGGCCGCGTCTTCGGCTACCTCTTCATCGGCGTCGGCATCGCCCTCCTGGTCAGCGGCCGCGCCTTCGCCGGCATCTGGCTCGCCCTGGTCGGGATGGTGATCAACGGCTCCGCCCGCGGCGCCGCGATGCAGACCGCGATCAGCAGCCGGATCGGCGACGTCCGCGTCGCCGACGTGATGGACCGCGAGCCGGTGGCGATCCCCGGCGACCTCTCGGTCGAGCAGGCGCTCGACGAGTACTTCCTCCGCTACCGCTGGCCCTGGTTCCCGGTCGTCGACGCCGGCCGTCGCTTCCTCGGCCTATTGATGCGCGACCGCGCCGACGAGGTCCCCGAGTTCGAGCGGGCCGGCTCCAACGTCTCCGACTTCGTCGACCACGACATCGGCCTCTTCGTCCGCGACGACACCCCCCTCGACGCCTTGCTCGCCAACCAGAACCTCCGCCGCCTCGGCGCCCTGATGGCCGTAGACGCCGAAGGCCGCCTCAGCGGCGTGGTGACGATCGAGCAGGTCGGTCGGGCGCTGCGGGACTCGACCGCAGGTCCCTAGACGACCGCGCGGTGGCGCTCGATGATGCGGGTGAAGTCGGTGCCGGCGGGGAGGGTGCCGAAGGCTTGGCCCCAGTCGCCGGAGAGGCGGGAGGCGCAGAAGGCGTCGGCTACCGCTTCGTCGCCGTAGCGGACAAGGAGGGAGCCCTGGAGAGCGAGGGCCATCTTCTCGACCAGGCGGCGGGCGCGGGACTCGATCGTCTTGAGGTCGCCCGGCAGCTCGTCGCGCAGCTGGCTGGCGAAGGCGGCGAGGCGCGGCTCGGCGACGGCGCCCTCCTGCACCTCGGCGAAGAAGGCCTCCACCGACGCCGGGCTCTTGACCATCGCCCGCAGGACGTCGAGGCACTGGACGTTGCCCGAGCCCTCCCAGATCGAGTTGAGCGGGCTCTCGCGGAAGAGGCGCGGCATCCCCGACTCCTCGACGTAGCCGTTGCCGCCGAGGCACTCGAGCGCCTCGCCGGCGTGGACGACCGCGCGCTTGCAGACCCAGTACTTGAGGACGGCGTTGGCGACGCGCTTGAGGTTCTTGGCCTCTTCGTCGCCGGCGAGGGCTTCGTCGTAGGCGCGGGCCAGGCGCATCGCCCCGATCGTCGCCGCCTCCGACTCGACCGCGAGGTCGGCGAGGACGTTGCGCATCAGCGGCTGCTCGACCAGCTCGCGGCCGAAGACCGAGCGGTGGCTGGCGTGGTGGATCGCCTGAGCGATCCCGGCCCGCATCCCGGTGGCGCCGCCGAGGACGCAGTCGAGGCGGGTGTGGTTGACCATCTCGATGATCGTCCGCACCCCGGCCCCCTCCTCGCCTACGAGCCAGGCGGAGGCGGAGTCGAACTCGATCTCGCTGGATGCGTTGGAGCGGTTGCCGAGCTTGTCCTTCAGCCGCTGCAGGCGGAAGCGATTGCGCTCGCCGTCGGGGGTCCAGCGGGGGAAGAGGAAGCAGGAGATGCCGCCGTCGGCCTGGGCGAGGACGAGGAAGGCGTCGCACTGGGGCGCCGACATGAACCACTTGTGGCCGGTCAGCTCGTACTCGGCCCCGGGGCCGCCGCCGTTCACCGGCCGGGCGACGGTGGTGTTGGCGCGGACGTCGGTCCCGCCCTGCTTCTCGGTCATCCCCATCCCGGCCAGCGCCCCCGCCTTCTGTCCGGCCGGTGCGTTGGCCGGGTCGTACTCGGAGGAGAGGAAGCGCGGCTCCCACTCGGCCGCCAGCTCCGGCTGCGTGCGCAGCGCCGGGATCACCGAGTAGGTCATCGAGGTCGGGCAGCCGACGCCCGCCTCGGCCTGCGAGAAGCACATGAAGGCGGCGCCGCGGGCGACGTGGGCGCCGGGCCGCGGGTCCTTCCAGGGCCCGCAGTGCAGTTCGTGCTTGACGGAAAGCGCCATCAGCTCGTGCCAGGCGGGGTGGAAGTCGACGGTGTCGACGCGGTTGCCGAAGCGGTCGTGGGTCTTCAGCCGCGGCGGGTTCTCGTTCGCCTGGGCGCCGAGCGCCTGCAGCCGCTCGCTGCCGGCCAATGCGCCGACCTCGGAAATCCGTCCCTCGTCCCACTCGGCGCCCTCGCGCCGAACCGCCTCGCCGAGGACGCGGTCGGCCGCGTAGACGTTGTAGTCGACGAGCGGCGGCGCCTGATTTGCGACCTCGTGGGTCCCGAAGCCGGGGCGTTCGATCGTTGCCATCGACGCAGATTCTGGCACGACCTTGGCCGGGCAGCCAAGGCACGGGTGGGGCCGCGACCTAGATAGCATCGCTCCCCGGTGGCGCCAGACTCCAAGATCAAGGTCCAGAACCCGATCGTCGAGCTCGACGGCGACGAGATGACCCGGATCATCTGGTCGTTCATCAAAGAGCAGCTGATCCTTCCCTACCTCGACCTCGAGCTCGAGTACTACGACCTCGGGATCGAGAGCCGCGACGCGACCGCCGACCAGATCACGGTCGATGCCGCCGAGGCGATCAAGCGCCACGGCGTCGGCGTCAAGTGCGCGACGATCACGCCGGACGAGGCGCGGGTCGAGGAGTTCGGCTTGAAGGAGATGTACCGGTCGCCTAACGGGACGATCCGAAACATCCTCGGCGGGGTCATCTTCCGCGAGCCGATCGTGATCGCCAACATCCCGCGGCTGGTACCGGGCTGGACGAAGCCGATCGTGATCGGCCGCCATGCCTTCGGCGATCAGTACCGCGCCACCGACCTGGTGGTGCCGGGCGAGGGGACCCTGACCCTCGCCTACACGCCCAAAGATGGCTCCGCGCCGGTCGAGCTCGACGTCTACGACTTCCCTGGCGGTGGCATCGCGATGGCGATGTACAACCTCGACGACTCGATCCGCGAGTTCGCCCGCGCTTCGATGCGCTACGGCCTCGACCGCGGCTTCCCGGTCTACATGTCGACCAAGAACACGATCCTCAAGCGCTACGACGGCCGCTTCAAAGATCTCTTCGCCGAGGTCTACGAGGCGGAGTTCAAAGCCGACTTCGAGGCCGCCGGCCTCACCTACGAACATCGCCTGATCGACGACATGGTCGCCGCCGCCTTGAAGTGGGAGGGCGGCTACGTGTGGGCGTGCAAAAACTACGACGGCGACGTCCAGTCCGACACCGTCGCCCAGGGCTTCGGCTCGCTGGGGCTGATGACGAGCGTGCTGATGAGCGCCGACGGCAAGACGGTCGAGGCCGAGGCCGCCCACGGCACCGTCACCCGCCACTACCGCCAGCACCAGCAGGGCAACCCGACTTCAACCAACCCGATCGCCTCGATCTTCGCCTGGACCCGCGGGCTCAGCGCCCGCGGCCGCATGGACGGCACGCCTGAGGTCTCGCAGTTCGCCGAGACGCTCGAGCGCGTCTGCGTCGAGACGGTCGAAAGCGGGAAGATGACGAAAGACCTGGCGCTGCTGGTCGGCGGCGATCAGGAGTACCAGACGACGCAGGAGTTCCTCGCCTCGATCGACGAGAACCTCCAGCGCGCGATGGCTTAACGACCTTCAGACCTTCAAACCCCCAACTCCGAGGAGAGGATCAGTGAGCACTCCCGTCAAGGTCACCGTTACCGGCGCCGCCGGCCAGATCGGCTACGCGCTGCTGTTTCGCATCGCCAGCGGTCAGATGCTCGGCCCCGACACGCCGGTCGAGCTCAGCCTGCTCGAGATACCCCAGGCGCTCGAAGCGGCCGAGGGCACGGCGATGGAGCTCGACGACTGCGCCTTTCCGCTGCTGCGGAAGATCGACATCACCGATGACCCCAAGCAGGCCTTCGAGGGCGCCAACATCGGCCTCCTCGTCGGCGCCCGCCCCCGCGGGCCGGGCATGGAACGCTCCGACCTGCTCGAGGCGAACGGCGGCATCTTCAAGCCGCAGGGGGAAGCGATCAACGCCGGCGCCGCCGATGACATCAAGGTGCTGGTGGTCGGCAACCCGGCCAACACCAACTGCCTGATCGCGATGTCGAACGCGCCCGACGTGCCGCGTGAGCGCTTCACGGCGATGATGCGGCTGGACCACAACCGGGCGAAGTCGCAGCTGGCGAACAAGCTCGGCAAGCCGGTCTCGGCGGTCACCAACATGACCTCCTGGGGCAACCACTCCGCCACCCAGTACCCCGACCTGGTCAACGCCAAGGTCGAGGGTGGAAGCGCCTGGGACGCGGTCGACGACGAGGCCTGGATCGCCGACGAGTACATCCCGCGGGTGGCGAAACGCGGCGCCGAGATCATCGACGCCCGCGGTGCCTCCAGCGCCGCCTCCGCCGCCAACGCGGCGATCGACCACGTCCACGACTGGGTGCTGGGGACGCCGGACGGCGACTGGGTCTCGATGGGTGTGCCGGCTGACGGCTCCTACGGAATCGGCGAGGGGATCGTCTGCGGCATGCCCTGCACCTGCAGCGGCGGCGAGTGGAGCATCGTCCAGGGCCTCGACGTCCCGGACTTCTCCCGCGAGCGGATCGACCGCAGCGTGATGGAGCTGCAGGAGGAGCGCGACGCGGTCAGCCAGCTCGGGCTGATTTAGCCGAGCGTTCCTTCTTCACCTAAGGAAAAGAGGCCGGCGAAAGCCGGCCTCTTGTTTTTGCTGCAATCAGTTGCAGTAACTGTGAAGTGCTGGATCAACTACCGGGGTAGTACTGGCGACCGTCCTTTTTCACGCGACCCTCTTTCTCCAGGTCGCCGAGCACGCGGTACAGGTAGTTCGGCTTGATTTTCATCGTTTTGGCGACGTCCGAAGCGCTGATACCGGGCTGGCTCTCGATCAGTTTCACCGCCTGATCGGCGCGGGTGCCGCCGCGGCGTTTGCGGCGTTTGCGGGGGGCGGTGGTGCCACCGGAGGCTTTGTTGGTGCTGCCTTTCGGCCGACCGGGGCCGCGACGCCCAGGTCCACGGCGGCCAGAAACGCGACTGGTTGCTTTGCCGCCGAGCTTCTCGAGGGCTTCCTCGGCCTGGCTCAGCTGCTCGCGAAGCTCGCGTACAGACCTCTCGAGGGCGTCACGAGCCTCGTCGAAAACGTTAGCGGGGGGCATCTAGTTCCTTTCCATCCAAAGTGCAGAGTTACCCTGAGGGGAGAGTCTGCCAGAGTGACACACACTGTGACAGTCCGGTTCGCTGAATCGAACGAATGTTTCAGATGTGTGTCTAGGTGAAGGTGGGGAACTCGACCGGGAACCGCTCTGGGTTGTTGAAGAAGCGCACCCCCTGGACGGCGCCGTCCCCGACCTCGATCGCGACGATGCTGAGGAAGCCCTCGCTGGCGCTGTCCATGCGGACGCCGGGATCGCCGTTGACGAGGACCGGCGTGTAGACGGGGTCGGCGGGGAACTGTGACTTGCGCTGGACGCCGACCATGAAGCGGGCGATCTTGTCGGCGCCGTAGATCGGTTTGCGGGCGGCCGTGACCACGCCGCCGCCGTCCGTGTACATGATCGCGTCGGTGGCGAGCAGGGCTCGGATCCCCTCGACGTCGCCGGAGACCGCGGCGGTCAGGAAAGCGGTCGCGAGGCGCTCGCGCTCCTCCTCGCTGACCGGGCGGCGGCGGGTCGGGTCGCCGGCGTGACCGCGAGCGCGCTTGGCGATCTGCCTGATGTTGGCCGGCGTCTTCTCGAGGACGTCGGCGATCTCCGCGTACTCGAGGTCGAAGACGTCGCGCAGGACCAGTACCGCGCGCTCGACCGGGTTCAGCCGCTCGAGCGCGCCGAGCAGGGCCAGGTCCAGACGCTCAGCCTCGATCATCTGGGACTCCGGGGTCTCGGGGTCGGTGACGAGCGGCTCCGGCAACCACGGCCCGACGTAGACCTCGCGGCGGGCGCGGGCCGAGCGCAAGCGGTCGAGGGCCAACCGGGTGGTGATGGTGACGAGGAACGCTTCCGGGTTGCGAACCGCATCCGCGTCGGCGCCCTCCCACCGCAGCCAGGCGTCCTGGACCACGTCCTCGGCTTCGGTCAGCTCACCGAGCAGGCCGTAGGCGATGCCGAGCAGACGCGGCCGGCAGGCGGCAAAGGCGTCGCCGTTCATGCCAATGCCGGGGTCCGCCTGCTCAGGGCCGCGGCAGCCGCGGCGGCGCCACTGGCGATCGCGGCGTCGACCAGCCAGCCTTCGGCACCGATCCAGTCGCCGGCGAGGTAGAGGCCGTTGCCGCGATCGACCTGCGGCCGCCCGACCAGCCCTTTGGTCCCCGGCGTCGCTATCGCCGAGACCGGGACCATGCGGGGCAGAAACCGGTCGAGCGTCACCTGCTCACGCCATCCCGGTTGCACGACGTCGGCCACCTCCTCCAGGGCCTCCCGCGGTTGCCGCGCGTAGCCGGCGAGGCTGAGCAGGACCCCGTCGCGGTGGTCAGGCGGCGAATGCCGGGAGAGATACGTGGGCTTGTCGACGCCAAGGGCGAACCGCCGGCTCCGGCGCGGCAGTCGCCGCAGACCCAGGTCCAACGTGCTCACCTCCGCGGCCGGTCCCGGCGCCGCCGGCGCCTTCTCGGCGAGCAGCTTGGCAACGTCCTCGGGGCCGCCGGCGGCAACGACGAGGACGTCGGCGTGGACGGTGTCCTCGTCGAGCGCCACCGTCCAGCCGCCCGCCTCGTGGTGGAGCACTCGCGCAGCAGCGCGCGTTCGCAGGGTCACGCCCGCTGCCTCGGCTTTGCCGGTGACCGCATCGACCAGCGACTGCCAGCCGCCCTCGAGGTAGCGGACCCCCGGAGCAAGGGCGATCTTCAACTGCATCGCTGCGACATCCGCACTGAGCTGCTCGTGGTCGGCGACGAAGGTCGATACCCGCACCAAGGCGGCCGCCGCGGCCCGCGCCTTCTCAGAGCGCAAGGTCTGTCGCAGCCACTCGGCAGTCGAGATCGCGGCCAGCTCCGCGGGCGAGCGCCGGTAGATCTGCCGCAGCAAAGGAGCCATGCCGAGGACGCTGCCGGGGGACCGTTTCGCCTTGTCCCCTCGCACGAACACCGAGCTGGGCGAAACCGGGTTCCACCATTCGAGCTCGATTCCCATCGTCTTTAGCTCCCGGACCGCCGGCCCGCCTGCATAGAGGGCGTGCGGGCCTTGGTTGAGGAAGAACCCGTCCCGCCACTCCGAAGCCGCCCGCCCACCGAGATGCGAGGCACCCTCGAGCACCGTCGTCTGCATCCCGCCTTCGGCCAACCGAGCTGCCGCAACCAACCCAGCCGGCCCACCACCGATAACGATTGCTCTGCGTGAAGTGTCCATGCTCCCTAGACGAGGAAGCATGGCGCCTTGTGACAGGAACGCCTAGCGGCGGTACTTGCTGCGCTTCTTGGGATACGTCCGGAAGACGTGGTCCCAGAGCGGAGAGGAGACGCCGTAGCCGTAGCCGTGGTCCTGGAAGTGGTGGCGCATGTGGTGTTCGCGCAGACGCTTGCCGAAGGCGGTCTTGGGGACGAAGTGGTGGACGTAGTAATGGGTGTAGTCGTAGAAGAGGTAGCCGAGGATGAAGCCGGCGAAGAGCGGGAAGGCGGCGTTGCCGAAGATCCCCCAGAAGGCGAGGAAGAAGAGGGCGGCGAGGGGAATCGAGACCGACGGCGGCATCACCAGCCGCATCTTGTCGTTGGGATGGTCGTGGTGGATGCCGTGGATGATGAAGTGCATGCGGCGACCGAAGGCGTTGTCGGGCTCCCAGTGGAAGACGAGCCGGTGCAGCCAGTACTCGGTCAGCGTCCAGACCGCGACGCCGGCCAGGGTCAGCAGCGCCAGCTGCCACCAGGCGTAGCCACGATCGGTCCCCAGCCACTCCATCGCCACCACCACCGGCACGAAGACGATCGCCGGGACCGCGGGGTGGACGCGGGAGAAGAAGTTGAGGAACTCGCTCTTGAAAAGTGGGGGAGAAGCGGAGAGCTTCTCGCTACGGGAATGACCCTCCATCCGGACGCATGTTAGCGCCGGCCGCCGGTGCTCCCGCAAAGCGCGAGGAAGCTGTGACGGAGCTGTTTCAAAGTCGTGGCGATTTGCGGAATCGGCCCTCGCGCTTACCCGCCGCCGGTGCAAACATGCGCCTCGTGCCGCGCAAGCCCAAACCCCCCACCTGCGATGACTGCTATTTCCGGAAAAATCTTCTCTGCGCGCTGGAGCTGAACGAGACCTGCGCCACCTTCCGGCCGAACCGACCAGAGGGGCTCGTGCCACCCCGTCAGCCGGTGCTCCTGATGCGGGCGCCGCGCTGGGCTTCGCGCACGGTATAAGCAACTGCAACAAGCCTGTCACAACCTTCGCACCGAACCCGCCCGCGCCAGCGGGTTATTTTTTGGCCGATGCCCCAACGCGATCTCTACGTCAACTGGAGCCGGACCCGCTACGTCGCCCGCCGCTCCAGCGGCTTCACCCCCAACGTCGACGTCTACTACTGCGGCGATCCGCAGCGGGCGATCGTCAAGGTCGATCTCGCCGGCGTCGAGCTGAACCAGGTCGGGATCGAGGTCAGCGGCCGCCACCTCGCGATCAGCGGCGAGCGCCACGTGCAGGAGGCCGAAGGCCGCGTCTACCAGCAGATCGAGATTCCCTCCGGTCACTTCCGCCGCGTCGTCGAGCTCCAGGTCGAGGTCGACGCCGACGGCGCCGGCGCCACCTACGAAGAGGGCATCCTGCGGATCGAGCTGCCGCTGCGCGATCCCGGAGCCACCACCCGACGCGTGCCGATCGATCGCGACTGATGGAGAGCGCCCCCGTCCTCGAGGTGGTCGACGCTCCGCTCGACGTGGAGGAGGCGATCCGCGCCGGCGCCCCGCTGCCGGACGCGCTGCCGGTGCTGCCGCTGCGGGACACCGTCCCCTTCCCCGAAACCCTGGCCCCGCTGGCGGTCGGCCAGGAGCGCTCGATCCACCTGATCGACGACGTTCTCGGCGCCAACCGGATGCTGGTGATGGTCGCCTCCAAGGACGCCGAGCTGGAGGAGCCGGGGCCCGACGACCTCTACCGGGTCGGCGTCGTCGGGGCCGTCGCACGGATGATGAAGATTCCGGACGGCAGCCTGCGCATCCTCGTCCAGGGGATGCAGCGGGTGCAGCTCGGCCCCTTCGTCACCGAACAGCCCTACATGGTTGCCCGGATCAGCGAGCTGCCCGACGTCGCCGAGCCGAGCCCGGAGCTGGAGGCACTGAGCCGCAACGTCCAGCGCACCTTCTCCGAAATCGTCGAGCAGATCCCTTATCTGCCGGAGGAGCTGCAGATGGCGGTCGCCAACATCGACGATCCGGGGGTGCTTGGCCACCTGATCGCCGGCGCCCTGCGGATCGACGTCGAGGAGAAGCAGAAACTGCTCGAAGAGGTCGACGTCGCCCGAAGGTTGCGCCACCTCTCCGGCATCCTCGCCCGCGAGCTCGAGGTCGTCCAGCTCGGCACCCAGATCCAGACCCAGGTGCAGTCGGAGATCGACAAGGGCCAGCGCGAGTTCTTCCTCCGCCAGCAGATGAAAGCGATCCAGGACGAGCTCGGCGAGGGCGACGAGCAGCTCGCCGAAGCGAACGAGCTGCGCGAGAAAATCGAGGCGGCGAAGCTGCCCGAGCAGGCGCTGAAAGCGGCCGAGCGCGAGCTCTCGCGGCTGGAGAAACTGCCGCCGGCGGCCGCCGAGCACGGCGTCATCCGCACCTACCTCGAGTGGCTGACCGAGCTGCCCTGGTCGGTTGAGACCACCGACAACCTCGACCTCGCCCACGCCCGCGAGGTCCTCGACGCCGACCACTACGACCTCGAGAAGATCAAGGACCGGATCCTCGAGTACCTGGCGGTGCGCAAGCTCAACCCGGAGTCGCCCGGCCCGATCCTCTGCTTCGTCGGCCCGCCCGGGGTTGGCAAGACCAGCCTCGGCAAATCGATCGCCAGGGCGCTGGGGCGGGAGTTCGAGCGGATCTCCGTCGGTGGCGTCCGCGACGAGGCCGAGATCCGTGGCCACCGCCGCACCTACATCGGCGCCATGCCCGGCACGATCGTCCGCGCCCTGCGCGACGCCGGCTCCCGCAACCCCGTCTTCATGATCGACGAGATCGACAAGATGGGCGCCGACTTCCGCGGCGACCCGGCCTCGGCGATGCTCGAGGTCCTCGACCCGGCACAGAACGACAGCTTCCGCGACCACTACCTCGACCTGGAGTTCGACCTCTCCGACGTCGTATTCATCGCCACCGCCAACGTTCTCGACACGATCCCCGGGCCGCTGCTCGACCGCATGGAGACGATCGAGCTGGCCGGCTACACGCTGGAGGAGAAGCGCCACATCGCCCGCCGCTACCTGGTCGGCCGCCAGATCAAAGCCAACGGCCTGAAGCCTTCGCAGATCGAGTTCGCCGACGCGGCGCTGACCGCGATCATCGAGGAGTACACGCGCGAGGCCGGCGTCCGCAACCTCGAGCGCCAGATCGGCACCGTCTGCCGCAAAGTCGCCCGCCAGGTGGCCGAGGGCAAGGCCAAGGGCAAGGTCCGGATCTCCGGCAAAAAAGCCCGTGAGCTGCTGGGCCGCCGCCGCGTCTTCGCCGAGCAGCGGCGGCGGACGAAAGTGCCCGGTGTCGCCACCGGCCTCGCCTGGACGCCGACCGGCGGTGACGTCCTCTTCATCGAGGCGACGGCGATGCCGGGCAACGGCAAGCTGACGATCACCGGCCAGCTCGGCGAGGTGATGAAAGAGTCGGCGCAGGCGGCGCTCTCCTACGTGCGCGGCCACTGCGGCGAGATCGCGCCCAAGGTCGAGGGCGACTGGTTCGCCGACCACGACGTCCACGTCCACGTCCCCGCCGGCGCGGTGCCGAAGGACGGTCCCTCCGCCGGGGTGGCGATGACCGTCGCCCTCTCCTCGCTGATCGGCGGCCGGCCGGTCCGCAACGACGTCGCGATGACGGGTGAGGTGACGCTGACCGGCCAGGTGCTGCCGATCGGCGGCCTGAAGGAGAAGTCGCTGGCGGCGCAGCGAGCCGGCATCAAGAAGGTGATCGTCCCCTCGCGCAACCAGGGCGACGTCGACGAGATCCCCGAGCACGAGCTCGGCAGCCTCGAGTTCGTCTACGTCGACGAGGTCTCCCAGGCCCTCGCCGCCGCCCTCTCCTAGATGGAGGTCGCGAGCCTGCCGCGGGGCCGCGGTCGCTCTGTCCTCGAGCTCTCGCGCACCCGCTCGCGCGCTTTCTGGATCGTCGCCGGGCTGATCGGCCTCGGCGCCGCCCTGCGCTTCGCCACCCTCGGCGTCCAGAGCTACCACCACGACGAGATCGTCACCGCCAGCCGGGTGCTGCGGGTCGGATTCGGCCACGCGATGGACGCGGTCGGCTTCTCCGAGTCGGCGCCGCCGCTCTACTACGCGCTCGCCTGGATCTGGACGCAGATCACCGGCACCGGCCCCTGGGGGCTGCGGTCGCTCTCGGCCGTCGCCGGCGTCGCCACGATCCCGGTCGTCTACCTGGTCGGCCGCGAGCTGCGGACACCCCGCACCGGCCTCGTCGCCGCTGCCCTGGTCGCCGTCAACCCGATGCTGATCTGGTACTCACAGGAGGCACGGGCCTACGCGCTGCTGACCTTCTTCTGCGCCCTCTCGCTGCTCTACTGCGTGCGGGCGCTGCGGGTGGGGGAGGAAGTCAAACCGGGCGAGGACAAACGCAACTTCGTCCTCTGGGGCGTCTTCTCCGCCCTCGCCCTCGCGACCCACTACTTCGCCGTCTTCCCGCTCGCCGCCGAGCTGATCCTGCTGCTGCGCCGGCGCGGCCGCGCCACCTTCGCCGGCCTCTGGATCGTCGCCCTCGTCGCCGTCCTCCTGGCGCCTCTGGTCATCCACCAGATGTCCTACGGGCACGCCGAATGGATCGGCAGCTTCCCGCTCGGCCACCGGATATGGGAAACCGGCGCCACCTTCTTCATCGGCGAGACCGGCGACATCATCGGCGGCCCCGAGCGCCCGACGCTGGCGTTCCTGCCGCTGGCGCTGGCGGCGGCGGCGTTCGCGCTCCTGGTCCTGCGCGGCGAGTGGCGGGAGAAGCGCGCCGCCGCGGTGCCGCTGGCGCTGGCGGCGCTGACGATCGCGGTGCCGCTGCTGCTGGCGCTCGCCTCGGTCAGCAAGGACTTCGTCATCGCCCGCAACCTGTTGCCGGCGCTGGTGCCGTTGCTGCTGGTCGTCGCGATCGGGTTGACGCTGAGGCGGGCGCGGGGGCTCGGCGCGGTCCTCGCCGCCGTCCTCGTCGCCTACTCCCTCGTCTTCTCGATCTGGGTCAACTTCGACGAAGAACTGCAGCGGCCCGACTGGCAGGCGGTCGCCGAGCACCTCGGCGAGCCGCAGGCGCCGCGGGCGACGGTCCTCTGGGTGCTGGGGGAGGCGCCGCTGCGCTACTACCTCTCGACCGGCGCGATCCAGCTGAAACCGATCGAAGGCTACGGCTGGCTGGTCGGCGAGCTCGACTTCGTCTCCGACGGCCGGGTGTCGCCGCCGCCCCGCCGCCTGCTCGGCGCCGGCTTCCGCGAAGTTGGGAGCGAAGAGGTCGGCCGCCTCTTCATTCGCCGCTACCGGCTCGACCGGCCGGGGCTGGCAACGCTGCGATTGCGCCAGATTCGCAAAGCCTCCCTGCAGTGGCGTAACAACGGTGTCCTCCTCGACGGAGTTGGACCGGATTGACCCGGGTAGGGGTGAGAGAGATATCCTGCGTAACGGTTCCGGAATCCAGCGAGGAGAAGGCATGAGTAAGACCAAAACGGCGCGCGCCGGCGACATCTACGAGACCGCCCGCGAAAACCCCTACGTGCAGCGTCTGATCGAAGACGAAGACCTGCGCGAAAGCCTCCAGGAAGCCTTCGAGGCGGCGAAGAACGCCTACGGCCGCGCGACCGGCAACGGCAAGGGCACGGTCAAGGCCGTGACCAGCGACAAGAAGGTCCAGAAGGAAATGCGGAAGGCCGCCGAGAGCATGCAGGAGGCCTCCGAGCGCCTGCGCAGCAAGCCGAAGAAGCGCAAGGGCGGTCTCGGCCGTCTGCTGCTGATCGCGATCGTCGGCGCGGTGATCGCGCTTGCCGTCAGCGAGGGTGCGCGCAAGGCCGTGCTGGACGCTCTGTTCGGCGCCGAAGAGGAGTTCGAGTACACCTCGACGACCAGCATCAACGGTTCCTGAGAACCGCTTGATGGAGGCGGCGGCGAAAGAGCGAGAGCTCAGCGGCGACAAGGCTCAGCGGATCGTCGACGCGATGCGCGAGTCGGTCGCCAAGCGCGGCGCCGCCGGCTCGACCTTCGAGCACGTCGCCCGGGAGGCGGGGGTCAGCCGCGGTCTCCTCCACTACTACTTCGGGACCAAGGAGCGGCTTTTGGTCGAGGTGGTCCGGCGGGACACCGAGCTGCGGGTCGAACGGCTCGACGAGCGGCTGGCGCCGGCGAAGAGCGTCGATGACGTGATCGAGGCGCTGGTCGCCAGCCTCAACGACATGATCGAGAACGAACCCGGCTTCTTCTTCCTCCTCTTCGAGCTCTTCAGCGCCGGCCGCCGCAACCCCGACATCCAGAAAGAGGTCGGCCAGCTCTTCGAACGCACCCGCAGCCACGTCGCCGACGTCCTCCGCAGCAAGCAGGAGGAGGGCGTCGTCAGTCTTCGCTTCCCCCCCGAGGACGTCGTCTCCTACCTCTTCGCCCTCGGCGACGGCGTCGCCCTGCAAGTCCTCTCCGACACCTCCCGCGAGAGCACCGGCACCTTCGCCGTCGGCGTCGCCACCGCGCGCTTCCTCTTCAGCGCCGAGTAGTCGGCGTGATGCCGCGCACGCCTATCCCTTCTATGTAGAAGCGATTTCCGCCGGTTCCCAGCGCCAACCTGCCGCCTTCAAGGACAAGCGGCCGGGGCGCGGCGCGAACCGCCCCCGGCCTGGCACCGAAAGGCGGTACCTCTCGATGCAGGCACAGGGTATTTCAGCGCCCTTTGAAGAAGACGACGTATACGAGCAGGCGGTCCTCAGGCACGTCCTGATCGCCCAGCCGACGGTCCTGAGGCTGTGCGATCTCACCCGCGAAGTGAGGCCCGAACTCGGCGACTCCGATCCGGTGGACGCCGTAGAAAGGGCGGTGCGGGAACTGGTCAAGGTCGGCCTGCTCCACCGCCAGGGGGAGTGCGTCCTGCCGACCCCGGCAGCGGTCTACGTTCGCGGAATGGACCTCGGATGAGTCCGCAGAGGATCAGCGTCCAGTTCGCCCGCAACCTCGCCGAGGCGCGGGAGTGGGCGGGGTTGAGTCAGAAGGATCTCGGTCGGGCGATCTCGCTCAGTCAGAAGGAGATCAGCCTGATGGAGCTTGGCGAGAGGCTGCCGCGACTGGATCGAATCTCGGCGCTGGCAGAGGCGCTTGGGGTGCAGCTGCGCGATCTGCTGTTTGAGATCGAGTAGCGATGCCCTCCGAACACATCACCTTGTCGACCATCCCGGAGCGGTTCGGCTGGAATCTGAAGATCGCTCGGCAGCGGGCTGGAATCACTCAGCGCGAGCTGGCGCGGCGGATCGGTAGACACCAGAAGCGGATCGCGACGTGGGAGCGCGGCAGGTGCTGTCCCCAGATCGACACTGTCGTACGACTCGCAGAAGCTCTGGAAATCAACCCTGGCGAGCTGCTCAGGGATATGCGGGGGCTTGCTGGCTCTTCCTTCTAGCCGACGTGCTGATAGAGGGTGTCTGGGTGAGGATCACCGACGCAATTACTCCATACAAGATCGTCGGTTATCCGGTCAGACGCCCTCTGTAGCACCTTGGGTCGGCCACTATGCCGCACTGCCGCCGCCAAAACGAAAGGAAAGACTGCGGCGGTTATTAGCCAACCGCTAACGCTTCCGAGCAGCGTTTTTGAGAGCAGGGCCGACTGGACCTGCTCTAGATGGTCATCAAGACAAGCCCGATCGTAATTAGTTAACCCCCCAAGACCAAGCGGGTCGCGAGGTAGCTCCTCTTTGCGGAACACCCAGGTAAAGAGAGCGAAATTAAGGGCGCTCACATCCTCGGCATCCTCAATCGCAAGGTCAACAAGCGTCAGGACCTTGCGTGCCGAATCTGGATTGTGAAACTTGCCCTTTCGGATCTCGTCAGCAAGCGTGTCCCGTTGTCGCCAGAGTCGGTAGCGATAACGGCTAGTGGCGCACGCGGGAACAACTTTCGTGATGCTGAACCAGGCTCCCAGAAAGAGCAAAATCAAGTTGATCGTGAGTAGCGCGTTCATGGCCCCTTTTCTTCCAACTCGGCTTCTAGCGTAGTGATCCGACGTCTTTGGCGCCGTAATTCCTCGGCCTGAACGCGCGTTTTCCTGAGCATTGCCAGATATCCGGCACCCAGTCCGAGAGAAGCCACCAACGTGATCGACAACGTGAGCTTGACGTTGGTGGTCTTACCTGCCAGGTCCGATGCGATTGGTTGCGCAAGCCACACCGGAACTGCCAGCGCGACGATATAGAGCGCAGGGACGAGCGACTTGAGCAGCTCATAGCGAGCTAGCTTGACCTCATTGCTGGTTGGTTCTCCCCCGTCGCCTGCCACAAGAACGGGCGGTACCCTACCGATTACGGAAGATTCTTCGAACGCCACAGTCAAGGATCTTTGCGCCAAAAGCGCTTCCCGTCAATAGGCGAGGGACGCGTAGGTCGTCGCTACCCTTGACGAGGTGGCTAAGAGGCAGAAGACCGACAAGGGGCTCAAGATCCCGGTCCCGACCAAGGGGGAGTTCGACGCCGCTATGCGGAAGGTCGCTCCCCCAATAGGTCGTAAACGCCCTGACGAGAAAGACCGGCTTCAGAAGCAATCCGAGTAAGCGGCACGCCCGCCGCTCGCGCCTGCTGGCAGAAGCCCCGCAGGTCTTCGGTTGCCTGACGTTTTGCGGCGTCGGCTCGCTCGCGGCGTCTGGCGGCGCCCCGGATGCTCCGCAGGATCGTCGCCTCGCTCACTGCTGCGCCGCCTCTCTGACGAGGGCATGGAACATCGACCGCTGGCCGGTGCGGCGGTTGTTGTAGCGCCAGGCATACTCGTCCAGATAGGACTGAAGCCACTTCTTGGAGACGAGCTTGTAGGTGCCGCGCATCCCGGTCTTGAGGTTCCCAAAGAAGCCCTCAATCGTGTTCGTGTAGATGTGCCCTTCGACGTAGGAGCCGGCTGAGTGGTTGATGACGCGGTGGTCGGCGAACTCCCGGCCCAGCGGGCGATAGGACATCCAATCGTCCGTGTAGAGGATCGCTTCCGGGTTTACATTCGCCCGGACTGCTCCACTAAGCGGCTCGCCCCGCCGGGCGGCGATGTGGCGGACACGAACGCGCCCGCCGCGCTCGACCATCCCGAGCACGGTCGGCTTGGCCTCTCGGAACTGCATCGCTTCTGAGCGAGTCTTGTGTTTGCGGCGCGGCTTTCCGCCCCACGAGGTCTCGTCTACCTCAACCTCGCCGCGCAGGCTAGGCGCCGGATCGGGTTCGGCCATCAGCTCATTGCGGATGCGATTGAACATGCGCCAGGCGGTCTTGTAGTGGACGCCCAGCTCTCGCTCGAGCTGTTTGGCGGAGATCCCGCAGCGAGTGCTAGTCATCAGGTACATCGCGTGGAACCACAGCCGCAGCGAGGTTGAGGAGCGGTGGAAGATGGTCCCGGCGGTTGGGTGCAGATGGTGGCCGCAAGCCGTGCAGGTCCACGACTGCCGCTGCTGCTTGGTCGCGTAGCGCTTGAAAACCTTGACCCCGTCGCACTTAGGGCAGTGAGCGTGCTCGCCGTCAGGCGCGTGGCGGGTCCGCCAGAGGTAGTCCAGGCAGGCGGCGTCATCGGGGAAGTCGGCCAGGAACTCGGTTACCGAGTAGTCGGAGGTCGAAGACCTCGCCCTGCGTGGTTCGTGGCGGTTGGCCGGTGGCATATTGTAAAGCTACTTGACAACGCAAGCCTTGTCAAGCCCCTTGACAGAAGGCCCTGACTGCATCTACGTTCTTGCGATGGACAGACCCATCCTGTTGGATGAAGAGAGTGACGCTCCGGTCAGCTTCGACGAGTTCATGTCCGGATATGCAGATGAAGTTCCCTTAACGCATCCGCTCTGGCCGATCCGGGCCAAGATCGCACGGGCGGACTACCACCTGCACATCCTTGGGCAAAAAATCCGGCCCTTCGTCAATGGCGAAGCCTATGACTTTAGGCATGAGCCCGATTACAAGTCTGGGAGCTACGTCTGGAAGGTCTTCACCCGAGAAACGCCAGATCCCCGCTGGGGGCTGCTCATCAGCGAGATCGCCCACCATCTCAACAGCGCCCTCGACCAGATGGTTTGGTTGATCGCAGCTGCGAACGTGAGTGGGGACCCCCCGCGAGACACCGGCTTCCCCATCGCCAAGTCGGTCGGGGACTTTCGTCGGATGTGGACGCGGAGTAGCGGCTACTACCGAATTCGTGCGCTGCCCGCTCACGCCCAAGCCATCATCGAGGATGAACAGCCGTATCACCGAGGGAACGCTTTCGAAGGTCATCCACTCTGGGTTCTCAGACGACTCGCGAACGCCGACAAGCACCAAGCCCTTGTGACGGTGGGTGGCGCCGCGGGAAAGGGCAGCGCTCAGGTCACCCAAGAAGGGGGGGAAGTTGCAGTCGCCCCCGTCAAGTTCTTCAACGGCCCGGTGGAAGATGGCGACGTAGTAGCGAGTTGGCCACTTCCCCCGGCAGGGCCGGAGGGCATGAAAATACATCTCGATGTGCGCTTCGCCAGCTACGTAGCGTTCCCCGAGGGAAGTCCAGGCAAAGGCCGGGACGTTATGCGGACCTTGCTGGAACTGCGGAACCGGGTCAACGAAGTCCAGAACCGGCTCGGTCCCTTCCTCGCAGAAGAGGGCTCCTGGGTCATAGAGCGGTGAGCGTGGCCTAGCCACGACCTACACCGCCCTGAAGCGGTCGGCCGCTTCTACATAGAAGGGATAGGCGTGATGCCGCGCACGTAGTGACGCGGCTCACAGACCGCCCCCTGCCGCGGCGGCGAGGCTTCTCGGTGAGAAATGAAGAGCCGACGAGGAGGCCCGGCATGAAAGATGTGATGAACCGACTTGCGCAGTTCCTGGGGAGGCGACGGCGGTGGGTCGTCGCGGCCTGGGTCCTGATCGTGGCGCTGGCGCTTCCCTTCGCCTCCAAACAGACCGAGCACCTGACCGGCGGCGGCTTCGACGTGCCGGGAAGCCAGTCGATGAAGGTGAGCGAAGCGGTGCAGGAAGACTTCGGCTCGCAGGCGAACGGCATCGGCGTGGTGCTGAAGGCGGCGCCGGGCGCTTCGGCGGCCGAGCGCGACGCGGCGGTGGCGCGGGTGCGCGAGGAGGTGGCCTCGCTCGACGACGTCGTCCTGCCGCCGCCGGCCGCGGCGCAGGCGCGGCGGCAGCTGCAGAGCACCGATGTCGTCCTGGTGCCGCTGCGCAGCGACCTCTCCTCCGACGAGCTGATCGACCCGGCGAAGACGCTGCGCGAAGACCTGGGCCCGGGCGACGCCGCCGGTGGCGTCACGCCCTACCTCGTCGGCCAGCCGACGATCTGGGCGGGGATGCAGGAAATCTCCAAGGAAGACCTGGCGAAGGCGGAGTCGAGCGGCTTCCCGATCGTCGCCCTGATTCTGCTCGTCGTCTTCGGCTCCCTGGCGGCGGCGGCGCTGCCGCTGGCGCTCGGCTTCGTCAGCGTCCTCGTCACCGGCGCTCTCATCTACTTCATCTCGCTGCAGATGAACATGTCGGTCTTCGTCACCAACATGGCCTCGATGATCGGGATCGGCGTCGCCGTCGACTACTCGCTCTTCATCCTCGCCCGCTACCGGGAGGAGCGCGAGGCCGGTCGCGGGAAGGGGGACGCGCGGGCGCGGGCGCTCTCGACCTCGGGGCTCGCCGTCACCTTCTCCGGCCTCGCCGTGATCATCTCCCTGGGCGGGCTGTGGATGGTCGACAACCAGGCGCTGCGGTCGATGGCCCTGGGGGCGATGACCGTGGTCGGGGTCTCGATCCTCACCGCGACGACGCTGCTGCCGGCGCTGATCGCGATGCTCGGCGACCGGGTGCTGCCGGGAGGCGTCGTCGGCCGGGTCGAGGCCTTCTTCCGGCGCCGCTTCTACCGCCGCCGCAGCGCCGAGCAGCAGGCCGCCGAGCACAACCGCTTCTGGCGCGCCTGGACGGCGCGGGTGATGGCGCACCCGTGGACCGCGGTGATCGGCGTCTCCGCGGTGCTGCTGTTCCTCGCCAGCCCGCTGCTCTCGATGCAGACCGGGACCGAGGCGCTCTCCCAGTTCCCGAAGGACAGCGACGTGCGGGTCGGCAGCGAACTCGCCTCCGACCAGCTCGGCGGCGGCACCGACCCGATCCAGGTAGTCGCCGCCTTCGACGGCGCCCCTGGGGTGGCCGGGAAAGCGGCTGTCGCCGACTTCCGCCGCGAGCTCGCAACCACGCCGGGAGTGGCGGCGGTCGGAGCTCCGGCCTTCGCCGGCGACGAGGCGATGCTGCAGGCGACCCCGCAGGCGGGGAGCGAGTCCGACGCGGCGATGGCGCTGGTCGAACGGCTACGCGACACGGTGGTTCCGGCCTCGGCGCTGGCTCAGCGGGCCGAAGTCGACGTCGGCGGCGAGACCGCCCGCAGCCACGACGTCCGCGACCAGATCGGCGGCTCGATGTGGAAGATCGTCCTCTTCGTCCTCGCCCTCAGCTTCGTCGTCCTGATGGTGATGCTGCGCTCGCTGTTGTTGCCGCTGAAGGCGGTGCTGATGAACCTGCTCTCGATCAGCGCCGCCTTCGGCATCCTGGTGGCGATCTTCCAGTGGGGCTGGCTCGACGGCTTCCTCGGCTTCGAAAGCCAGGGGGCGATCGACACGATCAACGTGCCGCTGATCTTCGCCGTCGTCTTCGGCCTCTCGATGGACTACGAGGTCTTCCTGATGTCGCGGATCCGCGAGCGCTACATGGCCCACGGCGACAACGAGCGTGCCGTCGCCGAGGGCCTCTCCTCGAGCGCCCGCACGATCTCCTCGGCGGCGCTGATCATGTCCTCGGTCTTCTTCGTCTTCGTCCTCACCGGCGTACCCTCGATCAAGGAGATGGGGCTCGGCTCGGCGATCGCGATCGCCCTCGACGCCACCCTCGTCCGCCTGATCCTGGTCCCGGCGGCGATGAAGCTGATGGGCCGCTGGAACTGGTGGATGCCGAGCTGGCTCGACCGCGCCCTGCCGGACCTCAGCTTCGAGCACGGCAGTGAGGAGCCCGAGCCGGCCAAGGCATAGGATTGGCTGGTGAGCCAGGGTGGAGACGAGCTGGCGTTTGTCGGGGCGGCCCGGCAGGCGGAGATGGTGCGGAGCGGCGAGGTCTCGCCGAAGGAGCTGGTGCAGCTCTCGCTCGACCGGATCGCTCGCCTTGACCCGGAGCTGAACTCTTTTCGCAAGGTCTTCGCCGAAAAGGCGCTGCTGGAAGCCGAGCAGGCCGAGGCGCGGGTGCGGGCGGGAGACGAGCGGCCGCTGCTGGGTGTGCCGATCGCGATCAAGGACGAAGTCGACGTCGCCGGCGAGGTCAACACCCACGGCACCGACGGCTTCACCGAGCCGGCCAGAGACGACTCCGAGATGGTGCGGCGGCTGCGCGAGGCCGGGGCGATCATCGTCGGCCTGACCCTGCTGCCGGAGATGGCGATCTGCGGCTTCACCGAGTCGGCCACCTACGGGGTGACCCGCAACCCTTGGAACCCGCAGCGGACCCCGGGTGGCTCCAGCGGCGGCTCCGCCTCCGCCGTTGCCGCCGGCCTCGTCCCGATCGCCTCCGCCGGCGACGGCGCCGGATCGATTCGCATCCCTTCCGCCTCCTGCGGGCTGTTTGGGCTGAAGCCGTCGCGAGGGCGGGCCTCGCTGGCGCCGCTGAGCGAAGGTTGGCGGGGGATGGCCGTGCTCGGCTGCGTCAGCCGCAACGTCCTCGATACCGCCCTCTGGCTCGACATCATCTCCGGCGACTCGAGCGAGGCCGAGGCGCCGCCCCCGCCCGAGCGGCCGTTCGTCGAGGCGGTGAAGCAGTCGCCCGGCAAGCTGCGCGTCGCCTACTCGACCCTCGCCCCGCGGGCAGCGGCGCCGCCGACGGTCTCCGAGGAGGCGAAGCAGGCGGTGGCCGACGGAGCGGAGCTGCTGCGTTCGCTCGGGCACGAGGTCGAGCAGCGGGACCCGCAGTGGGGCTCGATCGGCGACTCGATCACGGCGCGCTTTCTCAAAGGCGTCTCGGAGACCGTGGAGGAAGTGCCGCACCCCGAGCGGCTGGAACGGCGGACCCGCGGCTTCGGTCGCCTCGGGAAGGTGTTGCCGGAGGCGCTCTACGAGCGGATGATCGCGCGGCGCCCGGCCGAGCAGGCCGGCGTCAACGCGATCTTCGACTCCGTCGACGTCCTGGTGATGCCGGTGATGGGCGGCACCGCCCTGCCGGTCCGCCGCTGGGAGGGCAAGGGGGCGCTGCAGACCGTCCTCGGGATGAGCCGCTTCTATCCCTACTGCGTCCCCTGGAATCACCTCGGCAACCCGGCGATGGCGGTCCCGGCCGGTTTCTCCCCCGAGGGGATGCCTCTCTCGATCCAGGTGATCGGCCGCCCGGGCGCCGAGGCGACCCTGCTCTCGCTCGCCGCCCAGCTTGAGGCCGAGCGGCCCTGGGCGGACAAACGCCCCCCGATCTCCTAGGGTCTGCCGGTCAGACCGCGGATGAACGCGCCGAGCCGCTGTTCGTAGCGGTGCGGGTCGACGTTCCAGGCCTCGGTGTGTCCCGCCTCGGCAACGCGGAAGTAGGTGACCCTGCGCGGCAGCTCGGCGGCGAACTCGTCGCTGGTAGAGATCGGCACGACATCGTCCTCGGTCCCGTGGAAGAGCAGGATCGGCAGCTGGAAAGCTTCCGAATGCGCGGCGGCGTCGAGGCTCTCCCAGTCGGCGTCGATGCGGGCGCCGATCGCCCACTCCACCGGCTTGGCGAGGAAGGAGGGGAAGCCCATCTCGGTGGCGTTGAAGGAGAGGACCGCCTGCCAGTTGAGAACCGGCGCGTCGAGGACGAGGCCGGCGACCTTTGGTGCGAGCGACGAGCGCTGCATGAACTGGGCGACGATCGCCCCGCCCATCGAGTAGCCGACGAGGAGGAGACGCCGGGCTCCGTGGGCCAGCGCGTAGCGGGCGGCGGCGCCGAGATCCCGCCACTCGGTCAGGCCCATGTGGTGGAAGCCATCGGGACTTTCGGGGGCGCCGAGGTCGTCGCGGTAGCTGATCAGGAGGGTCGGCAGGCCGGCTCGATGTAGGGCCGGCACCACTCGAAGCCCCGTCTGCGGGGTGCTGTTGATGCCGTGGACGACAATCGCCCAGGTGCGCTCGTGGCCGGGGACGAGCCAGGCCGGCATTGGCCCCAGCTCCCCTCTGATCGTCACGGTCTTGGAGGGGATGCCGAGGGCCGCTCTTGGATCGCCCGCCCATACATTCGAGTCGAAGGCAACCTCCATCCCGGGCGCCAGGTAGCCGTCGACACTTCGCAATCGCCGCGTCACCCTGTTATCGCCTTCACTGACGATCGGCCCGACGATCGCCCGCCCGCCCTGCCACTCAAGCCCGTAGACGCCAGGGCGCCTGCTCGCTTCGGTGCTCTCGAGCACGATCCGGCCCGCGGGCATCGCTTCGACCTCGGTTTCCATTGGCCATCCCGATTGATCGGGTACCAGGACCGCCGAGGAGTAGTGCCAGGCCGAGGCGGCGCCCACCAGGAGCGCGACGACCGCCAACGCCGCGCAGGCGACGAGGCCCCACCGCCGGCGCGTCATTCGTGCCTAGCCGAAGACCTTGCGCATCCGGGCGAGGTCGCGGACCTTGCCCTTCGGGCGGATGCGGCGCTGCACGATCATCTTCAGGCGGTCGGCGTCGGGCTTGCCGGAGGCGATCCAGTCGGCCCAGCTGGCCTCGATGGTGACGTTGGGACTCGGGGCTTCGCCGGCCTCGGCGCGGGTCGAGCCGTTGTCGAGGACCAGGTGCCACGGTTCGGCGTCGGTGAAGCGCCACTGCAGGACGAAGGGCGCGCCGTTGGCGGCGTTCGGGTTGGCGACGCGGGTGAGGATGTCGAAGTGGAGGCGCTGCAGCTCCGGTGAGGCTTCGGGCGTCTTCGCACCGGGGTTGCCGACGACGCCACCCATCAGCATCTGCACCTGCTCGGCGGCGATCTCCTCCTCGGATTTGGCCGGGTCGAAGGGGAAGACGCCGGGCGGCATCTCCTCGGTCGGGTAGCCGATCGTCCGCCAACGCTGGCGGACGAGTTTGAACCCGAAGGCTAGGATGTCCTCGATCGAGAAGCCGTAGCACTCGGTGTAGGCACGGTCGAGGCCGGGCGGCGAGAAGACGCCGGGCATGTAGGGGAGGACTTCTTTCAGCAGCTCGATCACCGCGGCCCGGTTCTCCTCCCAGCCGGGCGCACCCTCCTCGAGCAGTTCGGAGAGGACCTTGACGCCGAAGCCGATGTGGCGCTGCTCGTCGCGGGAGACGTTGACCATCCCCTCGCTGAAGCCGGGCATCGTCTCCTCGGAGGCGAAGAAGTCCTCGATGAAGTGCTGGCCGGGCTGGGCGAGACTGCCCTCGACGATCAGGTGGTAGAGCGTGATCGCCTGCGCGAACTTCGCCACCGAGCGGTCCTTGCGCAGTTCCTCGGCCATCCGGTCGAGGCGGTCGAAGATGCCGCGGTAGCCCCAGTTCAGCTGCGGCAGGGTGGAGGAGAGCGTCTGCTGGACGGACTCGCCGCCGACGCCGATCACCTCCTTGAAGAAGCGATGGAAGAAGATCGAGTGGCGGACCTCGTCGACCTGTTGCGTCGCCAGGAAGTAGGACTGCTCCTCGGTCGGCGCCGCGGTGACGTAGGGGGCGAGGGTGTCGGCGACCCGGTCCTCGCCGTAGTAGAACATCGAGTAGATCCACATCGCCGAGCGCTGCTGAATCTCGCTCAGGCCGTTCCAGCCCTCACGGTCCTTTGACATGTCGATGTCGTAGGCGCTCCAGTTCCCCTGCTCCCAGCGCTGGTAGAGGTCCTCGTAGGTGATGTTGTCCATCAGGCGCTGGGAAGCGACGCTCATCTCGTCTCCTTTTGGTGTCGCATAAAGGGCACCGGGAGACTAGCGCGATCCTGGCCAGCTGGCCAGGATCGCGCCAAGAACTTCACATCAGACCGCTATTTGACGAATTCGCGGACTTCTTTGTAGACCGTTTCGTTGGTCGTCAGAGCGGCGTGCGTCATGCACGCGGTTTTGTGGTTGGAAGCGCCGCTGAGGATGACGCTTTCATCCGGGTTGATGATTTCGTCGCACGGCGACCACCAGGTGCCGTAGTTGACGGCGCCGGGCGTCTCGTCGGTCGCGTTCAGTTCTTTCAGGAACGTCGAGCCGACCTGCATCTCCTGGCAGGCGACCTGGAAGGAGCAGGCGTTCGCGGTTTCGGTGCCGTGATTCGGCCCGCCGAGCGAGACCCAGTCGTCGACCTTCGATTCGCCGCCGAGGAACTTGATGTACCAGCGGGTGTTGAGGCTCCCCATCGAGTGGGCGATGATGTCGACCTTCGTCGCACCAGGATTGTTGCTGAGCAGCGTTTCGACGTGTGATTTCACTTCTTTTTCCGCGTCGACCTTGTTCGACTGCGAGGTGTTGTAGCTGTAGGCCATCAGGGCCGATTTCGCGTAGCCGTCTTTTTCGAAGCGGCCGATCATCGTGTTCCAGAGCGATGCGCTCTCGCTCCATCCGTGCACGAACAGGATCGGATCCTGGGCTGAGGCAGTGGCCGGGCCCGCCGCAGCAATGCAGACCGCGATCGCGGCGACGAGCGTCGCCAGTCGTTTAATCACCATGGGTTCTCCCTTGGGTTGAGCGCGGGCGCCTCCCTGAGCGCGCCGCTGGTAGGTCCCAAGCAGACTGGTAATACTCGGGAGAAATCGAGTTAATCACCGAACACCAATCGGTGTCAAGGTTCTACGAGGTGGGGGTCTCGATCTGGCGCTTGAGGATCTTCCCGGTCGGGCCTTTCGGCAGCTCGTCCACGAACCAGACGATCCGCGGGTACTTGTAAGCGGCGATCCGCTCCTTCACATAGGCGCCGACCTCCTCCGGCGCCAGCTCCTCATCCTCGTGGAGAACGACGGCGGCGCCGATCTCCTCTCCCCACTCGCTGTGGGGGACGCCGATCACCGCCGCTTCGCGGATCTTCGGGTGCTCGTAGAGGACCTCCTCGACCTCGCGCGGGTAGACGTTGTAGCCGCCGCGGATGATCAGGTCCTTCTTGCGGTCGACGATGTAGAAGTAGCCGTCCTCGTCGACCCGGGCCATGTCGCCGCTGTGGAACCAGCCGCCGCGCATCGCCTCCTCCGTCGCCTCGGCCCGCTGCCAGTAGCCCTTCATGATGTTGTGGCCGCGGATCACGATCTCGCCGACCTCGCCCTGCGGCACCTCCTGGTCGTTCTCGTCGACGACCTTCATCTCGACTTCTTCGAGCGGGGTGCCGATCGAGCCGGCCTTGCGCGGCCGGCCGGGGTGGTTGGTGCAGGCGACGGGCGAGGTCTCCGAGAGGCCGTAGCCCTCCAGCACTTCGCATTCGAAGGCCTCCTCGAAGCCGCGCAGCACCTCAACCGGCATCGAGGCGCCGCCGGTGATGCAGATCCGCAGGTTCGAGGTGTCGTAGTCCTCGCGGCCGGGATGGTGGAGCAGCGCCCCGTACATCGTCGGCACCCCGTAGAAGTGGGTGACGTCGTCGCGCTGCATGATCTCCAGCGCCTCGCCGGGGTCGAATTTGGGCAGCAGGGTGAGGGTGGCGCCGACCCGCAGCGAGGCGTTCATGCTCACGGTCTGGCCGAAGGAGTGGAAGAGGGGGAGAGCGCCGAGGATGACGTCGCCGGCCTTCGTTTCCGAGGTGGTGCGGGAGGAGATGTCGGCGTTGCGCGAGAGGTTGAAGTGGGTCAGCTCGGCGCCCTTCGGTCTGCCGGTGGTGCCGGAGGTGTAGAGGATGACCGCGGTGTCCTCTTCGGCGGTGTCGGCGAGCTCGGGATCGGGGTCGTGGGCGCCGAGCAGCTCGGCGAAGGCTTCCGGCTCGACCTCGATCAGCTCCACGCCCGCGTCCTCGGCACCGCCGCGGGCCTCCTCGGCAAAGCCGTGCCAGGCCAGCAGCAGCTTCGCGCCCGAGTCCTCGAGATAGAAGGCGATCTCCCGCCGCTTCAGCAGCACGTTCATCGGCACGACGACGCCGCCGGCCCGCAGCACCCCGTAGTAGGAGATCGGGAACTCGAGGACGTTCGGCAGCATCACCCCGACGCGATCGCCCTGCTGCAGGCCCTTTTGGCGCAGTAGCGCCGCCAGGCGGGCACTGCGGTCGTCGAGGTCCGCGTACGTCAGCTCCAGGGGGCCGAGGCGAACGGCGACCGCCTCCGGCGCCCGCGCAGCGCTCTCGGTGACGATCGAAGCGAGATTCAGGCCCATCGTTCCTCCCGGTAAGAAAGTTGTCCCGCCAGCCAGTCTAGGCGGGCCCCCTGCAAGGAGGGGATCAGGCTTCGTTAGGCTCGCGACGATGGAGGACCTGGGCGCCGCGATCTCCTACCTCGTGCTGAAGCGCGGAACTCCCGTCTATTCGCGCGACGGGGAGCGACTGGGGCGCGTCACCCGCGTTCTCGGCGATCGTCCCACCCACATCTTCGACGGAATCATCTTCGACACCAGCGCGGGACCGGGGGGGCATCGCTTCGTCGATGCGCCGGAGGTCGAGTCGATCCACGAGCGAGGCGTCGTCCTCACGATCAGCGCCGCCGAGGTCGAGGCGCTGCCGAAGCGCCGCCGCTAGCGAGCCGATTCTCCCGGCGCTCTATATGTAGGATGCTGTCCGATGCAGCGAATCTCTCTGATCATTCTTGCCTGTCTGGCCCTTTTCGTCGCGGGTTGCGGCGGTTCCTCCGACTCGACCCAGAGTGCCGGCGAAAAGGCGCTGGAAGCGGTGGAACGGGAAGAAAAAGCGGCCGCCAAGAAAGAAAAAGAAGCCGAAGCAGCTCAAAAAAAGACCGAAGAAGAAGAAGAAAAGCGGCTGGCGGAACTGCCGCAGCCAAATGTGCCTTCGGGGCCGCCGCCGAAGAAGCTGGTGATCGAGGACAAGAAGACCGGGTCAGGGCCCGTGGCGAAGGCCGGTGACCAGGTCAGCGCCCACTACGTCGGCGTCCTTTACGACACGAAAAAACCGTTCGACGCCAACTGGGGGGAAGACGAACCCTTCAGCTTCAAGCTCGGCGGCGGGGAAGTGATCAAAGGTTGGGACAAGGGCCTGGTCGGAATGAAGGTCGGCGGCCAGCGGGAACTGATCATCCCGCCGGGGCTCGCCTACGGATCGCAGGGGAGCTATCCGATCCCGCCCAACTCGACGCTGGTCTTCCTCGTCGAACTCACCAAGGTCAAGTAGCTCCTTCCTTCATCATCGGGCCGTGGCACGAGGCCCTCTGCACGAACGACTGACCGCGCAGGCGCTTGCCGGCGCGCCGTTGCGCTCGGCCCAGGGGGTGGCTGAGCGGCTGCTGGCGGTGCAGGGGCAGGACCCGCGCGGGGCGCGGCTGGCGGTGCGGGCGCGCACCGAGGGCATTGCGGCCGCCGACGTCGACCGGGCGCTGAGCGAGGAACGCTCGCTGCTGATCACCTGGCTCAACCGCGGCACCCTCCACCTGGTCCGCCGCGAGGACTACCCGTGGCTGCATGCGCTGACGACGCCGCCGCTGCTGACCTCGAACTCGCGGCGGCTGCGGCAGGAGGGGGTGAGCGAGAGCTCGGCCGAGAAGGCGATGGAGGTGATCGAGCGGGCGCTGGTCGAGGAGGGGCCGCTGACCCGCCCGCAACTGCGAGAGCGCTTGGATGCGCCCGGGGTCCCAACGGCGGGCCAGGCGCTGGTCCACCTTCTCTTCCTGGCGACGCTGCGCGGGTTCGCGGTCCGGGGGCCGATGATCGGCAAGGAGCACGCCTACGTCCTCGTCCGCGATTGGCTCGGCGAGCAGCGGCCGGTCGACCGCGAGCGAGCTCTGGCCGAGCTGGCGCGGCGCTACCTGGTCGGTCACGCGCCGGCCGACGACCGCGACCTCGCCCGCTGGGCCGGGCTGCCGCTGCGCGACGCGCGCGCCGGCCTGACGGCGATCTCGAAGCACCTGGTCGAGCGTGAGGACGGGCTGCTGGATCTGGAGAAGACGCCGCCACCGGCGCCGCTCCCGCCGCCGCGCCTCCTCGGTCCCTACGACCCGGTCCTGCTCGGCTGGACCTCGCGCGAGGAGATCATCGGCCCGCACAAGCTGCTGGTCACCAACAACGGCCTCTTCCGGCCCTTCGCGATGGTCGGTGGGCGGGCGGTCGCAACCTGGCGCCTGGCCGGCGGCAAGGTGACGATCGAGCACCTCGGCGAGGTGAGAAAAGAGGACGCGGCGGCGCTGGAGGCCGACGCCGCGCGCGTCCTCGAGTTTCTGGGCGTCTAGCTCGCGCTGCCGGTTCCGGCGTCGGTGCCCTCTAGCCGGGGCGGCATGTCGTCGCCGGAGGACGGCGGAATCGCCTGTCCCGGCAGCGCCTCGGCCTCCTGCTCCCAGACGTGGTTCAGCGAGACCTGCAGGTAGGCGAACATCGCCGGCGAGATCAGCAGGTAGAGGATCAGGGCGATCCAGCCGCTGACCGGCTCGCGCCCGGAGATTTTCGAGGCCCCCTGGACCCGCTTGGTGCCGCGGTAGTAACTGACCAACGGCGGCACGATGATCAGGAAGCCGGGGACCAGCGCCAGCAGCGAGTTGGTCGGGTTCTGACCGAGGTCGTAGCCCTTGGCTTCGCCGTAAGCCTTCAGCTCCTTGTTGATCTTGTACCACCAGACGAAGTGGTAGATGCCGAGGGTGATGATCGGCAGCAGGGCCACGGCCCAGGGATTTCGCACCTTCACCTCATGCTGGGTTCCGCGCAGTTTCATCTCGTAGGCCATGTCTCTCCCATTCGTTGTGAGGCGTACCCGGACATGTTCGGCCGCTGGGCGAGGTGCCCTTTAATCGTGCTGGTGGCGGCTGACGTGTTTCAGCCGAGCTTAGGGCTGCGCCAGGGCGCTGCCAAGCGCGCGACCAGATCGTCGCCGAGACCCTCGATCGGGACGCGGACCTGCTCGAGGGTGTCGCGGTCGCGGAGGGTGACGGTGTCGTCCTCCATCGTCTGGTGGTCGACGGTGATGCCCCAGGGGGTGCCGATCTCGTCCTGGCGGCGGTAGCGCTTGCCGATCGAGCCGCCCTCGTCGAACTCGGTGGGGAGGCGACGGCGGAGGTCTTTGAAGATCTCTCGGGCCTTCTCGGGCAGGCCGTCCTTGGAGACGAGGGGGAGGACGGCGACCTTGACCGGGGCGAGGCGCGGGTGGAGGCGCAGGACGGTGCGCTGGCGGCCCTCCACTTCCTCCACCTCGTAGGAGTCGACGAGGAAGGCGAGGGTGGCGCGGTCGGCGCCGGCGGCCGGCTCGATCACGTAGGGGACGTAGCGCTCTTTGGTCTGCTGGTCGAAGTACTCGAGCTTTTCGCGGGAGAACTTGGCGTGCTGGGTGAGGTCGAAGTCGCCGCGGTTGGCGATCCCCTCCAGCTCCGACCAGCCGATCGGGAAGAGGTACTCGATGTCGCTGGTCGCCGAGGAGTAGTGGGAGAGCTCGTCCTCGCCGTGAGCTCGGACGCGCAGGTGGTCGGGGCGGATGCCGAGCTCGGTGTACCAGCGCTCGCGCTCGCCCATCCAGTGCTGGTGCCACTTGTCTGCTTCGGCGGGGGGCACGAAGTACTCCATCTCCATCTGCTCGAACTCGCGGGTGCGGAAGATGAAGTTGCCCGGCGTGATCTCGTTGCGGAAGGACTTGCCGACCTGGGCGATCCCGAACGGCGGCTTCTTGCGGGCGAACGCCATCACGTTCTTGAAGTTGATGAAGATCCCCTGGGCGGTCTCCGGGCGCAGGTAGACGGTCGAGCCCTCCTCGGCGACCGGGCCGACGTGGGTTTCGAACATCAGGTTGAACTGGCGCGGCTCGGAGAGCTCGCCGCCGCACTCCGGGCAGCGCAGCTCCGCGTTCGGGTCGCCGCCTTCGGCCTCGACCGCCTCGCGGAGATGGTCCTCGCGCCAGCGCTTCTTGCACTTGCCGAGGCACTGGACGAGCGGGTCGGTGAAGCCTTCGAGGTGGCCCGAGGCCTCCCAGACACGGGGGTGCTGGAGGATCGCCGAGTCAAGCGCGACGATGTCGTCGCGCTCCTGCAGCATCGCCCGCCACCACTCGGCCTTGACGTTGTTCTTCAGCAGGACGCCGTAGTGGCCGTAGTCGTAGGTCGAGCCGAGGCCGCCGTAGATCTCCGAGGAGGGGAAGACGAAGCCGCGCCGTTTGCACAGCGCCACGATCTCCTCCATCGTCACCTCGGTCGGGCGGGTCCCCTGCTCGGTTGCCATGGCGGGAACGGTAGCGGCTGCGATAATCCCGGGCCGCCATGCCGATTTACGAGTACAGATGCGAGAACGGCCACGTCTTTGACGCGATCCAGCGGATGACCGACGAGCCGCTGACCAAATGCGAGGAGTGCGGCGCGCCGGCCGCGCGCGTGCTGACGCCGCCGGCGATTCACTTCAAGGGCTCGGGCTTCCACAACACCGATTACGGGACCAGGCGCGGTGGCGGCAACGGCGGCTCCGAGGGCGGCGAGAAGAGCGGCTCGGGCTCGGGCGGCGATTCGAAGTCGGACTCCGGCAGCAAGAGCGAGTCGAAGTCCGACTCCAAGCCGGCTGCTTCGACGGCTGACTAATTCACCAAACGCCTCAGCCGTCGAGGAACTTGTGGACGGCCTTCTTGCGCAGGGACTCGGGGATTTCGATTGAGCCTTCGGGGCCGTCGCTGCAGCCGCTCAGCTGCTTGACGCAGAAAACTTCCGCCGCCGAGCCGCCGCCGATGCCCGCCGCGAGGATCAGCTGCGGCATCGTGAAGAAGCCCATGTCGCTGACGAAGGCCTTTGGTGCCTCCCAGCCGATGATCGGGCCGTGGATGAAGTTGTAGGGGAGGCGGAGGGGATCGGTGAGCCGGCTTTTGATCCCGTTGATCACCGACTGCTGGGCCTGCTCGCGGTTGTAGTCGTTGTAGCCGAGGGTGAAGGCGCTCTTGCCGGGGCCGGGGCATTCGACCGGCTCGCGGACTCGCGAGTAGGCCAGCGCCTTTTCGCCGTCGAGGGTGTTCTCGCCCTTCTTCAGGCGCAGGGTGACGCCGCCCTGGCCGCCGCCGGCGCCGCCGGAGATGTCGGCGCAGAGCTTTTGCGGGACGTTGACCTCGATCCCGCCGACGGCGTCGATCAGGTCTTCGAAGCCGGTGAAGTCGACGATCGCGATGTGGTCGATCTGGATCCCGAGGAACTGTTCGATCGTCTTGATCTGCAGGGCGGCGCCGCCGTAGGCGAAGGCGGCGTTGATTTTGGTCGGCGCGTTGCCGGGGATTTCGGCGAAGGTGTCGCGGGGGATCGAGAGTTTGCGGAAGGCGCCGCCACCGGCCCGGACCAGCATCAGGGTGTCGGCGCGGAATTCCCCCTGGTAGCAAGGCTTGTGCGGCTTCTCGCCCTTCGACTGCTGTTCGAAGCACTCCTCGGAGGTGTTGCCGTCGCCGGCGCCGGGCGGCCGCGCGTCGGTCCCGAGGACGAGGATCGTCTGCGCGCTCGGCAGCAGGAACGGGTTGCCGTGCAGCGCCTTGCCAGCTTCGCCGGAGAGCTTGAAGGACTGGATCTGGGCGGAGACGCCGAAGGCGACGAGGCTGATCAGGATCCAGGCGAGGGCGGCGAGGCCGACCCATTTGAGCACCCGCCGCGGGGTGACCCGGCCGCGCTGGGGCGGCGGCATCCCCGGCTCCTCGCGCTTGCGGCGGCGCCATGAAGGCAACCTTGCACGGTCGCGCAGACTCGACAGATCCGCGCCTTTCAAGCGCGAAAACAGCCCCCGGCGGGAGCGGTAGACCTTGTACTCGGGCTTGGATTCGGGCGGCTCGGGGGGCCGCTGCTCGCCGTCGGGGCTCATGAAAGGCTAGAAATCATGGCGATGCAGTCGGTCCTTCGCTTTCCAGCTCCCGGTTCCTCGTGAACGGCACCGAGACGATCGGGGTCGATCTCGGCGGCACGAAGATGCTCGTCGGAGTCCTTTCGGACACCGAGCCGCTCTACGAGCAGCGCGAGGCGAGCAAGGGCCAGACCGAAGACGAGCTGGTCGAGCTGCTGGTCCGCGAGATCGAAGAGGCGCGGGAAGCGCGCCCCGATGTGGCGGCGGTCGGGCTGGGGATTCCGGCGACGATCGACCACGACAGCGGGGTCGCCGTCTCGGCGGTGAACCTGCCGCTGAAGAACCTGCCGGTCCGCGAAATCGTCGGCGAGCGCACCGGCCTGCCGGTCTTCCTCGACAACGACGGCAACGTCGCGGCGCTGGCCGAGTACCTCTACGGCGCCGCCCAGGGCAAGCCCGACATCGTGATGCTGACGGTGGGGACGGGGATCGGCGGCGGCCTGATCCTTAGCGGCGAGATCTACCGCGGCTCGACCGGGGCCGGCGCCGAGCTTGGGCACGTGGTGATCCAGGCCGACGGACCGCCCTGCCAGGGCAACTGCCCCAACCACGGCTGCGTCGAGTCGCTGGCCTCGGGGACGGCGCTCGGGCGCGAGGCTCGGGCGGCGGCCGAAACCAAGCCCGATTCGGCGCTCGGCAAGGCCCTGGCCGAGGGCAAGGAGATCGACGGCCGCGTCACCACCGAAGCCGCCCTCGCCGGCGACCAGGTCGCGATCGACGTCTTCGAGCTGATCGGCAGCCGCCTCGGGGTCGCCTGCGCCAGCCTCGCAAACATCTTCCAGCCGCACGCGATCGTCGTCGGCGGCGGCGTGATCGCAGCCGGCGACCTGCTGCTCGAGCCGGCGCGCAAGGAGATCCGCGAACGCGCGCTCGACCCGATGAACAAGACGCCGATCCTCGAAGCGACCCTCGGCAACGACGCGGGCATGATCGGCGCCGCCGCCCTGGCGCGGACCGAGCTCGCGAGCGCCGGCGCGGCGCAGCTGGCGAAGGACGGAGGCTGATGCCGGGCTGCCTCGTCGTCTGCCCGACGCCGATCGGCAACCTCGACGACGTCTCGGTGCGGGTGCGCGAGGCGCTGGTCAGCTCCGACTACATCGCCTGCGAGGACACCCGCAAGACCGGGGCGCTGCTCGACCGCCTGCGGATCCGCCCCCACCCGCGGCTGGTCTCCTTCCACGAGGGCAACGAACAGTCGCGTGCCGTCGAGCTCTCGCAGCGGATTGAGCGCGGCGCCGTCGTCGCCCTCGTCTCCGACGCCGGCATGCCCGCCATCTCCGACCCCGGCTACAAGCTGATCCGCCGCTGTATCGACCGGGCGCTCGAGGTGACGGTCCTTCCGGGACCCTCGGCGGTGCCTGTCGCCCTCGTCGCCTCCGGGCTGCCGACCGACAAGTGGCGCTTCGAGGGCTTCCTGCCGCGCCGGGCGGGGGAGATGGAGCGGGTCCTGCGCTCGGCCGAGACCGTCGTCGCCTTCGAGAGCCCGCGGCGCGTCGGCGAGTCCCTCGCTGCCCTCGCCTCCCTCGCCCCCGACCGCCAAGCCGCCGTCTGCCGCGAGCTGACCAAGGTCCACGAGGAGGTCGCCCGCGGGACCCTCGGCGAGCTGGCCCGCCGCTTCCGCGGCGACGTCAAAGGCGAGATCGTCCTCGTGATCGCCCCCGCCGCCCCCGCCGAGCACGGCCAAGACGTCGGCTTCGCCGTAGACGCCTTGCGCCACCTGGTCCAGTCGGGCGCGCGACCGCGAGCGGCGGCTTCGGTAGTTGCGGCGCTTACCGGTACGCGGGCGAACGACCTCTACAAAGCGCTGACCGGACGGGAGGCGCGTCGATAGCCTCAAGAGTTTGAACACCTTCTACGTCACCACCGCGACGTTCCGATTTCCATCAACAGACTTCGATGGCTGAGATCCGAATCGCTGGAGGACCGGGGACTCCGCAAGGCCGGTCCCAAGGCGGCGGACCTTGGGAAGCCTTTAAACCGAGCGGCTATACGTTGAGCGTGGAAGAACTCACGCCAACGGCAGATATAGGCTAAGCCGCGCATGGCGGATCTTGAGATTCCTGAGTTGGCGATCGTCGTCGCCGCCCAGAAACATAATCCGACCATCCTCAATGCCGAGTTCCTGGCCTACAACGACATCGTCCCTCGCGATTGGGCTCCCAGCGAGGATCGCTTCACCACGCCTGTCCTTTCTCAGGTTGACTACGAAGATCAGGGCGTCAGCATCAGCTGCCAACCCGACAAAGTCGTTTTTACGCGAGCGAACGGCGATATCCGCAACTCCACCGAGCCCGACGTCGCCGCCCTTGCCGTCGCCTACGTCAGTGCGCTGCCTCACGTCCAATACACGGAGGTCGCGATCATGATCGACGGCCACGTCGTGGTCGAGCAGGGGATGGAGGAGGCAAGGCGCCAGGTAATCGACCACTACGTGGCGAAAGGACCCTGGTGTGACTACGGAAACGGAGTTGCCGATGCGATGGTCAACCTTGCCTTCGAGTTTGAGGGAACCGCGTTGCGGGTTGCCATCTTTCCGGCATTCTTCGTACTTCAGGAGGACGCGAGCGATGAGGACGGAGAGGCCACGGCGCGGGAGATTCCTGTGATCCGCTACAGCGCCAACTTCCAGGCAGAGATCGAGGGTGAGGGCCGCGATCAGAGGATCGCCAACCTCGTGGAGCGTCTTGGCCGCTGGCGCGAGTGGCTTGAGGTCTACCTTGAGCTAGTGGAGCAAAAGCTGATGGTGGAGATCCTCAGTGGCTGAGGTGAGTGCGTATGCGCCCGCCGTCGATTCCGAGCGGATCGCCGAACGGGTGGCTCTCGATTATGTCGGCGAGAAGATCGGCAAGACTCTTGCTGGCTCGAAGCAATCGCTGCAGAGTGGCATCTACGTCACCGGAATGGGCTCGATCTCCGGTTCCGTGCTGGCCAGATCCGCCGCCAGCGCCTACCGGACGGCACCTCCCGCTCCATCGTCTTCGACGCTGCCGAAACTTGGTGTATTGCGAACCGTCTTCCAACGTAAGTCTCCACCGCTTCCGAAGCCGGTAGCCAAGGCGCTGGTGATGCCCGACACCAGCCGGCTGGCGATCACCATCTACAACGAGGCCCTTGCCTCCCAGGCAAAGGTCTTTCGCAACTACGAGCCGACGGGCATGCGGCTTGTTATGGAGAACTGGACGCCGAGGCCCAAGCCGAATACCGAGATCCGCGATCTTTGGAGCGCGCTCGTCGCGAAGTTCTTCGAGATGCGCGCCCAGGAGCTGGCGGCTGAGGATGCCGCACAGGAGCGCTGGGTCGACGAAGGTCTGCGCCATCCGCCCCTAGAAGGCATTCAGAAGGTGCGCGTTCGGTTGAACCTGATCGGCCCGCTGCCGCCGCGAATCGCATACGACCCGGATCGCGAGTGAGTGGCCGGCGTCGAGCTCTCAGATTGGTATGAGCTCGTCGAGGGGCGAGACTTGGAACAGGGCGACATCCTCGAGTCCTGTCCGGTCTTTCGCGTCCCGGTCGACCTGACGCTTCCCTTGAACGTGGACGAGGGCCTCGATCTCGACGTCGGCACGCAGGACATGATCATCACGAGTCAGTCCTGTGATCTGGTCGAGGGCCAAAAGAGCGGGATCGACTTCGTTGCTCTCTCCCCTCTCTGGGGGCTTTCGAAGCTCGAACAGGTGGATCACTACCTCGGGTCCACCTATGGGAAGGAGATGTGCCGGCGCGGGAACATGCATGGCTACCACATGCTCGCCGCCTGCGATCACGCTACCTTCGAGCGCGAGATCGGAGTCGTCGCCTTCCGCGAGGTCCACAGCCTGCCGATCGACTTCCTGCGCAAGTTCGCAGATGAGTCCGGGCCGAGACGAAGGGTTCGATCCCCCTACCGCGAGCACCTCGCCCAGGCTTTCGCTCGCTATTTCATGCGAGTCGGCTTGCCCGTCGACATCCCTCAATTCGCGGTCGACAAAGACGAACGAAAGGCGATCGAGCGCCTCGAGACCCTCGACGAGGAGACTCGCCGGCGAGTGATCGACGCCGTCGACGGCTGAGTCTTCTCACCCAAGGCCGCTCGTCAATGGTGGGCGCAGGAGCCGCCCGAGTCTTCGAGATCCGACCGTCGCGAATCGACCACCGCGATCGGCAGCAGTTCCTCAATCGGGCGCATCGCCATTCTTGGCATGGGATCGGGGCCCCTGGCTGAATCAGTAGCGTTCGAGAGAGGTATGACCGAAAAGAGCTGGTACGTCACCACGCCGATCTATTACGTCAATGCGGAGCCTCATCTGGGGCACGCCTACTCGACGATGGCCGCGGATGTGCTGGCTCGGCATCATCGGCAGCGGGGAGACGATGTCTTCTTCTTGACCGGGACCGATGAGCATGGGGAGCCGGTGGAGAATGCGGCTAGGAAGGCGGGGGTGACGCCGCAGGAGCTGGCGGATACGAATGCGGCGAAGTTCGAGGGGCTGATGCCGACGATCGGGTCCACCAATGACTTCTTCATTCGGACCTCGGATCCGCGGCACATGGAGAAGGTCGCCGAGATCATGCAGCGGGTCTACGACAACGGCTGGGTGACCAAGGGGGTCTACGAAGGCTGGTACTGCCCCCGCTGCGCCGACTTCAAAACCGAGCGCGAGCTGGGGCCGGGCAATACCTGCCCGATTCATGAGATCCCGCTGCAGAAGGAACGGGAGGAGAACTGGTTCTTCAAGCTCTCCGCCTTTCAGGCTCAGCTCGAAGGCCTATATGAGGAGCGGCCGGACTTCGTGGTGCCGGAGTTCCGGCGCAACGAGGCGCTCTCCTTCATCACCGGCGGCCTCGAAGACGTCTCGCTCTCGCGTCCCAACCTGAAGTGGGGGCTGCGGCTGCCCTGGGACGAAGGACAGCGGATGTACGTCTGGTTCGACGCGCTCCTCAACTACGTCACGGCGCTCGGCTTCGCCCGCCCCGGCGAGGACCTGAGCGAGCGCTACTGGCCGGCCGACCTGCACGTGATGGCCAAGGACATCCTCAAGTTCCACGCGGTGATCTGGCCTGCCCTCTGCTTCGCCGCCGACCTCGAGCCGCCCAGGCGGATGGTGATCCACGGCTACCTGCTGATGGGCGAGAAAAAGATGTCGAAGAGCCTCGGCAACGTGCTCGATCCGTTCGAGGTGATCGACCGCTTCGGCGCCGACGCGCTGCGCTTCTACCTCTTCCGCGAGGTCTCCTTCGGCCAGGACGGCTCGATCTCCACCGCCGGTTTCGAGCAGCGCTACGAGACCGAGCTCGCCAACGACTACGGCAACCTCGCCAGCCGGGTGCTGGCGATGGTCGACCGCTACCGCGACGGGACGGTCCCAACCGGCCAGGTCGACGCCACCCTGACCGAGGACTTCGAAGGCGCGGTCGCCCGCTTCAGCGCGCTGCTCGACCGGGCCGAGCTGAGCCAGGCGCTCGACCTCGTCTGGGCCCTGGTCCGGCGCCTCAACCGCTTCGTCGAGGAAAGCCAGCCGTGGGTGCTGGCCAAGGACGAGGCCGACCCCGAGCGGCTCGACGAAGTCCTTTACAACCTGGTCGAGGGACTGCGGGTGACGACGCTGCTGCTCGTCCCCTACCTGCCGGACACCAGTGAGACGCTGCTGGCGGCGCTGGCCGAAGACTCCCGCGAGCTGGCCGAGCTCGGTTCTCGCCCGGGCGGCCAGCAGGTGGAGCGGGTGGCCCCGCTCTTCCCCAAGATCGAGGCGCCGGCGGCCTGATGGCCGCGCCGGTCCTCGCCGTCTCGCAACTCCACAAGCGCTACGGAGGCCAGGAGGCGCTCGCCGGCGTCGACCTCGAGGTCGAGGCGGGCCAGCTGGTCGGGCTGCTGGGGCCGAACGGCGCCGGCAAGTCGACGCTGACCAAGATCGCCTGCGGCCTGGTCCGTCCAAGCGCCGGCACGGTCGAGGTGCTGGGACGGCGGGCCGGTTCGCCGCAGGCGCGGGCGGCGCTCGGCTACCTCGCCGAGCTCTTCCGCTTCCCGGGCTGGCTGACCGCGGCCGAGCTGCTGCGCTTCCACCAGCGCCTGGTCGGCTCCGACGGGGGCGAGGCGGAGCGGCGGCAGCTGCTCGAGCTGGTCGAGCTCGGCGGCGCCGCCGGCAAACGAATCGAGGCGATGTCGAAGGGGATGCAGCAGCGGCTCGGGATCGCCCAGGCCCTGGTTGGCTCGCCGCGGCTGCTGCTGCTCGACGAGCCGACCAGCGCCCTGGATCCGGTCGGCCGGCGGATCGTCCGCGAGCTGCTGGAGGAGCTGCGCCGGCGCGGCGTCTCGGTCCTGCTCAACTCCCACCTGCTGAGCGAGGTCGAGCTGATCTGCGACCACGTCGCGATCATCGCCCGCGGCCGCCTGGTCAAGGCGGGGACGCCGCAGGAGCTGGCGGGGCCGGCGGCGGTCGTCGTCGAGACCGGCACCGGGGTCAGGAGCTTCGAGGGCGCGGGGCGCGAGGAGGCGCCGGCGATCGTCGCCGAGCTGGTCGCCGCCGGCGAGAGCGTCTACCGGGTCGAGGTCCGCCACAGCTCGCTCGAAGACGTCTACCTCGAGGCAGTCGGCGGGCAGACCGGATGAACACGGAGGCACTGCGCTCGGCGGCGACGGTGGTTGCGCTCTCGGTGCAGGAGGGGATCCGGCGCCGGGTTTTCCTCGCCGTCCTCGTCCTCACTCTCGCCTTCCTCGCGCTCTACGCGCTCGGCGCCCACTTCGCCTTCCGCGACGTCGACGAATTCGCCGCCGGCGAACCGGCGATCCTCGACCCGCACGCCTTCACCGGGGCGACGATCTTCGGCCTGGCGATGTTCGCGACGCTCTTCCTCGGCGCCGTGCTCGCGGTCTTCCTCACGCTCGGGGTGGTCCGCGGCGACGCCGAGTCCGGGCTGCTGCAGCCGATCGTCGTGCGGCCGATTGGGCGTACGACGATGCTGCTCGCCCGCTTCGCCGGCGCGGCGCTGCTCTCGGCCGCCTACGTCGTCGCCGTCTACCTGGCGACCTGGGCGATCACCGAGGCGACCGGCCACTGGTCGCCCGACCACCTGCTCGGCCCAGCCCTCGGGCTCGCCTTGGCGGTGGCGATCATCGCCGCCCTCTCGCTGCTCGCCTCGACCGTGCTCTCGGTGACCGCCCAGGGGATCGTCGTCTTCATGGTCTTCGGCGCCGGCCTCACCGCCGGTCTGCTGGCCCAGATCGGCAACGCGATCAACTCCGACTCGCTGCACACGATCGGCCGCGCGGCGAGCTGGGCGCTCCCCTTCGAGGGTCTCTACGCCGCCGGGCTGCACGCGCTGATCTCCAGCACCTCGGGCCTGACCGGGGTGGTCCTGCAGCTTGGTCCCTTCGGCGGCTCGGAGGCCGCCGGGCCGGAGCTGATCGCCTGGGCCTTCCTCTACCTCGCCGGCGTCCTCGCGCTCGCCGCCTTCGTCTTCTCCAGGCGCGACCTCTAGAGCTTCTGCTACACCGATCGCTGCATACTGAATATCTGCACGAATTTGGCTCTATAAGTGCATTTGCGGTTTAGCCGCGTGCGGCAGGGTAGATCGCCGCCATGGTGATTAGGGAGAGGTTCCAGACGCCGCGATCCGCCTCGCTGCTGTTGCTGCTGGCGCTGTGCGCGTTCATCCTCTTCACCAGCGCACCCGCCTCGGCCGCAGGGATCGTCGCCAAGGACGGCAAGATCCACGCCTGTTACAAGGCGAAGGGCAAGGGCAAGGGGACCCTGCGCGTGGTTCGGAGCGCCAAGGCCAAGTGTCCGAAGAAGTGGAAGAAAGTCGCCTGGTACGCCAAGGGCCCGGTCGCGGCCGTTCCGGGGCCTCCCGGTCCGCAGGGCGCCACCGGGGCCACCGGCCCTCAGGGTGAGCGGGGCGAAGCGGGGCCGCAGGGACTTCCCGGCCGCAACGAAAACCTCGTCCTCAACGAACTCGAAGACAAAGTCACCGAACTGCTGGGGAAAGTCCAGACCCTGGAAGCAACGGTCGGCTCACTCTGTACGCAGGCTTCGGCGCTGACGGGAAAATCGAATGAACTGGGGACGGCGCTCGGCGGCCTCGGCACGATCCTCGACACGCTGACGGTGATGATGCTGCCGGGCATCCCGACGGCGTTGCCGTCGTACAGCTGCCCTGCCTAGCCGCTGAGCAGCTCCGGCCCGATCTCCTCGAGCCGGGTCAGGCCGCAGAGAGCCATCGTCAGGTCGAGCTCGGCGAGGACCATCTTCAGCACCGCTTCCACGCCCGCCTGTCCGTCGAGCGCCAGGCCCCAGAGGTAGGGGCGGCCGAGGCAGACGGCGTCGGCGCCGAGGGCGAGCGCCTTGAGGACGTCGGCTCCTCCCCGAACCCCGCTGTCGAACAGGATCGCGAGATCTTGGTCGCCGACCGCCTCGGCGATTGCCGGCAGCGCGTCGAGCGAAGCGATCGCGCCGTCGACCTGGCGGCCGCCGTGGTTGGAGACGACGATCCCGTCGACGCCGCGCCGCGCCGCCTCGCGCGCATCCTCGGCGTGCTGGATGCCCTTGACGAGGACCGGCAGCGAGGTCATCTCGCGCAGCTGGGCGAGGTCGTCCCAGCTCAGCGACGGGTTGGCCTGGACGGCGAGGAAGTGGCCGGTTGCCATACCCGGGTCCTCCTCCGGCGTTTTCTCCAGCCTGGCGCGGAAGATCGGGTCCTGGAAGTAGTTGCCGACGCCGCGGCTTTCGAGGAACGGCAGCCAGGCCTGCTGCAGGTCGCGCGGCTTCCAGCCGGGGATGAAGGTGTCGACGGTGAGGACGATCGCTTCGTAGCCGGCCCGCTCGGCCCGCTCGACGAAGCTGCGGGCCAGCTCCGGGTCATTCGGCCAGTAGAGCTGGAACCAGCGCGGCGCCTCGCCGCCGGCCGCGGCGATCTCCTCGAGCGGGAAGTGGGAGGCGGTGCTGGCGATCATCGGCACCCCGACCGCGGCGGCGGCGCGGGCGGTAGCCAGCTCGCCGTCGGAGTGCACGCCCTGCTGCACCCCGATCGGAGCCAGCAGCAGCGGCGCCGGCATCGCGGTGCCGAGGATCGTGGTCGAGAGGTCCCGGGCGGAGACGTCGCGCAGCATCCGCGGCACGATCTGGCGACGGCGAAAGGCCTCGCGGTTGGCCCGGATCGTCTCCTCGCTGCCCGCCCCGGCGCGAACGTAGTTGGCGATCCGCGGTTCCATCGCCGCCATCCCCTGCTCCTCCAGCTCGGCGATCGAGACCGGCACCACCGGCGTCTCGCCGCCGAGCCCGCGGGCGTAGATCTCGCGGTAGTAGTCGGCGAGGTCGGCCATCGGGCGAAGGATAGGCTGGGCCGGCCGATGATCGACTCCCACACGCACCTGTTCCTCTGCGAGGGCACCGACGATGAGCTGGTCGCCGCGGCCGCCGGGGCAGGTGTGGTGCGGATGCTGACGGTGGGGATGAACGCCGAGACCAATGCCGAGGCGGTGGCGAGCACCGAGCGCTACGGGGCGGTCTTCGCGGCGATCGGGCGGCACCCGAACGAGGCGACGGGGTTTGACAACGCCGCGGCGGCCGAACTCCGCGAGCTGGGGCGGCACGAGAAGGTGCGGGCGATCGGCGAGACCGGAATCGACTTCTACCGCGAGCACGCGAGCGCCGACGACCAGCGGCGCGCCTTCCGCGCCCAGATCGAGATCGCCCGCGAGCTCGGGCTGCCGATCGTGATCCACGCCCGCGACCCGGAGGGGGAGACGGGGGCGATCGACGAGATCTTCTCCACCCTCGACGCCCACGCCGGCGAGGCGCCGGTGATCCTCCACTGCTTCTCGGCGCCGCAGCGGGTCGGCGACGCGGCCGAGCGCGGCTGGTACTGCTCCTTCGCCGGCAACGCCACCTATCCGAGCGCGAAGGAGCTGCGCTTTGCGGCGGCGAAGGTGCCGGAGGACCGGATCCTGGTCGAGACCGACGCCCCCTACCTGGCGCCGCAGCCGCATCGCGGCAAGCGCAACCAGCCCGCCTTCGTGGTCGAGACCGCGCAGGCGATCGCCGCGGAGCGCGGCACCTCCTACGAGGACCTGGAGCGGACGGTCGAGGCGAACGCGCGCACGCTGTTCGGCTGGTAGCGCGTGGTCCGGCTCGGGCAGAACTTCCTCGCCGATCCCAACCTGCTCGACGCGATCGTCCGCGACGCCGAGCTGGGGCCCGAGGACGTGGTGCTGGAGGTCGGGGCGGGGGAAGGGGTCTTGAGCGAGCGGCTCGCTGCTGTGGCCGCGCACCTGCACACGGTCGAGATCGACCGCGGCCTGGAGCCGGCGCTGGAGCGGATCGCGGCGCTACCGAACGTCGAGCTGCACTGGGGCGATGCGATGAAGCTCGACCTCGGGGCGTTGGGGCCGCCGCCGTCGGCGATGGTCGCCAACCTGCCTTACTCGGTGGCGACGCCGCTGCTGCTGCGGACGATCGAGCAGCTGCCGACCCTTCTGCGCTGGACGGTGATGGTGCAGCGCGAGATCGCCGAGCGCCTGCGGGCGGGGCCCGGTAGCCGCACCTACGGTTCGCCGAGCGCGGTAGCCCAGCTCGCCTGCGAGGTCGAGCTGGTGCGGCCAGTTGATCCGGCCGTGTTCAAGCCACGCCCGCGGGTCGACTCGGCGATCCTGCGCTTGCGCCGCTCCGGCCCCGGCGCCGACGCGGCAACCCGCGAGCTGATCCGCGCCGCCTTCGCCCACCGGCGCAAGTCGCTGGCCCGCTCGCTCGAGCACGCGCGGCCGGGATCGCTGGCGCCGGCGCGGGCGGCCCTGGCCGAGCTGGGGCTGCCCGAAGACGCCCGCGCCGAGGCGCTGGCGCCGGAGCAATTCGCCGCCCTCTCCGCCAAGCTGCGCGGTAAGTGACTATCGATGCTCGTCCACGCACCGGCCAAGCTCAACCTCTGCCTCTACCTGGGCGCACCGCGCGAGGACGGCCTGCACGAGCTCTGCTCGCTGTTCGAGCCGCTGGCCCTGGCCGACCTGATCAAGGTCTCGACGGCCGAGCGGGACGAGGTCGTCTGCCCGGGGGTCGAGGGCGAGAACCTGGCGACGCGGGCGCTCGCCGGTCTCCGTGCGCGCGGCTGGGAGCGCGAGCCGCTGCGGGTCGAGATCGAGAAGCGGGTGCCGGTCGCGGCCGGGCTCGGCGGCGGCAGCGGCGACGCGGCCGCGGTCCTGCGCCTGGCGGCGGGTGAGGTAGCTGAGCTGCCGCAGCTGGCGGCGGAGTTGGGTGCCGACGTCCCCTCGCAGCTGCGGCCGTCGCTGGCGCTGGTCCGCGGGGCAGGGGAGCGGGTCGAGCCGCTGCCCGAGCCGGCCGAGCACGCGGCGGTGCTGCTCCCGGGCGGTGGCGGTCTCAGCACCGCCGAGGTCTTCGCCGAGGCGGACCGGCTCGGGCTCGGGCGCTCCGAGGCGGAGCTCGACGAGCTGGCCGCGCGGCTGCGCGATGCCGCCGGCGCCGGCGCCTCGCCGCTCGCCTACCCCGAGCTGCTCGTCAACGACCTCACCGAGGCCGCCCTCTCGCTGCGTCCCGGGATCGGCGACGCCCTCGACGCCCTGCGCGCGGCCGGGGCTCCGGTCGCGATCCTCAGCGGCTCGGGCCCGACCGCGGTCGGGCTCTTCCCCGACCTCGCCGCCGCCCGCGCTGCCGCCGACGCAAGCGGGTACGAGGAAGCGATCGTCTGCGCCGCCGGACACGCGAGACTGACGCCATGAAGCTGCCGGGGGAGGGGGAGGGCGAGGGACCGATCACCCGTAAACGGATCGTCCTCGCGATCGTCGCCGTAGCCGTCGCGGTCGGCTACTTCTTCCTCAGCCGCGAGCTCGGCAGCCTCGACCTGCAGAACCTGCTCGAGGACATCTCCAACACGCTCGGCGCCTGGACCTACCTGCTGGTCGGCTTCTTCGCCTTCGCCGAGACCGGCGCCTTCGTCGGCCTGGTGGTGCCGGGCGAGACGGTGATGCTGCTCGGCGGCGCCGTCGCCGGCCAGGGCGCGATCGACATCTACCTGCTGATCGCGATCGCCTGGTTCGCGGCCTGGCTCGGCGACACGACGAGCTTCTTCCTCGGCCGCAAGCTCGGCCGCGAGTTCGTCCTCAAACACGGGCCGCGGGTCGGGATCAGCCACGAGCGCTTCGAGAAAGTCGAGGACTACTTCGGCCGTCACGGCGGCAAGACGATCTTCATCGGTCGTTTCATCAGCCTCGTCCGCGCCTTCGCTCCGTTCATCGCCGGCAGCTCGGGGATGCAGTACCGCGCCTTCGTCCCCTACTCGATCCTCGGCACCGGGCTCTGGGCAACCGCCCACATCCTCGTCGGCTACTTCTTCTCCCGCAGCATCGAGACGGCCGGCAAGTACGCGGCCAAAGGCGCCTTCGCGCTGGCGACGCTGATCGTCGTCGTCGTCGCGATCGTCTGGCTCTACCGCCACTTCCGCGAGCGGGAGAACCGGGAGGCGGCGGTGCGCTGGATGGAGGGGCACGGGGCGACGCGCTGGCTGGTCGAGCTCGGGCGCAGGCCGCAGCTCCGCTTCCTCTGGGACCGGGTGACGCCGGGCGGGACCTTCGGCCTCGAATTCACCTCGCTGATGGCGGTCATCGCCGTCGCCGCGTTCGTCCTCGTCGCCTACGCGGTCGTCCTCGGCGAAAATCCGGGGCCGACCCCGGGCGACGAAACGGCGGCGGAACTCGTCGAACACCTGCACAGCGGCGCCCTGACCAGCGTCGCCAAGGCGATCAGCTGGCTCGGCGCCGGCGGCGTCGTCTCCGCCCTGGCGGCGATCTGCGCGGCGCTGCTCGCCTGGCGGCGGCGCTGGACCGAGTTCTGGGTCCTGGTTGCCGGGATGGCGATCACCCAGACCGGGATCGACGTCCTCCAGTCGGTGGTCGACCGGCCGCATCCCGCCAGCGGGCTCGTCGACACCAGCGGCTCCTCCTACCCCAGCGCCCACGCCGCCCACTCGGTCTTCTACCTCTGGCTGGCGGTGACGATCGTGCTGCGGCTGCGGCCGGGGATGGCGCGTGGCGCCGCCGTCGTCACCACCGGGTTCGTGCTGACGGCGCTGATCGGGCTCTCGCGCGTCTACCTCGGCGTCCACTACCTCAGCGACGTCAGCGGCGGCTGGGCGCTCGGGGCCGTCGCCTTCTCCCTCGCCGCGGCGGTGGGGCTGGTCGTCTCGCAAGTGCGCCAGAATCCAGACCAGTGACCGTCTTCGCGATCACCAAACTCGACCACCAGTACCTGCTCTACGGCGTCGCCGGGGCAATCTGCGTCGTCGTCTTCGCCACCCTCATCCTCGCCCCGGCGCTGAGCTCCCACGGCCGGATCTGGGAGAAGGCGGCGGCCGGCTTCCTCTCGCTCTTCGTCCTCGCCGCGCTTGTAATCGGCGGCGTCGTCATCGGGTTGGTCGTCGTCTACTACTACACCGACATCACCAACGCTCTCGGGATCTAGCCGCCGTCAGGGGCGCATCCGGATAATGGCCGGATGCCGGGTTCTGCATCCAGCGAGCGAGCGAGCCTGCTCGAGGCGCTCTCCGACGCGGTCGAGTCCGGCGCCGGCCTGCCCGCGGTGGCGCGGGCGGCGGCGCGGCTGCTCGACGCCAGCGTCGCTCTGATCGATCGCTCCAGCGCCGTCCTCGCCGTCGCCGGCGCTTCCTCAGACCAGGAGCAGAAGCTGCTTTCGGGCGGCGAGGGGGTGACGCGGGTGGAGCTGCGGGTGGCAGACAACGTCGTCGGTGAGCTGCGCTACCGGGCCAAGGCGGCGCCGGAGCCGGCGATCGCGCGGATGGTGACGACGCTGCTGGCGCTGGAGCTGGAGCGCTCGCGCTCGCCCGAGTGGGAGAGCGAGGAGGCGGCGGGGGCGTTCGTGGCGGCGGTGCTGCGGCGCGAAGTGACCGACCGCCGCGACATCGTCGCCCAGGCCTCCGAGCTCGGCGCCGACCTCGAGCGTGGGGCGGGGGTCGTCGTCTTGCGGGCGGCGCCGCGGGCGGCGCAGACCGGCGAGTGGCGGGAGCGGGTGCTGGTCCTGGCGCAGCGGGCGCTGCGCTCACTGGCGCCGGGCTCGCTGGCCGCGAGCGACGGCGGCGAGGCCGCGGCGGAGATCGCCGCGATCGTCCCCGCCGCCGACGACGAGCGGCTCGCCCGCGCTGCCGCCGGCCTCTCCCGCGAGCTCGACGACAGCCTCTCTGGCTTCCACCTCACCACCGGCCGCAGCCGACGCTGCGCCGACCCCGTCGACCTCTACCGCGCCGGCAGCGAGGCGCACCTGGCGGTCAACGTCGGCGAGGCCGAGGGGCGGACGCTGCTCGCCTTCGAGGACACCGGCGCCTACCGCCTGCTGCTGCCGGCGATGAGCGAGGACCCCGGCGAGCTCGAACGCTTCTACGCGGAGACGATCCAGCCGCTGGTCGAATACGACGAGCAGTACGAGACCGAGCTGGTGGCGACGGTCGAGGCTTACCTCGACAACGACGGCAACGTCGCCGGCACCGCCAAACACCTATTCACCCACCGCCACACCGTCCGCTACCGCCTCGAGCGCGTCCGCGAGCTCTGCGGCCACGACGTCTCCAGCACCGAAGGCCGCGAGAAGCTCGGCCTGGGACTGAAAGCAATGCGCGTGCTCGGCATCGCCTCACCGCGGGGCCCGGCCATGGAGCCGGGGGCGAAAGGCGGGAAGGTGGTTCGAGCGACGGAGGAGTAACTCGAACCGGCAGTACTCCGGGGGGAGGATTCGAACCCCACTCCTTCAGGACCAAAACCTGACGTGCTAAGCCGATTACACCACCCCGGAAGGTCTTCCGGAGACTACAGCGACAGGACGAAGAAATTTTCTGTCTGCTGTAGCTAATAAGTTACGACTATGCCTCGATATAGCGAGAAAGAAGCTCGCGAAGCCGCTGCGGTTTCGAGGTCCTATGCCGAGGTCCTCCGTCGGCTCGGACTCCGTCCCGCTGGGGGCAATCACGCTCTGCTTCGCAAATATCTCGACGAGGTTTGGCAGATACCCACCGATCATTTCGACGGCGGAGGAGACCGTTTTCCCCCGCGACAGCGAGTGGCCCTTGATGAGGTGCTTGTTGAGAATTCGACCTACTCGCGAAGCAACCTGAAGCCGCGTCTGTACGAAGAGGGCTTGAAGGAGCGACGTTGCGAGATGTGCGGCCAGGACGAAAACTGGCAGGGAAGGACGATGTCTTTGATCCTCGACCACATCAATGGCGTCCCCGACGACAACCGGCTGGAGAACCTTCGAATCGTGTGCCCCAACTGCGCCGCGACTCTTGACACCCACTGCGGGCGTAAAAATCGCCGAGAGCCTGAAATTCGCAACTGTCGGAGGTGCGGCAAGGAGTTTCAGGCCAAATACAGAGACCATCGCTATTGCTCGCACAATTGCGGTTCTCGATGGGACCGCGGAAAGCTTCGTGGGAGGCCAAAACCTCAGTACCGCCGTACGACGCGCCCGCCCTACGAGCAACTCCTCACCGAGATCGAGGCGCACGGGTACTGCTGGGTCGGTCGCAGGTACGGCGTCTCGGACAATGCCGTCCGCAAGTGGGTGAGGTTCTACGAGCGGGAGCGGGAACGAAGTTCGGGCGGGGCTCCGGGCTGAGGAGCGCCGCCGCCGGCACCCGCGGTGGCGCCAAAGCGGAGGACGCGGCCGCCGAAGGCGATGGTGCAGGCGGCGAACCAGGCCCAGCCGAGGGCGAGGCCGGCGAGGACGTCGGTCAGCCAGTGGACGTCGAGGAGGACGCGGCTGGCGGCGACGGCGACGGCGATGCCGACGGCGATGCCGGCGAGGGCGGGCCAGGAGGAGCGGCCCCACCAGCGGCCGGCGACGAGAGCGAAGGCCGCCCAGGAGGCGGCGGCGGTCGAGGTGTGGCCGCTGGGGAAGGAGGGGCCGAGGGTGGCGGCGACGGCCTCGATCGTCGGCCGGGCGCGGTCGACCAGCTGCTTGATCGCCTCGGTCAGCAGCTTGTCTCCCAAGATCACGGCGAGCAGGAACGGCGCTACCCAGCGGTTGCGGGTGCGCCGGAAATCGACGATCGCAACGATAATGGCGACGACCACCACCGTCACCGTCTCTCCGAGGTCGGTGACCAGCGTGAGGGCGTCGTGGGACCAGGAGGTCGCGTGGTGGTTGCCCCACTCGGCGACGCTGCTGTCGATCCCGGCGAGGAGGTCGCTGCTGCGGACCAGGACCGCCAGCGCGGCGAGCACAGCGCCGCCGGCGAAGATCACCACGAGCGCCAGCGTCAGCGTCGGTCCCGTCGTCTCATCGGCATCCAGGGCAGGCCGGCGTCCCGAGTGGCGCCGCGTCAAAAAGGCCGCGATCAGCCCCGCGAGGGTGGCGATGAGCAGGAGGAGGAAGACCGGCATCGGAGGCCTGCGCATAGTAAGCAGCGCTTCCGGGGAGGAAGTAGCTCCATGACCACCGCTCAAGAATCTCGATCGGGTTTGGAGTCCCCCGCTCGGGAGCAAAATCACCGCAGCTCAGTGGCGATCTTCAAGGCGCCCCGCGGCAGCCTGCCGGATCGCTTCGCCGCCAGGCTCGACGGCCGCCATCCGGCCCTCGTCTTCTTCCTGGCGACGCTGGCCGGCTACCTCCTCTTGGCCGTGGCCTCGATCCTGCTCGCCCTCCTCGTCGTCCACGTCCTCGTCCCGCACAGCGGGCTCGGCCTCGAAGGCAGCGACGAGAGCTTCAACGACACCCTGGCCGAACACCGCACCGGCACCCTGACCACGGTCGCCGAAGTCGGGACCCAGGTCGGCGGCGCCCCTGTGCTGCCGATCCTCGTCGGCCTGATCGCGATCGTCTGCGCCTTCATGCGCAAGTGGCTGATCGCCGCCTTCGCGGTCTTCGTCCTCGCGGTCGAGTCGGCGACCTACCGCGTCACCTCGATCGTCGTTCCCCGCGACCGCCCCTCGGTCCACCGGCTCGAAGGCCTCGAAGTCGACGCCAGCTACCCCTCAGGGCACACCGCCGCCTCGGTTGCCGTCTACGCCGGCCTCGTCCTCCTGCTCACCACCCGCTTCACCAGCAGCCTGAAGAAGGCGCTCGCCTGGACCGGCGCGATCCTCCTCGTCAGCTTCGTCGCCATGTCGCGCATGTACGAGGGGATGCACCATCCGCTCGACGTCGCCGGGGGCGTCCTCGTCGGCATCGGCGCGATCCTGGTGTTGCTGTTCGCCTGCCGCGCCGCCGGCGCCGCTGCCGAAAGGCGCTCGCGGGCATGAAGGTCGCAGTAGTTGCCCACGCGGGGAAGACGGTCGGCGGCGGCCTGCCGGAGCTGCGGCGCACGCTCGCGGAGGCCGGCGTCACCGACCTGCTCTGGACCGAGGTGCCGAAGAGCAAGCGGGCACCGGCCGCTGTTACTAAGGCGCTCGAGGACGGCGCCGAGCTGATCCTCGCCTGGGGCGGCGACGGCATGGCCCGCCGCTGCGTCAACGCGCTCGAGGACGCCGAGGTGCCGCTGGCGATCGTCCCGGCCGGGACCTCGAACCTCTTCGCCACCCACCTCGGGATCGAACGCGACATCGGCCAGGCGGTGCAGGTGGCGCTGCGCGGCGACCGCCGCCGCCTCGATGTCGGCCGCTTCGACGGCGAGCGCTTCGCGGTGATGGCCGGGGCCGGCTTCGACGCGGCGATGATCAAGGCCTCCGACGACCTCAAGGACCGCCTCGGCCGCGCCGCCTACGTGGTTGGCGGCGCTTCCAAGCTCGACTCCGAACCCTTCGAGGCGAAGATCAAGATCGACGGCACCCGCTGGTACGAAGGCCCCGCCAGCTGCATCCTGGTCGGCAACGTCGGCGAGCTCTTCGGCGGCATCGAAGTCTTCGCCGACGCCCAACCCGACGACGGCGTCCTCGACGTCGGCGTCCTCACCTCCGAGGGTCCCGTCCAGCTCGTCCGCGCCGCCGCCCGCACCGCCGTCGGCAGCGCCGAGAAGTCGCCGTTCGTCCGCGTCACCCAGGCCCGCAAGGTCCGCGTGAAGCTGGACCGCAAGGTTCGCTACGAGCTCGACGGCGGCGACCGCAAGAAGGTCAAGTCATTCAAGGTCGATATCGAACCCGCCGCGATCACGGTCTGCGTGCCGCCCGGGTCCGCCAACGGAAGGGGAGAGCGATGAGGACGGACGTGGGGGCGGGGGCCCGGGATCTGGGCAGCAAGGCGAAGGGCCAGGGGGAGGAACTCGCGCACGCGAAGACGCTCGGTTGGCTGGCCCGCGCCGGCCTGGTAGCCCGCGGCGTCGTCTACGCGATCATCGGCGTGCTGGCGCTGAAGCTCGCGCTCGGCGACGGCGGCAAGGCGACCGACCAGGAAGGCGCCCTGCAGACGATCGCCCACCAGTCATTCGGCGAACTGCTGCTGCTCCTGGTCGCGATCGGGCTGGGGGGCTACGCCCTCTGGAGGCTGATCCGCGCCGCCGTCGGCCACGGCGCCGAACAACGCGACAGCACCTTCGAGCGGATCTCGGCGCTCGACAGCGGCATCGCCTACGGGATCCTCTGTATCACCGCGGTCGAGATCCTCACCTCCTCGGCCGGCGGCTCGGGGTCGACGCAGCAGACGACCGGCGGCGTCCTCGGCTGGACCGGCGGCACCGTGATCGTCGGCGTCGCCGGCGCGATCCTGATCGCCGTCGCCGGCTACCAGGCCTACAAGGGCCTCTCCCGGAAGTTCCTCGAGGACGCGAAGACGGGCGAAATGAGCGAGGGGGTCAAGAAGGGCTACACCGCGCTCGGCGTCTTCGGCCACGTGGCGCGGGCGGTCATCTTCGCCCTGATCGGCTACGGCCTGATCAAAGCCGCAATCGATTACGACCCGAAGCAGGCGGTCGGTCTCGACGGGGCGCTGCGCGAACTCGCGCACGCTTCCTACGGCCCCGCCCTGCTGGGCTTCGTTGCCGCCGGCCTGATCGGGTTCGGCGCCTACTCGATCGTCGACTCCCGCTACCGCAAGGTCTAGGAGTTGCGCGGCGTCCGCGCGGGCGGCTAGCTTCTTCTCCATGGAGATCGGTGGCGCGTCGCTCGACCCCGAGGTTCGCGAGGGGCTGAGCCGTAGCTGGAAGGCGCTGATGTTCGTCGGCGTCGCCGCAATCGTGCTCGGCGTGATCGCGATCCTGGTGCCGGCGGTGGCCTCGGTGGGGACGGCGATCTTCATCGGCTGGCTGCTGGTGGTGGTCAGCGGGGTTCTCTTCGCGGCTGCCTTCTCGGCCCACTCGGTGGGCACGGTGGCGGTCCGCGTTGCCTGGGCGCTGGTCACCCTGCTGGTCGGGCTCTGGCTGATCGTCGAACCCCACAACGGCACCCTGACGCTGACCCTGATCCTCGGGATCTACTTCCTCTTCATGGGCCTGACCCGGATCGCGATCGCCTTCATCGGCCGCGGCCAGCCGAACGCCGGCCTGGTCGGCCTCAGCGGCGTCGCCGGCCTGCTGATCGGGATCCTCGTCCTCGCCAAGTTCCCCAGCTCCGCCGACTGGGCGATCGGCCTCCTGGTCGGGATCGACCTGATCTTCGCCGGCTGGACGCTCACGTCGGTGGCCCTGCTAGGCAAAGAACTAGCCAAGCGCGCCTGATCTGCCCTGGAAGATCCTTCCGGGAATAAAGTCCCGGGAGTGAGCTCCCCCCTAGTGCTCGTTATGGCGGCGGGCGAGGGGACGCGGATGCGTTCCTCGACGCCGAAGATGCTCCACCCTGTCTGCGGCCGGCCGATGGTTGCCTGGCCGATCGTCGCTGCGCGCGCGGCGGGCGCCGGGCGGGTGGCCGCGATCGTCTCGCCAGGGCGCGACCTTTCCGCGGGCCTGCCCGAGGGCGTCGAGACCGTGGAGCAGCCGCAGGCCGACGGCACCGGCGGCGCGATCCGCGCGGCGCTGCCGCTGATCGAAGAAGCCGAGACCGTGCTCGTCCTCTCCGGCGACGTGCCGCTGATCTCGAAGGAGACCATTGCCGACCTATTGGAGGCGCACGGGTCCTCGCAGGCGGCGGCGACGATGCTGACGATCGAGCTCGACGACCCCGCCGCCTACGGCCGGGTCGTCCGCGACGAGGACGGCTGGGTCGAGCGCGTCGTCGAGGTCAAAGCCGCCGGCGACGCCGACGGCTCACAGCTGGCGATCCGCGAGATCAACGCCGGCACCTACGCCATCGACGCCGCCCCGCTCGCGGTGGCCCTGCAGTCGCTCTCCAACGACAACGCCCAGGGCGAGTACTACCTCCCCGACGTCTTCCCCGCCCTGCGCGCGGCCGGCCATTCCGTCGCCGCTCATCGCGCCAACGACCTCGCGGTGACGATGGGCGTCAACAACCGCGTCGACCTGGCCGCGGTCGAGGCCGAGGGCCGCCGCCGCCTGCTCGAGACCCACATGCTCGCCGGCGTCACCGTCGTCGACCCCGCCTCGACCTGGATCGACGCCGGCGTCGAGATCGCCGCCGACGCGCGGATCGAGCCCGGCTGCACGCTGCGGGGCGAGACCACGATCGGCGAGGCCGCCGTCGTCGGCCCCCTCAGCACCCTGATCGACAGCTCCGTCGGCGCCGGCTCCCAGATCCTCCACTCCTACCTGGTCGAGTGCGACGTCCACGCCGGCTGCTCGGTCGGCCCCTTCGCCTACCTGCGCCCCGGCGCCGTCCTCGCCGACAAGGCGAAGGCCGGCACCTTCGTCGAGATCAAGAACTCCCAGGTCGGCGAGGGCACGAAGGTGCCGCACCTCGCCTACGTCGGCGACGCCGACGTCGGCCCCGGCAGCAATCTCGGCGCCGGCACGATCACCGCCAACTACGACGGTTTCCGCAAGAACCGGACGGTCATCGGCCGCAATGTCCGCATCGGCGTTGACACGATGCTGATCGCACCGGTAGAAGTCGGCGACTCCGCCTACACTGGCGCTGGCGCAGTGATCAAGGACGACGTGCCCGAGGGTGCGCTTGCCGTGAGCGAGAACGCGCAAAGGAACATCGACGGATACGCCGCTCGCAAGGCGGCCCAAATGCGAGAGGACGAGAGCCCGTGAGCACGATCGAGGAGGCCCCGCAAGTGGCGACCGCCATCGACCACGATTACTCGAAGCGGATGATGGTCTTCGGCGGCCGCTGCTCGATGGACCTGGCCGCCAAAGTCGCCGGCAAGCTCGAACTGGATCTGGGCCAGGTGACGCTGAAGACCTTCGCCGACGGCGAGGTCTACTGCCGCTACGAGGAGTCGATCCGCGGCGCCGATGTCTTCCTCGTCCAGTCGACCTGCGCGAACGAGCAGGAAGAGATGACCCCGAACGACGCGCTGGTGGAGCTGCTGACGATGATCGACGCCGCCCAGGGCGCCAGCGCCCACCGGATCATCGCCGTCCTCCCCTGGTACGGCTACGCGCGCCAGGACAAGAAGTCCGCTCCGCGCGAGCCGATCACCGCCCGCATCGTCGCCAAGTGCCTCGAGGCCGTCGGCGTCGACCGTGTCCTGACGATGGACCTCCACGCCGGCCAGGTCCAGGGCTTCTTCCACGTACCCGTGGACCACATGACCGCGATGCCGATGCTGACCCAGTGGTTCGCCGACCAGGAACTGGGCGACGAGCTGGTGATCGTCTCGCCGGACGCCGGCCGCGTGAAGACCGCCCGCAACTTCGCCCGCCGGATCGGCACCCAGTGGGCCGTGATGGAGAAGGAGCGTCCCGCTCAGCAGGTGGCCGAGATCGGCTACGTGGTCGGCGACGTCAAGGGCAAGACCGCAGTCCTCGTCGACGACATGATCGACACCGCCGGCACCCTCACCGCCGCCGCCCAGACCGTCCTCGACGAGGGTGCCGCCCGGGTGATCGCCTGCGCCACCCACGGCGTCTTCTCCGGCCCCGCCTACGAACGGATCGCCGCCTCGGCGATCGAGCGGATCGTCGTCACCGACACGCTGCCGCTGCGCCCCGGCGCCCCGGACAACATCACCGTGCTCTCAACCGCCAGCACCTTCGCCGACTCGATCCGCCGCATCTTCACCGACGACTCGGTCTCCGAGATCTTCGCCGGCGAGAACCAGCTGTTCTGAGCACGCCGCCTTCAGCGGAGCGCAAGCTGCGCCTGGTCGGCCACAAGGGGGCCGATCTGATCGCGCCCGGGAACACGCTCGAGAGCTTCCACGCCGGGGTCGAGGCCGGGGTCGACACGATCGAGCTCGACGTTCTCTGGCTGCAGGACGCCCACCTGCCGTTGGAGCAGCGCCACCCGCTGGTGGTCGCCCACGACTGGGAGGACGCGGAGCGGCGGACGCCGCTGAAGCTGACCGAGGCGCTCGACGCCTTCCGCGAGCCGCCGCTGGATCAGGTCGAGATCGACCTCGACATCAAGCTGCCCGGCAGGGAGGAGGAGCTGGTCAATGCCCTTCGCGAGCGCGGTCTGACCGAGCGGGCGATGATCTCGACGATGGAGATGCACACGCTGAAACGGGTGCTCGAACTGGCGCCGGAGCTGCGGCGCGGCTGGACCTATCCCAAGGTCACCAAGGACTGGACCTCGAAGCGCTGGGCGAAGCTGCCGATGCGCGCCGCCCTGATCGGCATGCGCACGCGCCTCCCCGGCCTGGCGGCCGAGAAGCTGCCCAAGTTTGAGGTCGAGGCGATGTGGGTCTACCACCCGCTCGTCTCCGCCCGCCTCGCCCGCATCTGCGACCTCGCCGGCGTCGAGCTGATCGCCTGGACCGTCGACGACCTGCCGCGGATGCGGCAGCTGGTCGACGCCGGTGTCCACGGCCTCGTCTCCAACGACCCGCGCCTGTTCGCCAAGCTCTAGATCGTGCCGGGCGTGGCCCCGGGCGGGCTCGCCGAGCGACCGCGGCCTTTGGTCTTGACCGCCGACTCCAGGTCCTCCTGGGTGAAGCCGCCGACCACCTCGCCGTCGAGCGCGTAGCGGTAGAGGGCGACTCCGAAGATGCCGCTCAGCGCCTTCGAGACGAGCAGCGCGATCGCCAGCCCGATCGCCCCGATCACGACCAGGAGGGCGCCGAGGAAGGAGGCCGAGGACCAGACGGCGACGCCGAGTACGATCAGCAGCACCGCCGGCAGCACGCCGAAGAGGAAGACGGCGCCGCCGATCGCGATGTTGCCGGTGATCTGCTGGCCCCAGCGCGATTTGAACATCGAGGCCGAGCGCTTGATCGTCTCGACCGGACCGGTGCCCTCGATCGCGATCACCGGCACCGCCAGGAAGGTGACCAGCGACCAGGCCATCCCGACCAGGCGGGCGGCGATCTGGCCGCCGATCCCGCCCTGGTTCTCGAGCAGGCCCATCACCGCGCTGATCGCGGTGCTGACCGCGGCCCAGCCGCAGATCTGGGGGAAGCGTTCGCGGGCGACGGCGATCCCGTCGGCGACCGTCGCCTGCCGGCCGCGGAAGATCATGTCGGCGCAGGCGGCCAGCGCGACGCTGAAGAAGAAGCCGATGACGCTGAGCGCGTAGACGCCGATCACGACCAGCGGGATCGCCCCGGCCAGCTCGTCCTGGTCGAAGAGGTAGAGACCCGGACCGAGGAAGACGATCGCCGGCACGATCGTCGCCACCGCTCCGTAGAGCGGGAAGCGGATCAGCTCCCGGTTGTCGTTCAACAGCCCCCAGCTTTTCCTGGTCAGGCCCCAACCGCGTTTGATCCGGCTCACTTCGTCTCCCTTCGACTTGGTTACGGCGAGCTTCGCCGACTCAGAAGGTTTCGGCAAGGCCGGGCGTCCGCTTTACGCCCCGCTCCTCGAAGTAGTCCCACTCCTGGGCGCCGAGCTCCGTCGCCGGTGGGTCGGCGTAGACCCACTCGCGGAAGATCCGGTGCCAGTTGCGTTTTGCCCGCAGCTGGCCGAGCACGGCGACGACGCCGATTTCCATCCGCCGGCCCATCAGCTCCTCGGCCGGGATCGACTCGCGCCGCATCAGGTCGAAGTACTCCGAGCGCGGGTCGTTGGTCGCCTCGATGATCTTCATCACCCGCTCGCCGGTGATTTCGATCTCCCGGTCCTCGATGTACCAGCCGCCGACCGCGCCCATGTGCTCGAGCAGCCGCTCGGCATCGAGCTTGGAGGGGTTCTTGACGAAGCCGAGGTCGTGCAGGGCCTGGCGGAAGGCCTCGGGGTCGTTGCGGGAGGCGGCGTCGAAGGCGCGCTGCTCGAGCAGCAGCTGCTCGTTGTCAACCTTCTTCGTCATCCCGAAGTCGAGGAAGGCGACCCGGCCGTCGGCCATCAGCAGGTAGTTGCCGGGGTGGGGGTCGGCGTTGAAGTGCTGCAGGTGGAACATCGAGCCGAGGCTGCCGCGGAAGACGATCTCGCCGAAACGGCTGCGCTCCTCGTGCGGCAGTTCCTTGATCTCCTCGAAGCCGATCCCCTCGACGAACTCGGTCACCAGGACCCGCCGCCGCGACAGCCGGGTGACGACTTCCGGCACGTAGATGAAGGGATGTTCGCGATAGGCGCGGGAGAAGCTGCGCTGGTTCTGGGCCTCGTACTCGTAGTCGAGCTCCTCCATCACCCGCTCGCGGATCTCCTCGGCGATCGCCTTCGCGTCGAGGCCGGGGGCGAGCACCTTGGCCAGCTTCACGATCGTCCCCGCGTTGCGGAGGTCGGCGTCGAGCGCCTCGGCGATCCCCGGGTACTGGATCTTCACCGCGACCCGGCGGCCGTCGAGCAGCTCGGCCCGGTGGACCTGGCCGATCGAGGCGGCGGCGAAGGCCTCCTGCTCGAAGTCGGCGAAGAGCTCCGAGAGCGGTTCGCCGTCGTACTCCTCGGCCAGCACCTGCTCGACCTTCTCCCACGGCATCGAGGGGGCATCGGTGCGCAGTTTCGCCAGCTGCTCCTGGTAGATCTCGCGGTACTCCTCGGGGATGAACTCGGTGTCGATGAAGGAGGCGAACTGCCCGAGCTTCATCGCCGCGCCCTTCATCTGGCCGAGGGCGCCGACCATTTTCATCGCCGTCTCCAGGTGGCGCTGCTCCAGCGCGCCTTTGCTCTGCTCCTCGGAGCGGCCGACGTTGGCGGCTTTGGTGCCTGCGTAGCGGGCACCCTGGACGCCGACGATCGAACCGAGCTTGGCGGAGCGGCGAATTCGGCCCTTGGGGATCTTCGAGTCGTCGGCCACTGCGTCGAAGGGTGTCACAGAGGCTCTTTCGCGGCCGTTTCTCTATCCTCTCCCGTCCGATGGCCAGCGATCGCTCAACCCTGAAGGCGGCTCCGCGCGAGGATTTCGGCTCGCGCAGCTCGCGGCGGATGCGCCGCGAGGGCTTCGTCCCCGGCGTCGTTTACTCCGGCGGCTCGGACGCCAAGCCCTTCCAGGTGAGCGAACGCGACGTGCGCAACATCGTCAACGAGGGCGCCGCGCTCTTCGACCTCGAAATCGACGGCAGCAAAGCCGTCCCGGTCGTGATCAAAGAGGCCCAGCACCACCCGGTGCGCGGCAGCTTCCAGCACCTCGACCTGATGCAGGTCAACCTCAAAGAGGCGATCCAGGCCGAGGTCGCGATCGAGCTCGAAGGCGTCGAGGACGCGCCCGGCGTCAAGGGCGGCGGCGTGCTCGAGCACGTCACCCGCGAGGTCACGGTCGAAGCACTGCCGACCGACATCCCGGACAACATCTGTGTCGACGTCTCCGCGATGGAGATCAACGACACCCTCACGCTGACTGCTGTCACCGCTCCTGAAGGGGTCACCTTCCTCGCCGAGGAGCCGGAGGAGATCACGATCGTCACCGTCTCGCCGCCGCGGGTCGAAGAAGTCGCTCCTGAGGTCGAGGAGGAGACCGAACTGGTCGGCGAGGGCGGGGACGAGGGCGACGCTGCCGAGGGCGACGGCGGCGACTCGGGCGACTCCGAGGGCGAGTAGCTCCTGTCGCTGTTCCGCCGCCGCGAAAGCGGCGAGCAGGACCGCATCCTCATAGTCGGCCTCGGTAATCCCGGGCCCGAGCACGAGCGCGACCGCCACAACCTCGGTTTCATGGTCGGCGAGGAGCTGGCCCGGCGCTGGGATTTGGGCAAGCCGCGGGAGAAGTTCCGCGGCCGGCTCTGGGAAGGGCGGACCGGCCCGGGCGGGCCGCGGGTCGCGATCCTGCTGCCGCAGACCTACATGAACGACTCCGGCACCTCGGCCGGGCCGGCGCGGGGCTCGCTGAAGGTGCCGCTCGACCGCGTCGTCGTCGTCCACGACGAGATCGACCTGCCGTTCGGCGAGATCAAGCCGCGGATCGGCGGCGGCCTCGCCGGCCACAACGGCCTCAAGAGCCTGAAAAAGGGCTTCGGCGATGCCGAGTTCTGGCGCGTGCGGGTAGGGGTGGGCCGGCCCGACTCGACCGATCCCGAGATCGTCGCCGCCTACGTCCTCGGCCGCTTCCGCGAGCCGCAGGCCGAGGTGGAGGGACTGATCGCCGCTGCGGCTGAGGAGACGGAGCGGTTGGTCGAACGGATAGCGTCAGAAGCATGAGCGCGGAGAACGGCGGCACGCCGGAGAACGAGGTCACGAGCTACTCGGTCGACGAGCAGGGGATCGCCCTGCTGCGGCTGAACCGGCCTCAGGCTCGCAACGCGATCGACACCCAGATGCTGCTGGAGCTGCTCGAACACCTCGCCGTCGCCCGTGGCGACGAGGCGGTGCGGGTGCTGGTGATCAGCTCCGCCGATCACCTCGGCCTCTCGGCCGGCGCCGACGTCCGCGAGCAGCTCGACGAGGAGGGCAAGGTCCGCCGCATGCAGCTCTTCGCCGACCTCTACGACGCCGTCGTCGCCTTTCCGAAACCGACGATCGCCGCCTGCCACGGCGACGTCGTCGGCGGTGGCGCCGAGATCGCCGTCGCCTGCGACATGCGAGTCGGCGGCGCCAACCTGAAGATGCGGTTCCCCGGTGCCGCTCTGGGGGTCCCGGTCGGCCCGGCGCGCCTGGTCACCCTCTGCGGCCTCGCCGCCGCCAAGTACCTGCTGCTCTCCTCGCGGACCGTCGGCGCTGACGAGGCGCTGCGCCTCGGCCTCGTCAACCGCGTTGCCCCGGCGGCAAGCACCGAGCAGGCCGCCCTCGAGCTCGCTGCCGCCGTCGCCGCCCATCCCCCCGAGGCGGTCGCCCAGCTGAAGCGGATGCTGCACGAGTGGGACGACGTCGTCGGCCGCTCCGCCGCCGAGGGCCGCGGCCAGGTCGAGTGGCAGCGCAGCGGCCCCGGCTTGCCCTTCTCCGACTGATTAGGCCTTTCGGCCGCTAGGAGAAACCCGCGCATTCTTGACTTTTTGAGTTGTTTCGGGGGAGGCTGCGGCGGTGATCGCCGACATGCACTGCCACTACCCGACGCACCTTCTTGCCGAGGATCCGGGCCTGCCGCTGAAGGGGTCGCGGGATCCGGTGACCAAAGTGATGACCAAGGTCTCCGGGCGTCCGGGCTGGGTCAACAAGCTGCGGGCGCTTGCGCTGAAGACGGTGGCGAACTTCATCAACTACGAAGACGATCGCTGGCGGGTCAGCCTCGACGAGCTCGAGCGCGGTGACGTCCGCGCCGTCTTCTCGGTCCTGATGGAGCCGGGCGCCGAGTACGACTTCGACGAGCCCTTCGGCGCACCGCCGGAGGACACCTACTTCGGCGACATCATCAACCGCCTGGAGGGTGTCGAGGCCGACCTCGAGCGGATCGACCCCACCGGCCAGCGCCACAGGGTCGTCCGCACCGCGACCGAGCTCGACGAGACGATCGCCAGCGGCAAGGTCGCCTTCATGCACTGCATCGAGGGCGGCTTCCACCTCGGCCAGGCGGAGGAAATCAGCGCGAACGTGGCCGCCCTCAAGCGCCGGGGCGTCGTCTACGTCATCCTCGCCCACCTCTTCTGGCGCGACGTCGCCACCAACGCGCCGGCGATCCCCTTCCTCAGCGACGGGCTCTACAAGAAGTTCTTCCGGCAGCCTCCCGTCGGCCTCACCGAGCTCGGGCGAGCGGCGGTGGAAGCGATGTACGAGCACCGCATCCTGGTTGACCTCACGCACATGAGCGAGCGGGCGATGGACGAGACCCTCGACCTGCTCGACGAGCTCGATCGCAGGCATGGCGCCGCGCCCGGCGAGCACCCCGTCATCGCCACCCATGCCGGCTACCGCTTCGGCAGGCAGGAATACATGCTGACCGAGGAGCGGATTCGCAGAATCGCCCGCCGAGACGGCGTGATCGGGTTGATCCTCGCCCGCCACCAGCTGAACGAGGGGATCGATCTCGCCGACCCCGACGATCCGGTCGAAACGCCGCGGGTGCTGAAAAAGCACATCGACGAAATCCGCCGCTGCGTACCGAGCCACACCAACGCCCACGTCGCGATCGGCTCCGACCTCGACGGCTTCATCAAGCCGACGATGGCCGGGATCGACACCGCCGGCGACCTCGCCACCCTGGTGGCGCCGTTGCGTCGCGAGTACCGCGACGACGCCGAGATGATCCTCAGCGGCAATGCGTTGCGGGTCGCAAAATCCGCCCTCGGCTGAGCGATGAACGACCTCCTGAAGACCGCGACCGCCGTCGTCGGGCTGCTCGCCGGGGTCGTCACCGGCATCTACCTGCTCGGCGGGATGGTGATCGCGCTGCGCCTGCTGTTCGACTCCTACGACTTCAACGCCGTCGTCCTCGTCCTCGGCCAGCTGCCGCGGGAGCCGGTGATCGCGACGGCGCTCCTCGACGTCGTCGCCCCTGCCGCGACCTTCGGCCTCCTGGCGGCCGTTTACTACGGCGCTCGCAACCGCCCCCGCCCCCGCAATGCGCCCGACGACGACCTGGACAAAGGCCGCGGCTCCTTCTTTCTCCGCTGGATCTTCTTCCCGGCCGTCTCGGTCGGCCTCTGCATACCGGCCATCCATCAGGCTTACGCGACCGACGGCCTCTCCTGGCTTCTGCTGACCAGCGGATTCGGGATCGCCGTGACCTGGGGCGCGCTGGCCAGCGGCTGGTTCCTCAAGCGCCGCGTCGGCCGGATGGACTGGCCGCGGCTGCTGCGAGCGCTGGCCGGCGGAGCGATCTTCGCGGTCGTCGCCCTGACGCCGGCGGCGATGATCGCCAGCGCCTACCCGTTCGAGCCGGCCCAGGTGTGCACCAGCGACACCCAGGTCCCGCAGAAAGGCCGGCTGATCGGCGAAGGCGGCGGCCGTCTGCTCTTGGAGGAGCACCTGGGGCGGGACTCGGACATCGTCTCGCTGCCGACCGAACGGATCACCCGTACCGAATTCGGCGACGTCTCCTCGACTTTCCCCTGCCCGCTGCCCGAAGGGCAGGACGCGGCGGCGAAAGAAGCCGAAGCGGACCTCGGCGGGCACGGCAGCGAGACGGAGCGGGAACTGGCGATGAAGCTGCGGCCCTACCTCTTCTTCGACAGCCGCGAGCGCTGGCGACCGCTCGAGGTGGAGCGCTTCCTCAGCGAGAGCTTTCCCGGCGATCGGCACCACGAAGCCTGCGTCCGGGGCCCCGAGCCTGAATGCGAACCGACCGCCGGCCTCTCCGAATTAGGGCCGGGGACCGCCGCGCCCGACTACCTGGACATCCACGGCGAAGAAGAGAGCGGGGGCGACTACCGCTCTCCCCATCGCTTCTGCCACACCCTCGGACCCAAGGCCTTCGACTGCAACGCTGGGCCGTCCTCGGTCGTCTATTACCGGCGCACGACCCACGACGGCCGTTGGTACTGGGACTACTGGTGGTTCTTTCGCTACAACGACTACACGAGCTACTTCGCCAAGTGCAGCTCCCGTCTGTGCAGCGACCACGAGGGCGATTGGGAGGGGATCACCGTCGTCACCACGCCATCCCGGCAGCCGCAACTGCTCGGGGCGCTCTACGCCGCCCACAAGAACCGGGTCCTGGTCGAAGGCGGCGAGTTGCCGAGCGCCGACGGACATCCCCTCGTCTTTGTCGCCGAAGGGACGCACGCCTCCTACCCTTTCCGCTGCGCCCAGCCCCGCAGCTGTCAGCAATACGCAACCTTGGCGGGGATCGAACACCTGCCTGAGGACCCGCACGACGGTTCGGTGCCATGGGGCGGGAACGGCGACCGGGACTGCGAGGCATTCCACTGCGTGCGGCCGTTGCCGGAGGTAGGCGATCCCGGCGACCGGGCTCAGCCGCTGGCGGGCAAGTGGGCCGCATGGCGCGGTCAGTGGGGCGCAACCTGCAGCGACGGTTGCCACGCCGCGCTCTCCGAACGGCAGCCCAGTCCCAGCTCGCCGGGCCTGCAGATCCGATTCCAGTGCCCGTGGGCGGCCACCGACTGGGCGCTGCCGGGCGGCGCGGCCGGCCTCTCCCGCTCCGAACGCGCGGGGGACGCCGACCGGCTCCGCTACGAATGCGCCGCCTTGCAGGGCGGCCTCTGAGCGCCGATCGCCGTTTCCTACAATCGCTCCGTCCACCCGGATCGGCCGATCCGGGCGTTTCTCCTGCCATGAGCCTCCGTCCCCTGATCGAGATCGCCGCCGAGAACGAGCGCGTCCACGCGCTCGCCGGTCGCGTGCGCGCGGCGGCCGACGGTGGGGAGGGGGCGAATCTGCGCGCCTCGGCGATGCTGCGGCCGCTGCTGCTGGCGGCCCTGCTCGAGGACGACCGCGGCCTGGCTGGGCGACCGGCGCTGCTGGTCGGGGCCGACGACCGCTCCGCCCGTGACCTGGCCGCCGACCTGCGCGCATACCTGGCGCCACGGCGGGTCCGCTTCTACCCCTCGCGCGGGACCGGCTACGCCTCTCACGTGAGCCCGCCGGCGCACCTGGTCGGGCTGCGGATCGATGCGCTGGACGCGCTCGGGGCTGAAGACGACGCGATCGTCGTCGCCTCGGCGACGGCCCTGGCCGAGGCGGTCCCGGACGCCTCGCTGCGGCCGGCCGGGTTCGCGCTCGAGCTGGAGGAGGAGATCGACCTCGACTCGGTCGCTTCCGACCTCGTCGGCGCCGGCTACGAACGGGTCGAGCAGGTCGAGGAGCGCGGCCAGTTCGCGGTCCGCGGCGGCATCCTCGACGTCTTCCCGGCGACCGAGGAACGGGCGGTGCGGATCGAGCTCTTCGGCGACGAGATCGAGTCGATGCGGTGGTTCTCGACCTTCACCCAGCGCTCGCTTGGCGACGCACAGCGGGTCGAGCTGGCGCCGGCGGCGGAGATGGACGCCGAGCACCGTGAGCTGGCCGAGCTGGCGGCGATGGCCGCCGAGGAGGAAGGGGGAGAGTCCCCGAACCTGGCCGAGGTGCTGCCGCTGGAGCACTTCCGGGCGCCGCTGGAGCTGGTGCCCGCCACCGCGGCGGTCGTCCTGGTCGGCGAGGATGAGATCGAGCCGGCGCTGCGCGATCACTGGGAGGACGCGACCACGGCGATGCACGCCGACGACGCCCAGCACCTCTACGTCGACGTCGCCGAGCCGCTTGCCGCTCGCGCGGCGCTGGTGCTGACCGGCGCCGGCGAAGGCGACGCGGAGGACGAGGAGGGCGACGAGCCCTTCCGCGCCGCCCGCGCCGAGTCGCCCGCCCGCAGCATCAAGGAGGCCGAGGCCGAGCTGGAGAAACTGATCCGCTCGGGCTACCGCACCGTCGTCGCCTTCGACAGCGGCGGCGAGGCCGACCGCGCCCGCTACAGCCTCGACCGCCTCGACGCCCGCATCCTCGAAGGCGGCCACCTCTCGCCCGAGCCCGGCCTCGCCTTCGCCGAGGCGCGCCTGCGCGAGGGCTTCGTCAGCCCTGAGCTGAAACTCGCGGTCTACCCCTTCCGCCGCCTCGTCCACCGCCGCCGCACCGAGGAGCCGGCGCCCGGCGCCGGCCGCGGCCGCCTCGCCTTCTCAGAACTGCGGGTCGGCGACTACGTCGTCCACGAGGACCACGGCGTCGCCCGCTTCGCCGGCTTCGAGACCCGCGAGGTCGGCGGCGTCACCCGCGACTACCTCTACCTCGAATACAAAGGC
>Ga0070685_10000042_pt1 | contig 76519 bp, 66 predicted proteins | sample KBSS13LmetaG_FD_65651 | JGI IMG/M metagenome (GOLD analysis project Ga0070685, IMG submission 65651) | Switchgrass rhizosphere microbial communities from Kellogg Biological Station, Michigan, USA - KBS S1-3L metaG | ecosystem: Host-associated > Plants > Roots > Rhizosphere ...
CAGACGATCAAGCGGGTGACGCTGGAGCTGGGTGGCAAGTCGGCCAACGTCGTCTTCGCCGACGCCGATCTCGAGGCGGCCGCGGCGGCGGCGCCGATGGCGGTCTTCGGCAACGCCGGCCAGGACTGCTGCGCCCGCTCGCGGATCCTCGTCGAGCACAGCGCCCTCGACGACTTCCTGGCGGCGCTGCAGCCGGCGGTCGAGGGGATCGCGGTCGGCGACCCGCTCAGCGACTCGACCCAGATGGGGCCTCTGATCTCCGCCGGCCAGCGCGAGACCGTCGCCTCCTACGTCCCCGAGGGCGCGCCGGTGGCGATCCGCGGCAGCGCCCCCGACGGTCCCGGCTACTGGTTCCCTCCGACCGTGCTGGCGCCGGTCTCCAACCATGACCGTGCCGCCGCCGAGGAGATCTTCGGCCCCGTCGCCTGCGTGATCCCGTTCGCCGACGAGGAGGAGGCGGTGCGGCTCGCCAACGAGACGATCTACGGTCTCTCCGGCTCGGTCTGGACCGGGAACGGCGCGCGGGCGCTGCGGGTCGCGCGGGCGATCGAGACCGGGGTGATCTCGATCAACTCCAACACCTCCGTGCGGGTCTCAACCCCGTTCGGCGGCTTCAAGCAATCCGGCGTCGGGAGGGAGCTCGGCCCGGATGCGCTCGACCACTACACCGACGTCAAGAACGTCTACTACGCAACCGAGGAGGGCTAAGGCCATGGCGGGACGGTTGGAGGACAAGGTCTGCGTCATCACCGGGACCGCGAGCGGGATCGGCGCCGAGTCGGCGCGGCTGTTCGCGGCCGAGGGGGCGATGGTCGTCGGCATCGACCTCGACGCCGAGCAGGCGGCAGGTGCCTTGACGATCGCCGCCGACGTCGCCGACGAGAACCAGGTGCGCAGCGCCCTCGCCGAGGCGCGCGAGCAGTTCGGCCGCATCGACGTGCTGATGAACAATGCCGGCATCAATCCGACCGACGACGGCTCGGTCCTCGAGACCAGCCTCGAGTCCTGGCAGCGGGTCCAGGACGTCAACCTGCGCAGCGTCTTCCTCTGCTGCAAGCACGGCATCCCCCACCTGATCGCGGCGGGCGGTGGCTCGGTGATCAACGTCGCCTCCTTCGTCGCCGTGATGGGCGCCGCCGTCTCGCAGATCTCCTACACCGCCTCCAAGGGCGCCGTCCTCTCGCTCTCGCGCGAGCTCGGCGTCGAGTTCGCCGACCGCGGCGTCCGCGTCAACGCCCTCTGCCCGGGCCCGGTCAACACCCCCCTGCTGAAGGAGCTCTTCGCCAAGGACCCGGACAGAGCCGCGAAGCGCCTCGTCCACATCCCGATGGGCCGCTTCGGCGAGCCCGAGGAGATCGCCAAAGCCGCCCTCTTCCTCGCCAGCGACGACTCCACCTTCGTCACCGCCAGCAGCTTCCTGGTGGACGGCGGCCTCTCCGCCGCCTATCTGACTCCTATCCAGGCGAGCTAAGCGGGGACCGCCACCGGCTCCTTGATGAGCGACCCCTCGAGGCGCGTCTCACCCCCCATCGAGGCCGACTCCAACTGCGGTTCATCCTGGCGATCGGCCTCCTGACCACCGATGATCTCCTTCGCCAGACGCAGATTCTGTTCACGCTTGTCCTGGGCGGCGGCAAGAACGCCTTCCGAGATCGCAGCAAGCCGCTCGTCCCCGGTTTCGTTGGCGAAGGTTTTGAAGTCCCACGGGACCCAGTTATCGAGCTCCACACATTCCCGTTCCGTCTGCTTGTTCTCGAATAGATCGACCAGCTTGTCGATCGTCTCGGGAGCCCGGCCTTCACACATGCGAAGGCGGTCGTGCTCGATGCTGCAGGCGACTACGCCCGCGGGCCGGTTCGGGTGCCGGTAGAGGTTCACGGCCTCCTGGTTCAGTTCGCGGGCAAAACTGAGATCGGCCGTGGAGGTCCGTTTGTAGACCAGCCTCGCGGCGACGCAGAGGCGACGCAGGGTGAGCGCCCGGCCTTCCCAGTGGGGGGCTACCTTGAACCGTCTCTTGGCCTGGCTCAGTTCCAACTGCGAGTCGAGCCATCTGCCCTGCGCGAAGGCGACTGCTCCGAGCGAAGATTCCGCGAACGCCTGAGTGACCATCAGATCCATCTTCTCTGCCCACCGGCGGGATTCCTCGAGCCTCAGACGAGCCTCTTCCAGTTCGGCGCGGCAGCGATGTACCTCGCCGATCTGCATCAGCGAGTCGATCTCAAGCTTCACGTAGGACCGTTCCTCGGCGACGGCGTGAGCCCGCTTCAGCCAGGTCAGGGCGCCGTCGAAATCGCTCACCAACCTGAGGCAATATCCGGTCAGGAACAGGGAGTGCGCACTGCCGTAAGAGTCTTCGATTTGCTCGAAGAGATCGCGGGCGCTGACGGCGATCCGCAGGGCATCATCGAGACGGGAGGCCGCGCGCCTGTTCGCGGCGAGACTGTAGGCGCTCCAGGCTTGCCGTTCGCGCCATTTCCGGGAAGCCTGGGCCGGGGAGCCCTGAGCCAGCTCGCAATAGTTGGTGGTGGCGGTGATCAGCAGGTTCATGCGCTGTCGCTGGCCCTCGCCGTCGCACTCGCCGCGGCGCCCGAGCTCGTACGATCGGTGGGCGGACGCCTGGAGCGACAGGCCGGCACCGGTGTAACCGCCTCTTCCGAGAGCGATCTCGTTCAGATCCTCGAGCAGATCCTCCGCTTCCGCCTCCCGTCCCGCTTGACGCAGCGTGATGGCGAGCTCATGGATCGTCTCCAGGACGAGCTCCCCGTCCTTCAGCTTGCGCGCCTGGTTGAGGATCCTCCGCTGGCGCGCCGCCGCCGCATCCAGGTTGTTGTCCTTACGACGCAGTTCGACCGATCGAGCGAGGCCCGCGTAGAGAAAGCGAAGCGTCGTCTCCTTGACCGGTTCTACGGGCTCAGGACCCGGGTCTCCGTAGGACCGGTGCCGCCGCAGCTCGATCTCGCCAGCGCCAGTGAGGGCATAGCGGCGCTGGCGTCGATCTCCTGGCACCCGCTGGGTTTCAACCAGCCCTTCCTCACGGAGCGCTTTGAGCAAGCGGCTGATGCTTTCCTTCGCGGAATCGAGCTCTTCGGCAAGTGCCGTCGGCGTCAACGGCTCGGCGGCGAGTCGATCGAGTATCCGGCCCCGCAGCGGCTCCTCACGCTCCAGTCGCCTAACCCGCCGCGCAATCTGATCTACCCCACCCCTACGCCCCGGAGGATCCGGCTGGTCCTTCGACTCCGCTGCGGGGGTACTCATTTCATTCTCCGATTCCTGCTCATCATCGGGCACTCCTAATCTTAAGTCAACAATCGATCAATGATGTTGTCTCTTCGTTTAAAAGAAAATTTGCTTGATTCGCGAAGCGAAACCTGCATTCAGTGCCACCTGAGCGCTCTGCGGAGCGGCTCGTTCAGATCCACGATTCCCACCGCTGGACCACCGCGAAACCGTCGCCGGTATTCGCGAGACTGGTCCTTGCTGCGGGGCCGCGGGACCGCTGCCATCACCATGAACGGCCTCTGAAGCGCGCTCTTGTAGAGAGAGGTGTCCGCATTGACGATCACCGCCGCTCCTTGGCAGTGCGAGGCGAGATTGCATATGTCTCCATTGAAAGAGCCGGTCTTCGGCGTCAGGGAGGGGACCAGCAACAGGTTTACGCCGGCGTCCATCAGCTGGACCGGCAGCTCGCTGATCAAGTCCGAACAGATCATCACCGCCATCCGCGTGTAGACGCCGCTGAGCAGGTTGATTGGCTTGATCTCCTCGGTCAGCCCCTCCTTCATCTCCTGCTTCAGCCTGCGCCCATCTGGCAATACCTTCAGGTTGTAAGGATTGATCTTGCGGTGGTGAGCGACCCGCTCCCCGTCCAGGTATATCCGCGCTTCGTTCGTGCGGACCTCTGTGGCGCCGTCGTTTTCCTTCACATGGGCGCTGCCGGCGACGATCAGGGGAGGAAAGTCCTCTGGTGATTTCGCCAGCGCCGCCTCCAGAGCGTCGAACTCGGACGCAGGCATGCAGAGCTCGGGCAACACTGCGATGTCGGCTTGGTCGGCGGCGGCGTTGCGCAGCTGCGAGAGCACGAATTTCAGGTCCCAGCGAACCGGGGCGACGCCGAAGAACCAGCCGGCCTTGTCGTCTTCCTCGGCGATTTCGACACCATCCTTGCCGAGCGGGGGATGGACAGTGGCGACCCGCGGCAGGCGCTCACGATTCTCCCCCCAGGTCAGTTCGTCCAGACGTGCGCGGATCGAGAAGTCCAGCTGCACCGGTGCGCCTGGGTTGTCGCCGTAGTCAAATACGTGGAAGCCAGACCTGGGCAGCAGGAGCAGTTGGTCGGCCGTGCCTTCCTGACGAGGCGTCGCCGCAAAGCGTTTGTGGACCGGCCGGCTTGCGACCGGGATCGGCATCCCCTTCCGAAGTTCAACGACTCCCGTCTCCTCTTCCCAGAACCTCCCCAGAGGCCTCAGGAGGCCGCGGAGGAGAGCGAAGTGCCCCGCCGGCGGGTAACTGTCCGCCCGCTCGACCTTGTCCGCGAAGACCGCGATCTCGAGGAGGTGGGCGAAGGTCCCATCCGCGCCAGGTACGAGCTTGTTTTCCGCATCCAACCACTTCATCCGCGCCTCGAATTCCTCGCGTGCTGCGGTCGCGTCAGGGTCTTCCGCCAGGCGTTTCAGTTCTTTGATGCCATCGAGGCAGGCGCTGCCGGCAGCGGTCGCGAGCTCAAGCACCGAGCGCGAGTTGCGGAAGAGCCCGTCCAGGGGCGGTGGATCGTGGGCTGGGGTGGCCACGGGCCGGGCACTTTAGGAAACTCCAGTTATTTACCGCTTTGAGGCAGTTAGCCAACGTCGGCACAGATCCCGGCCGAGCTCGTTGAAGGCGCCGATCTTTGCTTCGGTCTCCGGCCCGAGAACCGCCGGTTCGATGCCGATGCGGACGGCGTCGGGGTCGGCCTCGTAGTCGTCGACCCAGTGGAGGGCGTCGGCGCGGCTGACCTCGGGGTGGAACTGGATCGCCCAGGCGCGCTCGCCGAGGCGGCAGGCCTGCAGGCAGACCTCGCTGCGGGCGAGGGGGACGGCGCCGGGCGGCAGTGGGAACTCGTAGCTGTGCCACTGGTAGGCCTCGAAGCCGGGGGCGAGCGGGCCGAGCAGTGGGTCGTCTTCGCCCTCGGGCGTAACCTCGACCTGGTGCCAGCCGATCTCCGGTTGGGACGTCCGGCGCGGGCGGGCGCCGGCGGCAGCCGCGAGCAACTGGCCGCCGAGGCAGAGCCCGAGCAGCGGCACATCGCGCTCGAGCAGCTCCCGCAGCAGCGCCTCCTCCTCGGCGATCCAGCCGTGCCGCTCGCCTTCGTCGGCGTTCATCGCCCCACCGAGGACGAACACAGCGTCGTAGCCGAGCGGATCGGCCGGCGGCTGCGCCCGCTCCGCCAGCGTCCACTCGTCGAGCTCGCCGCCGGCGTCGCGAATCGCCTCGGCGAAGACGCCGGGGCCGGCATCGCGCTGGTGGACGATCGCGAGGACCCTCATGAGTCCAGTCTCCCAGCCGCGTGTTCGAACTCGCGCAATCATTCCGCGAGGTGGTCATCACTCGCGGCTATAGGGACGACCCACATCTGGACCTCCTGGAGGAGGCTCGATGGCGCCTCGAGGTGGAGCTCGACGAGGAAGCCTGGCTGGACGAGACGCGGGTCGTGGCCGAAGTCTTCGGAGGATGGCTCACCCTCTTCCAGCCGCCTTGGTTCTCAGATACCGAGAGAGGCTTGTCCTGGGAGATCCAGCAGTGGCGGGAAAAGGAGGACGGAAAACGGGTCGACCGTGCGAAGAGGTCAGCCACGGTTGCCGAGGTGCTGGACGCCTTTCCGATGCGATTTCACGCATGGGTGATCGACACCACTGAAGAGGCCGTCAATGCGCTCGAAGAGGTCGACGACTGGGGTTTCGGGGAGTCGGATCCCGACATCGACAGCGGCGCCGCCTTCTTGGCCCGGGTGTCTCAGCTTCGCTCTGAACTGGAGGTCGCCCAGTCTCACAGGAAGTCCCTGCAGAGGAGGAGCGAGCGCTTCTACGGAAATCTCTACCTCTACGAATACGCGCCCGACACCGAACTGTATTGGCGCCTGGGAAGCATGGCCGACGGGCCGGAGTGCCTGATCGTCAGGAAGGTGAGCGAGAGCGACGATCGCGTGGCTCGCGCATTGATTCCTCCCGACGAGGCTATCGATTGGCGCTGGACTTCCCTAAGGGCCCCGGAGGCGGGTGGTGAGTACCTGACGCCGGCCGAGGCGGTCGCCAAGGCACCCCGGGAGTTTCGCGGTTGGGTTGCGGCCAGGACCTTCGAGGCGCTCCAGGAAACGCGCTACGCGCTGCATGGACTCGCGGGCCATACCCTCGTCGACCCCGCTGATCTTGCTCAAATAGGTCGGCTGGCGAAGCATGCGCAGCAGCTCGCGGGCCTCTCCCCTGGCAACTCTGCCCAATACCCCGGTGCTCCCGAGATGGAGGAGGAGGACGTGGTGGCTGCAACTCGCAGCCCAGAGGGCCGGGTCACCGTACTGCCGGTGCGGAGTTGGGGTCACATTCAGGCTGGTCATCCAGAGATGACTGATCATCTGGAGGCAGTGATGGAAGCAATAGAAGAACCGGACCATCGAGAGCCAGACGTTCGCATCGGCCGTGAGCGTTTCTTTCGCAAGGGCGGACCTGAAGCGTGGGTCCGCGTGGTGACCGAAATCTCGGGTCCCTTCGACAAGATCGTCACCGCTTTTCCGCAGGCCAACCCACCTGAGCGGAGGGGGTCGGCGTGAGCATCCAGATCGGAGGGCGGAATTTCGAGCACGCAACCTACGACGAGGAGGGCGATGTCCTCTACCTGAGCAACGGCGAGCCGCGCGCGGCGGCCTCCACGTATGGCACCCCGGAGGGTCATGCCGTGCGGTTCGACGATAGGGGGAATTTGATCGGGATGACGATCGTCAACGCGCGCTGGCTGAGCAGCCGGGGCGAGGAGATCGTGATCACGGTCTCCCAGGGTCAGATCGAGGCTCCCGCCCGCGATCTGGCAACTGCACTCGAGCGCAGCCTGAGCAAGTGAGCACCCGGCCCTGGGAGGCGGGTGACGTGGCGGCGATTCTCGTCAGCCCGTTCTATGCGATCCAAATCCATAGGTCGTTCAGCCGCGCTCACCCATACGTAATGAGCGAGACGTCATGGGTGGCGTCCAATGCGAGGGCGATCGAAGAGATGAGGCCCCGCAGGTGGCTCGAGGCACTGGTGTCCGTCCTGAAGCAGGAACGGACCGCTGAGGCGCTGGAACCTCCCCTCGCGGTGGCGGACCCTTACCCGGCGATCACTGTCCACAGGATGATGTGCGAGGAGCACGAAGCGATCATCGGAGAGAGCGACTGGCTCGATGCGAACACGAGACTGCTCCAGGAAGAGGGCAAGGTTTGGCTGAACAACCTCCTCTCGGTTCTCAAGGGGGCCTACGCCTGAGTGCCGATGCCGGGCTCCGCGAGCGGCGCGGCCTCGCCACTTAGAGCGGCTGAGCGAGATTCGCGGCGGCCTCTTGGATTTCCTCGAGGAGGCCGCCCTCCACGACCGAGTCGACGGGCTCAGGTAGGTCCAAGGACAGAGCGTTCTCGCCGACGATCAGGTGCAGCGGCTTGCCGGCCGCAACGCAGCGCTCGGCGATCGCGCCGACGATCTTGCCTTCGAGGCTCTGGGAGTCGAAGCGCCCCTCGCCGGAGACGACGGCGTCGGCGCGGGTGAGGCGGCCGTCGAAGTCGAGCGCGTCGAGGACGAACTCGGCGCCGGGGCGAAGCTCGGCGCCGTGGGCCCAGAGCCCGCCGGAGAGCCCGCCGGCGCAGCCGGTCATCGGTACGCCGCGCGGGTCGCGCGGCAGCTCCGCGGCGAGCTCGTCCAGCCGCTTCGTCAGCCGCGCGACCGCCGCCGCGTCGGCTCCCTTCTGCGGCGCAAAGACCCGAGCCGCGTCCTCGAACGCCGTCCGCACGTCGCACAACACCTCGACGTCGACCCGAATCTCCTCGGCGTTCGTCTTTTGTTCCCCATTGGAGGTACAAAGGACGAACGCCGCCTCGCTTTGGCGTAACGCTTCGAGGGCGCCGCGGCCGCCGTCGGTGGTGGCGCTGCCGCCTACGGCCACCAGGACGCGCTTCGCGCCGGCCGCGATCGCGGCGGCGATCAGCTCGCCGCTGCCGAAGGTGTCGGCCCGCTCGGCGTCGCGCTCCTCGGGCGCGACCAGGGACAGGCCCGACGCCTGCGCCATCTCGACGACCGCGGTCTCGCCGTCAGCCAGGAGCGCGTACTCCGCCTCGATCGGCCGTCGCAGCGGGTCGTGAACCTGAGCGCTTCGCCGCTCCCCACCCAGCGCCCCCAGCAGCACCTCCATCGTCCCCTCGCCGCCGTCGGCAACCGGGCAGCGATCGGCCTCGCCTCCTCCGGCCTCCACCCCCGCCGCGATCGCCTCCGCCACTTCGTCGGCGCCGAACGCCCCCTTGAACGAATCCGGCGCCACCAAGAACCGCCCCATCCCCGAACTGCATCAGATTTCACTCCCAGCAGGTAGGAAATCTGATGCAGTTCGGGGTCGTGGGCGAGATTCAGATCTTCATCGCGGCGCTGCTGGTCTCGGTGGCGCTGCTGAACGCGGTGGCCAACTGGTGGCAGGTGCCCTACCCGATCGTCCTCGTGCTCGGGGGGCTGGCGCTGGGGCTGGTGCCGGGGATCCCGGAGATCGAACTCGATCCGGACCTGGTGCTGCTGATCTTCCTGCCGCCGCTGCTCTACTCGGGCGCCTTCTTCGCCGACCTCAACGCGCTCCGCCACGACACCCGGGTGATCACGCTGCTCTCGATCGGCCTGGTGCTGGCAACGGCGATCGTGGTCGGCACCGTCGCCCACTTCGCCTTCGACCTCCCCTGGGCGGTCGCGATCGCCCTCGGCGCGATCGTCGGCCCGACCGACCCGGTCGCCGCGACGACGATCCTCCGCCGCCTCGGCATCCCGCGGCGGATCGTCAACGTGCTCGAGGGCGAGAGCCTGGTCAACGACGCCAGCGCCCTCGTCATCTACAAGGTCGCGGTTGCCGCCGCGATCGGCGGTGGCTTCTCCGCCGCAGAGGCGGGCGGGCGCTTCCTCCTCGCAGCCGGCGGCGGCCTCGCGATCGGCCTCCTCGCCGGCTGGCTGATCGCCGCGATCCGCCGCCGCACCGAGGACCCGACGACCGAGATCACGATCTCCCTCTTCAGCGGCTACGCCGCCTTCCTCCCGGCCGACGAGATCGGCGCCTCCGGCGTCCTCGCCGCCGTCGCCTGCGGCGTCTACCTCGGCTGGCGGGCGCCGGAACTGGTCTCGCCGACGGTCCGCCTGCAGTCCTTCGCCGTCTGGGAGATCCTCGTCTTCCTCCTCAACGCCACCCTCTTCATCCTCATCGGCCTGCAGCTGCCGGTGATCGTCGACGGCCTGCAGGCATCCGGGATCGACGCCGGGCAGGCGATCGCCGACGGCCTTCTCGTCGCCGTGCTCGTGGTCGCGACCAGGATCGTCTGGACCTTCGCCGTCACCGCGCTGATCCGCGCCGTCGACCGCCGCCCGCAGCAGCGCGATCGCCGCGCCAGCTGGCGGCTGCGGGTCGTCGCCGCCTGGTCGGGGATGCGCGGCGCCGTCTCCCTCGCCGCCGCCCTGGCGCTGCCGCTGACCACCGACGCCGGCGAAGCGCTGCCCGGGCGCGACCTGATCCTCTTCGTCACCTTCGCCGTGATCCTCTTCACCGTCGTCGGCCAGGGGCTGACCCTGCCGCTGCTGATCCGTCGCCTCGGGGTCGCCGAGGACGGCAGCGAGGAGGAACACGAGGAGACCCGCGCCCGCCTCACCGCCGCCGCGGCTGCGCTGGAACGCCTCGACGAGCTCTCGATCGAGGAGTGGACCCAGGAGGACACGGTCAAACGGGTGCGGGCGATGTACGAATTCCGCCGCCGCCGCTTCAAGGTGCTGGCCGGCAAGATCGAGGACGAGGACGGGATCCAGGACCGCTCGCTCGCCTACCAGCGGCTGATGCACGAGCTCTACGCCGCCCAGCGCGGCGCCCTCGTCGACCTCCGCGACAGCGGCCGGATCTCGGCCGAGGTGATGCGGCGGGTCGAGCGCGACCTCGACCTCGAGGAGGAGCGCCTCGAGGTGTAGGCGCGGCTTCAGCCGGCGGGCGGCGGAACCTGCGCGGCCATCTGTTCGTAGCCGGCGGCGCTGGGGTGGATGCCGGTGTCGCCGCCGATCACCCAGGGCGGCCCGCCGCCTTCGGGCCCTTCGCAGAAGGAGAGCGGGTGCAGGACCTCGAGCTCGTCCTGGGTCGGCGTCGACTGCACGCTCGGGCCGTCGACCGTGTAGCCGAGCCGCGAGCAGGAGAAGGCCGAGGGGTGGACCGGCGAGATGTCGATGCCGACGTCGAAATGGGGCGGCGCCACCACCTGCAGTCGCCGCGGGTTCACTTCGGCGGCGACGGTGGCGATTTCGCCGTTCAGCAGCACGCCCATCTCGGCGATCTGGGTGGCGCTGTAGGCGAGTGCGGTCGAGGGGACCGCGAGGTGGTACTGCATCAGGTAGATCGTCGCGTTCGTGTGGGCGACGAGGTCTTCGTAGAGGCTCTTCAGCTCTTCGCGCAGGTGCACTTCCCGGAACGCCCTTTCGATGCATTCCCGATAGCCGCCGAGGATGTCCGAGGAGACCGCGCAGCCCATGTTGTCGATCCCGAACAGCATGTTCGAGAGCAGCGGGTTGGCGCCGACCGTCATCAGGATGTAGTCGGGGTCTTCGGCCTCGATTTCCGCGGTCGTCTTGTGAAGTTCGCCTTCCGGCGCCCAGTCGCCCGGTTCCGAGCCGCTGACCGCGAGGTTCTCGTAGTCGGTGACGCCGTGCTCGTTCGCCCACTGCGCAGCCCAGGAGATGTTGTTCGAGAGGCCGAAGTCGGGGGCGTAGAGGAGCTTCTGCGTGTTCGCGGTGACGAGCGAGTTGGAGGAGCAGGCGTCGTCGTATTCCTTCGCCGGCGGGCGGCAGCCGAGCAGGCGCCCGATCGTCATCGGCGTGCCGTTGCCGTAGTAGCCGAAGCCGGCGGTGACCGAGTCGCCGAGGGCGCGGACCACCGGCTCGCTGCGATCGCCGACCGTGAAGCGGACTTCGCGCCCGCCGGTGAGCGTCAGCGTGTCGGTGCCGCGGAAGCCGGAGCCGGAGCGGTAGACGAGGCTGCCGTCCTCGATGTGCGCCTGCCCGTGTTCGGGCGGCTGGGCGATCTGCCATTGCGGTTCGCCGGTGCAGGCCGGCAGCTGCACGGTCGTGCGGCGGCCGGGCCGCGTCCGGCTCGCGGGCGGGCTGCTGCAGAGGCTGCGGTGGGCGACGAGCGGCAGCGGCTGGGAGGCGCTGTCTTCGTCGATCAGCTCCGGGTTGCCGTCGCGGTTGGCGTCGAGCCACCCGTGGGCATTCGCCTCCACCCGCATGCCGGGTCCCACCGGCACGGGCGGGCGGTCGCGGAGGTCGACGCGGTGGACGAAGGTGAAGCGCCGTCGTTGCTCGGGTCGCCGGAGTCGGCCGCCGCTGAGCCGGACGCGGGCGGACCGCGAGAAGATGACGTCGCCTGAACGGTCCCTGACCGCGACCTTGAACATCTCCGTATGGCCGATCACCTGGATCGGATAGGTGACCGGGACCAGGATCGAGGGGTAGCCGTCGGCGGCGTGACCGAGCGAGGCGCGGCCGATCCGGACCTCCTGCGCATGCGCGGGTGCCGCGAGCGCGAGCAGCGCCGGCAAAACGAGGGGGAGTAGGAGGCGGATTCGGCTCATCGCCGGGTCAGGGCTTGCCGCGCTGGTAGAGCCAGCGCTGGAAGAAGGGGCCGAGGCCGCGCCCGGAGATCGCTTCGGCCAGATCTTCGAATTCCTCGATCGTGCCGCTGCCGTAGCGGTGCGCGGTCGCCCAGTCGTGGAGCAGGTGCAGCATCGGCTTCGTCCCGATCATCTGGCGCAGCGCCTGCAGCGCCATCGCCCCGCGGATGTAGATCGACGGCCCGAAGAGGTTCCTGGCGCTGCCGGGATGGCCCGAGGGCGGGTTCCAGAACTTCGTGTTCGAGGCGGGGACGCGGTAGAGGCGGTCGAAGATCGCGTGGGCGCTGCGGCGGCCGTGGCGCTCGGCGTAGTACCACTCGGTCCAGGTCGCGAAGCCCTCGTTGAGCCAGATTTCCGGCCACCGCTTCAGCCCGACCGAGTCGCCGAACCACTGGTGCGCGGTCTCGTGGACGACCGTGGTCAGGTCCGGCACGTAGGGGTAGATCGGCCGGCTCTGCGTCTCCAGCGCGTAGCCGAGCCTAGGGGCGAAGTCGACGATCGAGCCCGCCGCCTTGAACGGGTAGGGGCCGTAGATCCCGCTCTCGAAGCGGACGATCTCCGGCAGGCTCGCCAGGACCGGTCGCGAGCGTTGCTCCAGCCGCGGGTCGATCAGGGTCCAGGCCGGAATCCCGTCAACTCTCGTTTTCACCAGCCGGCCGCGGCCGATGTCGAGCACGGCGAGGTAGCTGCTCATCGGCCGCCGGCCGTCGCTCCAGTAGTAGGTCCTGTGGCCGTGGCGGTGCCGCTCCTTCTGCAGGCTGCCGTTGGCGACCGCCTTCAGCCCGTCCGGCACCGTGACCACGAAGGAGAAGTAGGCCTTGTCGACGGGCACGTTGTCGCAGGGGATCCAGGCCGCGGTGCCCTGCGGCTCTCCCACCGCGAGGACGCCGTCGTCGGTCGGGTACCAACCCTCCTGGGTGCCGTCGGGGTCGGTGATCGTCGGCGGCACGCCGCCGTAGGCGACCCGGACGGCAAAGGTCCGCCCAGCCTCGATCGCTTCCTTCGGGACGACGGTCAGCTTGCCAGGAGTGCGCTTGAAGCCGGCCCGCCGTCCCGCCACTTCGACCTTTGAGACCCGCGGTCCGTAGAAGTCGAGCGAGAACCGACCGAGCCTTTCCCTCGCCTCGGCGGCCATCGTCGTCGTGGCCTCGATCCGCCCGTCCCGCGGCCGGTAGCGGAGGTTGACGTCGTAGCGCTGGGCGTCGTAGCCGCGGTTCCCGGCCTGCGGGAAGAACTGTTCGTGCGCGGGCCTTTCAGCGGCGGCCGGCGCGGCCAGCAGGCAGCCGGCGAGGCCGATCAGGAGGAGGCTGATTCGAAGCGAGCGCAGGTGGGCATCCTACGATGCTGAGGTGCCTGCGGATCGCGGTCGGTCATACAGGCTGGCCAGAGACGAGGAGTTGGCGGCCGGGTTGACCCGGATCGCCGCCGGGCGCGCCGAAGCGGCCCTCGAGCGCCTGCGCGGGAGCGGGACCGGCGAGAGCGACGGCGCCGCCGCGATCCACGGCGCCCGCAAGGACCTGAAGAAGCTGCGCACGGTGCTGCGGCTGCTGCGCGACGAGCTCGGCAAGAAGCGCTACCGGCGGGCGAACGCGCGCTTCCGCGCCGCCGGCCGCGCCCTCTCCGGCAGCCGCGACGCCGAGGTGAAGCTGGCGACGCTGGAGGCGTTCAGCGAGCGAGCTGGCGGCCTGCCGGGCGAGGCGGTCGATGCCTGGCGCAAGATCCTCGAACGCGACCGCGATGCCCTCGCCGACAGCGCCCGCAGCGAGGCGCTGACCAGCGAGGCGATCGCGGAGATCGAGGCCGGGCTGGAGGAAATCCACGGCTGGGATCTGCAGGGGAGCTCCTGGAGGACGATCGCTCCCGCCCTCACCCGCTCCTACCGGCGCGGCCGCAAGGCGATGGTGGCGGCGGAAGGTGGCGGCGCCGAGGAGCTCCACCAGTGGCGCAAACGGGCGAAGGACCTTTGGTACGAGCTGCGGCTCCTCGAGCGGGCCTGGCCCGGCCCGCTCGAGGCCGCTGCCGACGAGGCCCACAGCTTGAGCGAACTCCTCGGCGACCATCACGACCTCGCGGTCCTGCGCGAAGACCTCGGCGAACGGAACCTCGGCCTGCTGGAGGCGCAGACGCTGACGGCGACGATCGAGCGGCGCCAGGAGGAGCTGGCCGAGCAGGCGCAGGCGCTCGGCCACCGCCTCTACGCCGAGCGGCCGAAGCGGTTCGCGCGCCGCCTGCAGCGGTACTGGCAAGCCTGGCGCGGGTAGAAGCTCGCCGTGCCCTCGAAAGCCAAGCCCAAGGCCAAGGCGAAGACCAAGAGCAGGCCCAAGACCAAGACCAGGGAGCAGCTCGCCGAGTACGAGCGCAAGCGCGACTTCGACAAGACCTCCGAGCCGGCGCGGACCCCAGGCAAAAAACGGCGGCAGAAGAAAGGCGCGCCCCGGTTCGTCGTCCAGGAACACAGCGCCCGGCGGCTGCACTGGGATCTGCGGTTGGAGCACGAGGGGGTCGCCGCCTCCTGGGCGATCCCGAACGGGATCCCCGAGAGCCCGGACGAGAACCGCAAGGCGGTCCACACCGAGGACCACCCGCTCGAGTACCTGAGCTGGGAAGGCGAGATCCCGAAGGGCGAGTACGGGGCCGGGACGATGGTCGTCTGGGACTCCGGCACCTACGAGCTGGAGAAGTGGACCGAGGGCAAAGTCGTCGTCGACTTCCACGGCGAGCGGCTGCAGGGCCGCTACGCGCTCTTCCGCGCCGGCAAAGCGGCTCAGGACTGGATGATCCACCGGATCGATCCGCCCGCGCGAGAGCGCGATCCGTTTCCCGAGAACCTGGTGCCGATGCTGGCGAAGCTCTCGACGCTGCCGCGCGACGACGGCAAGTGGGCGGTCGAGGTTAAGTGGGACGGGATCCGGGCGATCGCCTACTGCCAGCCGGGCCGGGTCCAGCTGCAGACCCGCAACCTCAACGACGTCAGCGTCCAGTACCCCGAGGTGCGGCGGATCTCGCGGGCGCTCGGTGCCCACGACGCGGTCCTCGACGGCGAGCTCGTCGCTTTCGACGAGGACGGCCGGCCGAGCTTCGAGCGGATGCAGCAACGCATCCACAACACCGACGAGAACGTGGTCCGGCGGCGGATGAAAACCCACCCCGTCGTCTACGCGATCTTCGACCTCCTTTATCTGGACGGGCAGGACCTGACCGGGGAGCCCTACACGCGGCGGCGCGGGCTGCTCGAGGGGCTGGAGCTGAAAGGCGACGCCTGGCAGACGCCGAGCTACGCGGTCGGCCACGCCGAGGAGCTGCTGGCGGCGAGCAAGGAGCAGGGCCTCGAGGGGGTGATGCTGAAGCGGGTCGACTCGATCTACTGCCCCGGCAAGCGCAACGGCACCTGGCTGAAGGTGAAAAACGTCAGCCGCCAGGAGCTGGTGATCGGCGGCTGGACCCCGGGCGAAGGCCGCCGCAAGGAACACCTCGGCGCCCTCCTGGTCGGCTACTTCGAGCGCGACGGCGGCAAGCCCGTCCTCCGCTACGCCGGCAAAGTCGGCACCGGCTTCAAGGCCGCCGACCTGAGCGCGATCGCCGCTCGGCTGGCGCCGCTGGAGCGCAGGACGAGCCCCTTCGGTGCCGGCCCGAAACCGCCCAAAGGCGCCCAGTTCGTCGAGCCGCGCCTGGTCGCCGAGGTCGAGTTCCGCGAGATCACCAAGGAGGGGATCCTCCGCCACTCGGCTTACAAAGGGATGCGCGAGGACAAGGCTGCCGACGAGGTCGTGCTGGAGCGGGCGACCGACCCGAAGGGCGAGTCGTTGACCGCCGGCGCCGTCAAACGCCCGCGCAAGAAAGCCGCGGTCGAGGTCGAAGGCCGCGAGCTCGAGCTCTCCAACCTCGACAAGGTCCTCTATCCCAAGACCGGCTTCACCAAGGGCGAGCTGATCGACTGGTACGCCCGCATCGGCGAGGTCCTGCTGCCGCACCTGCGCGGCCGGCCGCTGACCCTGAAGCGCTATCCCAACGGCGTCGAGGGCAAGCACTTCTACGAGAAGCGCTGCCCCGGCCACCGCCCCGACTGGGTGACCACGGCCAGCGTCTGGAGCGACCGCCACAAGGGCGAGATCGACTACTGCGTGGTCGAAGACGTGGCGACCCTGGTCTGGCTGGCGAACCTCGCCGACATCGAGCTCCACACCTCGCTGGCCAAAGCGGCGGCGATCGAGCGGCCGACGGCGATGGTCTTCGACCTCGACCCGGGCGCCCCGGCCGACGTCATCGACTGCGCCCAGGTCGCGGTCTGGCTGCGCGGCCTCTTCGAGCAGCTCGGCCTCAGCTGCTACCCGAAGACGTCGGGCTCGAAGGGGATGCAGCTCTACGTGCCGCTGAACAGTGATGTCACCTACGCGGACACCAAGCCGTTCGCGAAAGCGGTGGCGGAGACGCTCGAGAAGCGTTTCCCCGACCGCGTCGTCTCGCAGATGTCGAAGGCGAAACGTCCCGGCAAGGTGCTGATCGACTGGAGCCAGAACGACCAGCACAAGACCACCATCTGCGTCTACTCGCTGCGGGCGAAAGAGCGGCCGACGGTCTCGACCCCGCTGGAGTGGGACGAGGTCGACGCCGCCCTGGAAGCAGGCGACGCGCGGGCGCTCGTCTTCGACCACGCCGCCGTGCTCGAGCGCGTCGACGCTAAAGGTGATCTCTTTGCGTCCCTCCTGAGCAAGGAGCAGGAGCTCCCGGACATCTAGTTAGGAACTCTTCCCCAACGGGCAAATAGGGCCCATGGAGAGAGACTCGGCCGACGAGCGAGACCAGACGCGCGAGCGGAACGGCCATGAGAACGTCGACCCGGTTCGCGCCGACTACGCGCCCGAGGGCGCGGCCTCGACGACCGGCCTCGGGGCGACGCTGAAACGGACGCTGACCGAGTTCCAGGAGGACAACCTCAGCGACTGGGCGGCGGCACTCACCTACTACGGGCTGCTCTCGCTGTTCCCGGCGCTGATCGCGATGGTCTCGCTGATCGGGATCTTCGGCGACCCGCAGACCACGACCTCGAAGCTGACCGAAATCATCACCGAAATCGGCCCCGAATCCGGCGCCGAAACTTTCGAAGGCCCGATCAAATCGATCGTCGAAAACCAGAGCGCCGCCGGCTTCGCCTTCGTCTTCGGCCTCGCCGCCGCGCTCTGGTCGGCCTCGGGCTACGTCGGCGCCTTCACCCGCGCCTCCAACATCATCTACGAGACCCCTGAGGGCCGCCCGTTCTGGAAGCTGCGGCCGCTGCAGATCGCGGTCACCCTGGCGATGATCGTCATGATGGCGCTGCTCGCGATCGGGCTCGTCCTCACCGGCCCGGTGGTGGAAGCGGTCGCCAACCCGATCGGCCTCAGCAGCACCGCGGTCGACGTCTGGAACATCGCCAAGTGGCCGGTGATGGCGGCGATCTTCATCCTCATGGTCGACGTCCTCTATTACACGACGCCGAACGTGAAGCTGCGCGGCTTCAAGTGGGTCACCCCGGGGGCGATCCTCTCGATCGTCGTCTGGGCGATCGCCTCGGCCCTGTTCGCCTTCTACGTCTCCAACTTCAGCTCCTACGACAAGACCTACGGCACCCTCGCCGGCCTCGTCGTCCTCCTGCTCTGGTTCTGGATCACCAACCTTGCGATCCTCTTCGGCCACCAGATGAACGCCGAGCGCGAGCGCAGCGAGGAGATCAAGGAAGGGCAGCCGCGGGCGGAGAAGGAGATCCAGCTGGAACCGCGCGACGAGCCGAAGGACCAGAAGACCACCTGAGACCGAAGGAAGGGACCAAAAGATGCGAGGGACCAAGAGGATGAAGAAGACGGCGTCGCGGGTTGCGCCGCTGGTCGTCGGCCTGGCCGAGAACGACTACGCCCGCAAGAACCTCCAGCGCGGCGCCGCCAGCATGCGCGAGGGGGCGCGGGCGCTCGCCTCCGGGCGGACGCACCCGAAAGGCCACTGGCCGAAACGGATCGCCGCGGTCGGACTGGCCGGGGCGGCGGCAGCCGCCGCGATCGCCGGCAAAGGTTCGTCGGGCAGCGGTAACGACGGCGCCCAGAAATGAAGATCGTCTTTACCCCGATCAGCATCGTCCTCGGGCTGATCGCCGGCCTCGTCGGCAAGAAGATCTTCGAACAGGTCTGGGGGCTGATCGACGAAGAGGAGCCGCCGAAGCCCGAGCACCGCGAATTCGCCTGGCCGAAGCTGATCGCCGCGCTCGTGGTCGAGGGGGCGATCTTCCGCCTGGTCAAAGGCCTCGTCGATCACGGCAGCCGCACCTCCTTCGCCAAGCTGACCGGCAGCTGGCCGGGCGAGGAGAGGCCGGAACCGGAGTGAGAACCCGAATGAGAAAGCAGATCTCCGGGTAGCCATTGGAAAGCACCAGTCGTCCAGTGCAAACGGCAAAACGGAGGAGCAGATGAACACCAGAGCAGACAGAGGATCCGGCGTCGGCGGTATTTCGTTGGGAGGCATCCTCGTGATCATCGGAATCGTCCTGATGATCGTCTGGAGCTTCTGGATCGGGCTGATCATCGCCCTGATCGGGCTGATCGCCTTCGGCGGCTTCGCGCGCGGCAAGTGGTACTAACGCGGTCGATCACCCGCATCTGAGCCCCGCAGCTTCCGGCCCCGTCCACCTCCGGCAGGTGGGCGGGGCCGATGTGTGTTGCTGATGTGTTGCTGAGGTTTGTTGCTGAGGTATGGTCGGCTCAAGTTGCCAGGGGGACTTTCGCGAACCGCCCGCATCGCTGCGATCGCCACCGCGGTTCTCGTCGTCTTCGCCGCTCTCGTCGCGACCGGCTCCTATACCGCCGGCTTCGCCTTCTTCTTCTGCCTGCCGATCGGCCTCGCCGCCTGGTGGTTCGGGCCTCGAGCGGGGCTGGCGGTGGCGGTCGCCTGCCTGGCGCTGTTCGCGATCGCCGACGCCGTCCACCCGATGCCGGAATTCATCCTCGCGATCGCCATCCGCGGCCTCTTCTTCCTGGTCGCCGCGCTCGCCGTCTCCTGGATCGCCGAGCGGCTGCGGACGCTCGAGCACTCGGCCGAGGAACTCGACGCGATCCGCGCGGCGCTGACGCCGGCCGACCTTCCGGACCTCCCCGACCTCGACGCGGCGGCGGCCTTCGTCCCCTCCGAGCTCGGGGTGTCGGGCGACTTCTACCTGCTGACCAACGGCCCCGACGGTTCGACCCTGGCGGTGGTCGGCGACGTCGTCGGCCACGGGCCAGCCGCCGCCCGCCTCGCCACCTTCATCCGCGCCCGCTTCGCCGCCTTGGCCGCCAACACCAGCGATCCGGCGGAACTGCTGACGCTCGCCAACGGCGCCCTCGCCGAGCGGCCGGGACGGGGGCAGGAGCTGGTCAGCGCCATCTGCCTGCGGCTGCGCGCCGGGGAGGACAAGGTCTGCTGGGCGCGGGCGGGGCACCCGCCGCCACTCTGCCTGCCGGCGCTGGAGGAGCTGCCGATCGACGGCGGGACCTCCCTCCTCGGGGTCGACGAGCGGCTGCAGCTGGAGAACATCGAGTCGCCGCTGCAGCGCAGCGAGGGCCTCGTCGTCTACACCGATGGGGCGACCGATGTCCGGCGGGGCAGGCAGATGCTCGGCCTCGAGGGACTGCGCGGCGTACTGGCCCCGCTGACCGGGCTCGGGGCAAGGGTGATCGTCGGTGAGGTGGAACGAACGATCCTCGCCTGGGCTGACCGGCCGATCCGCGACGACCTCTGCCTGGTCGTGCTCAAGCCCGGACGCGGGTGACAGACGTATCAGGGTGCCAAAGGGCACTTACTCAGACGGGTACACGGGAATGCTTGACGTCAGATTCCTGACCGGTACAAACGAGGAGCTTCATTATTTCTCCTGGCTCCCGAGGTGCCCTCACATATTCAGGACGTCTCGGGAGCTTCTTTTCTTCCTGGCGGGAGCGACGCGGTAGCGTCGAAGACGTGTTCGCACCCGCAGGGCAGGTTTGCCGATGACGATCGCGGTGACGAACCGCCTGCCCGAGCCGGCGCTGGCGGCGCTGCGCGAGGCGGCGGAGCTGCGGATCGACGAGCGCACGGAGGCGGTTCCGCGCCCCGACCTGCTCCGGCTGGTCGCCGGCGCCGAGGCGATCCTCACCCTGCTGCACGACCGGGTCGACGAGGAGCTGCTGGAGGCCGCCGGGCCGCAGCTGCGCTGCGTCGCCAACGTCGCCGTCGGCTACGACAACGTCGACGTCGAGGCGGCGGTGCGGCGGGGGGTCGTCGTCACCAACACGCCCGGGGTGCTCGATGACGCGACCGCCGACCTGACGCTGGCGCTGATCCTGGCGGCGACGCGGCGGGTTGCCGAGGGGGACCGGCTGATCCGCGCCGGCCGCCCCTGGACCTGGGGGATGTCGTTCATGCTCGGCAGCGGCCTCCGCGGCAAGCTGCTCGGGATCGTCGGCCTCGGCGGGATCGGCCGCCGGGTGGCAGAGCGGGCGCGCGCCTTCGGGATGGAGATCGCTTACCACTCGCGCCATCCGGCGCCCGCGGAGGTGTCGGCGGCGCTGGGGGCGGAGCGGCTGCCGCTGGACGAGCTGCTGGCGCGCGCGGACGTCGTCAGCCTGCACTGCCCGCTGACGCCCGAGACGCGCCACCTGATCGGCGCCGGCGAGCTGGCGAGGATGAAGCCGACCGCGGTGCTGATCAACGCCGCCCGCGGCCCGGTCGTCGACGAACCGGCGCTGGCCGAGGCGCTGGCGGCCGGGGAGATCGCCAGCGCCGGCCTCGACGTCTACGAGCACGAGCCGCGGGTCGAGCCGGCGCTGCTCGGGCTCGAGAACGTCGTCCTCTCACCGCACCTCGGGTCGGCGACGGTGGAAACGCGCACGGCGATGGCCGAACTGGCGGCCCGCAACGCGATCTCTGTACTGCGCGGCGAAGGGCCGCTGACCCCGGTCCCGTCACAATGAACGGGTGGAGCCTGTAGCCGTAGAGCGGACGATCCGCCACCGGATCGGCGGCGAGGAGACGAGCGGCGCCTCCTCGCGGACCTCGCCTGTCTACGACCCCGCCACCGGGGAGGTGCAGGCCGAGGTTTTGCTGGCCGAGCCAGGCGACGTCGACGCCGCTGTCGCCGCCGCGCGGGAGGCGTTCGCGGAGTGGTCGCAGGCCTCGCTCAGCCGCCGCGCCAAGATCATCTTCGCCTTCCGCGAGCTGCTGAACGAGCACGTCGAGGAGCTGGCGCGGATCGTCTCCTCCGAGCACGGAAAGGTGCTGGAGGACGCGAAGGGAGAGGTCCTTCGCGGGCTCGAGGTGGTCGAGTTCGCCTGCGGGATCCCGCACCTGTTGAAGGGCGAGTTCTCCGACCAGGTGTCCACGACCGTTGACGCTTGGTCCTTCCGCCAGCCCCTCGGCGTCTGCGCCGGGATCACCCCGTTCAACTTCCCGGCGATGGTGCCGATGTGGATGCATCCCGTCGCCATTGCCTGTGGCAACGCCTTCGTGCTGAAGCCCTCCGAGCGCGATCCCTCGGCCTCCAACCTGGTCGCCGACCTCTACGCCGAGGCGGGGCTGCCGGCGGGCGTCTTCAACGTCGTCCACGGCGACAAGGTCGCGGTCGACGCGCTGCTCGACCACCCCGACGTCGCCGGCGTCTCCTTCGTCGGCTCGACCCCGATCGCCCGTTACGTGCATGCGCGCGGGACCGAGAACCGCAAGCGCGTGCAGGCGCTCGGAGGGGCGAAGAATCACGCGGTGGTGATGCCCGGCGCCGACCTCGGCTACGCCGCCGACCAGCTGGCGGCGGCGGGCTTCGGCTCGGCCGGCCAACGCTGCATGGCGATCTCGGTCGCGGTCGCGATCCGCGGCGCCGGCGACGAGCTGGTCGAGGAGGTGGCGCGGCGGGCGCGCGAGATCCGTGTAGGCCCCGGCCTCGATCCAGCGTCTGAGATGGGCCCGGTGGTGACGCCGCAGGCGCGCGAGCGGATCGTCGACTACATCGGCCAGGGCGACGAGGCCGGCGCGCGGCTGACCGTCGACGGCCGCGAGCTGGAGATGGACGGCGGCGGCTTCTGGGTCGGGCCAACGCTGATCGACCAGGTCAGCCCGGAGATGTCGGTCTACCGCGACGAGATCTTCGGCCCGGTCCTCTCGGTCGTCCGCAGCGGCGGCCTCGACGAGGCGATCGAGCTGATCAACCGCAACCCCTACGCCAACGGCGCGGCGATTTTCACCGGCTCCGGCTACGAGGCGCGCCGCTTCCAGCGCGAGGTCGAGGTCGGGATGATCGGCATCAACGTCCCGATCCCGGTGCCGATGGCCTTCTACTCCTTCGGCGGCTGGAAGGACTCCCTCTTCGGCGACCACCACATCCACGGCCCCGAGGGCGTCCGCTTCTACACCCGCGGCAAGGCGATCACCAGCAGGTGGCCGGCGACGCAGGCGACCGCCGCCGACGCCGGCTCGATGAACTTCCCGACCTCGAATTGACGCCTCAGCTTCCGGCCCGCAGCTCCTCGCACAGCTCCGACAAGCCAACCGCCTCCACGCCTTCCCCCAGCGGGTAGCGCTCATCGCCCGGATACACCAGAAAGCTGCGCTCAGGTTCGACGTCCGTGAGCGCGGAGCGCAGGCCTCGCTCCAGCTTCGGCGCCAACGTGCGCTTCACCTCGATCGCCCACTCGCGACCGTCGGGCCAGGTAAGCACCAGGTCAACCTCGGCGCCGCCGCTGGTCCGGTAGAAGCTCGGCTCGACGTGGTCGCCGGCGAGGCCGATCAGGTTCTCGATCACCAGGCCCTCCCAGCTGCCGCCGACGACTGGATGCCCCAGCAGCGCCTCCTTGTCAGCGATGCCGAGCAGGGCGTGGAGGAGGCCACTGTCGCGTATATAGACCTTGGGCGAGCGCACTAAGCGCTTACCGACATTCGTCAGCCGCGGCGGGAGCCGTCGCACCAGGAGGAGGTCGACCATCAGGTCGAGGTAGTGGCCGATGGAGGTGCCGCTCACCCCGAGACCTCGGGCGAGGTTGGCGGCGTTCAGCAGGCCACCCTGGTTGTGACCCAGCATCGTCCAGAGCCGCCGCAGCGTCTCGGCGGGTATCCGCGGGCCGAGCTGGGGGATGTCCCGTTCCAGGTAGGTGCGGATGAAGTCCCGGCGCCAGCGTAGAGCGGCGTTATCGCCGCGCGCCAGAAAGCTTTCGGGGAAGCCGCCCCTCACCCAGAGGCGATCGAGCTGGTCGCCGCCGACCTCGGTGATGTCGAATGGCGTTAGCCCAGCAAAGGCGATCCGCCCGGCGAGCGTCTCCCCGCTCTGCGCCAGCAGCTCCAGCGATGCTGATCCGAGCAGAAGGAAACGGCCGGTACCCCTCCCGGCCCTACGCCCTCGGTCGATCTCCCCGCGCAGCGTTTCGAAGAGACCCGGCAGGCGCTGGATCTCGTCGAGGACGAGCAGCTCGTCCGCGTGATCGGCCAGGTAGAGCTCAGGCTCCGAGAGGCGCGCCCGGTCGGCTTCGGACTCGAGGTCGAGGTAGGTGGCGGGACGGCCCTCGGCGATCTCCGTGGCCAGCGTCGTCTTGCCGACCTGCCGCGGCCCACTCAGCACCACCGCCGGCGATTCCCCCAGCAGGGACTCCAATTCCGGCGATATTCGCCTGGAAATCATCCGTGCAAATATAAACCAAAACTTGAGATTTACAAGGATAATTACGTAGGCGTGGTCCCCTCGACCCACTCGGCGCGCTCGCCCTCGAGCTCGCGCTTCCAGATCGGGGCCTCGGCCTTGATTCGGTCGATCGCTTCGCGGGCGGCGGCGAAGGCGGGGCCGCGGTGGGCGGCGGCGACCGCGACGACGACGCTCGGCTCGCTGCGGGGGACGGGGCCGGTGCGGTGCTCGGCGGCGGCACCCTCGATCTCGTGGCGGGCCATCACGTCGGCGAGGATCGCGGCGATCTTCTCTTCCGCCATCGGCTCATAGGCCTCGTAGTCGAGGCGCTCGACGTCGCGGGTGGTGCCCTGGAAGGTGACGATGGCGCCGGTGTGGGGGGTGGCGACAAGGGCGTTCAGTCGGTCGGCGGAAAGTGGCTCGGCGGTGACGCGGACGTGCGGGCGCGGCGCTCCTTCGGTGCCTCCATCGGCCGCGGAGTCGGCCCCGCCGCTGACCGGCGGGATCAGCGCCAGCTCGTCGCCGGGCGCGAGCGCCGTCTCCTCGCCGACGTAGGAGCGGTTGACCGCCATCACCACCGGCATCGCCGCCAGCGCCTTGCCCAGCGGCTCGGAGGCGGCGGCGAGTGCCCGCAGCGCCTCGGCCACGGTGGCCCCCTCGCCGACCTCGATCTCGAGCCTGTCCCGGCCGGCCCGCTCGCGCAGGACCGCGAACAGCCGTACTTGCAGCACCATCGCCTTATCCTAGGCCGATGGACCGCCCCCCCGAGGCCGCCGGAGCCGGCGATCTGACCCACCTCGACGCGAGCGGCAACGCGCGGATGGTCGACGTGGGCGGCAAGCCGGCGACGGGGCGGCGGGCGCGGGCGGAGGTGACGGTGCGGATGTCGCCGGCGACGGCGGCGAAGGTGCTGGCCGGCGACGCCCCGAAGGGCGACGTCCTCGGCACCGCCCGGCTAGCCGGGATCCAGGCGGCGAAGCGGACCGACGAGCTGATCCCGCTGGCTCACCAGCTGCCGCTCTCCCGCGTCGACGTCGCGGTAACGGTCGACGGCGCCAGCGGCGAGGCGCGGATCGAGGCCGAAGCGGCGACGGTCGCCGGCACCGGGGTCGAGATGGAGGCGCTGACTGCCTGCTCGGTCGCGGCGCTGACCCTCTACGACATGGTCAAGGGGCTCGAGCGAGGCGTCGTCATCGACAACCTGAGGCTGCTGGAGAAGAGCGGCGGCAAGCATGACTGGCGCGCCGAGTAGCGAGCCGCTGCGGGCGGCGGTCGTCACCGTCAGCAGCTCGCGAGCGCGGGACGGCGGCAGCGACGAGTCCGGCGACGCCCTGGTCGCCTTCGTCGCCGAGATGGAGGCGACGCTGGCCGGGCACGACCTGGTCGCCGACGATCGCGAGGAGATCGAACGCTGCCTGCAGCGCTGGGCGGACGGCGGCGCCTGCGACCTCGTCCTCACGACCGGCGGTACCGGCTTCGCCGCCTCCGACGTCACTCCGGAGGCGACCGAGGCTGTGATCGAGCGGCGGGCGCCGGGGATCGCCGAGGCGATGCGCGCCGCCTCCGCCGAGCACACCCACCACTGGATGCTCTCCCGCGCGACCGCCGGCATCCGCGGCGCCACCCTGATCGTCAACTTCCCCGGCAACCCGAAGGCGATCGCCGAGACCGCCGGCGCCCTGCGCCCGGCGCTGCCGCACGCGGTCTCGCTCCTGCGCGGCACGCCGACCGCGCACCGCCCGTGAGCCGGGAATCGCCGGCCCCGAAGCGGACGGGGGAAGGGCCGCTGGCGCCGGAGGCTGCGCGCGAGCTGGTGCTCGGCGAGGTCGTGCCGCTGAGGGGGGAGCCGGTGCCGCTGGAGGAGTGCCGCGGCCGCGTCACCGCTGCCGAGGTGAAGAGCGCGATCGCGCTGCAGCCATTCGACAACTCGGCGATGGACGGTTACGCGCTGCGGGCCGCCGACACCGAAGGCGAGAATCCGAGCTTGCGCCTGGTCGGCGAGTCCCGCGCCGGCCACCCAGCCGAGGTCGCCGTGGGGGAGGGCGAGGCGATCTGGATCTCGACCGGGGCGATGGTCCCGGAAGGCGCCGACGCGGTCCTGCCGGTCGAGGACACCAGCGAGGCGGAGGGAGCGGCGCAGCAGCCGGGCGGATCAGGCGGGAATCAGCGATTCGTGCTGCCGGCCCGTCCGGCCCGTCAGGGCGAGAACATCCGCCGCGCCGGCGAGGACGTCGAGGCCGGGCAGGTTCTGATCCCGGCGGGCCGGCAGCTCCGCGCCGCCGAGGTCGCGGTCCTGGCGGCGGCAGGCGTTGCCGAGATCGAGTGCGCCCAGCAGCCGCGAGTGGCGATCCTGGGCAGCGGCGACGAGCTGATCCCTCCAGGCCGACCGCTCGGCCCTGGCCAGATCCACGACTCCAACACCTACGCCTTGAGCGCCCTGGCCCGCGAAGCCGGCGCCGAGGTCACCAGCGTCACGCACCTCCCCGACGCCGCCGCCGCAACCCGCCAAGCCCTAGCCGCCGCCCTCTCACCCGAACTGCATCAGATTTCCCCTCTGGCAGGTAGGAAATCTGATGCAGTTCGGCCGCCGGACGTGCTGATCGTCGCGGGGGGCGTGTCGGTGGGGCGGCACGATCACGTCAAGGGGGCGCTGACGGACCTTGGGGTCGAGGAGCGGTTCTGGCGGGTGGCGCTGCGGCCGGGAGGGCCGACCTGGTTCGGGGTCCTCGGCCGCGACGGCGGGCGCCCGACCCTCGTCTTCGGCCTCCCCGGCAATCCCGTCTCAGCGATGGTCACCTTCCACCTCTTCGCCAAGCCGGCCCTCCGCGCTCTCACCGGCCTCGACCTGGACGCCGGCCGCACGCACGCGACCCTCGCCACCGCCTACCGCAAGAAGCCCGGCAAGGCCCATTACCTCCGCTGCCGCCTCGAGCTCACCGACCAGGGCTGGCGCGCCCACCTCACCCGGGACACCCAGGGCTCCCACGTCCTCACCTCGATGCTCGCCGCCGACGCCCTCGCCCTCATTCCCGCCGAGCGCAAGGAGATCGCCGATGGCGAGCGGGTCGAGGTCGAGCTGCTGCGTTAACCCGTGGCTTGACCTACCGCCAGCGCCAGGCGCCGGTGGATCACTTCGGCCCGCTCCGGCGAGATCGCCGCCGGCTGCTTGGAGAAGAACCAGGCGAGGCTGCGTGACGAGAGGACCACGACTCCGCGCCGCCGCGCGATCCCCTTGCCGACGATGTACGCGCGGCTGAAAACCAGCAGCGCCTGGACCTCCATGTGGGTGATCTTCTCCAGCGTTTTCTTCTCCGCGTAGGCCTGGTTCAGCATCTTTTCGTCGAGGTGGTCGGGCCAGACCTTGCCACCGCGGCTCTTCGTCTCGATCGTGAAGATGCCGCCCGGGCCAACGACGATGTGGTCGATGTTGCCGCGGCCGAAGGAGACATCGTGGATCACGCACCACCCCCTCTCCCGCAGCCCCTCGAGGATCCTGCCGACGGTCTCCTCGCCCTCGGCGCCTTGTGCCCAGCTGTCGTAGTCGCGCTTGAAGCTGCCGCCGAAGAAGCGCTTCCATGACTTGGCGTTGGCCTGGGCACGGACGTGCTGCCCAGCTACTCGTCTCGTGCCCGGTTCCATCTACAGGCGTACCTATCGGCCGCGACCACCGCGGTCTGAGCGCGGCAAGCGGATGTTCGGTCTGATGGACTAGCGGCATGGAACTGCTGGAGACCAAGTCCCTGCACGAGGGCAAGCACGTCGACTTCGTCGCCAAGCGGTACCGGCACGCCGACGGCAATGAGGTCGAGCGGGAGATCGTCGAGCATCCCGGCTCGGTTGCGGTGCTGGCGCATGACGAGGAGTTCGCGTATCTCGTGGCGCAGCCGCGGGAGGCAGTGGAGGAGGAAGAGCTGCTGGAGATTCCGGCGGGGACGCTCGACCACGAGGGCGAGAGCGAGCTGCAGTGCGCGCAGCGGGAGCTGGCCGAGGAGGCGGAGCTGCGGGCCGAGGAGTGGAAGCTGCTGCACGTCATCTATCCCAGCCCCGGCTTCCTCACCGAGAAGGTGACGATCTTCGAGGCGACGAGGCTCTCGCCGGCGAGCGGGGAGCGGGACGAGGACGAGGAGATCGAGATCGTCCGCCTCGACCTCGCGCAGCTCGACGAGGCGCTGCCGCAGATCCGCGACGCGACCACGGTGATCGCCCTGCAGTACCTGCAACGCCGGCGCTAGCCGCGGTTCAAGCGGGCGGCGCGCCTGGTCAGGTAGTTGCGCTCGGGAATGCTCCTGGTCAGCTCGGCCGCGCGCTCATACTCGGCGGCCGCGGCGGCGCGCTCGCCGGCGTCCTCGAGGAGGTGGGCGCGGGTGCTGTGCAGCCGGTGGTGGCCGGCGAGCCCCTCGTCGAGCTCGTCGAGCAGCGCCAGCCCCGCCCGCGGGCCGTCGACCATCGCCGCCGCGATCGCCCGGTTGAGGGCGACCATCCGGTTGCCCGTCACCCGCTCGAGCAGGGCGTAGAGGCCGAGGATCTCGCCCCAGTTGGTCTCCTGCGGTCGCGACGCCTTCGCGTGCTCGGCGGCGATCGCGGCCTGAAGCTGGTACTCGCCGACGGCACCGCGGGCCAGCGCCGCGTCAAGGACCGTCATACCCTCGTCGATCAGCTCCCGGGCCCAGAGCGAGCGGTCCTGCTCGTCCAGAGGCACCAGCTCGCCGCCGGCGTCGGTGCGGGCGGGACGGCGCGCCTCGGTCAGCAGCATCAGCGCCAGCAGCCCGCCGACCTCGGGCTCGGTCGACGCCGCCAGCTGGACGATGCGGCCGAGCCGGATCGCTTCCGCGGCGAGGTCGGCCCGCGCCAGCTCGGCGCCGGCGCTGACCGCGTAGCCCTCGTTGAACGTCAGGTAGATCACCCGCAGCACCGAGCGCAGCCGCTCACCCCGTTCCGGCGCGGCCGGCATCGCGAACGGCTCGCCGGACTCCTTGATCGTCTTCTTGGCGCGGCTGATCCGCTGCGCCATCGTCCGCTCGGGGACGAGGAAGGCGGCGGCGATCTCCGCGGTGGCGAGGCCGGCGACCGCCCGCAGGGTGAGCGCGATCGCCGAGGCCGGCGAGAGCGCCGGGTGGCAGCACATGAACATCAGCAGCAGCGTTTCGTCTGCCGCTCCCGCCTCTGCCGCCGCGGCCGGCATCGCCGGCTCCTTGGCGGCGACCGCCGCCTCGCGCTCGCGCCGCGCCGCCTCGCTGCGGATCCGGTCGGTCATCCGCCGCGAGGCGACGTGGACGAGCCAGCCGGTCGGGTTCTCCGGCAACCCCTGCACCGGCCACTGGCGCGCCGCGTCGATCGTCGCCTCCTGGACCGCGTCCTCGGCGTCGGCGAAGTCGCCGAACCGCCGTGCCACGGCCGCGAGGGCCCGCGGCGCCGACTCGCGCAGCAGGCCCTCGATCTCGTGGTTCCTTTCGGAAGCCATTCGTCCGTAAGGAACCACGATTTAGTGCGTGATCGGCGGGCCCATCACCTCGCGGACCTCGATCACCTGCTTGATCGGCTCGCCGCCGGGGCCAGGGGCGGCGGAGCCCTGGGCGGCGACCTCGATCGCCCGCTCGACCGACTCGACGTCGATGATCCGGTAGCCGGCGAGCAGCTCCTTCGACTCCGGGAAGGGACCGTCGGTGACGACGGGGGAGCCGCTCTCGTCCCAGACGACGAACTTCGCCAGCTCCGGCCCGCTGAGGCCGCGCGCGTCGACGAACTCGCCCCGCTCGGTCAGCTCCGCGTTGAGGTCCTTCTGGTAGGTGATGTGGGCGTCGACCTCGTCCGGCGTCCACCGGGTCATCGGCGGCGTGCCCTCCGGAACCCCTCCGTATGCCTGCAGCAGCATGAACTTCATCGCGACCTCCTTGCTCGTCGCGCCCCCTCGTGGAGCGCGTTCACAAGTCTGTCGGAGCCGCGTCACGTTTTTCGACATCGACCGGAAATCGATGCCGATCAGCGACGCGGATGCTGGCGGACCTGGCGCTCGCGGGCGGCGATCTCGCGCATCCGCCGCTGGGACTCGGCTGCGTTGGCAATCGTGAAGCTGGCGAGGAATCTCATGATCGGCTCCTTTCCGATTCGGTCTACCCGACACCATCAAAAGCAAGTTGCCGGTGTCATCAACACTAGCTAAACTAGATAGCCAGTGTCAAGCCCATCCCACAAGAGCGAGATGAAGCCCGAGATTGACCTCCTCGTCGACTTCGTCAACACCCGCGACGTCGAGGAGGAGACGGACGCGATCGCCGCGCCCGCCCAGATGGCGGAGTGGATCGCCGAGCACACCGGCGAGCTCCTACCCGACCTCAAGGACGACGACGTGCAGCGGCTGCAGCGCCTCCGCGAGTCGCTGCGGGCGCTGATGCACGCCAACAACGGCGCCCGCGTCGAGGAGGCCGATCTGGAGCCCCTGCGCGAAGCCGCCGAACGCAGCCGCTTCCGGCTCGCCTTCGAGCCCGACGGCGGCCTCGAGCTGACCCCCGCCCGCGCCGACCTCTCCGGCTTCGAGTCGACCCTCCTCCTCGCCCTCGAGCACCTCCAGTGCCACGAGGTCTGGCCGCGCCTCAAGGCCTGCACCGACGACGGCTGCCAGTGGGCCTTCTACGACACCACCCGCAACCGCTCCCGCACCTGGTGCTCGATGGACGTCTGCGGCAACCGCGAGAAGACGCGCCGCTACCGCGAGCGCAAAGGCACCGGCCGCTGAGCTAGCTCGTCGTCGGCCTCGCGCTCGCGGGCCGGCTTGGTCCGCTCGCAGAGATCGGCGAACTTGTCGAGCAGCGCTTCCAGCCGGGTCAGGGTCGGCCCCTGGCGGCCGAGCGGTTCCTGGTGGGCGGCGCCGGAGACCTCGCGGATCGCGATGTCGATTTCCTCGGCCAGCGCGGGCGTCCAGCGGATGCCGTGCAGTTTCTGGACCCGGATCGGCAGCGACTGCCGCTCGATGACGCTGTTCAGCAGGTAGACCTCGATCAACCGCTCGTAGGCTTTTCGCAGGTCGAGCAGCCACAGCTGCGCCCGCCGCTCGTAGCGGGAGTCGCGGCCCTTGTAGAGCCCTCGCAGCTCCGTCTTCAGCTCGTGCCGCAGCGCCTTCAGGCGTTGCATCGGCGAGCGCGCCTCCCACGGCAGGCTGTCGCTGACCACGCCGACCTCTCCGGCCGCGCGGGTCAGCGCCTGCGCGTGCAGCGGCAGGCCCTGCTCCTCGGCCGCTTCCAGCAGGTAATAGACGAAGACGATGTCGTGGGTGAGGACGACGACCTGGCGCTTGGCGGCTTCTTCGACCAGGCGGGCGGCGACGTGCTCGCGGCGCTGGTGGTCGAGCGAGGAGACCGGGTCGTCGAGGAGGATCGCGCTGCGCTCGTTGCTGACCCGCAGCTCGGCGAGGAAGAAGGCGGTCGCCAGCGCGGTCTGCTCGCCGGTGCTCAAGACGTTGCCGACCTTCTCGCGGCCCTCGGCCCGCAGCTTGAACTGCACCGCCGGCTTGCCCTTGCTGGCCGAGGCCTTCAGCTCGACTCGGCTGGCGATCGGGTCGAGCTCGCCGATCTCCTGCGCCAGCGCCTCCCGCAGGCGGTCGGTGATCGCGAGGCGGCTGAGCTCGCGGATCCGGTGGGAGATCGAGGCGGTCGAGAGGTCCCGGCGCGCCTCTTCGCGGGCGGCGATCGCCTCCATCGCCTCGAGCTGGGCGAGCACGTCCTCGCGCGCCTCGGTGACCGCCCGCCGCGCCCGCAGCTGGCGCAGCCGCGCCTCGACCCGGGCCCGCTCCTGCTCGTTGCGGAGCACCGCGAAGCCTTCGGCTTCGGCGACCTGGACGGCGACGTAGTCGCGCAGCGGCTTCAGCTCCAGCCCGCCGTCGAGGGAAGGCTCGGTGCGGCCGGTGACGATCGCCAGCCGGTCGGCGAGCGCCGCCAGCGCCGCGTCGGCCGGCGCCTGCAGGTGCTCGCCGGCGGCCGCCACCGCGACCTCGGTGGTGTGGGCCAGCTCGCCGAGGTCGGGGAGCGCTTCCAGGTGCTCGGTCAGCGCCGCGTCGACCAGCCGCACCTGCTCGCGCAGGTTGCCGGAGACGAAGGCCTCGAAGCGCCGCATCCGCTCCTGCGCCTGCGCTTCCAGATCCTGCTGGCAGAGGGGGCAGGTGGCGTCGTCTCCCTCGTCGGGGAAGGCGCCGTCGCCGACCTCGACGAAGCGGCGCGCCGCCTCCCACATCTCCCGCCAGGCCTCGCCGCCGGTGCCCGGCTGCGGCTGGTCGGCGAAGGCCTCGGCGGCGACCTGATCGACCGCGGCCGAGGCCCGCGCCAGGCGCGCGCGCAGCTCGGCGATCTCCTCCAGCGCCTCGTCGTCCAGCAGCCCCCAGGCGGCCTCGAGCTCGGCCGCCAGCCGCTCGACCGCCGCCGCCCGCTTGCGCGCCGCCGCCTCCAGCTCGCGGCTGCGGTCGGAGGCGATCGTCGCCTCGGCCTGCTCGAGCTCGCGCAGCTCCGCCAGCTCCTCCTCGCTGAGCCGGGCGAACGCGTCGACCTCCTCGCGCTCAGCCTCGCCCGCCTCGACCCGCGCCAGCAGCGCCGCCGCCGCGGGGTCGTCCAGCTCCGGCAGCTCGGGCAGGGCGTCGCGCAGCGCGTCGATCTGCTCGGCCAGCGCCTCGGCCAGCTCGCCCTGCGCCTCGACCAGTTCCTTCAGCAGCCGCAGCGGCCGCGGCGTGTGTTCGATCGTGTTCGACTTGCTGATGCAGAAGTCGGCGTAGCTGGCGTCGAAGGCGGTGATTGCGGAGAGGACGCGCGGCGGCTCCTCGGCGAGGTCGACCTCCAGCACCCGCTCCTCGCCGTCGACCGCGATCGCGAACTCGGCCGTCTGCGGCGCCTCCGCCCGGCCGGGATCGAAGACGTCGTGGAGCACCTCGCCCGGTTCGGCGGCGCGGCAGACCCGGCGCGCCAGCCGCCCGTAGCCGCTCTTGCCGGCGCCGTTCTCGCCGAAGACGACGTTGAGGCCGGGGGCGAAGCCGAGCGCCTGGTTGCCGGCGAGGCTGTTGATGTTCTGCAGGTTGCGGATCTCCCGCAGCTCGACCGTCCCGTAAGCGCCCTCGTCGGCGGGGAGGTCGGCCAGCTGCAGCGGCGGCAGCTCCGGCGCGCCCGGCTCGCCCAGCAGCACTGCCAGCACCTGCGCCCGCGCCGCCTCGTCGAGCGGGCCGTCGCAGAGCAGGCGCATCAACCCCCGCTGCCAGCCGGGCAGCTTCTCCGACCAGTCGAAGATCCGCTTCTGGAGGAACACGTCCCGCTCGTGCATCGGCAAAGTTTTTCAGAACGGTCCAGTCCGGCAAGTGGTGACGCCCGCTCGGGCGCCTAGCCGTCAAGAAGCCGGCCCCCTGTTAGGGGAATTCGATCCCGGGCCCTGGCCCGATACTCAGGGATTCTTGATCATTAGTTGGGATCCTGATAGACCTCCTGTATCCCCCACACATGCCTTTTTCGGGATAACTACCGGCGCCGCAAAGCGCCGAAAACCAAGGGAGATCACATGAAGCAGCACGCAAGGATCCTCAGCCTGCTCGCCACGGCCATCACCTCGCTGATGGCCTTCGCCAGCAGCGCCTCTGCTGCCCCGACCCTCACATCGCCGTCCGGCACCGAGTACACAGGCACCATTCACGCCACGCTCCAAAGCGGCACCTCGGCCCTGCTCAAAGCTGGCATCGAAGATACATGCACCGAATCAACATCGTCTGGTCCGGTTACCACCAATAACGAAACCCACGCTCAGGGCAGCCTCTCTTCACTGACGTTCGGTAAATGCACTCAGCACACCAACACGAGAAGCGCGGGCAGCTTAACAATCAACCAGGCCGGTGAAGTATTCACCACTAGCAGCAGCGTGGAAGTTGTGGTCACAGGCATCGCGACCTGCTTCTACGGCGCCGGCCTGGCGCCGGTCCACATCGGGACCCTTACACCTACCAGCATCAATACTTTCACAGCGAAACTCGATGTGAGCACCACGGAACTGCCAAGAGCGCCTGGCAGCAACACCTTCTTTTGCGCGAGCCAAGCCACCTGGACGGGCAGCTATGTAGTCACAACTCCAGACACACTGTACGTCAAATAGCTGGTCTCAGTACTTCGGTACTCAATTCATCTCCGGCCTCGAAGTTGACGACGGGCCGCCCATCAGGCGGCCCGTCTCTATCAGTCGGCGAGCTGCGGGGCCGTCTCCAGGGCAGCGAGCCATCCGCTGGGTAGTCGCACGGCGGCATTCCACCATGCGGCGCCGGTGGCGCGGCGGCGCCGACGCGATAGAAATGCCCCGTGCTGATCGACGGTCTCCCCCTCGAAGCTCCCGCGGCGCCGCTCGGCGGCCTGCCGCGGGTCGGCTTCGAGGCCGGGGCCGAGAAGCTGGCGCTGGTCTCGGCGACCCGCTCGATGAGCTGGCGCGAGCTCGAGGAGGAGAGCGAGCTGTTGGCTGGTGGCTACCGGAGCATGGGGCTGGAGGCGGGCGACCGCGTCGCCTCGCTGATGCCGAACCGGATCGCCCTGATCGTCCACTACCTCGCCTGCTTCAAGGCCGGGCTGGTGGTGACGCCGCTGAACTACCGCTACACCCACCGCGAGATCGACCACGCGCTGCAGGTCAGCGGCGCCAAGGCGCTCCTCGCCCACGTCGAGCGGGCAGAGGACGTGGGGGCGAGCGAGCTCGCCGCGGCGCTGCCGCTCGGCCTCGTCTCCTATGCCGACCCGGAGGGGCCGGGGCGGAGCGCGGACGTCGAGTGGCCGCACGACTTCGACCGCCTGCTGGAGAGCGAGCCGCTGCCGCCGGCGCCACAACCCGACCCCGCCGAGCCGGCGGCGATCTTCTTCACCTCCGGCAGCACCGGCCCGGCCAAGGGCGTCACCCACACCCGCGAATCGCTGCGCTGGATGATCGCCAGCGCCGCCGCCGCCTTTGAGCTCGGGCCCGAGGACGTCTTCCTGCCCGGCTCCTCGATGTCCCACATCGGCTCCTTCCTCTGGGCGCTGAGCATGCTCTCGGTCGGCGGCGAGGTGGTGGTGGCGCGGACCTTCGACAGCCACGAGCTGCTGCCGCTGCTGCGCCGGCGCAAGCCGACGGTGCTGGCGATGATCCCGGCGGCGCTGCTGGCCCTGGTCCGCGACCACGACCTGCAGCCGCATGACTTCGACTCGCTGCGGATCTGCCGCTGCGGCTCGGACAAGGTCTCGACCGAGCTCCTGCACGAGTTCGCCGCCGTCGCCGGCTTCCCGATCGTCGAGGGCTACGGGATGACCGAGGTCGGCCTGGCGACGCTGAACCCGCCCTCGGGCGTGGTCAAGCAGGGCTCGATCGGGCGGCCGATCAACGGCTTCAGCATCGCCCTGCGCGGCGAGGACGGCGATCCGGTCGGCGCCGACGCGGTCGGCCGCATCTTCATCCGCACCCGGGCGCGGATGTCCGAATACTGGGAAGCGCCGGAGGCGACCGCCAAGGTCTTGAGCGAAGACTGGATCGACTCCGGCGACCTCGCCCGCGCCGACGAGGACGGCTACCTCTGGTTCTTCGGCCGCAAGAAGCAGGTGATCGTCCACGACGGCTCCAACATCAGCCCCTACGAGGTCGAGGGTGCCCTCAACGAACACCCCGCCATCGCCCTCGCCGGCGCCGTCGGCGTCCACGACGAAGTCCACGGCGAGAACGTCCGCGCCTACGTCACCCTCCGCGAGGGCGCCGAGCGCCCCAGCGCCGCCGACCTCATCGTCCACTGCCGCGACCGCATCGGCTACAAGGCCCCGGAGGAGATCCTCTTCCTCGACGAGATGCCGCTCAACCCGACCGGCAAGATCGACCGGGTGGGGCTGAAGCGGATGTCCGAAGACCACCTGCACCCGCACGGGCTCGCGTAGAGCGCCTCGATTACTTGAGAAACCGCCAGTAGCCGGTAAAGTACTGATCGGTACCGAACTGAATCTTCAGTGTCGGTCGGTGACGACTACTAGGGAGGTGGCGATGGAGGCCAAGGGCAACCGGACGGAGTTCAAGGTGGTTCTCGAGGGCGTGGACCTGAGCGAGGAGCATGAGCGCTCGATCCGCCAGGGCATCCAGTCGGTGGTGACGAGCCACCTCGCCGAAGTCGACTTCGGAGGCGACAGGGTCGCGGGGATCCTCGGCCTGATCGGAGAACACGGCCACACCCAGGGGATCTTCTGGCGGCCGGAACCCGGTCCCGAGGTCGAGGAGGTCATGCGCTCCTTTCAGGAGCGCTGAGATGGCGCGGCCACAGCGGAAGGGCGGAGAGTGAGCGACGAGGACGAGCTCCTCTGCCCGAGCGCCCGCTGTGAGCCGGGGGCGCTGCTGCTCGGCCTGATCGGCCCCGACGGCAGTGTCGGCTACGTCCGTCCCGCCCTTGAGATCGACGAGGACTTCATCGGCCGCGTCCGCGAAGGAAGGGACCCCGAGAAGCGCTTCCGCTTCGCCCAGCCCTGCGCCACCAGCGGCTGCGAGCACTGGAGCGAGGGCCGCTGCGGCGTCGCCGACGCCGCCACCACCAGCGATGTCCCATCGGCAAGCCAACTCCCCGCCTGCGACATCCGCCCCCGCTGCCGCTGGTACGCCCAAGCCGGCCCCAGCGCCTGCCGCAGCTGCCCCACGGTGGTCACGGACGTGAGCTCCTCGGCGGAGTGGCAGCAGCGCGGCTCGGCGCCCTGAAGGGAGACGAAACCCCTGCGCCTGGTTCTGCGGGTGGACCAGGCGACTCGAACCGCGGAGCTCCTGGGTGCGACGCTGCGAATGTCGGGGTGTTAAGGCAGAAACGCTGATTTCTGCCTGATCGGGAGACCGCCGGTGCCGGGTTGCAACCTGTAAGCCTAGGAGAAGTGAGTGAACGAGTCTCGACCCCGAACTCCCTGACCAAGGTCCGATGGTTGCCCGGCAGGCTGGTCGAGCTCTAGGGTTACCTCGTGCCGACCATCGGTGACTCCAGCGCGGTCCGAATCGATGGGCGACAACTCGCCCAACATCAGGCGGCTCTCACGGTGCTGCAGCGACTTCTCGCTGCTCCAGATAGGACCCACTTGGCGTGGCTGGATCTGGCGTGCGGTCGCGGACAGATTGTGAACGCGTTGAGCAGCAATCTTTCCGATGATGCCCGCGCCAAAATCGAGTTCTTCGCGTACGACGTCAAGCAGGACTACCTGCTGGAGACGACCAAGCTTGCCGCCGGGCAGGGGTTGGCCGGTGTAGACAGTGAAGTCGGAGATCTCTCCAACTTCAATGTTGTGTTGCCACCAGAGCAGAAGTTCGACTTCATCACGTTGACCAACACGGTCCACGAGGTTGCCGCCGCGCAGCTCGCAGACATCCTTGTCGATGCTGTTTCACGCCTCAATGACCACGGAACCGTCTTTATCTATGACATGGAGCGCATCAAGCCACCAGAGCTTGGCGCGCTGCCGTTCAGCGCAGGCGACTTTAAGAGCGTCGTGATCGCTCTCGTGCAGGCATTGAGCAGCCAGGACTATCAGCCAGAGGTGAGTCAGTGGGAGCATTCGACCGTGAGGGGTTGGAACGTCCAGCTCCAGCGCGAGTACATCTCAGCTACGGCAGAGGAGCTCGAGGAGAGGAAAGGCGAAGCGGTCGAAAGGACTCGTGAGGCAATCCTCGCCGTACTGCGACGGCGATTGGATGAATGCCGTGAGACGCTGGAGGCGTTGACGATGTACGGAACTGAGACCGCTGAGGAGGAGGAGGACCGGGAACATCTCCTCCATGAGTTTTGGGCAATCACCCGGGCGCTGGAGGCAAGCGGATGAAAATATTTATCTCCTACAGCTACGCCGAAACCCGGGGACTTGCAGATCGACTCGTGGAAGCCTTGGTAAGGGAGGGACACAAAGTGTTCGATCCCGCCTCTTCACTGCAGCCAGAGAACATCACCACTGGGATAACGACTGCCCTTCGGAATTCGGACGCCGTAATCGCACTCATGACGAATGCGAATCCAAACGTTTACTACGAGGCCGGTTTAGCGGCCGGTGCTCACGTGCCGATCCTGGTTGCGGCTGACAGTCCTGACCACATCGCCTTCGCTCTTTCATCTGCGCCTTATGTTCAGTTGACCGGCGACACCGATGCGGATACCGAGGAGATCCTCCGTCGATTCGCCGACATCTGGCCAGCGCATGGGGCGGCTGATGCCTCCGAGCCTCAAGCGACCGAACTCACTCTTGCTGACGCGGCGGCTGACGTAGAGGCGCTCGAACAGCTTGCTCCGCAGGAGTTCGAGCGCTTGGTTGCGGAGTTGCTCCAAGATCGGGGATTCCCGGCTCACCCCCAGCCACTCCAAGGCGATCGTGGATTCGACATTCTCATTGATGGTGATCCGCCGACGGTTGTGGAGGTGAAGCGTTACAGCAAAGGGAGCTTGGTGCCGGTTGGCGTAGTGCGTCAGCTCCTCGGAGCCATGGTTGCCGCTGGAGCCGGACGAGCGCTTCTTATTTCTTCCTCCGGATTCACGAAGTCAGCTATAGCGGCTGCAGCCGAGTGGCCGATAGACCTTCTGACCTTGGAGGATCTGCTGCACCTCGAGGCGAGTGGCTGACAACTAGCTCGAGGCTCCGAGGTATGGGCTTCTTAGCTCCGATCGCCGGCCTTGCGAGCGGAATCAAGAGCAATCGGAGCCTACCCCCGCACATATGGCCCCATCAGGCAGTTTCTGGTCGATGGGGAGTGGAATTTGGGTCTCGGTTTAAACGACTGCCGAAACCCCGATCTTGCGACGTGCAGGGCCTTCAGGCGATGGAGCTAGGCGGATTCGAACCGCCGACCTCCTGGGTGCGATCCAGGCGCTCTGCCAGCTGAGCTATAGCCCCGGGCTTTGGCGGGATGGGAAGTTGCTCCCATTGCCGCGCAAGCGACAGGATAACCCCATAGTCTTTGAGAGCCTCCTGCGGGAGCGGCCAGCATGAGCATCCTCGACGACGCAATTCGAGAGCACCTGGAACTGAAGCGCGCCCATGGCGCGGACGAGTCCGAGCTGAAACGGCTCGAGGACGAGGCCTTCGGGCCGCCTGGGCGGCCGGAGGAGCCCGACCCGTTCTCTGAGGCGCCGACCGAGTTCATGGCGACGCCGGAGGTGCCGGGGGGCGCGGAGCCGGCGGAGTCGAGCGGCGGGCGCCGCATCAACATCGCCGATCTGCAGGAGCCGCCCCCGCCCGAGCGCGCCGAGGAGCGCGAGGAGCCGCGGGTGGAGGCGACGGACGCGATCGAGCCGGAGGCCGGGGCCGCTCCGCTCGCTCCCGCCGAGGACACGGCCCAGGCCGCCCCGCCGGCGGAGGAGGACCTGGCGCTCGCGGAGGAGCCGTCGGCGATGGAGCACGAGCTCGTCGTCCCGCCCGCCGAGGAGGCTGCCGCGGAGCCGGCCACCGCCGCGGAGGCGCCGGGCGAGGAGACCCAGGAGCGCCACGCAATCGCCGAACAGCCGACCGAGCTCTTCGACATCGAGGCCGAGATGGGGACCGCAGACGCCCCCGCCGAGCCCGCCGCCGAGATCCAGGCCTCCCGCACCGAGCCCCCGGCCGCCCTTCCCGCCGACGATGAGGACGAAGAGGACGAGGAGTTCTGGAGCGACCAGCGCCTCTCCGACGAGCTCGACCAGGCGCTCGAGGCCCCGCTCACCGACGAGCACGAGGTGGCGCCGCGCACCGACGTCCACGAGATCCCGGCTCCCGTCGCCGACCCTTCCGCCCCCGTTCCCGTCGACGAGGACGAGGAGGACGACCCCTCCCGCCCGGACTACGACCCGGACACCGGCCACGAGGACGTCCTCGAGGACACCCCGGACTTCCTTGAGGACGCCCCCGAGGACGACGAGCTCTGGTTCGAGCAGAAGCCCCCGAAGGACTTCGACCTCGACTAAGGAGCAATGGAGCCAGCCGGGATCGAACCGGCGACCTCGGCGTTGCAAACGCCGCGCTCTGCCAGCTGAGCTATGGCCCCTTCACCTCAGATTGTAAGCGTCTTCGTCAGGCCTTAAGCGATCAGCTGCTCGGCGCGCTTGCCCTCCGGCAGGTTCTGGTCCGCGTGGTAGCTCGAACGCACCAACGGCCCGGCGGCGACGGACTCGAAGCCGAGGTCGTAGGCGGCGCGCTCGAGGGCGGCGAACTCGTCGGGGTGCCAGTAGCGGACGACCGGGAGGTGGTTCTCGGTAGGGCGCAGGTACTGGCCGACGGTGAGGACCTGGACGTGGTGCTCGCGCAGCAGGCCGAAGGTCTCGACCATCTCCTCGAAGGACTCGCCGAGGCCGACCATCAGGCCGGACTTGGTGACGACGTCGGCCCCGCCCATCTCCTTCGCCATCTTGAGGACGCGGGCGGAGCGCAGGAACTGGGAGCCGCGGCGGGCGACGGGGTAGAGGCGCGGCACCGTCTCGACGTTGTGGTTGAAGACGTCGGGTCGCTCGTGGACGACCTTCGCCAGCGGCATCTCCTGGCCGCGGAAGTCGGGGGTGAGGATCTCGACCTTGCAGCCGGGCGCCAGCATCCGGATCGAGCGGATCACGCCGACGAAGGCGCTCGCGCCGTAGTCCGGGAGGTCGTCGCGGTCGACCGAGGTGACGACGGCGTGGCGCAGCCCCATCGCCTTCACCTGGTTGGCGACGCGCAGCGGCTCCAGCGGGTCGTTCCAGCTCGGCTTCCCGGTCTGCACGTTGCAGAAGCCGCAGCGGCGGGTGCAGACGTCGCCCAGGATCATGAAGGTCGCGGTGCCGCGCTCCCAGCACTCGCCGACGTTCGGGCAGTTGGCCTCCTCGCAGACGGTGTGGAGGTTGTCGGAGCCGATCTCCTCCTTCAGCCGCCGGTAGTTCGGGCCGCCCGGCGCCGGCACCTTCAGCCACGGCGGCTTGCGGGCGCGGCGGAAGGGGACGGTGCCGTCGGCGCTGGCGGCGGTGCCGCCCGGCTTGGCGCGGGAACGGGTGACGTGGAGGCGCTCGGCGGTCTCGCTCATCGGCTCGACTGAGCCTAGCGAGCGTCCACATCGGTCGGGACCACCGCGTCGACCGGGATCGCCGGGACGGCCCAGAGCAGCTCGTGCAGCCGCTTCAGGCAGTCGTCGACGAGTTCGAGGTCGCCGCCGACCCGCATCCGCCCCCGATCGCCGTCGATCAGCGTCGCGAACCAGGTGTCGACGGTCCCCATCGCCCAGGCGTCTTCCACTGCCTTTTCCTTCACGCAGCGCAGCGCGCCGCCGGCGCTGGCATGGACGTTGAGGATCGCCGAGCCGCGCTGGCCGTCGAGGCCGGTTGTGCCGGCGATGCCGAGTTTGATGCTGCGATTCTGGTGCTCGGTGAGCTGCACCAGCGGAAGGGAGGCGCGCAGCACGGTCGTCATCTCATCGACCGTGAGGTTCCCGTCCTCTTCGCCTTCGACGTGCTGCTGGCGCCAGCGGCCGAGCCCGGCCATCAGCGCCATCGCGTGGCGGGACTGGTCGCTGAGCTGGAAGCGCTTGCGCTGCCCCTTCATCGCGCTCTCGTAGAGCAGGCTCCAGGAGAGCAGTTGGTGGGTGCGGCGGCTGACCTGGTGGAAGGTCATCCCCGAGGTGGTTTCGGAGAGCTCGGTGGCGGAGCGACCACCATGGGAGAGCTCCTCGATCCAGTCGTGTGTCCACATCTCACCGAGCAGGCCGCAGACTGTCCAGATGCCGTCGCCGCTGCCGGGCCCGGTGACCCAGGGGAGCGAGGCCGTGGCGTAGGCCTCGACGAGGCGATAGAGGTCGCGGCCGGCGGGGCTGAGGCTGTGGATCACCGTCGAGGGCACGCCCGCCACCTCCTCGCGGTCGACGAGCCCGAGGTCGAACAGCTTGCGGGCGTGCCGGTAGATCGTCCGCGGAGCGTAGGTGGGGACTTTTTCGGTCAGCTTCTTGGTGCGCAGCGAGCGCGGCCCAAGCGCCATCAGGATCGGGCCATTGGCCCCGTTCCCGAGCAGTTTGAGCATGTCAGCAACCGACGTTTCCTTGCCGGAAAGCTTGATCGACTCCGATTTGATGGGGCGGCCCCGCCTCTCACTGACTAGCCGCTGTCCCTGGCTGGGTACGGCGTGATACTCAGCGTAGCTCCTATTGTCACCAAGTGCCAACTCTGGCCAAGCGACAGCTGTCACCCCTAAGTACCCAGCTGTAACCAGTGATTTGCAGGGATATAGACGCCGCTTTGACTTCCCCTGCACCAACCTCTGCCGAAGTCTCTTACCCACGAAACCGATCAGACCCCCTTGATCGATCTCAAATCGCTGATAGAAGCTTCGAGCACCCCGTCCAAGCGACGGGCTGCAAAAGAGCCCCCGAGGCGCACGTCTTGCAGGCAAGCGCCCCGAGAGCTCGATCAACGCCCAGCCAAGCTGGGCATCAAGGAAAGGAAGTATCTCATGAGCAAGAAGCTCATCACGGCCGCCTTGGCTCTGGTCGCCCTCGCGGCCTTCGCCCTGCCGGCGAGTGCCTCTGCGGTCTCGCTCGGCGAGACATCGGGCGGCACGTTTACCGCCCTGGCAAAAGGATCCAAGATCACAGGGACAAACGTCGGCAACGCCAAGTTCGTCAACTCGGCCCTCGGTGTCATCTCCGAATGCTCGAAAGTCGTCGTCACAGGCGAAGTAACGAGTAATGGTCCCGAAGTCATCGAAGGAAATGTCGAAACAGCGACATTCTCCGGCGAAGGTGCCGAATACAAAGGCATGAAAGAGTGCCTTGGCGAATCTGCCCTCGGTAGCCTCACGCCGACAACGAATGGCACGACTGATGAAAAAACCGTGGCGAGCGGCACCCCTTGGTGCATCAAGACGGTGAAAGGTGCTGACAAATTCACCGTGCGTGGCGGGAAATGCACCGAAGAAACCAGGGCCATCACATTCATCCTCGACACGACACTTGCTGGTGAATGCAAGTACTCGCGCAGCGCGGCGATCGAAGGAACGTTCACCACAGACGTCACCAATGAGGATGCAGTCCTAACTGTGAACTCTGGTGCGACCAGCGAATTCACCCGTGAGGCAGGCAGCGGCTTCTTCTGCCCGAGCACGGGTTCGCTGCAGATGTCTTTCACAATGGAGACAGACAGCGCAACGGTAACGCCGCTCTACATTAAATAGGCGTTGCAATAACCGAGCAAGAGGCCGCCCCGACGGGGCGGCCTTTTTCTTCGGCCAGATTTACGTCTCAATCACGCCCGGCTTATCCGGGCCCAAGGAAGGGAGCTCATCATGAGCAAGAAGCTCATCGCGTGCGCTCTGGCTGTGGTCGCGATCGGAATCTTAGCCCAGCCAGCGATGTCCGAGGGTGCTCAGATCGGCGAGACACAGAGTGGTTTCTTCAGCGTGCTTGCAAATGGAACCAAGATCACAGGTACAAATGTCGTCAAAGCAAAGCTAGTCAACTCATCTTTAGGTGTAATTGCGGAATGTTCCAATGTCGTTATGACAGGCGAAATCAAAAACTATGGAACGGCTGGCGTCATAGAAGCCAATATAGAGACAGCAACATTCTCTGGCGAAGGCCCGGAAGCTAATGGAATGAAGGAGTGCGTTGGAGAAGCTGCGCTCGGCAGCCTTACGCCGACAACCAACGGCGGGCTCGTCGACGGTGAAACTGTGACCAACGGTACCCCATGGTGCCTAAAAACGGTTGCAAGCACCGACAGATTCACGGTACGTGGAGGTTCCTGCTCACAGGAAGCACGGTCGATCACATTCACCCTCGACACGACACTTGCTGGCAAATGCTTGTATTCGCGAAGTTCAGCGATTGAAGGCACGTTTACGACAGACACTGGCGGCCAAGATGCCGTACTAACTGTAGGCTCCTTCAGCAGCCAATTCACCCGTGAGGCAGGCAGCGGCTTCTTCTGCCCGAGCACCGCGGCGCTTGAAATGTCGATTACATTGGAGACAGATAGTACGTCGTTCCCGACGCCTCTCTACATCAAATAACGAGCGACCCAGGGAGCGGTCCCATTACTGGATGGCTCCCTGGCCTTAGTGATCTGTGTCACCCGGGGACATCTGGAAAATCGCGAGATATCCAGGCGAAAACGGAGTGCGGCGATGTGGAACTAGCGACCTGGCGGAAGGCAAGCAACCCAGTCGTTCCTTGACAGGTCCATACATGGGCTCCTACGTTGGCCCAGCGTTCGGGGGCTTGTCTCCGCCGCTTGGGGACACTGACTAAAGGGAGCGGAACATTGATTAGCTGGAAGCGCGCACCACTGGGCGCGATCCTAGGTTTGGCGATAGCCAGCTGCGTCCCAAGCGCAGCAGCGGCTGCCGCTTGTCCTAACGAAGCCTTCCGGGTGGGCACGTCGGCCGGGCTATCGAATTGCCGGGCGTACGAGCTGGTCTCCCCCCCCGATACCGACGGCCGCATGCTGAAGGTCCCCATCGTCACCGGCATCTCCCGGCAGCCGCTCGACATGTTCCCTTTCGACCTTTCCTCCTCGGCGCAAGACAGCTTCGTATACGAGGTGTTCGCCGGCGCGCTGCCGACGCCCAGCGGAGGAAGCGGTGTGTTCGACGTTTACAGAGCGGACCGCGCCGCTGCAGGTTGGGCTACCGATCAGCTGCTCAGTCGGACGTCCACTAGCCCTATCTTCACCATCACGATCCCAGGCGGCGTTTCAGCTGACCAGGGTTATGCCTTCTCCAACGAACGGGGAACCGACTATCTCAGGAGTCCGGACGGCTCTTTCGAGCTGACGGGGATGGGCAGTCTTTCTGACGAACCGAGTGTTCAGGGTCGGTATATCAGCGAGAACGGAAACCATGTGATCTTCACGACGGGCAAAGCGGCCGAGCAGAACGGCTGGTGTTCAGATACCGAATGCGAGGTCAAGCCGCTCGAGCCGGACTCCCCGCCGAAAGGCACCGGCGCCGTCTACGACCGCGGGGCAGACGGCCCGACCCACGTTGTCTCGCTGCTTCCCGGAAACGAAATTCCTCTCGCCCACGAAGAGGCCTACTACCAAGGCAGCTCCAAAGATGCCAGCAGCGTCGCCTTCGTAATCGGCGGCACCCTCTACGTGCGGATCCACAACGGAATCTCTTCAGATGAAGAAACCCTAAAAGTTGCCGAAGGAAGCCCAGTGTTCGGGGGAGTATCTGCTGAAGGGCGATACGTGTTTTATGTGGTCGGCGGCCACAGCGGAACCATTCATAGGTTCGACACGACGACGAATGCTGATGCCGAAGCAAACCCAGTGGGGGCAGGCAAGATCGTCAACGTCTCCGCCGACGGTTCGCACGTCTACTTCATCTCGGAAGAACAGCTGGACGGCTCGGAAGGCACCGCAGGGCGGCCGAACATGTACGTATGGAGCGGCGGAGCTCCGAAATTCATCGCCACCGTTCTCCCAAGCGATCTCGTCAAGACCTCGGGGAACCAGTCGAACCTGCCGGCGTTGACCACCTGGACCACTTGGGTGACGAACCCCAATCCTGGCGGCGAAGGAACCATGCCCGGCCCTGGTGCCGATTCCTCCCGGTCGACTCCCGATGGGAGCGTTCTGGTGTTCGAGTCGAGAGCCCAGTTGACCGCCTATGACAACGACGAACACAGCGAGATCTACCGCTATGACGAGAGCGCCGCGGCGCCGAAACTCACCTGCGTCTCGTGCAGCCCGCGGGTGGAACCTGCAGTCGCCGACTCCCGTCTTCAGGAACTGCAACTCGTCAAAAACTGGATCGTCGTCAACAACCTGAGCGACGACGGCAATCGCGTCTTCTTCGAAAGCGACGAAGCGTTGGTCGCAAGGGACGTGAATGGCGCAAACGACGTCTACGAGTGGGAAGCGGGCTCTTCCCCCCAACTGATTTCGTCGGGCGAAGCACCGGTCTACCCCCAGTGGGCGGGCTGGCGGCCGTACAACCCGCTTCCCAACATCCTCTTGTCGGTAACCCATGACGGCTCCGACGTGTTCTTCACCGCCCAGCAGCCGCTGGTGCCGGGAGCTGGGGAGAACGGGACCGACGGCATCTACGACGCGAGGATCGGAGGCGGTTTTCCGTTGCCGGTGGCTGAAGAGCCGTGCGCCGAAGAAGGGTGCAAGCCGGCCGCTGCCGGCTCCATTCCTCCCTCGGCAGGGGCCGGCTCGGAAACGACGGTCGGCGCTCAAAACGTGAAGCCCCGCAAGCACCGCTGTACCCGTAAGGGAAAGAAGTCCAGCAACACCCACAAACGCAACTGTCCGAAGAAAAAGAAGAAGAAAGGCGCCCGCACCTCGTCGGTAACGGAAGCGGATGGGACGGGAGAGCGCACTACGGAAGCTGTCCCTCAGCTCGCCTCGCCGACCTCTTCTCAGACTGCCGAGGCGCCGTTCGACGCGCAGTCCTCACTAGCACCCGTCACCTCGGTTGGGACGGTGGACGAATTCGGGATCGAACGGCTGCAGGCGACGTTGACTAGCCCACAGGCCGGCGCCCATGCCGACTTCAACACCAACGTCGAATTCAACCACTACGAAGTCAAAGGCGAAGAGGAAGCCAGTGCCGCGGCGGAAGAGGTCACGATTACGCTGCCGCCCGGGTTGCTCGGCAATCCGGCTGCCGTACCCACCTGCAGCATGGGGGACTTCAGCTCCTTCGGCAAGTGCCCCTATGCCTCTCAGGTAGGAGTCATGAAAGTCAGAGTTGGGCTGCCACTCAACTCGTTCGTCCTCGAGCCGGTCTTCAATATTGGCCTCCCCCACCCCGAGCAGGAAATCGCGCGCCTTGGCGTTGTCGCCCATTCCTTCCCGGTGTTCATCGACGTCAAGCTGCGCACCGCGGGCGACTATGGCGTCACCGCCACGATCCACGATCCTCCCGGCCTCGGGGTTCTGATCAGGGCGAGGACGACCCTTTGGGGGGACCCCTCCGGCGCCCAGCACGACAACGAGCGGTTTCTGCCGAGCGAAGCCTACGCCCCGACTCCGCACCCCAGCGGGATCTCGGCGGCCGATCGGAAGGGCTTCATGTCCAATCCCACCGCCTGCCAGGCCGGCAGCGTGGAAGTCAGCGCGACCAGCTACCAGCTCCCGGGCCAGGTCTTCAGCGCGGCCGCCCCTCTGGCCCCGATCGTCGGCTGCACCGGTCTCCCCTTCGCTCCGAGCTTCAGCGCTGACCCGACGAGCCATGTCGCCGGCGCTGTCACCGGCCTGCGGACCAAACTGCTGATCCCCCAGCACCTCGGTCCGGAAGAACCGACCACCGCCCCCATGCGCGAAGCCCGCGTCACCCTCCCTGAGGGCATGCAGGTTGCCGCCGGCGCAGCGAACTGGATCGGCACCTGCTCCGAGGAGCAGGTCGGCTACCACAAGGAAGTCGACACCGCCTGCCCCGACAACGCCAAGCTGGGGACGGCCGCCATCATCTCACCGGCCCTCTCGGTCCCGATCGAAGGCACGATCTATCAGCGAAGTCCCGAGCCGGGCCACCAGCTAGGCCTTTGGCTCACCGCGGACACCTTGGGTCTTCACGTCAAGCTCCCCGGCGAGCTCGAGCCCGACAAGCAGACCGGCCGTCTCACCGCCGTCTTCCGCGACCTGCCCCAGGTCCCAGTCGAAGAGATCGACCTCGACGTTTGGGGCGGCCCGAGGGCGCCGCTGCAGAACCCCGACCACTGCGGCAGCTTCACCACCGACTTCTCCTTCTCGCCTCACTCCGACGACTCGGCGGTAACCGGCCAGAGCCAGATGCAGATCACGGAAGGCTGCAACCAGGGCTTTTCACCTGTCCTCAAGGCAGGCGTGGCCGAACCGACCGCTGGCAAGTTCAGCCCCTTCGTCTTCGACCTTACGCGGCCCGATGGTGACCAAGCCCTCCGCGGCTTTGAGCTGAAGCTTCCTGACGGCGAGCTGGCGAAGCTGAAGGGCGTCCCGCTCTGCGGAGACGCGGACGCAAGTGCCGGCACCTGCCCCCAGGGCACGCGGATCGGCAGCCTGCAGGCCACCACCGGCCCGGGCCCCGAACCCTTCACCCTGCCCGAGCCCGGCAAGCCCCAGCCCCAGATCTACCTCGCCGGCCCCTTTAAGGAAGCCCCCTTCTCGATCGTCAGCGAGGTTCCCGCCCAGGCAGGGCCCTTCGACCTCGGAACCCTGGCGGTGCGAAGTGGTCTCGACGTCGAACCGGAATCCGGACGCGCCGTGGTCAAAGCCGACCCGTTGCCGCAGTTCTTCGAAGGCATCGGGATCGCCTACCGACACCTCCACGCGGTGATCGACCGGCCTGAATTCAATTTGAACCCGACCGACTGTCAGGAGATGGCAGTGACGGCCGACGTCACCTCCACCCAGGGCGCGGTCGCCCACCCCCAGGCTCGCTTCCAGGTTGACGGATGCAAGGCCTTGAAGTTCAAGCCGAAGCTCTCTTTGAAGCTGCAGGGCGGCACCAGGCGCGCCTCCTACCCGGCCCTGACCGCGGTCCTCAAGGCCCGCAAGGGCGACGCCAACATCGCCTCTACCTCGGTTGCCCTGCCCCATTCGGAGTTCCTCGCCCAGGAGCACATCGGGACGATCTGCACGCGGGTGCAGTTCGCCGCGGACAACTGCCCCAAAGGCTCTGTCTACGGTAAGGCCAAGGCGGTAACGCCGCTGCTGGACAACGCGCTCTCAGGCCCGGTCTACCTCAGGAGCTCTAACCACCCCTTGCCAGACCTGGTGGCGAAACTGGGCGGTCAACTCGAGATTGACCTGGTCGGCCGCATCGACTCCAAGAACGGCGGCATCCGCACCACCTTCGAAGCGGTGCCAGACGCTCCGGTGACCAAGTTCGTCCTGCAGATGCGAGGCGGAAAGAAGGGTCTGCTCACCAACTCCACCGACATCTGCCGCGGGTCTCACAAGGCGACGGTTCGGATGAAGGCGCAGAACGGGCGAGTGGCTGATCTGCGGCCCACGCTCGTGAGCAGTGGCTGCGGCAAGAAAAAGCTCGGCAAGCACAAACACCGTCACGGATAAACGTACAGGGAGGGAACACTTAGATGTTGAAACGAATCCACAACAAGCTCGGCACCGCCGGCTTGGTGATCGCGGTAGTGGCGCTGGTAGCCGCTATTACGGGCACCGCATTGGCCGCCGGCGGGCTAACCAAGAAGCAGGAAAAGCAGGTTGTCAAGATCGCGAAGAAATACGCGGGCAAAAAGGGTCCGCAGGGCAACCCCGGCCCGGCAGGCGCGCAGGGTCCAAAGGGTGACACGGGTGCGAAGGGCGACACCGGTCCAAAGGGCGACCAAGGCAACCTGGGGCCTGAAGGGGAAGAAGGTCCCCCCGGACCAACTGAAACTCGCCTACCTGAAGGCGAAACCGAGACTGGCGTCTGGTCATTCAGAGGTATAGGGCAGGAAAAGTATTGGGTCAACATGAGTTTTCCCCTGCGGGTAGTTCCCGCTCCGGAAACCGTCAACGCGCTTCAAGAGCCCGAAAAATGTCCGGGCACTGTCGAAGAACCTACGGCTGAAGGAGGCTACCTTTGCATTTACAGGCAAGAAAAGGTAAACGCCTTCAGAACCGGTGAAGGCCCGGCCCTGACCAAACACCCCATGGGGTTCATAGACGAGTTCCAGTCGGAAGAACCTTCCGAAGAATCGTACGCATGGGGAACCTGGGCCGTTAAACAACCGTGCCCCATCGATCCGGAAACCGAAGAAGAACTCGGGGCATGCTGAGTTCTTCTAACGCTTGATCGAGGCGTCTCCGCAGTGGCGCCCGAAGACGTACGCGTACTTTGCGATGAGGGTCCCGACGACCGAGTCGGGGCCCTCATCGCTTTTCAATGCCTGCGCCATAGACGCCACTGAAACTCCTTCGATCCCACACGGCACGATCCACTCGAACGGTTGCAGGTCGTTGTTGACGTTGATTGCCAGGCCGTGGGTGGTGATGCCGCGGCTGACGTGGAGGCCGATCGAGGCGATCTTGCGGGCGGGGTTGGGCGAGATGGTGGGGGGTGAGTCACCCATAGTCCAGACGCCCGTCAGGCCGTCGATCGTCTGAGTGGGGACGCCGACCTCACCTAGTGCCCCGATGATCACTCGCTCCAAACCGCGCACGTAGGCGTGGACGTCGTTGTCGTAAGCGCTGAGGTCGACGATCGGGTACGCGACCAGCTGGCCGGGGCCGTGGTAGGTGACGAGGCCGCCGCGGTCGGTGTCGTGGACTTCGATGCCCTGGGCTTCGTACCACTCGACGCCCATCGGCAGTTCCTCGGGCTTGGAGCGGCGGCCGCGGGTGTAGGTGGGGGGGTGCTCGAGGAGGAGGAGGACGTCGGGGATCTCGTTGCGTCGGCGCCGCTCGGCCAGTTCTTTCTGCAGCTCCCAGGCCTCCAGATAGGGGACGAGGCCGAGGCGTTTGACGAGGAGTTCGTCACTCATTGACGAATCGTTGCAGTTGGTCGCCTTAGACTCTGGCCGCGCCCATGGTCCACTCCAAGCCTCTCCGACTCGAATGGCTTCCGGCCGTGGCGCTCAGCTCTTTGCTGGCGCTGCTGATGCTGATCTGGAGCCCGCCAGTCGGGGACCTCGCGGCGCAGGTTTTCCGGACCGAGCTGTTCCAGCACGCCGGCCTCGCGATCTGGAACGGCAGCTGGTACGGCGGCCACTACACCCTCACCTACAGTCTGCTGTTCCCGCCCCTGGCCGCGCTGCTGGGGCCGCAGGTGGTCGGGATGCTGGCGGTGGTCGCCTCCTCGTACCTCTTCGACCGGCTGGTCCGGGACCGCTGGGGGGTCGAGGCGCGCTGGGCGACGCTCTGGTTCGCGGCCGGCGTCGTCACCCTCCTCGCCGATGGGCAGCTGACCTTCGCCCTCGGCGTCGCCTTTGGCCTTGCCGCCCTGCGCTGCCTGCAGCTCGAACGCGGTTCCCTGACCCTCCTCGCCGCCGCGGCCTGCCCGCTGGCGAGCCCGGTCGCCGGCGCCTTCCTCGCCGGCGTGCTCGTCGTCGGCGCGATCGAGCCGGGACGCCGACCGCGGCCCCTGCCCCTCGCCGCAGGAGCCCTCGCCCTCTTAATCACCGTCGCCCCCAACATCGCCTTCCCCGAAGCCGGCCACTTCCCCTTCGTCGCCTCCTCCTACATCGCGATCCCGCTCTGGTGCGCCGGTGCCCTCCTCCTCACCCAGGGCATCCGCGACGAGGAGCGGCAGCTGCGTCGGGTCATCGTCGGCTACCTCCTCGCCTCGACCCTGATCTGGCTCACCCCCAACGCGCTCGGCGGCAACGCGGTTCGCCTCGGCGCCCTCTTCGGCGGCCCGGTCCTCGCCGCGGTCCTGCTCTCGCGCCGCCCGCGCTCTGCCGTGCCGACCTGGATCTTCGCCCCGCTCCTCGTCCTCGCGATCGCCGGCAGCCTCTACTGGCAGCTGACCGCCAGCGTCACCCAGATCGCCCGCTCGGTCGGCGATCCGTCGACGACGTCGGCCTACTTCCATCCGGCGGCCCGCTGGCTGCGCGCCCACGGCGGCGCCGGCGCCCGGATCGAGGTGCCGCCGACCGCCAACCACTGGGAGTCCGCCTACCTGGCGCCGAAGTTCGAGCTCGCCCGCGGCTGGCTGCGCCAGCTCGACACCACCCGCGACGACCTCTTCTACGAGGACAAGGGCCTGACCGCGGCGAGCTACGGTGCCTGGCTGCGCGCCAACGCGATCTCCTACGTCGCCCTGCCCGACGCGCCGCTCGACTACTCCTCTCAGGAAGAGCGCCGCCTGATCCTCAGCGGGCCCGCCTACCTCGACCTGCGCTTCCAATCCCAGCACTGGCGCATCTACGCGGTCCGGGATCCGAAGCCGCTCGTCACCCCGCTCGGTACCGCCGCTGCCGAGACCCGCTGGATCGGCCGCCAGGGCTTCGCCCTCGACGTCGAGCGCCCCGGCGAGTTCCTCGTCCGCGTCAACTTCACCCCCTACTGGTCGATCTCCCGCGGCGCCGGCTGCATCCTCCGTCGCGGCGACTGGACCGTCGCCCGCGCCTCCCATCCCGGCGTCTTCCGCGTCGCCGCCGACTTCTCCGTCGGCCGGGCGTGGAACGCGGTGACGGGAGCCAGAAAAACCTGCTGAGGAGGACGCCTAGCGAGCGCCCTGCAGGGTTGCGAGCGCGGCGCTGACCACGTGCTCCTCGTGCGGGATCGCGGCCTGCTCGAGGCGTCTGGAGTACGGCATGTGGACGTCGGCGCCGGTGACGCGCTGGACCGGGGCGTCGAGGTAGTCGAAGGCCTGCTCGGTGATCAGGGTCGCGAGGTTGGCGCCGACGCCGCCGTGGGGCCAGCCCTCCTCGACGATCACCGCGCGGTTGGTCTTGCGGACCGAGGCGAGGATGGTGTCGAGGTCGAGCGGTCGCAGGGTGCGCGGGTCGATCACCTCGGCCGCTACGCCGTGCTCGCTCGCCAGCTGCTCGGCCGCTTTCTCGGCGACCTGCGCCATCTTCAGCACCCCGACGATCGTCACGTCCTCCCCCTCGCGCCGCACCGCCGCTTCGCCGAAGCGCAGCGGCTCCCCGTCGCCCTCGGGCACCTCGCCCCGCGTGCCGTAGAGGCTCTCGTGCTCGATGAAGACGACCGGGTTCGGATCGCGGATCGCCGCCTTCAACAGGCCCTTGCCGTCGGCGGGAGTCGAGGGGCAGGCGACCAGCAGCCCCGGCACCTGCAGGAAGAGGGCCTCGAAGCTGTGGGAGTGGGTGGGGCCGAGCTGGTGGCCGCCGCCGCCCGGCATCCGGATCACGATCGGCACCCGCGCCTGGCCGTTGAACATGTAGGGGATCGCGGCGGCGTGGTTGACGATCTGGTCGAGCGCCAGGAGGCTGAAGTTGACCGTCATCAGCTCGACGATCGGCCGCAGCCCGTTCATCGCCGCGCCAACCCCCATGCCGACGATCGTGTTCTCGGAGATCGGCGTGTCGCGCACCCGCCGCTCGCCGAACTCGTCGAGCAGCCCCTCGGTCACCTTGAACGCCCCCTGGAAGACGGCGACGTCCTCACCCATCACGAAGACGCTCTCGTCGCGCCGCATCTCCTCGGCCATCGCGTCGCGCAGCGCTTCCCGCATCCGCTGCTCGGCCATCAGGTCCCGTCCTCCGAGGAGACCCGCGGCTCGGTCCCCTCCTGGGCGTCGCCGTGGGTCGCCGGGTTCGGCCGCTCGCCCGCCGGCTCCTCTGCATACGCCGCCCCCGCCTCGGCCAGCTCGCGCGCCGCCTCGGGGATCTCGTCTTCGCGCTCGCCGCGGTGCGGCTCCGGGCTGCGCTCGTCGACCGCGTACCAGCCGTCGGCCTCGGTCCGCGCGTAGAGCTCTTCGTACATCGTCTCCAGCGCCGGCTCCGGCGAGGCCTCGGCGAACTCGACCGCGGCTTTCACAGTCTCCTCCGCCGTGTCACGCACCTGCTGCACCTCGCGCTCCCCCAGCACCCCCGCCTCGACGCAGCGCCGCGCGAAGGTCTCGATCGGGTCTTTGTGCTGCCACTCCTCGACCTCCTCGCGCTCCCGGTAGACCTCGGGGTCGGCGGCGGAGTGGCCGCGGTAGCGGTAGGTGAAGGCCTCCAGCAGGGTCGGCCGCTGCTCCTCGCGCGCCAGCCGCAGCCCCTCCTCGACCCCCTCGCGCACGGCGAGCACGTCCATCCCGTCGACGCGCGTCCCGGAGATCCCGTACCCCTCAGCCTTCTTCGAGAGATCGGTCTGCGCCGAGTGCCGCTCGACCGAGGTCCCCATCCCGTAGAGGTTGTTCTCGACCAGGAAGAGGATCGGCAACTTCCACAGCGCCGCCAGGTTCATCGTCTCGCCGAAGTTGCCGGTGTTGGAGGCGCCGTCGCCGAACATGCAGACGGTGACCGCGTCTTCGCCCTTGTACTGGGAGGCGAGGGCGAGGCCGCCGGCGATCGGCAGGTTGCCGCCGACGATCCCGTAGCCGCCCATGAACCGTTTCTCGGCGTCGAAGATGTGCATCGAGCCGCCGCGGCCGCCGCTGGTCCCGTCGACCTTGCCGAACAGCTCCGCCATCACCCGCTTCGGCTCGGTGCCGCGGGCGATCGCGTGCCCGTGGGTGCGGTAGGTGCCGATCAGGAAGTCTTCCTCGCGCATCACCGAGGTGGTGCCGACGATCGTCGCCTCCTCGCCGATCGCCAGATGCAGGAAGCCCCCCGCTTTCGCCCGCTGGTACTGCCGGCCTGCCTCTTCCTCGAAGCGGCGGATCAGCGCCATCCGCGCGAGCAGCTCGTAACAGGTGGCGGCGTCAGGCAGATCTGCCATCGACTTCACCTTAGATGACGATCAGTGTCGCTTTTGTCCGGCATAGCCGAACAAAGTCGACATGCCCGATCAGGCGCGTGCTGCCGCCTCCACCGCCGCCTCGAGTTGGTCGTCGCCCCAGAAGACCTCCTCGCCGACGACCACCGCCGGGACGCCTTCGACGCCGAGGTCGCCGGCGCGGTCGGTCGTCTCCCGCAGCGCCCCTTTCACCCCTTCGGTTTCGACCGCTTTCAGCAGCGCCCGCGGGTGCAGCTCGCAGGCGGCGCCGGCGATCACGACGTTGTCGACGTCGGAGAGGTCGCGGCCGGCGGCGAAGGCCTGGCGGAAGGCGGCGAGGGAGAAGGCGACGGTGCGCCCGGTCTGCTTGGCGAAGGTCGCAGCCCGCATCGCCACCAGCCCGTTGTTGGGCCACGGTTTCGGCCAGGCGATCGGCGGCAGCCCGTACTCAGCGGCGCGCCGCTCGACCTCCGCCATTCCTTCGGCCCGCGCCTCCGTCTCCCCCCAGGAACCGCGGTCGAAGCGCTGGAAGAGGCCGCCGAGCAGGATCGGCTGCCACTCCGGCTGCTCCAGCTCGGCATCGGTAAACAGCCCGCTGATCCGCTCGGCGGAGAGGTAGGCGTAGGGAGACCCGAGGTCGTAGTAAAAAACAACGCGGCGGCTGCTCCGCTTCGCGTCCGCGGCCGCCTTGTCTACGCGTGAATCGCCCAATTATCGACGGCCCTAGCAGCGTCTAGGACAGCCTCCGACACCGTCGGGTGCGGGTGCACGGTGCGCGCCAGCTCCTGGTAGCCGCCCTCGATCTCCATCACCGCGACCAGCTCGGCGATCATGTCGCAGGCGCTGTTGCCGACGATGTGAGCGCCGAGAACCTCTCCGTACTTGGCCTCGACGACGAGCTTGACGAGACCGTCTTTGTCCTCATAGACGGTGCCCGCGCCCTCGCCGGCGATTTTCTGTTTGCCGACCTTGACCTCGTGGCCGGCCTCTTCGGCCTGCGCCTGAGTAAGCCCGACGCTTGCCACCTGCGGGTGGCAGAAGGTGGCCCCGGCGACCAGGCCCTGGTTGACGGGACGCGTCTCGACCCCGGCGGCCGCCTCGACCGCGACCACGCCCTCCTCGGAGGCCTTGTGGGCGAGCGCCTTCTGGTTGACCAGGTCGCCGATCGCGAAGACCTTCCCGTTCGTCGTCCGCTGGTACTCGTCGACTTTGACTTTGCCGTTCTCCTCCAGCTCAACCCCTGCCTCCTGCAGGCCGAGGCCCTCGACGTCGGGGGCGCGGCCGCCGGCGATCATCAGGTAGTCGACCTCGGTCGTCGTATCCCCGTAGGAGAGCTTGACGCTGCTCTCGCCGGCTTCGACGTTCTGGACCGGGGTGCCAGTCGAGATCTCGATCCCCTCGCGCTTGAAGACCCGTTCGACGACTTTGGCGACGTCCTTGTCCTCGGCGGGGAGGATCTGGTCGAGCATCTCGATCAGCAGCACCTCGGTGCCGAAGCGGGCGTAGGCGGAGGCGAGCTCGGCCCCGGAGGCGCCGGCACCGACGACGGCGATCCGGTTCGGGCGCTCGTTCAGCGACCAGGCGCCCCAGGTTTCGAGCACGCGACCGCCGAACTCGACGCCGGGGATCGGCAGCGCCACCGACCCGGTCGCCAGCGTCACCGCTTTCGCCTCGTAGGTCTCCTCGCCGACCTTGACGTTGCCCTCAGGCGTAAGCGAGCCGTCGCCGGCGATGAACTCGATCTTGTTTTTCTTCCACAGGCCTTCGACCCCGCCCGACAGCGTCTGCGAGACCTCCTCGCGGCGGCGGTGCAGCGCCTCCCAGTCGAGGCTGACGTCGTTGCCGACTACGCCGAGGTTCTCGCTGTTGCGGGCCTCGTGGTAGATCTCGGCCGTCCGCAACACCGTCTTCGCCGGAATGCAGGCGTAGTTGAGGCAGCGCCCGCCGGCTTTGTCGCGCTCGACGACCGCGGTCTTCTGGCCCAGCTGGGCGGCGCGGATCGCGGCGACGTAGCCGCCCGGGCCCCCGCCGATGACGATCTGGTCGAAGGAGTCGGCCATGCGGGATTGAGCCTATAGAAGGGGAGGCCTCGGCTACTCGCGCGGGTCCCGGGTCGGCATCTGGATCCGCGCCATCGCTTTGACCATGAAGTAGAAGAAGGTACCGCTGACGATCAGCAGGCCGAGGGTGGCGAGGATCTGGCCGATGCTGGAGGCGCCGACGACCAGCCCGAAGAAGGCGCTGAAGATGACGAAGACGAGGATCAGCTGGAAGCCGAGGACGGCCCAGTAGCGGGCACGCCACATCCCCCAGGACATGATCCCCATGATCATTGCCGGCGCCAGCACCTGCGGCAGTTTCGGTTTTTCGGCGTCGACCTGGACGCCGGCGAGGTAGCCGATGGCGATCGAGAGCGCGATCAATCCGGCGACGATGGCGCCGACCGTGACCACGGTCGGCCGCTCGCCCTCGGCCAGCGGCTCGAGCGCCTCGCGGGCTTCCTGGTTTCGCTGCTCGGCGCGGGCGTAGCCGCGCGCCATCCGGTCGGCGCCGCCCCGCTGCTTGCGCTTGACCCGCTCCGGCGCCGCGGGCGGCCGCTCCTCAGCCACCCGGCGCCACGCCCCTCTCGCTGTCGGCAAACGCCTGCCGCAGCTCCGCCGCGGCGGCGGCGGGATCGGCGGCGTCGCGGATCGCCCGCACCGCGCAGAGGCGCTCGGCGCCGGCCTGGACGACCTGGATCGCGTTGTCGGTGTCGATGCCGCCGATCGCGAAGAAGGGATGCGGCGCCGCTTCGGCGGCGTGGCGGATCAGGTCGAGGCTGACGGCGGGGCGCCCCTCCTTCGTCGGCGTCTCCCAGATCGGGCCGACGCTTATGTAGTCGACCGGCCGCCCGTCGCTGGCCGCGATCTGCTCCTCGGAGTGGGTCGAGAGGCCGATGATCGCGTCGGGGCCGAGGACCTCCCGCGCCTGCTCGGCGCTGACGTCGTCCTGGCCGACATGGACGCCGTCGGCGTCGCAGGAGCGCGCCAGCTCGGGATCGTCGTTGAGGATGAAGAGGGCGCTGAAGGTGTCGGCGACGCGGCGGAAGGTGGCGGCGGCGCGCTCGATCTCCGCCCGCCCGAGCTCCTTCTCGCGCAGCTGGACGATGTCGGCGCCACCGGTCAGCGCCGCCCGCAGCAGCGATTCGAGGTCGGCCTGCGGCCGCGCCTCGCAGACGAAGTAGAGGCGGGCGGTGCGCAGGCGCTCGCGGCGCAGCGGACCGTCCCCCTCGGGCAGCGACAGGCTCATGCGTCGATTATGGCTGGCGAGGCGCCCAGGCCTTTTGCCGAGGGCGGGGGAGGGGTAGCATCGGAGGACACGGGAGCCCGCGAGGGCTGAGAGGGTGGCACCGAGGTCACCGACCGTTTCGACCTGATCCGGGTAATGCCGGCGGAGGCAAAGCTGTGAGTAACAAGAGCGGTTCAAAGGTCGGTGTTGCTGGCGGTCGCTTCGATGCGGTCGTAGTCGGCGGCGGCGTCATCGGCCTCGCCTGCGCCTGGCGTTTGAGCCAGCGCGGCGCGCGGGTGGCGGTGGTCGAGCGGGGCGAGCCGGGCGGCGGCGCGACCCGGGTGGCCGCCGGGATGTTGGCCCCGGTCGGCGAGCTCAGCTTCGGCGAGCCGGAGCTGCTGGAGCTGACGCTGGCGGCGGCGCGCCTGTACCCGGAGTTCGTCGCGGAAGTGGAGGCCGCGAGCGGGAGGAAGACGGGATACGAGGAGCTCAGCGCTCTTCATATAGCGCTCGATCGCGACGAGGCGGCGCAGCTGCGGCGGGTGCACGACCTGCAGCGCTCGCTCGAGCTCGAGGCGGAGTGGCTGCCGCCGCGTAAGTGCCGGGACCTGGAGCCCGGGCTGACGCCCTCGTTCCACGGCGGCGTATTCGCGCCGGGAGAGGCGGCCGTCGATCCCCGGGCGCTGACGCTGGCGCTGCTCGGGGCGCTGCGTGCCGAGGGTGCGGAGGTGCTGACGGGGACCGAGGTGGTCGACGGGATCTTCGAGGGCGAGCGCTTGGTCGGCGTCAGGACTGAGCGCGAGGAGCTGCGTGCCGAGACTGTCGTCCTCGCCAGCGGCGCCTGGTCTGGCGCAACTCCGTGGCTGCCCGAGACCGCCCGCCCAGCCGTGCGCCCGGTCAAAGGCCAGGTGCTCGAGCTGCGCCGCCGCGACGGCGAGCCGCCCGCCCGCCACATCCTCGCCTCCGAGCGCGTCTATCTGGTGCCGCGCGGCGACGGCCGCCTGATCGTCGGCGCCACCGTCGAAGAGATGGGGTACGACACCGCGGTCACCGCCGGTGGCGTCCACGAGCTCCTGCGCGAGGCCTACCGCCTGCTCCCCGAGGTCGCCGAGATGGAGCTGGTCGACGCGATCGCCGGCCTCCGCCCCGGCACCCCGGACAACCTCCCGCTCCTCGGCCCCGGCGAGATCGAAGGCCTCGTCCTAGCCACCGGCCACTTCCGCAACGGCATCCTCCTGGCCCCCTTGGCAGCCGAAGCCGTCGCCGACCTCCTCGCCGCGCCGAACTCCGATCGGCGTTCGTCTTTTGTTCCCCATGGGAGGTACAAAGGACGAACGCCGGCCGAGGTGGGCCGATGAGGATCGAGCTGAACGGGCGGGCGCACGAGCTGCCGGAAGGCGCCTCGCTCGACGCCGCCGTTCGCGCAAGCGGCGCGGGGGAGGGGGGACGTGGGGTTGCGGTTGCCCTCGACGGCGAGGTCGTGCCGCGTTCGGAGTGGGAGCGGACGCCGCTGCGCGAGGGGCAGGCGGTCGAGGTCCTGGCGGCGATCCAGGGTGGTGCTCCGGAGGCCGACGAGACCTGGGAGCTCGGCGGTCGCCAGTGGCGCTCGCGGCTGATCGCCGGCACCGGCGGCTTCCGCTCGCTCGCGCAGATGGAAGCGGCGCTGCAGGCCGCCGGGACCGAGATCGTCACCGTCGCCCTGCGCCGCGTCGACCCGGCGGCCGAGGGCTCGGTCCTCGACGTGATCGACCGCCTCGGCCTCTTCGTCCTCCCCAACACCGCCGGCTGCTACACCGCCCGCGACGCCGTCCGCACCGCCAAGCTCGCCCGCGAGGCGTTCAGCACCGACTGGATCAAGCTCGAGGTGATCGGTGACGACCGCACCCTCTTCCCCGACGCGGTCGAGCTGGTCGATGCCGCCGAGCAGCTGGTCGCCGACGGCTTCACCGTCCTCCCCTACACCAACGACGACCCGATTCTCGCCCGGCGCCTCGAGGAGGCCGGCTGCGCCGCGGTGATGCCGCTCGGCTCGCCGATCGGGTCCGGCGCCGGCATCCGCAACCCGTACAACATCGCGATCATCACCGAGCGGGCCGAGGTCCCGGTCATCCTCGACGCCGGCATCGGCACCGCCTCCGACGCCGCCCAGGCTCTGGAGCTCGGCTGCGACGCCGTCCTCGCCGCCAGCGCCATCTTCGGCGCCGGTCAGCCGGTCGCGATGGCCACGGCCCTGCGCCGCGCCGTCGAAGCCGGCCACCTCGCCCACCGCGCCGGCCGCATCCCCCAGCGCACCCACGCGGAGGCCTCCACCGCCTACGAAGGTCTCCCCGATCTCTCCTGAACCTCCGAGCGGCTCGGTCAGCCTCCCTCTACCATGAGCCTTTCGCCCCTGTAGCTCAGCTGGTTAGAGCGGCGGCCTTTTAAGCCGCGCGGCGCGGGTTCGAGTCCCGCCGGGGGCATTGGGAGCACTGATCCTCACCGGCCCTCCGGGTGTCGGGAAGTCGACCGTCGCCAGGATCCTCTGCGATCGCGAGAAGCGCTCAGTCCATCTCGAAGCCGACCGCTTCTTCTTTTTCATCCGCAGTGGCTTCATCGAGCCCTGGGATCCTGCCTCGGATTCCCAGAACCAGCTGGTGATGAAGACCGCCGCGGCGGCTGCGGCCAGCTATGCCAAGGCGGGTTACCTGGTGGTCTTCGAGGGCATCGTCATCCCTCGCTGGACCTTGGGTTTGATCCGGAAGACCCTCGCGGCCGCCGACGTTCCTGCGTCTTACGCGGTTCTGCGGGCACCGCAATCCGTCTGCGCCGCGCGCGTTCACAAGCGCGAAGGCACCCCCGATGCGTTCGCGCCCCAGGTGCTCGGCGCGATCAGCTCCGAATTCGACGACCTCGAAGAGTTCGAGCGCCACGCGGTCGACGTCAGCGGGATGGACCCCGAGGAGGCCGCGGCCACCGTCGCCGCCCGGATCGTCGACGGCTCCCTCACTCTCTGACCTAATCGGTTTGGTCTACTTCGACCATGGAGGGACAGGGATGAATGACAACGGGGGGCGGCACGACGAGAACCTGCTGCGCGTTCCGATCGACAAGGAGGGCGACGACGAGCGCCGCCTCGACCGCATCCGCAAGGAGATCGACGGCGCCTTCCACGCGCTGCGGGACATCGACGAAGGGGTCTCGATCTTCGGCTCGGCCCGGGTCGAGGAGGGGCACCGCTGGTACGAGCTGGCGCGGGAGACCGCGGCCTGCCTCACCCACCACGGCTACTCGGTGATCACCGGCGGCGGACCCGGCCTGATGGAGGCCGCCAACCGTGGCGCCGCCGAGGCCGGCGGCCTCTCGGTCGGCCTCAACATCGAACTGCCGCACGAGCAGGCGATCAACCTCTACGTCAACCGCCAGTTCCAGTTCCACTACTTCTTCGCCCGCAAGCTGATGTTCGTCCGCTTCGCCCGCGCCTTCGTGATCATGCCCGGTGGCTTCGGCACCCTCGACGAGATGTTCGAGGCCCTCACCTTGATCCAGACCCACCGCATCTACCACTTCCCCGTGATCCTCGTCGACTCCGGGTTCTGGGACCCGCTCCTGGAGTGGATCGACCGCGGCCTCGAGGACCACGGCCTGATCTCCCCCGGCGACAAAGAGCTCCTCGTCGTCGCCGACGAACCCGACCAGGTCTGCAAACACGTGATGCGCGCTAGTGAGCAGCAGCGGGCGCTGGCCCAGAGCTAGGGAGTAGGTGGCGACCAGCTAGGCGTCGGAGCCGGCGGAAGCGGCAGGTTCCTCTCTGACTCCGGTTGCTGCTCAGCTTGTGCCGGGGCCGGCGTACCTGCGCCGTCCGCGAGGGTGTGCCGCGGGTCCCCGGTTTCTTCGGAAGTCTTCTCCGTGGGCAGCTTCGGAGCCCTTGGGCGCCAATCGGCCAACCCTTCGACCAAATCGCCGTAGAAGCTGACCACTTGGCGACGAGTCTCGAGCACGAAGGAACGCTCCCCCTTGCCACGCTTGGTTCCCAAGGGCCGTGCAAGCGAGAGGGTGAAGCTCCGTGGCTCCCGCTTCGGGTCAGAAGGGGAGAGGAGCGCCTTTGGTTCCTCGCGGGCATCTCGGAGTAGCAGTGCCGAGGACTCTTTAGTTCGAGCGAAGCGAACCTCGATTCGCAGATCGTCTGGAGCCTTCCCCAGTTGCCGCAACATCCAGTTGACTCGCGTGAGAGGCCGCCCCTCCTTGGGTGCGCTCAGTTTCACACTCACCCGGGTCAGCCGGGCGCGCAAGTCCGCCTCAACTTCAATCGGCCCGACCGCGCCCGGCACCTTGAAGGAGCTGGAGAGGACCCCTTCGCTCTCGATCTTCTTCAGGAGTTCGTCCGTCCAGGTTTGGCCGTCCTTGAGCCGCGACTGAGCGGAGAGCACCTCGACGCCCAGATCCTGACTCAAGCCTAAACAGAGGTACTCGACGAACTGCTCCCAGCGGTCCACCACGTCCCGGACTCCGGGGTCTCCCGGCCGCATGGTCCCATCGCGGGCCGCGTTTCGAACCTGAACCCAGTTCTGGCCCATGTCTTCGAAGCCAACTGCACCCGACTTGTCGTGCTCGAGGTAGGCAATCAGCTCGCCGAGGATCCAAGCTTGGTCCGGATCGCGGACACCCCGGTGCTGGTGCTGGATGATCGCCTCAGTGAGGATTCGCCACCAGGACAGGTGGCGTAGCTCAACACTGCGAAGCTTGCGCCGATCGACCGTCACCGGCACGTCGGCCGGGCCGCTGCTGATCTGATTCGAGATCGTCAGAACCGCCTGAAAGCCGTGTTCGCGCGCCAGGTCGAGGTAGGTCGAGATCTGCTCTGAGCCCAGCGGGACATTCCCGGTTTTGACCTCGACCAGGCACTTCCATGAGGTCTTACCTCGTTCGACAGCGATGACGCCGTCGGGTCGAAGTACCTTTCCCTCCGAGTTCTCAAGAGGCACCTCGGTGTAGGTCGAAATCCGACCGGCGGGCGCACCGATCTCCTTCATCAGGGCCCGGCCGAACTCGTCTACAGCCCCCATCACCGCCAACAGCGAGGAAGCACCCCGGATCTCCTGCTCCTCCTGACCCCGGATTCCGGCAACCGGGATCAAGCGCGCCGGCATCCATAGTTCGGCGGGGTTCGGTGGATTCCTATCGGAAGACATTCAAATACCCTAAAAGCAGAACACCGCTGCGAGCAATTCGGTCGTCAAATGCGGGCGGAACCCTGCAGGCCGTATCAGCACACTTCCTTTCCGGAAGAACCGAACAGAGGTTCGCGCCTGTCCGATCAGGTGGCTACACTGGATTCCAGAACTGAACTTGGCTCTCGGATGGCGAAAGAGCCCCTGGGCTCTGCCGATGTGGCTAGCTGTCCGGGGGCCAAGCTTTTCAGTAGTAGTGCCTTCTCCCGATTGACCAGACGTCGAACTCAGACTCGATCTTGTCCTTGATCAGATCGTAGGAGCGTCGATCGTCCCTCTCCCACTTGCGCTGAACTGCCCAGACGCAATAGTCCACGACCTGCAGGCAAGGATCACTTGCGGCCGGCCAGAACGCAACGCGGTGCGAAGCACAGGGAGACACTTGGGAGACAACTTCATCGACGGCCCCATGGAAGTCCCTCTCTTCTTCTTGGTCCCGAGACTCGAGGCGACGACGAACATGCGGTCGGCCCTAGTGGCGATGTTGGGAGCAACATGTTTGAAATGGAGGTACCAGGCCATCTTGTAAAGGGCTCTTTCGCTCTGCAGATGGACCTGCGCCTTCGACTTCTCGAGAATCGTGACGTCGATCCTGAACTCGCCGCGGGCAAGAACCTCGAAAACCTCATCCCGTACGTCCTGAGGATCTTCGGTTGCGTGGAAGCCGCTATCTAGGTGCATTCCACGCCAGCCGAGTTCTCGCCGCAGCTGAAGCAGGTCATCGCCGATTCGGCAATCGTTTGCGGTGACGGTGCCGAGAATGAAATAACGGCTCGCCCCAGAGTTGCGTGAGAAGTCGAAGTTGCCGGCCTCGTCCGAGAAGACGTAGCGATCGGCCATTCGATTGTGGTTCCTAGTGCCGGAAGTGGCGGTGCTTCGTGAAGACCATCGCGACGCCGGCCTGCTCGCAGGCCTCGATCACCTCGGCGTCGCGTTTGGAGCCGCCGGGCTGGATCACCGAGGTGGTGCCGGCCTGGATCGCCAGCTCGGGGCCGTCGGCGAAGGGGAAGAAGGCGTCGGAGGCGAGGGCGGAGCCGGAGAGGAGTGCGTCGGCTTCGGCGCCGCGGGCCTCGCGGCACTTCTCTACCGCGAGGCGGACGGAGTCGACGCGGCTCATCTGGCCGGCGCCGATGCCGAGGGTGGCGCCGCCCTTGGCGATCACGATCGCGTTGGAGCGGACGCGGCGGCTGACGGTCCAGGCGAAGAGCATGTCCTGCCACTGCTCCTCGCTCGGCTCGTTGCCGGTCACCGCTTCCATGATCTCCCGCGGCTCGGGGTCGCCGTCGCGGTCCTGGATCAGCAGGCCGCCGACCACGCGCTTGACGTCGCGTTCCGTGGGGTCGGCCTGGCGGCGCTCCTCCTCGCAGAGGATCCGGATCGCCTCCTTCTGCATCAGCACGTCGAGGGCGCCCTCCTCGTACCCGGGGGCGCTCAAGACCTCGACGAAGTTCTCGTGCAGCCGCTCGGCGAGCTCGCGGCCGATCGGGCGGTTCACAGCGATCACCCCGCCGTAGGCCGATACCGGGTCGCAGGCCAGCGCCTTCAGGTAGGCCTCGAGCGCGTCGGCGCCGATCGCCACCCCGCAGGGGTTGTTGTGCTTGACGATCACGCAGGCCGGCTGCTCGAAGTCCTCGACGAGCCCGCGGGCCGAGTCGAGGTCGAGGACGTTGTTGAAGGAGAGGGCGCGGCCGTGCAGCTTCGAGGTGCGGGCGAGGATGTGGGTGCGCAGCCCTGACTCCGCGTAGAGCGCCGCCCGCTGGTGCGGGTTCTCGCCGTACGAGAGGTCGAGCACCTTCTCGTAAGCGACCGCCAGGTGTTCGGGGAAGTCCTCGTACTCCATCGAGAACCAGCGGCTGATCGCGGCGTCGTAGCGCGCGGTCTGGGCGAAGGCCTCGTTGGCCAGCCAGTGACGGGTCGCGGCGGAGATCTCGCCGTCGCCCTCCTCGAGCTCGGCCAGGACCGCGTCGTAGGACTCCGGTTTGACGACGACGGCGACGCTCTCGTGGTTCTTCGCCGCGGCGCGGATCATCGTCGGCCCGCCGATGTCGATGTTCTCGATCGCGACGTCGTGGGCGACGTCGGCGGCGGCGACGGTCTCCTCGAACGGGTAGAGGTTGACGCAGACGACGTCGATCGGCTCGATCCCCTCGCGCTCCAGCGTCGCCATGTGCTCCGGATCGCCGCGCCGTGCCAGCAGCGCCGCGTGCAGCCGCGGGTGCAGCGTCTTCACCCGGCCGCCGAGGATCTCTTCGGAGCCGGTGAACTCGGAGACGTCGGTCACCTCGAGCCCCGCCCCGCGCAGCGCCGTCGCGGTGCCGCCGGTGGAGAGGATCTCGACCCCGAGCGCCGCCAGTCCCTTGGCGAAATCGGCGACCCCGGTCTTGTCGGAGACCGAGACCAGCGCCCGGCGCACCCGGACCTGCCCGTTGCCGAGGGTCTCGGAACTGCTGTCGGTGGCTGGCTCGGAGTTCATCGGGGAGGCGATCTCGACCCTCTGCGGGTCGCTGGGGTCGATCCTAACCCGGCCCTCCGCGATCATGCGGATCGCCTCCGGATAAAGCTCGTGCTCGACCGCGTGCACCGCCGCCTCCAGCTCCTCGCGCGAGACCCCCGCCGGCACCGGCACCTCCCGCTGGGCGATCACCGGCCCGGTGTCGACGCCCTCGTCGACGAAGTGGACGGTGACGCCGGTCGTCTCGACGCCCGCCGCCAGCGCCTGCCCGATCGCATCGAGCCCGGGGAAGGACGGCAGCAGGGCGGGGTGGATGTTGACGACGCGGTTGCGGAAGCGCTCGACAAAGGGCGTGCTCAGCAGCTGCATGTAGCCGGCGAGGACGACCAGGTCCGGCCGCAGGGCCTCGATCCACTCGCCCATCGCCTCGTCGCGCGCCAGCCTGTCGCTGTAGTCGCCCGCGGCAAAGACCGCGGTCTGCACCCCGGCGTCACGCCCCCGCTGCAGAGCCCCCGCCGCCGGCTTGTCGGAGCCGACGCCGACCACCTCGATCTCCCCGCGCCCGTGCAGCCGGTCGAGGATCGCCTGGAGGTTGGTGCCGCTGCCCGAGGCGAGGACGACGATCCGGAACGAGCTCACGCGCCGCATCTTCGCGTACCGGCCCGGGTTGATGCCTGTGCTCGGGCCAAATCCAACTAAAGTGACCGGCGCGAGCGGTCTCGTCCAACTAGTAAAGGGAGAGGTAATCGATGGCGCTAGAACGAGTTCAGGCAAACGGCGCTGCGATGCTCGTCGCCCTCACCTTTCTCGCCCTCTTCGCCTGGAGCGCCACCGCCCGGGCTGACGCTCCCGCCAACGACAACTTCGTCAACGGCACCGGTCTTGCCGCAAATACCGGATTCGTCAACGGCAGCAACGTCGGCGCCACCAAGGAGGCCGAAGAGCCCGACCACGCCGGCAACCCCGGCGGCCACTCGGTCTGGTTCGCCTGGACGCCGGAAAGCACCAGCTGGGTCGGGATCAAGGGCGGGGGCGCCTGCTCCAGCAACAGGATCAGCCCGCTGATCGCCGTCTACACCGGCCCCTCGCTGAGCTCGCTCACCCCCGTCGCTTCGAACGCCAGCCCCTTCGTTCCGAACTGCTTCAGCGAAACCCCGCAGGCGGAGTTCGAAGCCGTGGCCGGGACCACCTACAGGATCGCGGTTGACGGCCGTAACGGTGAAGAAGGCAACTTCGAACTGGAATTCACCGGCCCTCCCGCCAACGACGACTTCGCCGACGCCACCGTGCTCACCGGCAGCCCGCCGCAGAGCGTCTTCGGCACCGCCCGCCTCGCCAGCAAGGAGGCCGAAGAGCCCGACCACGCCGGCAACCCCGGCGGCCACTCGCTCTGGTACTCGTGGACGCCGACGGCGAGCGGGCCGGTGCGGATCTACACCTGCTCTTCCTTCACCAACACCGACACCGTGCTCGCGGTCTACACCGGCACCGAACTGGGTGCCCTGACCGAAGTGACCAGCAACGACGAAGGCGCGGGCCCGCGGATGTTCCCCGGCTGCACCGCCGCCAACAGCGAAGTGGTGGTCGATGCGGTTGCCGGGACGACCTACCGGATCGCGGTCGACGGGGCCGACGGCAGGGTCGGCAGGTTCAACCTCAGCTTCGAGGGACGCCCGGCGAATGACAATTTCGCTGCCGCCCAGGCGATCACCCCCAACTCCCTCACCCTGGGAACCGCCGAAGGCAGCACCCGCTTCGCAACCAAGCAGGCGGGGGAGCCGAACCACGCCGGCAACCCCGGCGGCCACTCGGTCTGGTTCTCCTGGACCGCGCCGAAAAGCGGGCCGACCCGGATCTCCACCTGCGGCGTCGAAGGTGAGATGGACGCGCTTCTCGCCGTCTACACCGGCTCGGAACTGGCGAACGCCACGCTCGTGGCCCAGAACGACAACGGCCCCCGTTCGCGCTGCGGCAACCTCGACAGCGAACTCGACTTCAACGCGGTTGCCGGCACCACCTACCGGATCGCGGTTGACGGCAAGGACGGGCTCGAGCACAAGTTCTCGCTGCAGATCGAGGGAGCACCCCCCAACGACGATTTCGCGCAGGCGCAGGTGCTGCCCGGGACGGCGACCGTCTCGATGTCCGGCACGGATGCCCTTGCCGACAAGGAGCCCGGCGAGCCGAACCACGCCGGCAAGACCGGCGGCTCCTCGGTCTGGTTCTACTGGAGCGCACCAGAAACCGGGCCCTTCGCGATCTCCGCCTGCCCGTACTTCGAAAACAGTCCCGACACCCTGCTCGCGGTTTACACCGGCAGCTCGCTCGCCGGCCTGAGCCCGGTGGCCGCGGCCGACGATTCGCCCTCCGCCTGCCAGGAAGTGGGAAGTGAGGTGACGATCGAAGCCGTCGCCGGCACCACCTACAGGATCGCTGTCGACAGCAAGGACGGGGGCGGGATCTTCTCGATCGACATCAAGGGAAAGCCGACCAACGACGACTTCTCCTCGCCGCAGGTACTGAGCGGAGCATCGTTCTTTACCGGGGAATCGACCCTGTTCGCCGGTAAGCAGAGCGGCGAGCCCAACCACGCCGGCAACCCCGGCGGTCACTCGCTCTGGTACTCCTGGACCGCGCCGGAAAGCGGGCCGGTCGATCTCACCGCCTGCGGCCGGCGGCCCAACGTAGACACTCTCCTCGCCGTCTACACCGGGTCGGCAATCGGCGCCCTCACCGAGGTAGCCAGCAGCGACGACGTGCCCGTGATCCCTCACGGCGGGATCTGCGAAGTCGCTGCCACCAACAGCGAGGTCGTTTTCGCCGCGACCGCAGGCACCACCTACCGGATCGCGGTCGACACCAAGGACAGCGAGGGCCCCTTCAGTCTCTTCTCAGAAGGCGCTCCGACCAACGACGACTTTGCCGCAGCCAGGGTGCTCGACCCAGGCCTGCCGTGGTTCGCTTCGGACCTCAACAAGCTGGCGTCGAAGGAGGCGGGTGAGCCCGACCACGCGGGGGCTGCGGGCGGCCACTCGGTTTGGTTCTCATGGACGGCGCAGGAAGACGGACCGGTAGCGGTGCAGACCTGCACCCGGGAAGCTCAGTTCGACACGGTGCTCGGCGTCTACACGGGCTCGAGCCTCGGCAGCCTGACCCCGGTGGTCAGCGCCGACGACGGGCAGAGCCGGAAAGGTTGCCGGTCCACCGACAGCGCCACCGAATTCATCGCCGAAGCCGGCACGACCTACAAGATCGCCGTCGACGGGAAGAGCGGAGCCGGCGCCTTTCAACTGATTCTCGAAGGCGCGGTCGCAAACGACGACTTCAGCGACGCCCTCACCCTCGGCGGCCAGCTGCCGGTCAACTGGGAACTGCTTTCCAACCGCTTCGCCACCGGGCAGGCGGGTGAGCCCGAACACGCGGGTGAGAGCGGGGGCTCCTCCGTTTGGTTCAAGTGGACCGCACCCCGCAGCGGCACCGTCAACGTCGACACCTGCGAGAGCGACTTCGACAGCCTGCTCGCCGTCTACACCGGCGGCACCCTCGCCGGCCTGACGCCGGTGCAGAGCAACGACGAGGGACCCGTCAACTGCGCCCCCGGGAGCAGCCTCGGCTTCGAGGCCGTCGCCAACACGACCTACCGGATCGCGGTGGACGGCAAGGACGGAGCCCAGGGGACGTTCGAGCTGCACATCGAACAGCAGCCGGCCAATGATGACTTCGAGGCGGCGGCGGTCATCCCCGGGCGGCCCGGCTGGTACTGGCCGGGGTCCACCCTGCTCGCCAGCAAGCAGACCGGCGAGCCCGACCACCAGGGCGACGCCGGCGGCCACTCGGTCTGGTTTTCCTGGACGCCGGCCAAGAGCTGGGAAATCGAACTCGACGTCTGCTCGGCCCGGCTCGAGCCGCTGGTCGGCGTCTACACCGGCTCGGCCCTGACCGGCCTCACCGCGGTCGCGACCAGCGACGAGGGCGGCGGCGAGTGCGTCGAAGGCGGGAGAAGCGTCGGCTTCACCACCGCGCCCGGCACCACCTATCACCTGGCGGTCGACGGGGCCGGGGGCGACGCGGGGCACTTCCTGCTCCATCTGCGAGCGCCCTCCTTGCTGCCGAACACGCTCAGCGTCGCCACCGCCGGCGACGGCGCCGGGACGGTCAAGTCGAGCGTCGCCGGGATCGACTGCAGCGCCAGCTGCAGCCATGACTTCGAAGAAGGCGCCGCGCTGGTGCTGACGGCGACGCCCGTCGCCGGCTCGACCTTTGCCGGTTGGTCGGGCGGAGGCTGCTCGGGCACCGCCCCCTGCCAGCTCGCGCTCGACGCCGACACCAACGTCACCGCGACCTTCGGGCAGGTGAGCGGAGGCGACGGAGGAGGAGGCGGCGGTGGTGGTGACGGCGGCTCAACGGGAGGGAACCAGGCACCCCTCGCCGCGACGCCCGCTGCCGGCCCGCCCGCGAAGAAGCCCCTGCACTGCAAGCGCGGCTTCAAGAAGAAGCGCGTGCACGGCAAGGCGCGCTGCGTCCGCAAGCACAAGCCCCACAAGAAGCACCGCCGTCACCGCTGAGCGGCCGGCGACCGGCGTGGCGCCTAGCGCGCGGCGGCGGCGATCGTTTCGAGGGCGTATTTCCCGTCGGCCTCGTCGGGGTCGCCGAGCGGGTAGTTGCCGCTGAAGCAGGCGTCGCAGTAGTCGCCGGGGTCGCCGCCGATCGCCTCGTAGACGCCGGCCATCGAGAGGTAGGCGAGCGAGTCGGCCTCGAGCTCGTCGGCGATCTCCTCGATCGAGCGGTTGTGGGCGATCATCTCCTCGCGGGTCGACATGTCGACGCCGTAGTGGCAGGGGTTGCGGATCGGCGGGGCGGAGATGCGGAGGTGCACCTCGGCGGCGCCGGCGTCACGCAGCATCCCGACGATCTGCCGGGTGGTGTTGCCGCGGACGATCGAGTCGTCGACGACGACCAGGCGCTGGCCGGCGACGATCTCCGGCAGCGGGTTGAACTTCAGCCGCAGACCGTGCTTGCGAAGCTCCTGCCCGGGCTGGATGAAGGTCCGCGCCACGTAGCGGTTCTTGATCAGGCCGTCGTCGCGCGGCAGCTTCGAGGCGCGGGCGAACCCGGCCGCGGCCGGGTTGCCGGAGTCCGGGATCGAGATCACCAGGTCGGCCTCGACCGGGGCCTCGCGCCAGAGGATTTCGCCCATCCGCCCGCGCGCCTGCTGCAGGACCTTGCCCTCGAGGCGGCTGTCGGGGCGGGAGAAGTAGATGTGCTCGAAGACACAGCTGGCGCGGCGGTCGGTCTTCACCACCTGCCGGGTCTCGAGGCCGCGCTCGGTCAGGCTGACCATCTCGCCCGGGTGCACCTCGCGCATCAGCTCGGCGCCGATGATGTCGAAGGCGCAGCTCTCGGAGGCGACGACGAAGCGGTCACCGAGGCGACCGAGGCTGAGCGGCCGGATCCCGTGCGGGTCGCGGAAGGCGACGATCGCCCGCTTGGTCATCACCACGGTCGAGTAGGCGCCCTGCAGCTGCGGCATCACATCGGCGACGGCGTCCTCGATCATCTTGCCGTCGTGGGAGGAGAGCAGGGCGGCGATGATCTCCGAGTCGGAGGTGCCGCGGAACTGCAGCCCCCGCTCCTTCAGCTCGCCCCAGAGCTCGACCGCGTTGGTCAGGTTGCCGTTGTGGGCGAGGGCGACCTCGCGGCCGTCGTCGCGCCAGATCGGCTGCGCGTTCTCCCAGGAGCCGCCGCCGGTGGTCGAGTAGCGGACGTGGCCGATCGCCATGTCCCCCTGCAGCGCCTTCAGCTTCTCCTCGTCGAAGACCTGGGAGACGAGCCCGGCCTCGCGCATCGTCGTGATCATCCCGCCCTCGCAGGTGGCGATTCCGGCCGACTCCTGGCCACGGTGCTGCAACGCGTAGAGGCTGAAGTAGGCGAGGCGGGAGACGTCGTGCCCCGGTGCGTATACGCCGAAGACGCCGCATTCCTCGCGCGGCCCCTCAGAATCGAAGCTGAACCCCTGCTTGGGAGTCAAAAGCGCGTTTTCCTCGCTGCCGTTGAAGACGGACGCGCAGGCAGACACTGTGCCTACCTGCGCAGGGTAGCAGCGCTCCGCGGCTACCCGTTCCGTCTCCTACCCCCGCTATTTGCATGATCTGGAGCGGGCTACGCGAGCTGCAGCGGCGCCGCGATCGGCTCGCCGACGACCAGGTTGAAGCGCTCCAGCAGCTCCGGGACCGAGTCGAATTTCAGCTCGTGCCCGTAGCGGGCGGCGAGGGCGGCGACCTCCTCCGGGTCGGCTTTCAGGGCACCGCCCAAGTCGACCAGCTCCTCGAAGAAGTGCTCGAAGCCGGCCGGGGCGATGATCTCGAGGATCCGGCAGGGCTCGTCGCCGGCGTTCCAGAAGGTGTGCCACTCGTTGCGCGGCTTGAAGACGAGATCGCCAGGGCCCGCCTCGACCACCTCGTCGCCGAGCAGCCCGCCCATCCGGCCCTCGAGCACGAAGCTGTACTCGTCCTCGCGGGTGTGCCGGTGCAGCGGCGCCGCCAGAGCCCGCGGCGAGAGCGGGTGTTCGACGAGGGAGAAGTCGCCGCCCGCGTTCTCGCCGTTGATCATGAAGCGCACCCCGATGCTGCCGAGGAAGCCTGCCTTGCCGTCGTTGGGTCCAATCACCGTTGCCATTGATTCATTCCTTTCATGAGACAGTAGTGTCGCGCCAAATATAGACAGAGTCCGCACCATCTGTCAAGATTGGTGCTACAGACATGTCCGGTCAAAAGCGTCCATACAAGATGAAGCGCCGCGCCGAACTGGAGGCGCAGACGAAGCGGCGGATCACCGAAAGCGCCGTCGAGCTGCACGGAACCCTCGGGCCCGCCCGCACCTCGATGAAGGCCGTGGCCGAGCACGCGGGGGTGCCGCGCTCGACCGTCTACCGCCACTTCGCCGACGAGGAGGAGTTGTTCGGCGCCTGCTCAGCCCACTGGGAGGCAGAGAACCCGCCGCCCGACATCGGCCGCTGGCAGGAGATCGACGATCCCGACCAGCGTCTGGCAACCGCGCTGGAGGAGCTCTACGCCTACTACCGCCGCGCCGGCGGCATGCTCGACAAGCTCCTCCGCGACGAAGCCCAGGTGCCGATCGTCGCCAAGCTCTTCGCCCCCTACCACCAGCTGATGGAGGCGATCACCGAGATCCTGATGCGGGGGAGGGGCATGCGCGGCAAGGCCCGCGACCGCACCCGCGCCGCGATCGCTCACGCGATCGCCTTCCGCACCTGGCAGCAGCTAACCGACGAAACGGAGCTGGGGGACGCCGAGGCGGCGGAGCTGATGCGGCGCCTCGTCGCTGCCGCGAGCTAGCTACGGGTCGGCCCCGCGAGGGCGTCTCCCAGCCGGCGGCGCGAGTCGATGTCGAGCTTGCGGTAGGTGGCGCTGAGATGGGCCTCGACCGTCTTCACGGTGACGAAGAGCGACTGGGCGATCTGTCGGTTGCTCATCCCGGATGCGGCAAGGTCTGCGACGCGGCGCTCGCTTGGGGTCAGCGATTCGACCCCGATCGGCGTGTAGCGGCGCACGGTCTCGCCCGTCGCCTGCAGCTCCTCGTTGGCGAGCCGAGCGGTTCTCGCAGCTCCGCATCGTCGGGCTACCTCGAAGGCCTTTCGCAGCGGAGCGCGGGCATCGGCACGCCGTCCCACGCGGCGCAGCGCCGAGCCGAGCGCCAGCAGGGCGAGAGCCTGCTCAAGGCGGCGCGGCGAACCGTCAACCACCTCTGCCGCCTTTTCGAGCAGGTCCACTGCCTCGGTGGCGTCGCGAGTGATGGCAACCGCCCGCAGCACGTGCGCGGTGCCCGAGGGGACACCCCATCGCTCAACCCAAGCCAACATCTCGTCGACCAGCTCGCGGGCCTCGTCCTCGCGGCCGAGCGCGATCAGAGCGCGGGCCACCCACGGGCTCACCGTACCGATTGGCCCCGGGCCGAGACCTCCCTGGTCCACCACCAAGGTCAGCGCTTCGAAATCCTCAACGGCGCCTTCGAACCTGCCCTGCTCCACTCGCAGGTGCACGCGGATCATCAGCAGCATGCCGAAGAGAGGCCCTGCCGGCACCGGACCCTCCGCCAGTCCCAGCGCTTCCAGCTCCATTTCTGCCGTTTCCAGCTCGTCGCGTTCGATCAAGACCTCCAGCAGCGGCCCGGTGTACATCAGGACCAGCGGGATGATCCCGGCGAGACGGGCGAGATCGATTGCCTGCCGCAGATCGGCCTCCGCAGCGGGAAGATCCCCGCACCCCCACGCGACGAACCCTTTTAGAAAATACCCCCGGGTCAGTTCGGTAGTCGCTCCGCGGTCGCGCGCGATCGCCAGGGCACGCTCGGCGCCGTGCCGGGCCGCCTCCATCTCGTCGACGGTGACCAGCGTCATCACCGCGATCGGGGCGGCGGCGATCTCGGGTTCCTCCTCGAAGATGCTGGCGTCGTTGCCGAGGGCTCGCTTGGCCGCGTCGGCCATCTCGCGAGCGGTTCCATTAGCGGTAGCCGAGCGGATTTCCATCGCTGCGGCCAACCTTCCCGTTGGGCTGTCGGGATCGATCTCATCGCCTATGTCTCCGATCTCCACCTCCGGCACCGTGGGCACCATCGCCGCGAAGGTGCTCAGCTGCGCCTGCAGCTGGTAGGCCCGCTCGACGTCGCCTTCGGCCTTGGCGACTTCGACCGCTTCGACCAGCATCGAGCCGGCCTCCTCGAAGCGTCCCGAGAGGGCCATCAGCATCGTCAGCCGGATCGCCCAGCGGCTGCGCAGCGAGGGGTCGCGCTTCCACTCGGCGAACACCTCATCTTCCACTGCTCCGAACGCCGCCTGATCCGCGGCTCGAGAGCAAGCGGTGAGGAGCGGGGCCAGAATCGCCGACCGCAGATCCGCCGAAGGGGGCTCGCGAAGGGCCCTGGTCAGGTAGGCGATGGCCGAACGCGGCGCCCCCGAGGCGAGGGCCTGCTCCCCCGCTTCGAGCAGCACTTCGACCGTCGCCTGCTCTCCCTGCTCTTCGGTTGCCAGGAGGTGCGTGGCGATTCGCTCGGTCCCTGCTCCACGCTCGCGGAGGAGGGACGCCGCCCGTGCATGTGCCTGCGAGCGCTCGCCGATCGGGAGGTCGGCGTAGATGGCGTTGCGCGCCAGCGGGTGGATGAACCGCAGGGAAGGGCCACCGTCGAGGATCGCGCTCGAGCGCAGCAGGTTCGCGACCGCTTGGGTTTCGTCCGGATCCAGCCCGTCCATCGCTGCCAGCAGGCGATGGTCGCTGCCATCGCCGAGGACGGCAAGCGATCGCGCCAGCGTCGTCGCTTGCGGCGGCAACCGCGCGATCCGCGTCAGGACCATCTGCGAAACGCGCTCAGGAGCTTGTTCCCGAACCCGCTGCGCCTGCTCAGCATCGGGATCGATGTTTCGCTCCAGCAGGGTGCGAACCAGCTCGGCGAGCAGGAACGGGTTGCCGCCGCTGACCTCTTGACAGGCCTCGGCGAACTCCCGGTTCGGCTCCTGTCCCAGTTCATGCTTGAGAAGCGTCGCCGTCGCCAGCAGGCTCAGCGGCGCCGGGCGGAGATGTCGAAGCGAGGAATCGGTCAGGAGTGAACCCAACGCCAACGGAGGCTGTGGCTCTTCGATCCGGGTTGCAAAGACCAGCAACACCGACAGCTCTTCGAGTCGCGGCAGCAGAAAGGAGAGGTAGTCGAGGGAGCCTCCGTCCGCCCAATGAACATCGTCGATTGCCAGCACGAGGGGTTGCCGCTCAGCCAGCGCAGCGGTCACCCAGTAGAGGCTGTGGAGTACGGCAAAGGGATCGCGGTCCTCTGCGGCCCCGAGCCCTAGCGCGCCGCGGGCTGCCGCGGCTCCGTCGAGTAGGTCCTCCCGCTCACCGGCAGGCAGGCTGGTCAGGTGCAGCCCGAACAGCTGTCGCACCAGGGAGAAGGGAAAGTCCCGCTCGAGTTCGGTAGCCCGGCCCGAAAGAACGGTGGCACCTGCTTGCTCCCCGGCGACCCGAACTTCATGCAGCAGGCGGGTCTTTCCGAGGCCGGCGCCTGCTTCGATGACGATTGCGGATCCGTCCCCTCGATTCGCGGCGGCGAGAGCGCCATCAAGCTCTTCCATCTCCCGCTCCCGCTCCAGCAGTACCACCGGCGCCACCTCTTTCCAGCTACTTCCGTCGAGTAAAAGAGAAAATTAGGGTAGATCTTAGGGTCGTGCCCTGTGGCGGCGCCGGCGTCGGTGGTGGAGGCTGACCCACATGAGGCTGAACCTCGTTCCTTCCGGTCGTCTGTTGCCACCCACCCTTCCGGGTACGGCACACGGCTACCGTGCGGGGGAGGAGGAAGGGGCGAAGCCTTCCTTTCCAAGTGGGGCGGTGCGGGCGGCGGCTCGGAAGAGCCCGTCCCGCCCGGCCGACCCGCCCAAGCTCGAGCCAGACCGCCTAGTCAGCCCCGACCGCAGGGCTCGCGCGGCCGAAGGCCGGTAGGCCGTCGATGCTCTCGGAGTTCTTCTTGGCGACGTAGGCCTCGATCTCCTCGGCACCGCCAACCCGCATCTTCTTCTCCGCCCAGGCCTCCATGTGCGGGCGTTCGCCCTCGTAGCTCATCAGCGGCACCCCGTAGCCGCAGGAGTCCGAGACCCGCGTCACGTCAACGAGAACGATCGCCCGCCGCGCCGCCTCGACGTCATGCGGCGCCTCGAAACCGGCGCGCTCGTAGAGCTCCTCGAAGCGCTCGTCGTCGGCCGGAATCACCTCACCGCGCCCGTGGAACCGGACGATCCGCGGCGGCCCCTCGAAGGCGCAGAGCATCACCACGATCCGCCCGTTCTCGCGTATGTGCGCCACCGTCTCGGCGCCGCTGCCGACCATGTCGAGGTAGGCGACGGTGTGATCGTCGAGCACCCGCAGCGTTCCGATCGGCCCCTTGGGTGAGACGTTGACGTGCCCGTCGCTATCGAGGGGAGCCGAGCCGACGAAGAACAGCGGCTGCTTCGCGACCCACTCGCGCTGGTGCTCGTCGATTCCGTCGTAGACCTTGCCCACGCCTCGAAGGTAGCAGTGCCCACCGCTTACTTCGCGCGCAGGTTCTCGCCGCTCTCGGGGTCGAAGAGGTGGAGCTTGGAGGTGTCGGCCCAGAGCTCGGCGTGCTCGCGGCGGCGGACCTTGCTGGTCGGGTCGAGGCGGGCGACGATCTGCTCGCGGCCCTCGGAGGTTTCGGCCCCGGCGCCGGTTTCCTCGAGGCTCTCTTCGACCAGATCGGCGAGCTGGTCGGACTGGATGCCCTCTGACTCGATGTGGAAGTAGGCGTAGAGGTCGGAGCCGAGCGACTCGACCAGGTCGATCTCCGCCTGGAAGGTGATGCCGCGCTCCTCCTTGAGGTCGCCGATCACCTCGACGTCCTCGAAGTTCTCCGGCCGCAGGCCGACGACCACGGTGCCGTCGCTGCGCTCGATCCCCAGCTGGCTTGCGTCGATCTCGCCGATCGGCAGCTTGAGCCTGCCGCCGCTGAGCTCCCCCGGCATGAAGTTCATCGCCGGCGAGCCGATGAAGCCGGCGACGAAGAGGTTCTTCGGGTTGTCGTAGAGATCGGCAGGAGTCCCGACCTGCTGCAGGACGCCCGCCCGCATCACCGCCACCCGGTCGCCGAGGGTCATCGCCTCGGTCTGGTCGTGGGTGACGTAGACCGTCGTCGTCTCCAGCTTCGACTGCAGCCGCGCCACCTCGGTCCGCATCTGCACCCGCAGCTTCGCGTCGAGGTTGGAGAGCGGCTCGTCCATCAGGAACGCTTTCGGGTCGCGGACGATCGCCCGCCCCATCGCCACCCGCTGGCGCTG